>Ga0118677_10000105_pt1 | contig 164694 bp, 105 predicted proteins | sample AliMusrvi5mmetaG_FD_86154 | JGI IMG/M metagenome (GOLD analysis project Ga0118677, IMG submission 86154) | reverse complement strand
ATGCAGGAGCTGAAACTGGAGAATGAGAATCTGGCCAGACAGTTCTCCTCCGATGATCTGGAACATCCCGGTCTTTTTGCCGGGATACTGACAGGCAGCCCCCTGATGAAAAAACTTTTCCTTTTGATCACCATGATGACATTCGGAACCATGGTCATGGCCGTGCATGTCCCGCAGCAGGAGGCAAGAAAAATCGCTGTAACCGTTTATGCCAGCCACCAGACCGGCCTCTCCGCCACCCCCATGGTCAGCAATGAAACGGTGACCACCTTCAACAATGTTCCCACTTATTACACCTTCCGGTTTCTCGGCGGGGGATTCGTCATGGTGGCGGCCGACGATGCCTCGCTGCCCGTGCTGGGCTACGCCACCGACAGCGAATTGCCCCTGGAGATCACCAACCCCGCCACCAAAGCATGGCTGGAGGGATATTCGCGGGAAATCTACCAGATCATCAGTCACAAACTGGATAACAGCATCACCATCCGTGCATGGGAGGCCATCCGCCAGGGTAATACCGACGCTTCACCGCAGGATGTGAGCCCGCTGCTCGCCACCACCTGGGACCAGGGCTGCTTCTACAACGCCCTCTGCCCAGCCGCCACGGGGGCCCAGTGCGGCCACGTATGGACCGGCTGCGTCGCCACCGCCATGTCGCAGATCATGAAATACCACAACTTCCCGCCGCAGGGCGTCGGCTCGCATTCCTATACGAGCCCCACCTACGGGGTGCAGTCGGCCGATTTCGGATCAACTATGTATAATTTCGCCTCCATGCCCAACAACGTCGGCTCGGCCAACACCGCCGTGGCTACCCTGATGTACCATGCCGGCGTGTCGGTCGACATGCAGTACGCCGTGAGCGGGTCGGGGGCCTTCAGCACCGACGTGCCCGGCGCGCTGATGAATTACTTCAACTACAAACCGGGCTGCGAGCTGAAATACAAGAACAACTACCCCAACGTGGAGGATTTCAAGAACCTCATCCGCGCCAACCTCGACCAGTCGCTGCCGGTTTACTACAGCGGTTCGGGCAACGGCGAAGGACATGCCTGGGTGTGCGACGGCTACCACATGAGCGACGGCACCTTCCACTTCAACTGGGGCTGGTCGGGATCGAGCAACGGCTGGTATTCCATCGGCGCCCTCAACCCCGGCGGCTATACCTTCAACGATGACAATCAAATTGTATTGAACATCAAACCCTACAACCCAAACCTGGTGGTGCGCATCGCCCACCCGGTGAACAATGCCGTGATCGGCGTCGGCTACCCGGCCGACATCGTGGCGGCCACCGTACGCGGCGTTCCCGTCATAATGAAACTCTTTATCGACAATGTTGAGCGCTTCTCCGTCGCCAAAGATACGCTTACCTTTACATGGAACACCACCCCGGCCGACCTCGGCAGCCACCTGGTACGGGTCTATTCTTACAGCGCCACCGACACCGTGTACAATGAAATCAACCTCAACGTGGCTGAATGGATCACGCAGAACAGCGGCTTTACAGCCCCGTCGCGCGGCATCAACTACATGTCGGCGGTTGACAGCAACGTGGTGTGGGCATCGGCCTACGACGACGTCAACCCCACCGGCCCCTGCTCCGACTTCACCCGCTCCCTCGACGGGGGTGTTACCTGGACACCGGGAACCGTGGCCAATACCACCGGCCTCGCCTCGTCGATGGTCTTCGCCCTCAGCGCCACCAAGGCTTACCTGGCCATGTACAAGGTTTCGGGAACCAAACCGATGGGGATCTACATGACCTCCGACGGCGGAACCACCTGGACCCGGCAGTCCACAGCCACTTTCAGCAACAGCGCCTCCTTCCCGAACTGCGTCCATTTCTTCAACGCCAACGACGGCTGGTGCATGGGCGACCCGGTGAACGGCGAATTTGAGGTCTACACCACCACCGACGGCGGCAATACCTGGACCCTGGATGCCGCAGCCAGCCTTCCCAACCCGCTGGCCAGCGAATACGGCATCGTGGGCTATTACTCAGCCGTGAAAGATACCATCTGGTTCGGCACCACCCTGGGCAGGATCTTCCATTCCACCGACAAGGGGCACACCTTTTCCGTTTCGACCGTTCCCGCGCTGAACGGCAAATTTGTGGAGCCCAGTTTCCGCACGGGCTCGCACGGGCTGGTGCAGGACAAGAGCGCAGGGACCACCGGCGCGATGTGCGAAACCTTCGACGGGGGCAACTCCTGGGCGACCGTCACCTCCACCGGGCCTGTCTATGCCACCGACCTGAAATACATCCCGGGAACCGGAAATACCTGGGTCAGCTCGGGCGCCACTGGCAACATGGGATCCTCCTACAGCTTCGACGGAGGCCACTCGTGGACCGACTTCGCCGGCACGCAGGGGGCCCGGTACATGCAGATGGCATGGGTGAACAACCATTGCGGGTGGGCAGGCGGTGTGAACGTGAGCGCCACCGAAAACGGCGCCTATAAATTTATCGGGATACTCAACCTGCCCCTTCCCGCACCGACCAACCTGCAGGCAGTTGTGGCGGGCCACATTGTAGGCCTTAGCTGGAATGCGCCCGCCGGGAACCCTGCCGGCAACCCTGTCGGCTACAACATGTACCGCGACGGGCTGAAACTGAACACTTCGCTGATTGCAGGACTGGTATTTGTCGACGTTCCCGCCGTGAGCGGCCAGTACACCTATTGCGTGAAGGCCGTATACAACTCGGGAGAATCCAGCGGCGATTGCGCCGTCGTGGATGTGGCCGTGGGCCTCACCGCGCATGATAAACCCGTTTTGCAGGTTTATCCGAACCCCGCCACAGATGCGATCCGGGTGATTTCGGATACCGGTGGCAGCTTCATCCTGTCGGATGTGCCAGGCCGGGAGGTGACAACAGGCTCCCTGGATGCAGGAACCACAACGATCTCCATCAGCACTTTGCCGGCGGGGATCTATGTGCTCAGGGTTCCCTCGGCGGGGATCATCACGAAGTTTGTAAAAACAAAATGACCTGTTCGGGGGAGGCGGGATACTGCCCGTTTCCCTTTTTTTTCCTAATTTTGCAATCTAAAACTGAAGTGATGAGCGAACTTACTGAAAGCGCCCGTTGCCTGATCATTGGATCGGGCCCGGGTGGATATACCGCTGCCATTTACGCGGCGCGGGCCGACCTGAAACCATTGATCTACCAGGGGATGCAGCCGGGCGGACAACTTACCATCACCACCGAGGTGGACAATTTCCCCGGGTACCCCAAGGGGATCACCGGCCCCGAAATGATGGAGCAGTTCAAAGAGCAGGCCGAACGGTTCGGCACGCAGGTAAGGTCGGGCGTAGTTACCGCGGTCGACTTCTCGAAACGTCCCTTTATCGTCACGGCCGATGACGGGAAAACCATCGCTGCCGAAACGGTGATCATCGCCACCGGCGCCTCCGCGAAATGGCTCGGGATGGAATCGGAAAAGAAATTCATGGGAATGGGTGTTTCGGGTTGCGCAACCTGCGACGGCTTCTTTTACCGCGGCCAGGATGTGGTGATCGTGGGCGGCGGCGATACGGCTGCCGAAGAGGCCACCTACCTTGCGAAACTTTGCAAAAAGGTATACATGGTCCACCGCCGCGGCGAACTGCGCGCCTCCAAGGCGATGCAACACAAAGTGCTAAACACCCCGAACATCGAAATGGTGTGGAACAACGCCCCCGAAGAGGTGCTGGGCGACGACAACGGCGTGACCGGCGTGAGGGTACGCAATGTGAAAACCGGTGAATCGCGCGACCTGCAGGCCATGGGGCTCTTCGTGGCCATCGGCCACAAGCCCAACACCGAGATCTTTGCCAGCCAGGTGGACCTGGATGAGATGAATTATGTGATCACGAAGCCGGGTACCACCCAGACCAGTGTTGAGGGTGTGTTTGCCTGCGGCGATGTCCAGGATCACCATTACCGCCAGGCCATTACGGCAGCAGGAACAGGTTGCATGGCAGCCATCGAGGCGGAGCGGTACCTTGGCAGCTGAACATGCCGGACACCCGTTTTTGAGTTTTGACCTTTGAACTTTGAGTCTATGATAACATTCTTCAAAAACCCCGGCAGTTGCTATGCTGTTCAAAGCAACGCCGCGCTGAGCGGTCAGGATATAGAAAAATTAACATGGTTGTTCGGCGATGCGGTACGTGTCGCCGAACCTGTTTTACCGGGAACCTGGGTCGGCCCCCGCCGCGAGATGGTGACACCATGGAGCACAAACGCCGTGGAGATAACCCAGAATATGGGGATCAGCGGGATCAGCAGGATAGAAGAATTTACGATTTACGATGTACGATTTACGATGGATGGGGCGGGAGAGGGGTTTGACCCGATGCTCAGGCACCTGTACCGGGGACTGGGCCAGGAGATCTTCCATATTCATCACGAGCCGGAACCGGTGCGTTTCATCACCGATATTGCGGCCTACAACAGCGAACAGGGGCTTGCCTTGAGCCCTGAGGAGATTGATTATCTTGCCGGGCTGAGCCGCAAGCTCGGGCGCGACCTGACCGACAGCGAACTTTTCGGTTTCTCGCAGGTCAACTCGGAACACTGCCGGCATAAGATCTTCAACGGCACCTTTATCATCGACGGCCAGGAAATGCCCGAATCGCTCTTTTCGCTCATAAAAAAAACGGCAAAGGCGAACCCCAACCTCCTCGTTTCTGCTTACAAGGACAATGTCGCCTTTATCCAGGGGCCCGATATCGAGCAGTTCTCCCCGTTCCCGCAGAACATTCCAGGTTTCTTCCGCGTCAGCGATATTCATTCGGTCATCTCCCTGAAGGCCGAGACCCACAATTTCCCGACCACTGTAGAGCCCTTCAACGGAGCGGCCACGGGAAGCGGCGGCGAAATCCGCGACCGCATGGCGGGCGGCAGGGGAAGCATCCCCATGGCCGGCACGGCGGTCTACATGACCTCCTACCCGCGGCTGGGGGGTTCCCGTCCCTGGGAAACGGGTGTGCAGGCCAGGCCCTGGCTCTATAAAACGCCCGAAGAGATCCTCATCAAGGCCTCCAACGGCGCCAGCGATTTCGGCAACAAGTTCGGTCAGCCCCTCATCTGCGGATCGGTGCTTACCTTTGAACATGCCTCAAATGGACAGGTTTTCGGATACGACAAGGTGATCATGCAGGCCGGCGGCATCGGCTTTGCCCGCGCAGAGGACAGTCTCAAGGAAGAGCCCGTGGCCGGACAGAACATCGTGGTATTGGGGGGCGACAACTACCGGATCGGGATGGGCGGCGGGGCGGTCTCCTCGGTTGCCACCGGCGAATATGCCAACGCCATTGAGCTGAATGCCGTACAGCGGTCGAACCCCGAGATGCAGAAACGCGTTTTCAACGCCATCAGGGCGATGACGGAGATGGAACACAATCCCATCGTCTCCATCCACGACCACGGCGCCGGCGGTCACCTCAATGCTCTTTCGGAACTTGTGGAGGCCACAGGGGGAACCATTAACATCGACCGTTTGCCGGTGGGCGATCCCACCCTTTCGGCACGCGAGATCGTGAGCAACGAATCGCAGGAGCGCATGGGCCTCATCCTGGCCGACCGCGATGTCGCCCTGATGCAGGAGATCGCCCTGCGCGAGCGTGCCCCCATGTACCTCGTCGGTCATACCACCGGCGATCAGCAGCTGGTCTTTGAAGATAAAAATGAGGGTGTCGCACCGATCAACCTGAACCTTGCCGACTTTTTCGGCAAACCGCCCAAAACCATCATGACCGATTCGTCCCTCGTCCCTCGTCACTCGTCACTCGTCACTGGTCATTCATTACTTGCCGACGATCATGCAAACCTTCTGCTCTACCTCACCAGGGTTTTACAGCTCGAGGCCGTTGCCTGCAAGGATTGGCTGACCAACAAAGTCGACCGGGCCGTGAGCGGCAAGATCGCCAAACAGCAGAACTGCGGCGTCATCCAGCTGCCCCTCAACAACGTGGGCGTTACGGCGCTCGATTACCAGGGAATGCGGGGCATCGCCACATCGCTCGGTCACGCGCCCGTTGCGGGGCTCATCAACGCCGAGTCTGGTTCAAGGCTGTCAATCGCCAAGGCGCTCACCAACCTGGTATGGGCGCCGCTGACCCACGGGCTGCCGGGTGTATCACTCAGCGCCAACTGGATGTGGCCGTGCCGCAACCCGGGCGAAGATGCACGGTTATATATGGCCGTGCGGGCTGTCAGCGAATTTGCCATCGCCCTCGGCATCAATATTCCGACCGGGAAGGACTCACTCTCGATGACCCAGAAATATCCCGACGGCCAGGTGGTCTATTCCCCGGGCACCGTGATCATCTCGGCCGTGGGGGAGGTGTCGGATGTTAAAAGGGTTGTAAGTCCCTGCCTTTCATCGGCGGCGGATACTTCGCTCTGGTACATCCCGTTTTCCGACCAGGGTTTCGAACTTGGCGGAAGCAGCTTTTCCCAGGTGGTGAACCAGCCCGGCGCCGGCACCCCCGATGTTTCGGATCCGGATGATTTTGCGACCTCCTTTGCCATGATCCAGGAACTCATCGGCCTGGGGGTGGTCCTTGCAGGGCACGATGTTGCCGCGGGCGGACTGATCACCACCCTGCTTGAAATGACCTTTACCTGCGAAAGCAACGGCCTGGATATGAACCTCGACGCCATGGCAGAAGGGGAAACCGACCCGGTGAGGGTGCTGTTCAGTGAAAGACCGGGATTGGTGATACAGGTGCGAAATGGCGAAATGGCGAAATGGCGAAATGGGAAAGAAGTAAATATCTTCCCGATTGGGAAGGTTTCTGCCACACGCTCCATGGATATCTCCCTTGCGGGGCAGCATTTCGTATTTGACATCGACGCTTTGCGCGATACCTGGTTCAGAACCTCTTATCTTTTCGACCGGAAACAATCGGGGGAGGTGCTTGCGTTGGAACGTTATAAAAACTATAAGAAGCAGCCGCTGAAGTTCAGCTTAAATGCAGGCTTTACCGGGACAGCGCAACAATACGGGGTTGATCCGAAAAGGAGAACTCCCTCGGGCATCCGGGCGGCGATCATCCGGGAAAAGGGGGTGAACCGCGACCGCGACATGGCCTGGGCATTGTACCTGGCGGGTTTCGACGTGAAGGATGTCCACATGACCGACCTCATCGCAGGGCGCGAGAACCTGGAGGATGTCAACCTGATTGCCTTCGTGGGCGGTTTTTCTAACTCCGACGTACTGGGCTCGGCGAAGGGCTGGGCGGGCGCCTTCCTGTACAATGAAAAGGCCAGGTCCACACTTGACAATTTCTACCGTCGTGACGACACGCTGAGCCTGGGCGTCTGCAACGGCTGCCAACTGATGGTCGAACTGGGGCTGATCTACCCCGGGCACGCGAAACACCCCTGGATGTCGTGGAACGATTCGCACAAATACGAATGCACCTTTGTCGGTGTCGACATTGTGGAAAACAACTCGGTGATGCTGAAATCGCTGGCAGGGTCGAAACTAGGGATCTGGGTGGCGCATGGCGAGGGGAAATTCAATTTCCCCGAAGGGGAGGAGCATTACAACATCCCCGCCAGATTCAGCTACCACGGATACCCCGGCAACCCCAACGGTTCGCAGTTCGATGCAGCCTGCATCGCTTCGCCCGACGGACGGCACCTGGCCATCATGCCGCATCTCGAGGACTCGGTGCTGCCCTGGCAGTGGCCGTGGTATCCCGAGGATCGCAGGTCGGATGAGGTCACGCCATGGATCGAGGCGTTTGTGAATGCAAGGGAGTTTATTCAATTAAAAATTAAAAATTAAAAATTACGGGTTGTGTTACGCTGCCATGTGATTTTCTTTTACATGATATGATGAAAAAAACGATTCTGGTTACCGGTGCCACTTCCGGTTTTGGACGGGCGATCGCCCGCAAATTTGCCGCAAACGGCAACAAACTGATCATCACCGGCAGGAGGCAGAACCTTCTGGAAGAACTGGCGGTTGAACTCAAAACAATCTATGGCGCCGAGGTGCTGACACTTTGTTTTGACGTTAGAAAACTCGCAGAGGTTGAAGCCGCAGTTGCCTCGCTGGAAGGTCCCTGGAGGGAGATCGATGTGCTCGTCAACAACGCCGGTCTGGCCGTGGGGATGAACCCGGTGCATGAGGGGATCACGGATGACTGGGAGCGCATGATCGACACCAACGTGAAGGGACTGCTTTACATGACGAGGATGGTTGCACCCATCATGGTGGCGCGCCGCCAGGGACACATCATCAACATCGGTTCGGTGGCCGGGAAAGAGGTTTACCCGATGGGCAACGTATACTGCGGCACAAAATTCGCGGTGGATGCCATCACCAAGGGAACCCGCATCGACCTGGTTTCGCACAACATCAAGGTGACCCAGGTTGCACCCGGTGCGGCCAATACTGAATTTTCGGTGGTCCGCTTCAAAGGCGACCAGGAGCGCGCCGAAAACGTCTATAAAGGATTTGCCCCGCTGCAGGCCGAAGACATCGCCGACGCGGTGTACTATGTCTCCAGCCTTCCCGCCCATGTCAGCGTCAACGACATGGTGCTGATGCCAACGGCACAGGCAAGCGCGGTGAACTTTTACAAAACATAAAAAAAATTAAAAGTTAGAAAAATAAATTGCTAATGACGGGTTCATCGGCAGCCTTAACCATGAGTCCCTGTCACCCTGTAACCTTGGCACCCTATTACCCTGTCACCCTGTAACCTTGTCACCCTGTAACCTTGTCACCCTGTAACCTTGTCACCCTCTAACCCTGCAACCCTCCAACCCTATCGCCCTGTCACCCTGTCACCATTTTACCATTTCTCCTAATCCCCATCCCACGATCTTAACCCCTCTTTTTGTTACTCTGCTACTTTTCCTTATTATTGCACTAAATTTCTGATCTGCACAACAGTCAATCCTGAAATGTTATGGAAGTAACCCGCATCTTTGACCTTTTGCCATACCACGAAGCCACCTTCAGGCCCAAACCCGATGTTGTCGCCTCCAAGGAAAACGGGGAGTGGTCAATGTATTCCATCCGCCAGTACCGCGAAATTGTCGATAATATCAGTTACGGGTTCCTGGCGCTCGGGGTTCAGCCGGGTGACAAGATCGCACAGATCAGTTCAAACCGTGCCGAATGGAACTTCGTCGATATGGCCATCCTGCAGGTCGGGGCGGTTCACGTGCCCATCTATGCAACCATCAGCGAATCCGATTACAAGTACATCCTCAACCATGCGGAGGTGAAATATGTATTCATTTCCGGCCAGGAACTGCTCCGCAAGATCCAGCACATTCTCCCCGAAATCGCCCACATCCAGGGTGTTTTCACCTACAAAGCGCTTGATGAGCATCAGCATCTCAATGAGCTGATCGAGCTCGGGAAGCAACATGCCGATTCCGCGCTGCTGGAGACCAGGAAAAACATCATCACTCCCGACGATGTGGCCACCATCATCTATACCTCGGGAACAACGGGCAATCCCAAAGGGGTGATGCTCTCCCATCAGAACATCATTTCCAATTTTAAAAACTGCCGACACATCCCGCCCTTCGGTGAAGAGGCCAAGGCCGTGAGTTACCTGCCTTTGTGCCATGTGTACGAGCGGATGCTCAATTACCTGTATCATTACCTGGGCTTTTCCATCTATTATGCCGAGAACCTGGGGACCATCACCGACAACATGAAGGAGGTGCAGCCCGACATCCTCTCCACCGTTCCCCGGTTGCTTGAAAAGATTTACGACAAGCTCATCGCCACGGGGCACAAGCTCAAGGGGGTGAAACGGTGGATCTTTTTCTGGGCCCTGCACCTTGCCCTCCGTTATGAACTAAACGGAGCCAACGGCTGGGTGTATGAACTGAAGAGAAAAATCTACGATAAACTCGTCTATGTCAAATGGCGCGAGGCGCTTGGCGGCAAACACCTGCTGATCGTTTCAGGAGGGGCCGCGCTGCAGCCCAGGCTTGCAAGGATGTTCACCTGCGCCGGCATCAACGTGCTGGAGGGTTACGGGTTGACGGAAACCTCGCCGGTGATCGCGGTCAATGACCTCGCCAAAAACGGGATGAAATTCGGCACCGTGGGCCGTGTATTGAAGGATGTGCAGGTGAAGATCGCCGATGACGGGGAGATCCTCTGCAAGGGCCCCAACGTGATGAAGGGCTATTACAGGGAACCGGAGATGACCAGCGCTGCCATCGACGGGGAGGGCTGGTTCCATACCGGCGACCTTGGCCGGATCGAACCCGAAGGCCACCTGAAGATCACCGGCAGGAAAAAGGAACTGTTCAAAACGTCGTTTGGCAAGTACATCAGTCCGCAGCCCATTGAAGATACCTTCAAGGAATCGCTGTTCATCGACCAGATCGTCGTGCTGGGCGAACACCAGAAGTTCGCCGGGGCCCTGATCGTGCCCGACTTCACCTTCCTGAGATCCTATTGCCAGGTGAAGGAGATACCCTATACCACCAACGCTGAGATGATCAGCCTTTCGAGGATCCATAAACGTTTCCAGACGGAGGTGACACGTTACAACCGGTGCCTGGGAGATACCGAAAAAATTAAAAGCTGGGACCTGCTTGATACCGAGTGGACCTTCGAATCGGGTGAAATCACCCCGACCCTGAAGCTGAAACGGAATTTTATCTCACAGAAATATGCGGATAAAATTGCCAGGCTCTTTGAATAAACTGAGTTTTTTGTCGTTTTTACGTTATGAAGGAAGTTACCCGGATTTTTGATCTGCTGGAGTTATACAAGGACGAGTACCGTTCAATCACCGACCTGCTCAATGTGAAGAAGGATGGGGCCTGGGTGAAGTATTCCGCTGCGGATTATGTCAATTACAGCCGGTGGGTCAGCCTGGGGCTTTTATCACTCGGGATCGGAAAAGGGACCCGGGTCGCCACGCTGATGGTAAACTGCCCCGAATGGAACTTCATCGACATGGGGCTGCTCCAGATCGGTGCCGTGCAAGTACCCATCTACCCGACGATCAGTGAGGACAATTACCGGTATATATTCAAAGACGCGGAAATTGAGTACCTGGTATTTTCCGATCTTGTCATTTACCAGAGGATTGCCAGGGTGCTTCCCGAAATTACCGGGCTGAAGGGCGTATTTTCGATCGAGCAGGTGGACGGGATCCGCAACTGGAAAGAGATCCTCGAACTGGGAAAATCGCATCCCGACCCAGCGGAGCTGGAAGCGATCAAACATTCGATCCTCCCCGCCGACATGGCAACGATCATCTATACTTCAGGGACGACCGGAAGACCGAAGGGGGTGATGTCGTCCCACAACAATTTTGTGACCAACTACAAGGCCCTTGCCGAGATACCTCCCCTGGAGATGCACGACCGGGCCGTCAGTTTCCTGCCGCTCTGCCATGTGTACGAGCGCACAGCAGGGTATACCTACCAATCGTTTGGCGTCTCCATCTATTATGTTCAGAACATCGACGAGCTCGGCGATTACATCCGGGAGGTGAAACCGCATGGATTTGCCTCGGTGCCGAGGGTTTTTGAAAAGATATACAACCAGATCGTTGCAAAGGGCAGGTCGCTGCCGCTGCCAATGAAGATCCTGTTCTTCTGGGCCCTCCGGCAGGGCCACAAATTTGAGTTGAACCATGCGCGGGGTTTTATTTATGATGTCAAGCTTTATATTGCCAACCTCCTTGTATTCCGTAAATGGCGCGCAGCGCTGGGGGGCGAACTCAAGTTCATCGTTTCCGGCAGCGCCTCGCTGCACCCCCGGCTGGCCAGGATCTTCTGGGCGGCCCGCATCCCGATCCTCGAGGCCTACGGGCTCACCGAAACCTCTCCCGGGATCACCTGTTACCGGTTTGAACCGGGTTGTGTGAAATTCGGCACGGTGGGACCACTGCTGACGGGCAACCAGATGAAAATTGCAGAAGACGGAGAGATCCTCTGCAAAGGGCCCAACATCATGATGGGTTATCTCAACCGCCCCGAAAAAACCGCCGAGGTGATCGATTCCGAAGGATGGTTCCATACCGGCGACATCGGGGTGATCGAAGATGGCAGATTTCTCAGGATCACCGACCGGAAAAAGGAGATATTCAAAACCTCGGGCGGCAAATACATCGCGCCGCAACCCATCGAACAACGAATCAAGGAGTCGCCCTTCATCGAGCATATCATGGTGGTGGGCGAGAACCGGAATTTCCCCGCCGCCCTGATCATCCCGAATTTTGAATACCTGACGGGATGGTGCGAAGCCAAGCACATCGCCTTTGGTTCGCGGAAAAAGGCGGTTCAGAATCCGAACATCATCCGGAGGATTCGCCAGGAGATCGAACGGTTCAACCAGGATCTCGACCAGAGCAACAAGATCAAGAAATTCAGGCTGCTCGATGCCGAATGGAACACCGATTCGGGCGAAATATCGCCGACCCTGAAGCTTCGCCGCAAATTCATCGTGGAAAAATACAGCAAGATCATCGAAGAGACTTACCGGTCGTCGGAATACAATTACAGGGTTGAATGATCTTAGTGCAGGATCCTGAAAATCAATTCTTTCATCAGTTCACCGTCCGTTGCCGAAACGTTATCCACCCCTTTCGCCTTCAGGTCGTAGGTGCGCAACAGCGAAATGACTGAAACAACTTTGCCGACCGGGAAGGTACGGGCTGCCTGCTGGTAATCCTGCACAAAGAAAGGCTTGACCCCCAGGGCCATGGCAACGGCATTCTGCGATTTGTCCTGCAGATAATGGTAACTGAGGATCTTCGAAAAATAGGAAAAGAGGATCGGGATCACCTTGACCAGCGGGTTTTCGCGTGGGTTGGCGGCAAAATAGAGTATGATCTGGTTGGCCTTCAGCACATCCCTTTTCCCGAGGGCCTTCTGAAGTTCAAAAACGTTGAAATCCTTGCTGATGCCGATGTTCTTCTCCACGTATTCCTCGTCGATCTCCGCGCCGGCGGGAACATTGATGAGCAGTTTCTGGATCTCGTTGACAATCTTTCCAAGGTCGGCCCCCAGGAATTCGGTGAGCAATGCCGCGGCCTTCGGCGTGATCGTGTATTTTCTCCTGCGGAGGTAATCGCTGATCCAGTCGGGGATCTTGTTTTCATAAATGCGGGCCGATTCAAAGGTCACCCCGTGCTTTTCGATGGATTTGAAAAAGGATTTCCGTTTGTCGACTTTGCCGTATTTGTAGCAGAGGACCAGCAGGGTGGAGGAGAGCGGGTTTTCGAGGTAGGACTGGAAATCTTCGATCTTTTCGAGATACTGGGCCTCCTTGACGATGAGCACCTGGTAATTTGCCATCATCGGGAACCGCCTGGCGTAGCTCATCAGGGTGTGAACCTCCGAGTCCTTGCCGTAAACGATGGTCTGGTTGAACTCCTTTTCCTGGTCGCTCAGCACGTTCTGTTCGATGTAATCGCTGATCATGTCGATGAAATAGGATTCATCCCCGTGCAGAAGGTACACCGGGTAGTAGATCTGGTTTTTCAGGTCGGCCAGGAGATTGTCGAAACTGATATTGTTCTTTTCTGCCATGGTAGCTCTTTGCGCTTAGTCGAACCGGAGGTGTTTCACCAGCAGCTTCTTATCGATGAGGTCCTGCATCGTATCCACCCCGATGCGCAGGTGCTCTTCCGAGAAATTCTGCGTGACCAGCCGGTCGCTTGCCTGGGTTTTGATGCCCCGGCCAACCATGGGCTGATCGGAAACCAACAGCACGGCCCCGGTGGGTATCTCGTTGGCAAAGCCTACCATGAACAGGGTTGCCGACTCCATATCAATGGCAATGGCGCGGGTTTCGCGCAGCTGTTTTTTAAATTCCTCGTCGTATTCCCACACCCTGCGGTTGGTGGTGTAGACCGTTCCGGTCCAGTAATCCTTCCGGTGGTTGTGGATGACCGTCGACATGATCTTCTGGAGGTTGAAGGCTGGGAGTGCCGGAACCCTTTCGTGGAAATAGTCGTCGGATGTTCCTTCACCACGGATGGCGGCAATGGGAACGATCATGTCGCCAACCTTGCATTTTTTCTTAAGCCCCCCGCATTTCCCAAGGAAGAGCGCCGCCTTGGGGGCGATCGCGCTGAGCAGGTCCATGATGGTTGCGGCGTTGGGGCTGCCCATGCCGAAGTTGATCAGGGTGATGCGTCCGAAGGTGGCGCTGGGCATGGCTTTATCCTTGCCCACGACAGGGACGCCGTATAATTTTGAGAAAAGTTCGAGATAGCTGCTGAAGTTGGTCAGGAGGATCAGATCGCCGAAACTTTCAAGGGGAGTTCCGGTATACCGCGGAAGCCAGTTGTCGACGATCTCTTTTTTGGTTTTCATAAAAGGTGACATTGTATTTCAGACGGCCGGGGAGGAATAACCGGGCCGGGTGAAATCGTTGTCGCAAAGATAAATGATTTGTCAGATTTTTGTCTAAATTTGTCATTACCGTATGTTACAGCAACTCAACCTGCCGGATTATGTTCCGCGTACCCGTGAAGGTTCTGCGGGGAAAACCGAGATCTTCGACCCGATCCGCCGGAAATTCGTCAGGCTCACTCCCGAAGAACAGGTCAGACAGCATTTCCTGAATTTCATGGTGACCCGCCTCGGGTTCCCCGCATCGCTGATCGTGGTGGAGGCCGAACTGAACTACAACCAGATGAAGAAGCGCTTCGACATCCTGGCATACCGCTCCGACGGAAGCCCGGGACTGGTGATCGAATGCAAAGCCCCGCAGGTGGAGATCACCCAGTCGGTTTTCGACCAGGTGGCCATGTACAACATGACCCTGGTGGTCAGCTACCTGTTGGTCACCAATGGCCTCTCTCATTTTGCCTGCCATATCGACCACGCCAAAAGGACCTATACCTTCCTGAAGGAACTCCCCGGCTATGACCTGGTCAACCAACCTCAAACAGAATCATAACATGGTACCTGTTTTAACCATTTCGCTATTTCGCTATTTCGCTACCTCGCTACCTCTCTACCTCACTGCCTCGCTACCTCACTTTTAATCTCCTGACCCATGCAATTCACCGGCACCATCCCCGCAAACCTGATCAACTTCATCCTGGTCACCGTTTTTTCACTCCTGATCGGTTTATCGCAGCGCAGGATCCACAGTGTGACCAATGAGCTGAACCACACCTTCGGAACCGACAGGACCTTCACCTTTATCGGCATCCTTGGCTTTATCCTATACATCATCGGGGGTGAGCAACCGGTGTTGTTCATGGGTGGGGGGCTGGTGCTTGCCATGATAATGGGGATCTCCTATTATTACCACATCCGTGATCTGAAGGAGTTCGGGGCAACCACCATTTTTGTGGCGCTGATCACCTACTGCCTGGGCCCGCTCATCACCACACAACCCCTCTGGATGGTGCTGCTGGTAGTGGTCACCGTGCTGATATTCACGGAGCTGAAGGATACCTTCACCACCATATCCCTGAAGTTCGACCGGTACGAATTCATCACCCTTGCCAAATTTCTCATCATCGCAGGCGTCATTCTTCCCATCGTCCCCGACAAGCCCATCCTTACGGGGTTAAGCCTTTCTCCCTATAAAATATGGCTGGCCGTGGTGGTTATTTCATCCATTTCGTACATCAGCTATCTGCTCAAAAAATTTGTCTTTCCCGGGGCCAGCATCATCCTTTCAGGCATCCTGGGCGGGTTGTATTCCAGCACGGCGACAACCATCATCCTGGCGAAGAAAAGCAGGAAGGAGCCGCAACATCTCAACCAGTACATGGCGGGGATCATTTTCGCCACCGCTGTTTCCTACCTGCGCATCCTCATCCTCATCCTGGTATTCAGCCAGCCGCTTTTTACCAGGGTCTGGCCTTTTTTAATCGCCCTCTCCCTGCTGTCGGCAGCCACCGGCGTCGGAATCCTTTACTACAGGAACCGGCTGATCACCACCTTCGACCAGGAACTGCATGACGACAAGAACCCGCTTGAATTCAAGGCCGCCCTGATCTTTACGGCTCTCTACGTTGCCTTCACCTTTATCACCTATGGCATGATGAACCGTTTCGGGGCTCCCGGGCTCCACATTCTTTCGTATATCGTGGGACTGGTCGACATCGACCCGTTCCTGGTCAACCTTTTCCAGGGAAAATATGAGGGCGCGCTGGATCTTGTCATATACGCCACCTTCCAGGCGATCATCAGCAACAATGCCATGAAAATGCTCTACGGCAGTTTTTTTGGAGGGAAAAAGGCGGCGATCAGCCTTGTTCCGGCTTTTCTTCTTATCATTGCACTGACGATAGGTGTGTTATTCATCGTGTAGCAATCAGTTATGGCTGAGTATTTTACGGTTGGTTTAAATTTGATGGACAACGTATTCAACCCAAAGGATACCGGGGATTGCGGTTTGTCGGTCATATTCAGTGATAACCATTTAACCTATTGCATCCTTGATTTCAAACGCAACCGGTTCGTCGGGCTGCAACAATTGCTGAAGACAGATGTCAGGCAGATCACCTCCCTGGCAGGCCGGGAAATTTCCTATCCCGATTTTCTTGAAAGCGTTTTCGATTCCATTCCCTGGCTTGCAGCCTCATACAGGCAGACCAGGGTCGCCTGGGAGGGTAGTAAATCAACCCTGGTGCCGGCTCCATTGTTCCTGCCGGGCGAAAAGGAGAAATATTTCGCGTTCAATTTCGGCAAGGAAGGGGAGGAAGAAGTTTTTTGCGATCACCTGCTGTCGATGGACGCGTACCAGCTTTTTACCATGCCCGGTTACATCAGAAATGCCATCAGCAGGTACTTTCAGCCAGGCACGACCGTTCATGCCTCCAGTATCCTGATTGCCAGCATCTGGGTCAATTACAAAAACAGGATTCACTCCCCCCGGGTTTTTCTTCACCTGAGGAATTCCCATTTCGATCTGGCCATTTTTGACGGCAAACAGATGTCCTATTTTAATACCTTCGCCTTCCAGGAGCCGGAAGATGTTGCCTATTACCTTGTTTTTGTCCTGGAGCAGCTCAATTTCAACCCCGAAACACTGCCGCTGGTGCTTCTGGGCAATGTCAGCAATGGCGACCAACTGGTTGAACTTTTATTCAGGTATGTCAGGCATGTGGAATTCGGGCGCAGGAATGAGACAGTAAAATACAGCTATATGCTGAACCAACTGCAGCCCCAGGCTTTTTACACATTGTTTAATTTTTTCTCATGCGGATTGTAAGCGGCAAATACAGGGGGCGCAGGCTCCAGCCACCGGTGAACCTGCCGGTAAGGCCAACGACCGATTTTGCCAAGGAGGGGCTGTTCAACGTACTCAACAACATGGTTGATTATGAATCGCTGAAGGTGCTTGATCTTTTTTCGGGTACCGGGAGCATCGCCTTTGAATTCCTCTCAAGGGGGGTGAAGGAGGTTACGGCCGTTGATTCCAATCCCCGCTGTATCGAATTCATCCGTAAAACGGCGGCCGAATTCGGTGAAACAAATTTAAAGCCGGTGAAGTCCAGCAGTTTTGTCTTCATCAAGCACATGGTCTTCAGTTTCGACCTGGTATTTGCCGATCCGCCTTACGATCTTGAAGGGATCGAGTCGATACCCGACCTCATCTTTCAGTCGGGGCTTCTGGTCGATGAAGGGCTCCTCGTCCTCGAACATTCCGACAGCTATAAGTTTGAGAAACACCCGTACTTCACCCAGCACCGGAATTACGGCAGCGTGAACTTCAGCTTCTTTATCAATGGAAACGGGGGAAAATAATTACTGATTACTAATTACAAATTACTGGTTCTCAGGAATACTGACATGGAGATAATTAGTAATTATTAAATATTAATTTGTAATTAATATTCGTCTTCGTGGAAGAAAAAATCGTCTTTGGTAGGATAATCAGGCCAGATATCTTCGATACGTTCGTAGGATTCGCCTTCATCCTCGATCTCCCTTAAGTTTTCAATAACCTCCTGTGGCGCGCCCGATCGGATCGCCCAATCGACCAGCTCTTCCTTGGTGGCAGGCCAGGGAGCATCTTCCAGTTTTGAGGCCAATTCGAGTGTCCAGTACATTTATAAGTTGTTTTTGAAGTTTTTGCAAAAGTATAAAAAAAAAAATCAGAAAGTCAAGCCTTATTTTTAACAATCCAGGAAGTCTCCGTCGCACCGGCATCTTTCCCGGTTTTTCGTGCCAGGACAAACAGGTAATCTGACAAACGGTTCAGCAGGCGAATTATTATATCATCAACGGGGCTGGCCATGCTTAACCTGATCAGCGACCGCTCGGCCCGGCGGCAAACCGTTCTTGCAATATGGCAGGCGGAGACGATGACATGACCTCCGGGGAGGATAAAATTCGCCAGGGGGGGCAATTCCCCGTTCATGGCATCGATCTCTCTTTCAAGCAGGAGGATGTCCGTTTCATCCAGTAACGGCAGTTCCCGGGTCTGTATGCCGGGGTCCCTGGCGACAAGCGCTTCGGCGATGAACAGGCATTCCTGTATGCGGATCAGCACATCCCGGTAATGCGGCGCGACCTCAAGGTCGCGGATCATGCCGATAAACGAGTTCAGTTCATCCAGGTTCCCGTAAGCCTCCACACGCTCATGGCTTTTGGCGACACGGGTTCCTCCCAGAAGGGAGGTTTCCCCTTTGTCGCCGCCTTTCGTATATATCTTCGATTCCTCCATTCAGTCTTTTACCATTTTTCAAGCCTGTCCTTGAGCGATTCGAATTGGTCCGACATCTCCTTCGGGAGCCGGTCGCCGAACTGCTGCTGGTGTTCTGCGATGAGGTCACATTCAGCAAGCCATTCAAGACGGTCAACCTTCAGGATGGTGTCCATGCGCTCTTCCATGCCGCTGAGCCCGCTCACATCGACCGAACCCTTTTCAGGAACGAACCCGATGGGGGTCTGCACGGCCCCTGCGGTACCTTCCATGCGTTCGAAGATCCATTTCAGCACGCGGATATTGTCACCATATCCCGGCCACAGGAATTTCCCGTCGGGACCTTTGCGGAACCAGTTTACGTTGAAGATTCCCGGTAATTTGGATTTATCCGGAGCGTTGGCCCCGATGGATGCCCAGTGTCCGAAATAATCGCCCATGTGATACCCGCAGAACGGGAGCATGGCGAACGGGTCGCGGCGCACGCCGGCCTTCAGCCCGATGGCCGCGGCGGTGACTTCCGATCCTACGATCGAACCCATGAATACGCCATGATTCCAGTTGAATGCCTGGTAAACCAGGGGAACGGTGCCTGGGCGGCGACCTCCGAACAGGAATGCTGAAATGGGCACCCCTTTCGGATTTTCCCAGTCCTTGTCAATGACCGGGCACTGACTGGCAGGCGCGGTAAATCTTGCGTTGGGGTGCGCCGCCGGTTTTCCGTTGGCTTTATCGTAAACCTCATTGGTCCAGGTAATGGTCCCTTCGGGGATGTCGCTGCCGATGCCTTCCCACCAGATATCACCGTCGGGGGTGAGCCCTGTATTGGTGAAAATAGAATTGGCCCTGCAAGCAAGCATGGCATTGGGGTTGGTTTCCATGGAGGTGAAGGGAGCCACGCCGAAAAAGCCGGCTTCGGGGTTGATGGCATAGAGCCTGCCGTCGTCGCCGAATTTCATCCAGGCAATATCATCACCCACGGTTTCAACCTTCCACCCCGGGATGTTTGGGATCAGCATGGCGAGGTTGGTCTTGCCGCAGGCGCTGGGGAAAGCCGCCGCAACGTAGCGTTTTACACCCTCAGGATTGGTGATGCCCATGATGAGCATGTGTTCGGCCATCCATCCTTCGCGGCGGGCCATGTTGGAGGCAATGCGCAGCGCGAAGCATTTCTTGCCGAGCAGGGCGTTTCCGCCGTAACCGCTTCCGAACGACCAGGTTTCGTTTGTATCGGGGAAGTGGGAGATGTATTTCTTTTCGATGGGGGCGCAGGGCCACTTTACGTCGGCCTGGCCGGGGGCGAGGGGAGCACCGACGGAATGAATGCAGGGCACAAAATCGCCCTCCCCAAGCAGGTTAAGTACGGCGCTGCCCATACGGGTCATGATGCGCATGTTCACAACAACGTAAGGGGAGTCGGTGATCTGGATGCCGATGTGGGCAATCTTTGATCCGAGGGGCCCCATGCTGAAGGGGATGACATACATGGTACGGCCCTTCATGCAGCCGCGGTACTCCTCCGTTAGAATTTTTTTCATCTCGGAGGGGGCCATCCAGTTGTTTGTTGGTCCTGCATCTTCCTGCTTTGCCGAACAGATGAAGGTGCGGTTCTCCACACGTGCAACATCGCTCGGGTCGCTCTGGAAATAATAACTGCCGGGGCGTTTGGCTTCGTTCAGCTTCACGGCCATCCCCGAAGAAACCATCATGTCGAGCAATTTCTGGTTCTCCTCCGCTGATCCGTCGCACCAGTGGATTGCATCGGGCTGGCAAAGGTCAGACCAACCTTTTACCCAATTTTCAACTTTTTTACTGATTTGCATATGAATATTTTTTATAAAAATTTAGGATTGAATTTTTTCGCCATTTCTCCATTTCGCTATTTCGCTATTTCGCTACCTCGCTACCTTATTTTAGCTCTCCCAGTGCCTTCTTTATCCTCCTTACCGCCTCCATAAGCTTTTCCTTGCTGGTGGCATAGGAGAACCTGATGCAGTTAGGATCGCCGAAGGCATCGCCGGGAACGAGGGCGACGAATACGGTATTCAACAGGTACATGCACAAATCGTTGGCGTTCGTGATGGTGATGGTGCCGTTTGATTTGCCGAAGTACCAGGAGATATCCGGGAAAATGTAAAAGGCTCCGTCGGGGTGGTTGAGCTTCATGCCCGGGATGGCCGACAGTTGTTCGAGCATCAGGTCACGTCGTTCGCGGAAGGCCTGCTGCATGGTCTTCATGTCGGGTGTGCTTCCAGGTTCGTTGATGAAAGCGGTAAGTGCGGCCCGCTGGGCAATGGATGAGGCGCCTGAAGTAAATTGTCCCTGGAGTTTGTCGCAGGCTTTGGCAATGGCGATAGGGGCGGCGATAAAGCCGATCCTCCAGCCTGTCATGGCATACCCTTTGGAAACGCCGTTGATCAGCACCACCTGGTCCTTGATGTAAGGGAACTGGCAAATGCTTTCGTGTTTCCCCACGAAATTGATGTGCTCATAAATCTCATCGGCCACGATGGTGATGTTCGGGTATTTAACCATCACATCGGCGATGCCTTTCAGCTCTTCGCGCGTGTAAACCGACCCGGTGGGATTGCAGGGTGAGCTGTAAATCAATAATTTCGTTTTGGGGGTGATGGCGGCCTCCAGCTGTTGCGGGGTGATCTTGAAATTATTTTCAATGGTAGCCGGGATAAAAACCGATTTTCCTTCGGCAACCTTGATGATCTCTTTGTAGGACACCCAGTAGGGTGCAGGTACCAGCACTTCATCGCCGGGGTTCACCAGGCTCAGCATGACATTGGCGATGGATTGTTTGGCGCCGGTGGAGACCACGATCTGGCTGCAGTCGTAATCGAGGTTGTTGTCGCGTTTCAGTTTTACGCAGATGGCTTTGCGCAGGTCTTCATAACCGGCCACGGGCGAATAAAAAGTATAATTCTGATCAATACCCTCCTTGGCGGCATTTTTGATGTAATCGGGGGTGTTGAAATCGGGTTCCCCGAGGCTCAGGTTGATCACATCGTGCCCTTCTGCTTTGAGTTCGCGGCTCTTGCGCGACATGGCCAGGGTTTCACTTTCGGCCAGGTACTGAATTCTGTTGGCAAGTGTTGTCATAGTAGTTCTAAGAGTGTGAAAATGAAGTTTTTGAAAAAAAGAACAAATTTAGAAAATTTTACGGACAACGTATAACGAATTCAGGAAAATAAAGGGATGAAGATTCCTGTTTTTCCTATTTTTGTAAAAAAGAATTATGGAACCCTCCTTTCATCCGCATGTAATGGTTCACCTGGCCGGTATGATCATCAGGTTGCTGTTTTTTTTCAGCGGCGCCTTTTTCCTCCTGTGGTATTACCTGAAACACGCCGCGAAACCGGCGGTTCCCGCGGCGACCGCCGGTGACGAAGCAAAGGCCGTCATGCCCCTGCGCCTGCAGGCCTGTGAACGGTTTGTCCTTTTCCTGGAGCGGATCCATCCCTCCAACCTGCTGATGCGGCTCAACAGTCCCGGGATCAGTGCAGGGCAGCTGCAATCACTGCTTGTGAAGACCATCCGTGAAGAGTTCGAATACAACCTCTCGCAGCAACTCTATATTTCGGTCAACGCCTGGGAACTGGTGAAAAATGCGAAGGAGGAAACGATTTCCATGATCAACCAGGCCACCGCCAGGGTAGGCCAGGAGGCTTCTGCTTCGGAGTTGGTAAGAGAGGTGTTCGAGAGTTCCATTACCCGCGGGCAGATTGCCGTTGACGTTGCGCTGGATGCCATCAAAAAGGAGGTGCAGCGGTTTTTCTGATGCTCATTTACTTCCCGAAGCTGTAAGCGAGTGTCAGTTTGGACGAGTTGCTGTTGAACCCGAATGAATACGAGGTATTGGTTGATTCAAGGGTCTGCGAGTTGGTTGTGGTTTTCGTCTTCCCGTACGAATATGCAATGCCGGGGGTGATCTCCGCGCCAAAAAGGAGGTGGTCGGTTATGGCATAGGTGGCGCCCAGGACGGCATTCACCGAGGGTGTCACCTTCCAGGCTGAACTTTCCATCGCTTCATCCGGTACCAGTAACGGTAAATTTCTTTAAATCCCATTTTTTCATACAGCCTGATGGCGGGCATGTTGTCGGTGAGAACCTGCAGGTAGGCGGTGGAGGCGCCGTTTTTCCTGCCCCAGCGCATCAGGTTTTCTACGATGAGGTAACCCAGCCCGGTATTACGGAACGCCGGGTCGATCACGATATCAAAAAGCCCGATATAGGGACCTTCAACAACGCCCAGTCCCACCCCGATTGTTTTGCGGTCGCGGGAGATGGAGACCAGGCATTTTGGCGTGATGATCTGCTCCATAATGGCGATGTAGGTTTGCCTGCGCGCCCGGGGAAAACCGTTCATCCTGATGAAGTCGTCAATCCAGCGAGGGTTCAGCCTGGTTTCGATCGTGACCTCGCTGATGGGTTCACAGGGGATGTTGACAAGTTCAAAAACCTGGAAGGATACAACGGATTGAATAAAATAGCCCCGCCTTTCAAGGCGGGCGTCCATGTCGGGGGGATCGGTCAGCGACGTGATCTTAAAACAGGGTGCAACCTGGCGGGCAAGGTACAGCTTTTCGCAAAATGCAATCTTTTCCTCAGGGTCGAGGGTGGATGGATAGAGCATCCCAACCGAGTTCGACCGCTTGGTGACCCCGTTTGCAAAGCGCAGGAGCCAGCCGTCGTACTGGATCGTCTGAAGGGCCGGCCAGGCATTGTTGCTGATCTCCTCAAACCGCGGTAACATGAAATTAAAAATTAAAAAATTAAAAATTACTCGGAAATCACCTAACCACTCTCATCATCCTGACATCCTCACATCCTCAAATTTTCAAATCCTCAAATCTTTTCCTTCCTGAACCTCTCCTTCCCTTCGGTTGTCATCTTCTCGGTGGCATATTGGAAGATAAGCCTCGGGGCCGTATTCCTGTACTTCAGCAAAAAAGGTTCAGTGAAGCCAGGCTGCTTTTTCCATGCTTCACGCAGGAACCATCCGAGTCCCTGGTGAACCACGCGCTCCGGGTCGTGCATCATCGGTTCGATAAAGTCAAACCAGGGCCCGAAGTCCGTCGAAAGCTTCATTGGTTTGATCAGGCTTACCACCGCCGCGCGCCGCTGGAATTTATTTTCAGCGGTTCTCCAGGGTTCGATGGAGGCGAGGCTGACCAGCCCTTTTTTAAAGAAGAGGTTCATCAGTTCCCCGCAGATATAATCGGTTTGCGCCCAGTTGGTGATCCCGGCCGAAAACCACTGTTCAACGGTTTCCAATGTTTCGGCAGTCCAGCTCTTTTTAACTTCGAGCAGGAGCCTGATGGAGATCACCGTCATCTCGTATTTTGGAGAGGCAACAAGCCGGAGGGTGGCAGCCTGGAGTTGCCCGGGGTTCATCCCGGGCAGACCCACGATATGCTGAACAAGGGCGTCAACCTGTTCCTTGCTTAAACCATAGGCATCATACCCCTCCCTGAAATATCTCTGGTATTTTCCAACGATGACGGGATTGCTGTTTTCTGTCCCGAAGGAATGAATGTAATCGAAGATTTCCCGGGTATTCATCCTGATCCTATGAATTCATGATAAATCCCCTTGCCTTTTCAAGTGCTGCCGGGATCCCGGCCGGGTTTTTTCCACCCGCGGAAGCGATGTGCGGCTGACCGCCGCCTCCGCCCTGGATCTCTTTGGCGATCTCGCGGATGATATTGCCCGCATGGAGTTTCCGCTCTTTCACCAGGTTATCCGAAAGCATCACGGTGAGGGTTGCCTTTCCTTCCGATTCGGTTGCAAAAACGAGGAACAGGTCGGGGATGGAGGCATTCAGTTCGTAGGCCAGGTTTTTCAGGGTTTCACCATCCAGATCGACCTTGGTGGTCAGGAAATTGACGCCGTTGTAATGCTGCACTTTTGCTGCATACTCCTCCCTGATCTGGACAAGCTTCAGTTTGCCCAGTTCGGCAACCTGCTTTTTAAGGTCGCCGTTCTCGTCGAGGAGATGGCCGACCCCTTTGAGCAGTTCTTTGGGATGTTTCAGCAGTTCGCTGATCGCCTCGAGGAGCATTTCGCGCGAATTCCAGTACTCTTCCGCTTTTGAAGCCGTGATGGCTTCGATGCGGCGGATGCCGGCGGCTATGGCCCCCTCCGATGTGATCTTGAACAACCCGATCTGCCCGGTGGCAGGGACGTGGGTCCCGCCGCAAAGTTCAACGGAAAAGCCGGGATCAAAGGTGATCATGCGCACCAGGTCCCCGTATTTTTCGCCGAAAAGAGCCATGGCTCCCCTGGCTTTGGCTACGGCAACCGGTACCGACCGGTCTTCCTTCAGCAGGATGTTTTCCCTGATCCTGGCATTAACGATCGACTCCACCTGGGCAATTTCTTCACGGGTCATCTTTGCGAAATGGGTGAAGTCGAACCGGAGCCTGTTTTCGTCAACAAGCGATCCCTTCTGTTCCACATGGCTGCCCAGGACTGCACGCAGGGCTGCATGCATGAGGTGCGTCGCCGAATGGTTGTTGGCTATGTTCGTTCTTTTGGCAGGGTCGACCTGCGCGGTAAGACGGAGTGCCGGGTTCGCCGGGACCGATTTCGCGATCACCATGCTCAGTTCGTTCTCCTTCACGGTATCAACCACCTCGATTTTTTCATCACCCGAAATCAGCCATCCTTTGTCGCCGACCTGTCCCCCCGATTCTGCATAAAACGGCGTTTGGCACAGGACGACATGGTAAAGCTCCTGCCCCTTTGTCACGACCTTCCGGTAGCGCGAGATCTCCGTTTCAACCCTGATCGCGTCGTAGCCCACGAATTCAGGAAGGCCGGCGTCCGGAATGAGGATCACCCAGTCGGAAGCATCCACCACCGCATCCTGCCGCGAACGGGCTTTCTGTTCGGCGAGCCCCTTTGAAAAGCCCACCATATCGATACTCCAGCCGATCTCGCGGGCCATCAGGTCGGTAAGGTCTATGGGAAAACCAAAGGTATCGAAGAGTTCAAAAGCGAACAATCCGTCAATGACCTTTGTTCCGCCGGGCTGGGTTTGGGGTATTTCGCTCCGGGACGTCCCGATATAATTATTGAACCGCAGGATGCCGGTTGACAACGTGCGCTGGAAGGCAGCCTCTTCTTCTCTTATCACATTGATGATCAGGTCCTTTTGCGCTACGATTTCAGGGAATACAGCTCCCATCTGGCTGATGAGCACGGGAACCAGTTCGTTGATGAACGGTTCCTTGAAATCGAGGAATGCATACCCATAGCGAACGGCACGGCGCAGGATCCTGCGGATGACATAGCCCGCCTTGACATTCGACGGCAGCTGGCCGTCGGCAATGGCAAAGGATATCGCCCTCAGGTGGTCGGCGATGACCCGCATGGCGATGTCGCTCCTCGACCCGCGGCCGTATGGTATCCCTGCTTTTGCTGCAATGGCCTGGATGATCGGCTGGAATACATCCGTATCGTAATTCGACATGGTTTTCTGCATCACCATGCACAGCCGCTCAAAACCCATCCCGGTGTCGACATGCTTTGCCGGCAGCTCGACCAGCTGCCCGGTCGACATGCGGTTGTACTGGATAAACACAAGGTTCCAGATTTCAATGACATGGGGATCTCCTTTATTCACCAGGTCCTTCCCGGGGATCCGGGCCTTTTCGGCTTCGTCGCGGATGTCGGCGTGGATTTCGGAACAGGGGCCGCAGGGACCGGTATCGCCCATTTCCCAGAAATTATCCTTTTTCGATCCCGGCAGGATCCGCTCTTCCGGGATGTGCTGCTTCCAGAAATCAAAAGCTTCATGGTCACGGGCAAGTCCTTCGTTTTCATCCCCTTCGAAAACAGTGACATACAATGTGGAAGGGTCGATTTTAAAGACCTCTGTAAGCAATTCCCAGCCCCATGCAATGGCCTCTTTCTTGAAATAATCGCCGAAAGACCAGTTTCCAAGCATCTCGAACATGGTATGGTGGTAGGTGTCGTGCCCGACCTCCTCCAGGTCGTTGTGCTTCCCTGAAACACGAAGGCATTTCTGGGTGTCTGTCACCCTTGGAAAGGTGCTCTCCCGGTTGCCCAGGAAAATGTCCTTGAACTGGTTCATCCCGGCATTGGTAAACATCAGGGTAGGGTCATTCTTGACGACCATGGGAGCGGAGGGTACGATTTCATGTTGTTTTGACCTGAAAAAGTCGAGAAATGTCTGGCGGATATCGGTAGAATTCATGGCTGGTATTTTTTCTGGGTTCGGGCGGGGGGCTGAAGAACTGCGACCCGGCTGCCTCGCAGAGGATGGCCGGCAGTTTCAATTTCCGTGTAATTATAAGATTAACAATAGATTAACAAACTTTAACATTTTTTAAAACCGGGGAACGGCTGCAAAGTTAATTATTTACTTAATTTTGTAGGTGTTAGCCCCCCTGTTTTGACTAATTCTTTATTTACCTGTCGATGAGCAAGGTAAAGTACAAGTTCAATAAAAAATCTCTGACCTTTGACCGGGTGCAAACAACAATGCGGAAGCGTTTGTTGTATTTTTTCTCGCACCTGTCGACGGGTGTGGTATTTGCCGCGGTCGTACTGGTACTGGCATACAATTTTATTGACTCACCGAAGGAAAAGTCCCAGAAGCGGGAGATTGACCAGATGAAACTCCAGTACCAGATCATCAATGACCAGCTTGGTAAGGTGAAACGGATTCTCACGGATCTCCAGGACCGCGACGACAACATCTACCGTGTCATTTTTGAAGCCGAGCCGATCCCTAGTTCGATGCGTTCGGCCGGAATCGGCGGCATCGACCGTTACGAGGCCCTCAAAGGATATTCTAATTCGGAACTGATGTCCGAAACTGCCAGGAACATGGACAAGATCCTGGGGAAACTGTATGTTCAGTCGAAGTCATTCGACGAAGTTTTCAACCTTGCGAAAAACAAGGAAAAGATGCTGGTTTCGATCCCTGCCATCCAGCCGGTGAACAACAAGGACCTGAAAAGGATCGGCTCCTATTTCGGTGCCCGTGTCGACCCCTTTTACAAGGTCCGCAAGTTTCATGAAGGGATGGATTTTTCTGCAACCATTGGTACCGAGGTTTACGCCACCGGCAACGGTACGGTTTCGGATGCCGGGCCTGATGTGGAAGGCGGCTATGGTAACGAGATCAAGATAGATCACGGATACAGCTATCAGACGGTTTATGCCCACTTGTCAAGGATATTTGTGAAACCCGGGCAGAAAATCCTTCGTGGCCAGATCATCGGTTATGTCGGGAACACAGGCAAGTCGACATCGCCACACCTGCACTATGAAGTCAGGAAGAACGGTATTGCCGTAAACCCGATCTATTTCTTTTTCAATGACCTGTCGCCTGCCCAGTACCAGCTGATGCTGGAATTGTCTTCGCGTCCTTCACAAACCATGGATTAAGCCTGATACCTGATGCTGCAACGAGAAAAAAAGATCGGGAAATTATATTATTCAATCGGGGAGGTTGCCAGCCTATTTGAGGTAAACCCTTCGCTCATCAGGTATTGGGAAAAGGAATTCGATATCCTGAAACCACAGAAAAACAAAAAAGGGAACCGGCTTTTCACTTCCCAGGACCTCGACAACCTCAGGATCATATACCACCTTGTCAAGGAACGGGGTTATACCTTGCAGGGCGCGAAGGACAAACTCAAGGAAAACAAGCAGGATGTTTTAAACCAGGTTGTGGTGATTGACTCCCTGAACCGGCTTAAAGGTTTCCTGCTGGACCTGAAAGATGCGCTCTGATGGCTGGAACGGGGCACGCAGATTCCGGAACATTTTTTGAAAGTGTTTTTGCCGTCGTTCAACTGGTCCCTTTTGGCAGGGTCACCTCCTACGGGGCGATCGCAGCGTTCCTTGGAACAAAGGGTTCGGCAAGAATGGTAGGCTGGGCGATGAATGCCTCGCATACCAGCGTAACCCGCATCCCTGCGCACCGCGTGGTTAACCGCAACGGGCTGCTCACCGGCAGGCACCACTTCGGGAGCCCGGCCATAATGCAGCAACTGCTCGAAAATGAAGGGGTTGAGGTGAAGGATAACCAGGTGGTCAGGTTCGCGGAACTTTTCTGGGACCCCGCCAGGGAATTAATTTAATTTTTCAATACTAACTAAAAATTCATGACCATAGATAATTCAAACGTTATTGATGCCTTAAGGCATGTGGACGACCCCGACCTGAAAAAGGACCTGGTAACCCTGAACATGATTGAAAACGTTAAGACTGACGGCAATAAGGTCAGTTTTGACGTGGTGCTCACCACCCCTGCATGTCCGTTGAAAAACCAGATCAGGCAGGCCTGTGTGGACGCCATCCACCAGTATGTAGATCCTGCAGTTGAAGTGGAGGTAAACATGACCTCCAATGTCACCTCCCGGCGAAAAGAGAGTGATGTGATGCTTAAAAATGTAAGAAACATCATTGCCGTTGGTTCGGGCAAGGGCGGTGTCGGCAAATCGACGGTTGCCGTAAACCTGGCAGTTGCCCTTGCCAGGAGTGGCGCAAAGGTCGGGCTCATCGATGCCGACATTTACGGACCCTCCATTCCCATGATGTTCGGGATGCTCAATGAACGGCCCACGGGATTCGACAAGGACGGCAAAACCTACGTTTACCCGTTTGAGAAATTCGGGTTGAAGGTGCTGTCCATCGGCTTCTTTGTCGACCCGTCGAAAGCACTCATATGGCGTGGCCCCATGGCTTCCATGGCTCTGCGCCAGTTGTTCAACGACGCCGAGTGGGGAGATCTTGACTACATGGTGATCGATCTTCCCCCCGGAACCGGCGACATTCCCCTGACCCTCATCCAGGATTTCCCGCTAACCGGGGCGATCATCGTGAGCACACCGCAGCAGGTGGCCATTGCCGATGTGCGTAAGGCAGCCGACATGTTCCGTAACGACAAGATCAACATCCCGATCCTCGGACTGGTTGAAAACATGGCCTATTTCATCCCGCCGGATATGCCCGGTAAGAAATATTTCATTTTTGGCGAGGGTGGCTGCAAAAAGTTTGCCTCCGAACTCAACATACCCCTGCTCGGACAGATTCCCATCGTTGCTGCCATCGCCGAATCGGGTGATGCCGGTATCCCGGTTACCATGGATGACAGTTCGCCGGTAACGGCGGCTTTTGTCGATTTTGCCGAAAACGTTGCCAGGCAGATCGCCATCAGCAACTCCATTAAGGATATATTTGGAGGGGGGACGCAGTAAAAACATGGTCACTGGTAACAAGGTGACATGGTGGGATTCAGACAGATATTAATCAAATTTTTAACTCAATAAATTTTTCCCATGGTTGCAAATGAAGAACTTGTATCAAAAGTAAAAAACGTCATAGAGCAGATCCGTCCATACCTGCAGGCCGATGGCGGCGATGTGGAGTATGTCGATCTGACCGAGGACAACACGGTAAACATCAGGTTGCTGGGCATGTGCGGGAATTGCCCCCACAGCCGCATGACCCTCAAGAACGGGATCGAGGCTGCAGTTATCCGGGCCATTCCCGAGATAAAGTCTGTGGAATCGGTTACTGCCGAATAAGGAGTTTTAATAAAGCGGCCTCTTGCCTGTTCCCATTCAGGGGCAGGGCAGGGGGCCATTTCCTAAGAGAGGTACCTGGCAACGATCGGCATCCTGCGGCCCATGCCGAAAGCCTTTGGTGAAACACGGAGGACCGGCGGGGTTTGTGCCCGCTTGTATTCGTTTGTGTTGACAAGTTTGAGGACCCTGCGCACCGTGCGCTCGTCAAAGCCGCCCCGGATAAGTTCATCGGGACCTGTTCGCTGTTCAATGTACCGGAACAATATCTGGTCAAGGATTTCATATTCGGGCAGTGAATCCGAATCCTTTTGCCCGGGACGCAACTCCGCGGAGGGTGGTTTCAGGATGGTATTTTCGGGAATAATGAACGATTCGCGGTTGATGTACCGGGCCAGGGAATACACCTGCACCTTGTAAACATCGCCCAGCACCGACAACCCGCCGCACATGTCGCCATAAAGTGTGCCGTACCCCACCGCTGCTTCACTTTTGTTGGAAGTGTTCAATACGATATACCCGAATTTGTTCGACAACGCCATGAGGATCACCCCCCTGATCCGCGCCTGGATGTTCTCCTCGGTAAGGTTGAAAGGAAACCCGGTAAAGTACGGTTCGAGGGTCAGTTCCAGCGACCGGAAAGCGCCTTCGATCGGGATAATGTCGTACGGAACCTCTAGGTTCTCAGCCATCAGCCTGGCATCGGTGATGCTGTGGTCCGACGAGTACTGCGATGGCAACAGGATGGCCCTCACGTTTTCGCGGCCCAGGGCGGCAACGGCCAGTACCAGCGTAACGGCCGAATCAATTCCGCCCGAAAGCCCCAGGACTGCCTTCTGAAAGCCCAGTTTGCCGAAGTAATCGCGGATGCCGAGAACGAGGGCATGGTATATCAGCGAGGAGGTTTCGGGGGAGGTGAAATCGAAAATGCTGACAATCGGAGAATTTGGGGATTTGAGGATTTGGGGATTTGGGGATTCGGGGAATTGGGGATTTGGGGATTTGAGGATTTGAGGATTTGGTTGTATGATAGGTGGTTCCAGGGTCTTATCCGTTTCTTGTTCTTTGGGGTGTTCCTTTTTTGGAATTTCGACAACCTGCAGGTCCTCTTCAAATTGCCTGAGCCCGGCAACAACCACTCCGGCTGCATCGAGCACCAGCGATCCGCCGTCGAAAACAAGTTCAGTTTGCCCGCCCACCTGGTTGACATAAACAACGGGCAGGTTGTACGTTTTTGCATTCCTTGAAAGAATGTCAAGCCTTGTCCTGGCCTGGTTATAATTGAACGGTGAGGCTGCAATGTTGATCAGGACATCGGTATTGAGTCCGGTGAGGTCGTCCATCGGGTTGCGGACATAAAGCGGGTCGTCGGCAATGTTCCACAAATCCTCGCAGATGGTAAGGGCAAAACGGTAACCCTGCCATTCTACAACAGAGGGCTGAAGCCGGTTGGGCTCAAAATAACGGTATTCATCGAAGACATCGTAATTCGGCAGCAGGGTTTTATGAATCCTTGCCAGAATCTTCCCGCCGGCAAGGAAAAAAGCGGTATTATAAAGCGGTTTCCCCTTCGGTGCCGGGTTGACGGAAGGAGCGCCTACGATGGCTGCAATGCCGGTGCATGCTGCTGCAATGGCGTTTACTGACTCATCGCACCTGCGGATGAAATCGTCGAATTCAAGAAAATCGCGCGGGGGGTAACCACACACCGAAAGCTCTGCGAAAACAACGAGACCGGCCCCGGCCGATTTCGCTTTTTCAATGGTCCCGATGATCCGTGAAACATTTTCAGTGAAATCACCAACGCGGAAGTTCAGTTGTGCAAGTGCGATCTTCATGACCCGTTTAAAATAGAATGCCGATTGATAGTTCAGCGTAGTTCAGCATGCTCTTTTCATTCAGGTAACTTTTCCTGTTTGACCCTGTAAGCACATTGTTGAGGGAGTTGGAATAGGAGAGGCCGACCATGATCCTGGTCGACTCGTCGAGATGATACTCGCAACCGCCGCCTATCTTGATGGATTCGCGCACCAGGGTGGTGCCCTGGTCGAAGTCAAGGGAATTATCTTCGGTCAGGCCGTTGTCGGGGACAAAATGTTCCTTTACGGTGGCTTTCAGCCGGAATGCGGTGCCAAGGCCGATCTGCCCGTAATAGGATACTTTGCCGAACGTTTTGGTTTTCATCTTGATCATCAGGGGTATTTCCAGGTAAAGAAACTGGTATTTCCGGAACACCTCGCCGTTTTCGAGCTTCTTGCTCACGGTGCCTGTAACAGAATCGGCATAATTCAGCTTCCCGTTCAGGAACTGGAAGTTGATCCCTGTTGAGAAAGCATAATTCTCGGCAAAATAAAAATCGCCCACCAGTCCCATGGTGGCGCCAAGGTTTGCGCCGTTGTTGCTGTATCCCTTCGTTGCCGGGTTCATCCACCCGATATTGGGCGATAACTGCAGACCCAGTTTGAACGGCAGTTTCACCTGGCTGAACAGGGGGACTGAAAGGGAAAAAAGTGCGGTAAATATGATCAGGGGTAAGCATTTTTTCATGTTCGTGGGGTTTGCAGCTGTTACGGGGTTGTTCAGCAACAAAAATAGCGATTAATCCTCCTGTCGTGGAATGAATCTTCATAATTTTATCCAAAAATAATCAACCGTGAATGTCGTTATAAACATGCGAACGTTAGTGAAAAATGCCTTTTAATAAATGATGCACAAAATGATACCTGTTAAATCCTGCCTATTTGCAGCCTCCGTTGCTTTGACATTGATGCTTTCGGCCTGCGGGCCGGGGAAAGACCGCCTCCATGCGGATGTGTCGAAAACCATTCAGTCCCCGGTAACCATTCATCGTTACGACCTCGATCTTTTCAGGGTGGATATTGCGCGTTTGCAGAACGAACTGGAATCACTGAGACCAACCTACCGGTTCTTTCTCGGGACCGACCTCGGCGACCCGGGAAAGCTGGCCGATATGAAATCTTACCTTGAGAGTCCCAGGAATACCGGGTTTCATGATGCGGTTGCCTCCAGGTACCAGCATGTATCTTCCCTCGAAAAAGAACTTACGGAGGCCTTCAGGCACTACCGTTACTATTTCCCCCATGCTGCCTCCCCGAGGGTGTATGCCTACATTTCGGGCGGCGATTATGATTACCCGGTACAGTTTGCCGACAGTGTCATGCTGATCGGTCTTGATAACTACCTCGGTAAGGATTTTAAGCCCTATATCTCTGATGGTTTGCCCTTTTACCGGATCATGCGGATGAATGAAGGGGATATCCTGCCCGACTGCATGAAGGTCCTGTCGACGGTTACCTATCCGGGCCAGGTTCCGGGAAACAACCTGCTCGAACAAATGATCGAGGCCGGGAAGCGGCTTTACTTTGTCGATGCCATGATCCCCGCGGTCCCTGATCGCTTTAAAATAAGTTACACGCAGGAGCAGTATGACTGGATCGTGAAGAACGAAGCGCATGTGTGGGCCGCCATCATCGAAAACCGGATGTTGTACACCACCGATCCGAAGCTGATCAGGACCTTTATTTCCGATGGACCCTTTACGGCGGGATTTGCAAAAGAGGCCCCGCCGCGCCTTGGCGAATGGCTTGGCTGGCAGATCGTCCGGAAGTTCATGGAGAATGAGACTTCGGTTACCCTCGATGAAATGATGAAGGAAAGGGATTTCCAGAAGATCCTTTCTGCATCACGTTTCAAACCGGAGAAATAAAAAGAAACGCGGGGTGCCTGACGGCGTGCCCGATCCGGTTATCGTTTTTTGTTAATAACTTTTTCCCGAAATCGTATTACCTTTTGACCTTCAGGCGGATTAAGCAATAAATGCTTTTAGATGCTTGTAAAGACATTTGGCAGCGCAGTCTTCGGAATCCAGGCGATCACTGTCACCGTTGAAGTATACATGGACCAGGGGATTCAGTTTTTCATGGTAGGTTTGCCCGACAACGCTGTGAAGGAGAGCCACCAGCGCATCGAATCGGCGCTTCGGAACAACGGCTACCGCATTCCCGGGAAAAAGATCATCATCAACATGGCCCCGGCGGATATCCGCAAGGAGGGATCATCGTACGACCTCACCATCGCCATGGGCATCCTGGCGGCAAACGAGGTGATCAAAACCGACCGCCTGGAGCAGTACATGATCATGGGGGAACTATCGCTCGACGGCGGACTGCTGCCCATCAAGGGGGCGTTGCCCATTGCCCTCGAAGCCAGGAAAAGAGGGTTCAGGGGGATTCTCATCCCCGCCCAGAATGCGCAGGAGGCGGCCATTGTCGGGGATATCGAGGTTTACGGGATAACCGCCCTGCCCGAAGTGATCGCGTTTTTTAACGGGACAGGGCAGCTGGCGCCGGTAAAGATGCGCGAAGAGGCCGATTTTGAGCGGATCATGCTTCAGTACGAGTTTGATTTCGCCGATGTGCGCGGCCAGGAAAACATCAAGCGGGCGCTTGAAATTGCCGCTGCGGGAGGGCACAATGTCATCCTCATCGGTCCGCCGGGCGCCGGGAAAACGATGCTTGCGAAACGGCTTCCCTCCATCCTCCCCCCGTTGAACCTCCAGGAGGCCGTCGAGACCACCAAGATTCATTCGGTTGCGGGGAAGATGGGGGCCAACCGTTCACTGGTCTCCGTAAGGCCCTTCCGGGCCCCCCATCACACGGTTTCCGACATGGCCCTGGCCGGGGGGGGCAGCATCCCGCAGCCGGGGGAAATTTCCATGGCCCACAACGGCGTATTGTTCCTGGATGAATTGCCCGAATTCAAGCGGAGCGCGCTTGAGGTGCTGCGGCAACCCATGGAGGACCGTGTCGTTACGATCTCCCGGGCGCGGATGACCCTCGAATACCCGGCAAGTTTCATGCTGGTGGCAGCCATGAACCCATGCCCCTGCGGGTATTACAATCACCCGTCGGTCGATTGCCAGTGCGGCCCCGGCGAGGTGAGGAAATACATCAACCGCATTTCGGGCCCGCTGTTCGACCGCATCGACATCCATATCGAGGTAATCCCGGTCGATTACGTGAAACTGAGCGACAGCCGGCCGTCGGAGCGGAGCGAAACCATCAGGGCAAGGGTGATGAAGGCCCGGGAGGTACAGGAGAAAAGGTTCGCGGGGCTGACCGGCATCTACTGCAATTCATGGCTGCCTACGAACATGCTGCACCGGGTTTGCAACATCGGGGAAGCGGGCAACCGGATGCTCAAAACTGCGATGGACAAACTTGGACTGTCGGCCAGGGCCTACGATCGTATCCTGAAGGTGGCGCGCACCATCGCCGATCTCGACCAGAGCGCCGGCATCAATATCGAACACCTGGCCGAGGCGATCAATTACCGGTCGCTCGACCGCGACAACTGGGGACGATGAAATATTTACCACGAAGGACGCAAAGTACTGCACGAAGTACACAAAGGAGGTGATATGGATGATGAACAGATTTTTAAAATGCTATTGGATTGTTCTTACAGGATGCATACCCGACTCGGGCCCGGATTACTTGAAAGTGCTTATGAAACTTGCCTTGTCTTTGAACTGAGGAAAGCAGGCCTCCATGTGGAAAGACAAAGGTCCATGCCCCTGGTCTATGAAGGAGAGATCCTTGATGTTGGATACCGAATTGACCTGGTGGTTGAAAGCAGGATCATTGTGGAGATTAAATCAGTTGAGGCGCTCAACGATGTTCATATTGCGCAAATACTTACATACCTGAAGTTATCTAAACTCCATCTCGGGCTGCTGGTAAATTTCAATGTCAGTTCATTGAAAAAAGGGATTCGAAGAGTCATCATCTGATCAAACCCTCTTTGTGTACTTCGTGCAGTACTTTGCGTCCTTTGTGGTTAAGAAACGATTCGATCCCAGATGATTATCATTCTGGTTCCAGGAATTGCAAGTGGAAGTCAGGATACTATCCGGGTAAACCTTGGTTCTTTTCCGAAAGGGGATTATTCAATAAGGTTAACTGGTCCTGGTACGATGCAGGTTGGAAAGCTGATAAAACTTTAAGCTAGCCCCCTTGTTCTGTTTTAATTCCCGCGCACCAGGATCCAGCCGGTACGGGAGCCGGCTTCCCTTGCCGTGAAAATGAAATAATAGGTCCCGTCGGGCAGGGGATCCCCTTTTTTATTGGTTCCTTTCCACACGACGCTGGTGTTGTTGTAGTTTTGAAAGGAATGCACCTCCTCACCCCAGCGGTTAAAAATCACCAGTGAATTTTCAGGGTACTGCTCCACACATTCGATAATCCAGGCATCGTTGGTGCCGTCGCCGTTCGGGGTGATCACGTTGTAAAAGACAAGGCAGTCGTCGGCTGTTCCCGGCTTTTCAACCCTGACCACGATGCTGTCGGAACTCCTGCACCCTGTAACCTTATCAGTCACCTGCAGCACGAAGGCGGCATTTTCAGAAAGTTTCACCGTTTCAGGTTCCCTGGTTAAGGGATCCGCCAGCAATCCGGCAGGTTCCCAGTCAAAAAGGTACTGTCCTGATCCCCCCGATGCCATTCCCAACAGCCTGGCAGTGGTACCGGAGGTGACCGACTGATCGGGACCGGCATCCACAGCCGGTTCCCGCAGGACGGATAATCGCATGTGTGCCGAGAAATCCATACAGGGGGGAGAAGAGCCGGCAATCAAAGTCAGGGTTATGGTTGCTGGGTCACCCGGCGCCGGTGTGTATGCCGGGGTGAGGGTGTTGCTCCCTGTAAGGGTTCCCTTGCCATCGTGAAGCCAGTTGACAGCGGTATAGTTTTTCGCATAGGCCCGTGTAATAATGTAGGAGCTATTCCTGCACACGGAATCATCGGGACCGGCATATGCCTCGGCTGGCCCCTGCAGTGTAAGTAAGGTATGCGATGAATCGGCATTGCAGGCGCTCCCCGAACCGGCAACCAGGGTTAAAACGACTTGTCCGTTTTGAAGGTCTTCCGTGCCCGGCGTATAGGAGGGATTGATGACCGTAGGGTCGCTGAAGAAGCCTGACCCCGAGCTCTTCCAGAAAAGCGTGGCATATCCTTTTGCCGAAGCCCCCGTGATGTTAACCGCTCCCGGCCCGCAGGATGAGAGCGGCGGACCCGCGTCAGCCGCTGGCGATTTTGCAAGGTGCAGGACCAGGCTGTCAGAAGCAGGGGGGCAGGATGCCGCAGAAAGGGTTACCAGGGTAAGCACAACCCGCCCGTTGACGACATCTGCCCGGGAAGGGGTGTAGACCGGCTCCAGGATGCCCGGGTCGTCGAACGATCCTGAACCCGAAGATATCCAATGCAAGGATCCGGCAAAGGTGGCAATGGCGCCGGAGAGTTTCACAGGCATGGTGTCGCACGATGCCATATCGGGACCCGCGGATGAACCCGGGAGAGGGTTGATCTGTATGACCATCCCCGACGTATCAAAGCCGCAGGGTGCATTTCCCGTTGCCCGGAGGGTTAACCACACCTGCCCGGTTTCCCCAAGGCCCGGATGGTAGACCGGGGTAAGCGTTGTTTCTCCAGCCATTGTTCCTGTTCCGGTGCTGGTCCAGAGGATGCTCCGGAAGTTGGAGGCCGTCGCCTGGGTAACGTTAAAGGGAATGCCGTTGCATGTTGAACCAGCGGGGCCTGCCGAGGCAAAAGGCGGGGTGGTCAGGGTTACGGAAAAGGCCGGGGAGGGGGGGCCCTCGCCGCACGGGTTGATCCCTTTCACCAAAACAAACCCCGACTGTGCACCCGGACCGAAGTCAACCGTGATACTGTCACTCCCGTCGCCTGCCACGATGGAAACCCCGGCAGGAAGCAGCCATTGGTAGGCTGTGGCATACATCACCGGTGAAACCACAAAATGAACGCCATTCGTCCCGGCACATAAAAGGGAGTCACCACGGATGTCCCCGGGGGCAACGGGCAGCGGGTAAACCTGCACCGGCATGGTGCCTGAGGAATTCCCGGCACACCCGCCCGGATTTGAATAGCTTACACTTACCCAACGATTTCCCGGCAGGGTCCAGTTCACCATGACCCGGAAGGTCCCCAATCCCGAAATGATCACCCCTCCGGGTGAAACGGCCCATGAATATCCAATCATCCCGGGTGCCGTATAGTATACAAGGTACCCGTCGCCGGCACAAACCCGGTTGTTTCCTTTGATGTAAGGGGGTACCGGGAGGTTTGCCGTAACCCTGATGGTATCGGTTCGCGCATGTCCGCAGGTATCGGTAACCGTGATCATATAATGGGTCACACCGTTGGGAGGATGAACCACGCACGACTGCGTGGTGGCCCCGTTGCTCCACAGGTAATGAAAGGGAGGAGCACCACCCTGCGGAACGGCATAAATGGTGACGGAATCACCAGCACAAATGACCGTGTCGTTGCTGACAAGCAGGCTCATCGCAATATAATCGGCGATGTAAACTGTATCGGACAATCCAGGATTGCCGGGAGGGCCTGCAGTCTGGATATTCAGGATGACGGTTTCGGTTCCTTCCGTCAGGTTGTCGCTCAGCGCATGGATGAGAAGGCTGCTGGAGGTTTGCCCTGCGGGTATGATTACCGAAGTGGGGATGCATGTGTAGTCCACACAATTGAGGGCCGTTCCCCCGATCGTGAAATGGATCGTATCGGCCATAGCGGCTGGAGCACTCAGGGTAAAATGAACGGTTGCATCCGCACATCCTTCAATAGCATTGTTTCCCATCTGGTAGGCGACCTGGGTGGAGAGACTGGCGCTGGAAAAGCTGCCTTTTCTAAGGAACACGCCTGCATCAAGGATATGATCAAGGGCATCGGCGATCGCCAGCTTTATATGATAGGTTGAAAAGGGTGTAACATGATGACGCGCCGTGTAAACATAGGTGATGGCATCATACTGGAACCATGTTCCACCCGTGTTATCCCACGCGGATGAAGGGTTTGCGCATATGTTGTTGATCGTTACGGGGTTGGAAGAGCCCGGCATCAGGGCGATGTTCGTGCTGTTGTTTGAAAAGGGACCGGTTATTCCCGGTCCGCTTAGGAAAAACCCGAAAGCATCGTTGAACTGGTAGCAGAATTCATAGAATTCCTCCGACCCGAAGGCATAATTGAATTTGACGGTATCGGCAAGGGAAACAAAATCGAATTCAATAACGGCTTTGTCGTAAGTAACTCCTCCCGCAAGAATCGTGAGATCGGGGTCGCCCGGTCCATTGGTATTATATCCGGCACCACTTGAATTGTTGGGGCCGATGGCAATGCTGGCGGTGCCGTTGGTCATGATCAGCCCGGCATCCAGGCCAAGCTGGGTCATAGCACCCCCGGTCGCATTGAAGGAACCCACCTGGTTGGAAGTTATGATCGCCGAAGACCCGTTATAGGTTACGTTGCTGATGATCACGCCGGGCCCGACAAGCCAGTTCTGGACCAGCTGGGCAGGCGTCATCCCGAGCGTTCCGCCGTTCGCAACGGTCAATTGTGCCATCAAATCCTGGTTGCAGAAGAAAACGAAACAGATCAGATAAAAACCAAGCGTGGTTTTCATGGGATAGTGAAAAAGGAATATGAAGGGCTCCCTTTGCCTTTCATTCACGGGAGTCAATACAAATATACGTTATCTCCGGGCGTTTCGGAAAAGAATTCGTAAATTATCAATGGGCCATTTTTCAGCCATTGAGCCGCGTGGTTCCGGGGACTGGATGGAAAAGGGAGAAAATCAGCGCAGGAAAAGGTCGCCGATCACGAAACAGGCAAAGATGACCGAGGCCATCCCGTTCATGGTGGCAAAAGCAAGGTTGACCCTGGAAATATCGGTTGGTTTGACAATGATGTGTTCGTAGCATAACAGCAGGGTGAATATAGCAGCACCGATCCAGTAAAGGTACCCGGCATGGCCGGCGATTCCTCCATATGCCACCAGCAGGATGGCGGTAACGTGGAAAATTGCAGAAAGGACCAGCGCCTTTCGTTTCCCAAGCATGACCGGGAGTGACTTCAGGTTCTCCGACCGGTCGAAACTGATGTCCTGCAAAGCGTAGAGGATATCAAAACCGGCAACCCAGAAAATCACCACAAATGAAAAGATGAGCGGCAAGAGGTCGAAGCGTGCGGTAACGGCAAGATAGGCGCCGATGGGCGCAAGTGCGAGCCCCAGGCCCAGGAAAATATGCGAGAAATGGGTGAACCGTTTGGTCAGGCTATATCCCAGCACGACCAGCAAAGCCACGGGCGACAGGGTGAAACAGAGAATGTTCAGCATATAGCTGGAGGCCATGAACAACAGTGCATTGATGATCACAAAAACCATGGCTGACTTTGGCTTGATGATCGCGTTCGGAATCTCGCGGAGGGCTGTCCTTGGATTCTTTTTGTCAAATTCGCGGTCGGCGTAGCGGTTGAAACCCATTGCGGCATTCCGTGCAAAAAACACACACAGCAAAACAAGCAGCAACAGTCTGAAGTTCAGGTTCTCACCATGTGTTTTTACAGCCAGGAAGAACCCGATCATGGCAAAAGGAAGGGAAAAGATGGTATGGTTGATCTTGACGAGTGAAAAATAGTCAGCAATCCTGGAGCTTTTTGCCATGTGCACTTCAATTTATTACACGCGCAAAGGTAGTAAATTGTAACTATTTCATGGTTGAATCGTCCAACTTGCTATTCCGGGGATTTAGGCTATTTTTGTAGTCTTAATTAATTTTTATGAGCAGGAAGGTTGACCTGATTTTGGGTTTTCTCAGATATACGTTGCGGACACAATCAAAATACCGGATACATTCTCCGTTCGTGTTTGATTTTTATAAGAATGTCCTTACGGATCATCAGGATCATTCCCAATTCAGGGTCGTGAACCGGCTGCGCAAGGAACTGGAAAGTGTTTCGCGTTTCATAAAGCGTAAGGACCTGGGGGCCCGGAGCAAGGATTTCCCGGGCGATCAGCGTTTTGTAAGGGTCAGCGACATTGCCCGCAAATCGTCGGTAAGCCGGAAGAAGGGGGAATTGCTGTTCCGGTTTGTTTGGCATTTCAAGCCGGCCAATATCCTTGAACTTGGCACCTCCCTGGGTCTCAGCACCGCTTATTTCAGCCTGGCTGCCCGCGACAGCAGGATCATTACAATTGAGGGTTGCATCGATTCGGCCAGTGTGGCCCAGGAAAATTTTGACAAAGCCGGGCTGAGAAACATCCAGATCATCACCGGTAATTTCGAAGACCGGCTGGTAGAAGCCCTCGCACTGATGCCATCGCCTGACCTGGTTTTTTTTGACGGGAACCACAAGATGAAGCCGACCCTGTCATATTTTGAACAATGCCTGCAACATATTCACCCCGGAACCGTTTTTATTTTTGACGATATTCACTGGTCGAAGGGGATGGAGGAGGCCTGGAAATGCATCTGCAGCCATCCGAAGGTGAAAGTCACCATCGACCTTTACCAGATGGGATTTGTATTTTTCAGGGAGGAATTAAGCAAAGAAACTTTCGTATTACGATTTTAACACCATTGTTTCATGGAAAAAGAGGTAATCAGGCTCGAAAGCATCGTAAAAAATTATAAGATCGGCACCATCCTGGTGGAAGCTCTCCGGGAGGTTTCCCTAGTCGTCCATAAAAATGAATTTGTCGCCCTTATGGGGCCATCGGGTTCAGGCAAATCGACGCTGATGAACATTCTTGGCTGTCTTGACACCCCTACCAGCGGCAATTACTTCCTCAACGGGGAGGATGTAAGCAAAATGGACGACAATGCACTTGCTGAGATCCGCAACCGGCAGATCGGGTTTGTTTTCCAGACCTTTAATTTGCTTCCCAGGTCGACCGCCCTGGAGAATGTCATGCTGCCCCTGATATATGCCGGGGTCGGCAAGGTCAAACGGATTGAACTTGCCAAACAGACCCTTGAGGAGGTGAAACTAGGCGACCGCATGGCCCACAAACCCAATGAATTGTCGGGGGGACAGCGGCAAAGGGTTGCCATTGCGCGCGCCCTGGTGAACCACCCCGCCATCATACTGGCCGATGAGCCTACCGGGAATCTTGACTCCAAAACATCGGTTGAGATACTCGGACTGCTTGAAGATATCCATAAAATGGGAAATACGGTCATCATCGTCACCCATGAGGAGGATATTGCCCAGCATGCCCACCGCATCATTCGGCTGATGGACGGAAAGATCAATACTGATGAAGCCAATAATCATATCAAGACCATTTCCGATTACCATTTCAACGCAGTGGTGTAACCGACATTTTTTCGGTAGAACCCATTGAAAAATCCCCGGAGGATGCAAAAAGAAGGCAATTACAAGAAACTTTTTAAGGATTTTAATAAGCTCAACATCATGATCATCGGTGATGTGATGGTTGATTCTTACCTGTGGGGAAAAGTGGAACGGATATCTCCCGAAGCCCCGATCCCGATCGTGGCATTGCGGAAACGCGAACACCGGATGGGTGGAGCTGCCAACGTTGCGATGAACATCAGGTCAATGGGCGCTAATCCGATCCTCTGCTCGGTAATCGGCACCGATGAAAAGGGTGACCAGTTTCTTGAACTGCTTAAAAAGGAAAAGATAGATGATGCCGGGATTGTGCGCAGTACCCGGCGAATCACCACAACCAAATTCAGGATTTTCGGCAATTCATTCCAGATGCTGCGGCTGGACGAGGAGATGGACAATGACCTGGTGAAGGGAGATTTTCTCACCCTCCTCCGTGTCATCGACCATATCCTGAACAATGTGAAAGTGGATGCGATCATCTTCCAGGATTACGACAAGGGGGTCATCACCGAAAAGCTGATCACCGAAGTAGTAAGGCGCGCGCACACCGGCGAAATACCGGTGGTCGTTGATCCAAAGAAAAAGAATTTCATGTCATACCAGCATGTCACCCTGATCAAGCCCAATCTCAAGGAGCTCAGGGAAGGCATGAACCTGTCGGTCGACCTGAATGATATCCGGTCGGTGATCCTTGCGGCCCGGACCCTGATCGAAGCGCTCGATTGCCGTTATGTGCTTACCACGATGTCGGAAAAGGGTGTCATGATCAGCATGCAGGAACCTTCCGAAGAGCAAAATGTGTATATTCCTGCTCATATGCGCATGATCGCCGATGTGTCGGGAGCGGGCGACACGGTTATCAGCGTGGCTTCCATGTGCCTGGCACTGAAACGCACGCCCTACGAAACCGCCTTTATCTCCAACCTCGCCGGAGGCCTTGTTTGCGAAGAGGTGGGGGTGGTGCCGGTCAATAAGGAAAAGCTTCTCAGGGAGGTATTGTCCCTGCTTTAATGTCCAACCCATTACCATCACCTTATGACGACAGATGCCGATGTAATCATTGCCGGCGCGGGACCTGCCGGTTCCATCGCTGCATATGAACTGGCCAGCCGCGGCATCTCCGTGCTGATTCTTGAAAAGACCCGGTTTCCACGATACAAGGTTTGTGGCGCAGGACTTACCCACAAGATCCTGCAGGAAATCCCGTTCGATGTTTCGGAAGTATTTGAGAGGACTGTCAATACCATCATCTTTTCCAGCGGATTCAGGGATGTTTTTTCACGGGTATCGGCCGAACCGCTGATATATTGCACCATGCGGGATAAACTGGATGCCGTATTGCTGGATAAGGCGGTGGCGGCCGGCGCCAGGGTGCTTTTCGGGGAAAAGGCCGACGGGGTCAGGCAGGAAAAGGACTTCACGGAGGTACTCACCCGCTCAGGCAGCTACCGTTCAAGGACCGTGATTGGCGCTGATGGCGCCTCCAGCGCGATCGGAAGGTCCGTCGGACTGCGGGACAACATTATGACAGGACTCGCATGGGAGGCTGAACTCACGGTGGATGCAAAGAGCCTGGAGGCATTTTCAACGACCATCTTTCTTGACTGGGGTGCATTCCCCGGGGGATATGGCTGGATGTTCCCCAAAACCGACCATTTTTCGATCGGGGTAGGGGGGCCCGCATCGCTGTCGAAGGCCATGATGGACTATTATAATAAATTCATCGAATACCTCGAAATTGGGAATCGTATTGATTCCGCGCCATTTGGCATCAGTGTCCATGAGACAAGGTCTTTAAAGTCATGGCCCATCCCGGTAAGGGTTCGCACCAGCCGCTTTCACCTCGACAGGGTGCTGGTCGCGGGCGATGCAGGCGGCCTCACGGATCCGCTTACCGGCGAAGGGATCTATTATGCGGTGCGCAGCGGGAAACTGGCCGCGGATGCCGTCCGCAGCTACCTGGAAGGGGCGAGCCCTTCACTTGACGCTTACACCGAGTCGGTGAACGACCAGCTCATGAATGAACTGACCGAGGCAAACAGGATCAAATATATTTTTAATACGGCGCCGAAGAGAATACACAGGTTTGTGAGCGACAGCGACCGGGGCTGGAGAGCCTTCGGCAAGGTGCTGAGGGGAGAACGCTGTTACGCCGATGTGCGAAAAGGATTCGGGAAATGGAAATTCCTCTGGGGCCTGGCCTGCCGGGTAGCGGCACTGGTTTCGGATGCCAGGGAAAAACACTTTTCAGCTCACGGTTTCAAATAGCGGGTATGGAGAAGGTTATGCAGATGCCAGGTTCCGGGAACCGTTTCGGACCAACACACTTCATTGCTGCCGGGATGCCTTCCAGGGTATTGAAAAATTAATCCTCCGGCGGCTTTCCCGGCAGGCTGCGCAATACGCGCGTATTGCCGGATGTCATCCCGCCGAGAAGATCCTTCCTGACTTGTTCGTAGGCTTCGCCGGTAAAGATCTCCCTGTTTTTTTTGACCCGCAGGATGTAAACGTCGGTATGGAACAACCGGAGTGATATCGTTTCCCCGATGCGACTGCATGTTTTACAGGTCATCACCAGCTTCAGTTCACGATATCTGGAAGGCAGGGCCAGCTTCAGATAATTCCCGGGGGCAAGGGTGCAGAGGGTATCGCGGTCGCGCAGGAGGATAAGGTCGTCGTCGCCGGATGAACTTTTTGAATTGAAAAAAATGGTATTTGATTCTGTTTTCAGGTAATCGGGTGTAATTGAAGGCGACAGCCGGCCGCTGGAAAAATCGATCTTGAAATTGCCGTTGCCATTTGCGATATAACCGGCGTCGCTTTCATTAAGGGCTGCAAGCGCACCAAAAAGAGCTCCGCCGATCAGTCCCCCTATCATACCGCCCATCATCCCTGCCATGTAGGCGCCCGATGATGCTCCCTCTTCAACTTCATTTTTGGCAAGCCACAGCGACATTTGTTTTTCCGACCGGTACACCGGTGCGAATCCTTTTCCGGTCCAGGCATAGAGCATCTTGCCGTCGGTGAAGGCAAAGTATTGTTTTTGGGCCAGTCCGTGCGGCAGGTTCAGCGTAGCGCGCATCTGCATTGAGTCCTTTTTATGCGGGTGGTAATCAACTGTGAAGGCCGTGACTGTGTCGGGACGGTTATCCCGGAAGCTGTAAAATGATTTATATAACCCTCTGCTGACCGCCGGGGCGGTGAAAATCGCAAATTTCTCAGTATGATCCAGCGGATTGATGAGCATTTCAGATTCGTTAATCCGTTTCGGTTTGAGTTTCCCCTGGGTGCCCATCCTTTCGAAATCGTCGAAGCAGCAACCCAGTCCGTAAATGATGTCGCCGGCATGGAAACCGGTCACGTCCAGCCCGCTCTTTTCGAGCGATACGACCGCCTGGAACTGGTCAGTGTAACCTGTGTCTTCATGTGTGATGAAACTGACGGATACCTGCATGCATGCAACCTCCCGGCTCGACCCCGTAACCTCGTAAATGTAGAGCCGGTTGATCCGGATGATGAGGGGTTTCGTTGAATCGGACGCGGGGAAAGATCGTTTTAGACAGTCTTCAATTTCACCTGCAACCGTGGGTTTCATGAACACAGGCTCCTGCCGGTTGAACATTCCGGTCTGAACAAACCCGATGCAGGATTCTTCGGGCCAGACACTGATCACCCGTTCGACGTGAAACCCTTTGAGCTTGCTGGTGACGGTCAAGTCTCTCAGGCTGATGACATAATCCCCCGCATGGAGATTCATGCCCATGACCAGGATTACCAGGGCAAGGGAATATCTGAGGAAAGAGTGCATTTCAGAAGTTGAAACGGAATTGTGGCAAAATATGCTGATTCAAGAAGCTTTTCAGGAGGTGAGCAGGCTTTTAATGATACCCGAGATCATTTTATTATCGGCTTTCCCGGCAAGTTCTTTCGTGGCTGCACCCATCACCTTTCCCATATCTTTAACAGAAGTTGCGCCGGTTTCTGCAACGATTTTCCTGATGATTTCCTTTACCTCCTCTTCCGACATCTGCCCGGGCAGGTAGGTCTCGATAACGGAAGCTTCGAAAATCTCCTTGTGCGCCAGGTCCTGGCGGTTGGCATTCCCATAGATATCGGCTGATTCACGGCGTTGTTTGACCAGTTTCTGAAGGATTTTAAGCTCCAGCGGCTCATCGATCACACCCGTGCTGCTTTCTTTTGTTTTTTCCAGTAACAGTGCGGCTTTTATCGCTCTCAGGGCTTCAAGTTTCTCCTGGTTGCGCGCCAGCATTGCTGCTTTGATGTCATCGTTGATCTTCGTTTCAAGGCTCATTTAATCGGCTTTTGGGTGGGTGAAGGGATTGTCGCCTTTTGATTCTATCGGATTCTCGGCGTTGTCCTTCAGGAAGTAGGTTGACCGGTGCGACTCCGACGATGGTGTAACATCGTTGAGTTCGACATTGCGCCGTTTGTAGGCCGGGACATTTTCGATCTCGTGCAGGTTGTTCTCAATCGGCTGGTGGTCCTTTAATTTTTCACTCAGGTGGCGCAGCTTGAAAATCCGCTCATCGGCTTTTCTTGTCTGGAAATCATAGGAATCCGGCACCGAAGGCTGGGAAGGCAATTCGGAGGGCAGTGGTTTGATATGCATTTCAAAGACAGGTGCCTCCTCATTCATAACCGGTTCAAAGTCGCTGATCATCGTCCGGGCGATCTCTGACTGGGTGTCGGTTTCGGAATTCTCTACTGAAAATTCAATGATACGCATGGGTTCGGGCGATTCAGCGTCGGGGACCATCTCGAAAGCCACAGGTTCGGGTTCGGGTTCGGAAATATGCTTCATCGCGGGAAGTTCGGGGCGCTCCACAGGAGCCGGATGGGTATAGATCATCCGCTGTTCCACTTCAGGCGAGGATGAGTCGGAGTAAAGTTTATGCACTTTAACATCCACTGGCTTTGTGGGATCTTTCTGCTGGTGATCCTCGTCGAAACCTGTGGCGATGATGGTCACGCTGATCTTGTCGTCAAGTGTTTCATCGAAGCCGTTGCCCCAGATGACATCACCGGCTGACTGTGTCTTTTCATGGATATAATCTGTAATTTCGGTCACCTCGTCCATGGTGATCTCCTTTTTTCCCGACGAAATGTAGAGGAGCAGGTTGGCGGCACCGTGGATATCGTTGTTGTCGAGCAACGGTGAGTTGAGCGCCTCTTCCACGGCCTGTTGCGCACGGTTGGGGCCGTTGGCGATGCCGGTTCCCATGATGGCGACGCCACTGTCTTTCATCACGGTTTTAACATCCTCAAAATCAACGTTAATGTACCCGACCACCGTGATGATTTCGGCGATGCCCTTGGCGGCGGTGGTGAGCACATTGTCGGCGCGTGTGAATGCTTCCGAGAGCGGCAGGTCGCCGCAAAGCAGGCGGAGTTTGTCGTTGCTGATGATCAGCAGCGCATCCACGTTCTGTTTCATCTGCCGGATGCCCTCTTCGGCTGACTGGCGGCGTTTCCGGCCTTCAAACGAGAAGGGGATGGTAACGATGCCCACCGTAAGTATACCCAGTTCCCTGGAAATCTGCGCGATTACCGGGGCGGCGCCGGTACCGGTACCTCCGCCGAGCCCGGCAGTGATAAAGAGCATTTTGGTTCCTTTTTCGAGGACCGCCCTGATGTCGTCAGAATTTTCAAGTGCGGCGTTCCGGCCAACAGTGGGCGCGGCACCGGCACCAAGACCCCCGGTAAGGTTAACTCCCAGCTGGATTTTCGTGGGAACCGGGCTCATGACCATGGCCTGTTCATCGGTGTTGCACACGATAAAGTCGACTCCCTTGATTCCCTGGTGATACATATGGTTCACAGCATTGCTGCCGCCACCGCCAACCCCGATGACTTTGATGATTGATGACTGGTTCTTTGGCAGGTCAAATTTTAACATATCGGCCATGATCATATATTTTAAGGGTTAAAATTAAAAAGAAAGGGTAAAGAATTGTTCTGTTTGATAATTAGTTATTAACGCATAATTGTTAATAGTTTGATTACTGGATGTCCTCGTCGAAAATCCCCTTGATCTTTGCCAGGAAAGAATCGAGCAGTTTCCGGTTGGCTTTTTCGGCAGGGGCGATCGCAACCTCCGGGATCCCCGGTTTCACTGTTTCAGACGGTTTGTTTTCCGATTCATTCTGGTAACGTTCGATTCCTTCGATAACCAGACCGATCCCGGTTGCGTACATCGGGCTTGCCATTTCGGCGGGAACGTCGCTTGCCAGGTGTTCGTTAGGATAACCGATGCGGGTATCGAGTCCCGTGATAAACTCGGTGAGCTGCGCCACATGTTTAAGGTGTGCGCCGCCACCGGTGAGCACGATGCCCTCGATCAGTTTTTTCTCGTATCCCGAGTTCTTGATTTCGAAATAAATGTGCTCGATGATCTCCTCCATGCGGGCCTGGATGATGGATGCCAGGTTTTTAAGACTGATCTCTTTCGGCGCTTTTCCCCGGGTTCCGGGGATGGAAACGATTTCTTCTTCCCTGTTTTCACGTGCCATGGCTGATCCGAATTTCACTTTCAGCTGTTCGGCATGTTTTTTAATGATGTTGCAGCCTTCCCGGATATCTTCGGTGATAATTTCGCCGCCCAGGGGGATGACGGCCGTATGCCTGATGATCCCGCCATGGAAAATGGCGATGTCGGATGTTCCCCCGCCAATATCTACCAGGACTACCCCGGCCTCCTTTTCATCTTCGCACAGCACCGCCTCGGCTGAGGCGATCGGCTCGAGAATGAGTTCCACCACCTCGAGGCCTGCCTTTCTTACGCAACGGTAGATGTTCTTGGCTGCTGCAGTCTGCCCGATGATGATGTGAAAGTTCGCCTCCAGCGAACTGCCGATCCCGCCTTTCGGCATGGTAATTCCGTGTTCGCCGTCGATGCTGAACTCCTGCGGGATCACATCCAGGATCTCCTCGCCGGGGTTCATGTTTAAATTGTACATGCTGTTGCAGAGCTTTTCGATGTCAGCCTGGCTGATCTCGACCTCGCTGTCCTCACGGATCATGCTTCCCCGGTGCTGCATGCTCTTGATGTGCTGCCCGGCAATGCCGACGTTGACAAACTTGATGTTGACCCCCGATTTTGCCGATGCTTCCGCCACCGCGTCCTTGATGGACTGTACCGTGTTGTCAATGTTTGCGACGACCCCCCGTTTAACCCCGATGGAAGGTACTTTGCCATAACCCAGGATCTCAATTTTCCCGTATTCGTTTTTACGGCCCACGATAACCGCTATTTTCGTTGTACCGATGTCGAGTCCGACAATGATGCCTTCGTTTTTCATGCTTCGTTATATTTTAGAACAGACTACTTGATTCTTGAATTTTATATTGACGACATTGTATTTGTTCCAGCCGATCCTGTTCAGCCCGAGTTTGTAAAATGCAAAGAGTTTTTTGAATTTTTCATCCATGTCCTCTGCCTTGCCAAACAGGATGGTGTGATTTCCCACTCTTGGGATCAGTTCGAACTCGCCGCGTTCGTCCACGTAAATCTCGCCGATCTGGACCTTCAGGAACTTGTCGTGGGTTATGTACATGGCAAGTTTGTAAAGGTTTGTCAGGAGCGAATCGTACATGACCGAATCGGAGAGCGAAAGTACGTTGACCCGGTAATTTGGGTTCTTTGCATAGGAATAGTCGATGATCCCGTTCGCCACAATCGCCCGGGCGGAAAAATTCGGGTTCACGGGAAGCATCGCCCCTGATTCATCGAGGTAGAAACTTTCAAACTTCCGGTTGATGATGCGAAGCAGGGGTTCCCGCTGACGGACCTGTACCGACAGGTCGCCGTCGTTGCTGTTGAATACCTTCACCTCTGCAACATACGATTGTCTCCTGATAGAGCCTTCCACGGCGGCAATGTTGATGTACCCCAGCGGTTTCCCCTTAACGGTTCCGGCAGTTCTGGTGATCAGGGAGTCGATCTCTTTTTTGGTGATCAGGATGTCGGCCGCGCCATAATCGATGGTTATTGACACCTTTCTGCATGGTTTCCGGTCGTGCTCAATGCCCGACAATCCCACCAGGACACCCGTTCCGGCTAACAGGAGGACCCAGGTAATGATACGGACTATGAGTAAGAATTTCTTCATCTAATTTGCAGTTGCAGAAAGCAGTTCGGTTATTGGTCCGGCAAGCTGGTCGATATCGCCGGCTCCCAGGGTCAGCAGGACCTCGGGCTTACGGCAAGAAAGTTCATGGAGAATTTCCCCTTTCTGAACCAGTTTTTTATGGTCTAACCCGACGAGGTCGAGCAAGATTTGCGAGGTTACCCCTTCAATGGGCTTTTCCCTTGCCGGGTAAATGTCGAGAAGAATCAGTTCGTCGAGAAGACCGAGGCTCTTTGCAAAGTCACCGGCCAGGTCGCGGGTGCGTGTGAAAAGGTGCGGCTGAAAGATCCCTGTGATCTTTTTCCCGGGAAATAGTTCACGGACAGCCGTGATACAGGCTGTGATCTCGGCGGGATGGTGGGCATAATCGTCGATGTAAACAAGATCATCACGGCGGATCCTGAAATCAAACCTGCGCTGGACGCCCTGGTAGGAGAGGAGGGCCGAACGGAGATCCTCATGACTTACCCCGGCAAGGATTCCTGCTGCCATCGCCGCGACCGCATTTTCAAGGTTGAACCTGCCGGGCAATCCCATGACAACACGCGGGATGAGGCCACCAGGGTGCACCAAATCAAAATGGAACAGGCCGCCTGATACCCTGACGTTTTGTGCATGAAATGAAGCCCCGCTGCTGACAGAATAATCGTAGATACTGTAATTATTCCTGTGATCAGGTACAACCCCGACTCCCTTTTTCATAATGAGCGATCCGCCGGAAACAATCTTCCCGGTAAAATCGGAAAAACTTTTTTTCATCTCCCCGTGGCTCCCGTATATGTCAAGATGGTCAGCATCGGCCGAGGTGATGATTGCGATGGTAGGGGTCAGCTGCAGGAAAGATTTGTCGTATTCATCGGCTTCTGCTACGCACCAGGAGTCGCCCGGGATGTTGATTTGTGGAGTTGCTGTATCGTTTTCAGGGTTTGTTTTCCCTTGTGGATCCTTTATTTCATACAGGAAATTTGTCCCATAGTTTTTGGAAACGCCTCCGAGAAAGGCAATCTGGCTGATACTCCCTACGGAGAGGATATGGGCTACAAGCGAAGAGGTGGTCGTTTTGCCATGGGTCCCGGCAACCGCGATGGTTTTAAAGTTTGCGGCGATCATACCAAGCACCTCCGCACGTTTTTTTAGCGGAATGCCATGGGATTTAAGGTAAACAAATTCCCGGTTTCCGGCGGGGATGGCAGGGGTATATACAACCAGGCCGGGATTAACGGGTATTTTTGAAGGGTCTTCGACGAAATGGATGTCGATCCCTTCAAAGCCCAACTCGACGGTAAGATTTGTCGGTGTGCGGTCGTAACCTGATACAATGGCGCCCCTGTGTTTGAAGTACCGGGCAAGCGCACTCATCCCAATCCCGCCGATCCCGAGGAAATAGACAGTTTCGGGGTATATGATCCGGGGGGGCGGGTTGCCAGCCCCGCTGCCTTTCCCTGGAACATCATTCGCGGTTGCCGTGAGCGATAAGGCGACATTGGCAATGATCTCCGCAGCATCCGATATCCCAAGGGCACGGATATTCCTGCTAAGGTCGGCCTGGAGCTGAGGGTCATTCAGAAGATCATGGATGGTTGTGCCGAGTGTTTCAACCGCTGCAATGTCACGTACCATGATGGCGGCCTTTCGGTCGGCCAGGGAACGGGCATTTTTGGTCTGATGATCTTCGGCGACATTGGGCGAGGGAACGAGGATGACCGGCTTCCCGACGACGCTGAGTTCAGAGATGGCAATCGCCCCGGCCCTGGAAACGATGATATCCGCCGCGGCATAAGCCAGGTCCATCCGGTCGATAAAGGGCAGGATAACCATATGCGGGAGGGAGGTTGCTGAAGTATCTGCAGGATCCATAGGAAAGGATCCACTGTTGTCGAAAAAGGACTTTATATCATTGTAATAGAATTTCCCGGTCTGCCACAGGACCTGGATATCCTGTCCTGCGGTGAGATTCCCTGCATATTTTGTGATGGCCTGGTTGATGGTCCTGGCTCCGAGGCTGCCACCGATGACAAGGAGTGTTATTCTGCCGGGCAACAGTCCGAAATGTTCGAACGCCTCTCCCTCTTTTCCCAGGATGTTCACGACATCCTGCCTTACCGGGTTTCCCGTCATCACGATTTTGCCGGCCGGGAAATACCGGGTCATCTCTTCATATGCAACGCAAATCCGCTGTACCCGGTTCCCGAGCAGTTTGTTGGTGACCCCGGGGAATGAATTCTGCTCCTGGATGAGGGTGGGGATTCCCATCGATGCGGCCATGCGGAGGGTCGGGCCACTGGCATAGCCTCCCACGCCGATCACCACATCGGGTTTGAAATCCGCGATGATGCTGCGCGCCCTGACCATGCTGTAAACCAGCTTGAATGGGAAGGTCAGGTTTTTCCAGGTCAGCCGCCGCTGGAAGCCGCTGATGGGCAGCCCTTCGATGCGGAATCCTGCGGCAGGGACCTTTTCCATTTCCATCCGTCCGCGGGCCCCGATGAAAAGGATATCGATCCCCTCCACTTTCGACCTGAGGGCCGTGGCAATGGCAATGGCCGGAAAAATATGTCCGCCTGTTCCTCCTCCGCTGATTATAACACGTTTCATCCTGCAGGTGCTGTTTGTTTAATATTCAGGGTCGGTTCCCGTAAAATATCCACTTCGGTGCCGTCCTTTGTTTCAATCTCGGTTACGCGGCTGACACTCAATATAATCCCCAGTGAAATGCTGGTGAACCAGATGGAAGTTCCTCCCATGCTGACAAGCGGGAGGGTCTGACCCGTCACCGGGAACAGGTTTACGGCCACCGCCATGTTGATCAGTGCCTGGAAAACCAGGCTGAAGCCGATCCCGATGCTGAGCAGGGAGCCGAAGTTGCCCTGGCACCGGCCTGCTATCCTGATAACCCTGAAGAACAGGGTGAGGTAGAGGAGCAGGACGAAACTGCCTCCTATCAGCCCGTATTCTTCAATAATGATGGCGAAAATAAAGTCGGAGTAGGGGTGTGGCAGGAAATTCCGCTGGGTGCTTTTCCCCGGCGACTTCCCGAGAATGCCTCCCTGTACAATGGCAATTTTTGCCTGGTCTACCTGGAATGTCGCGTCAGGGTCGGCCTCTTTCTTGTGTACAAAATGGTTGATGCGTGAAACCCACGTGCTGCCGCGCGGGAACAGGGTAGGGAATGAGGTTGCCAGAAAATAAATCATCACAATGGCAAGCAGTCCCATCAGCGCCAGCGAAAGCATGTATTTGAGGCTGATCCGGCCGATGAACATCAGCACGATGCAGGTGACGAACAAAATGGCTGCCGTTGAAAAGTTTGCGGGCAAAATCAGGATGGTGACCATTACCACCGGGATGATGACCGGAAGGAAACCCTTCCGGAAATCCTGGACCAGCTCCTGCTTTTTGCTTAAAACCCTTGCAAGGTACATGATCAGGAAGAGTTTTGCCACATCCGAACTCTGGAAGGTGAGGTTCACGATGGGAACGGTTAGCCACCGGTTGGCTTCATTGAGATGTGTGCCGGATATCAGGGTGACGAGGAGCAGCGGAAAGGTAAGGAAAAGCCCGATCTGGGAGATCCTGGAATAATAGGTGTACCTAACCCTGTGTGTCCCGTACATCAGGGCAAGACCGAACAACAGGATCATCAGGTGTTTGAACAGGTAATATTCGGTATTGCCGTGCTGCTTTTTGTAAGCAAGCATCCCTGTTGAACTGTAGACGGCAAGCAGTGAAAAAATGCAAAGGATGACCACGACGATCCAGATCACCTTATCCCCTTTAATATCCTTGAAAAATTTCAACATTGCTGCTATTATTTACAGGTTTTTGACCGCGTTCCTGAAAGCGATGCCGCGCTCTTCAAAATTTTCAAAAAGATCGAACGAGGCGCAGGCAGGCGAAAGCAGCACCACGTCGCCGCGCGCACCCAGGTAATAGGCAGCCTGGACAGCATCCACCATTTTTACAACATCGAGCATGGGAAGGTCGAGCTCGTCAAAGGCTTCATGTATGCGGCTGTTGTCAAGCCCAAGGCAGATGATCCCTTTTACGTTGTTCCTGACAAGGTGGCGCAGCGTGGTGAAGTCGTTGCCGTTATCCACGCCGCCTGCGATCCAGATCAAGGGGCGCAGGGTGCTTTCCATGGCAAACCAGGTACCGTTGATGGTGGTCGAACGGGAGTCGTTGATGAATTCTATGCCGTGTATGTTGGCCACGGTTTCGAGCCGGTGTTCCGTCTGCTGGAAACCGGCGAAACTCTCCTTGATGTATGCTTTCCTGATTTCACGGATTTTGGGACCGATTGATGCCGCCAGTGAATCATACACGGTGGTTTGTCCTTGCGTAGCCAAAGCTTCTAAAGTCATGGTTTCTATCTTAGTTTGAGTGTGACGATTGTTAAAACGGCCAGCATGATGCCGATGATCAGGAATCGCATCACGATCTTCGATTCATGATAGCCTGATTTCTGGAAATGGTGATGCAGCGGCGACATTTTGAAAATCCTGCGCCCTTCGCCATATTGGTGCCGGGTATATTTGAACCACGATACCTGTATCACCACCGACAAGGTTTCCGCCAGAAATACCCCGCAGAAAATGGGGATCAGGATCTCTTTCCTGATCATGATGGCAAACACCGCGATGATGCCGCCAAGCGCAAGGCTCCCGGTATCACCCATGAACACCTGGGCCGGAAAGGAATTATACCAGAGGAACCCGATGCAGGCGCCAACGAAGGCCGAGATGTATATTGCCAGCTCGCCTGTGTTTGGTATATACATGATATTCAGATAATTGGCAAATACAATATTGCCCGAAACATAGGCAAGCACTCCCAGCGTCAACCCGATAATGGCCGAGGTGCCTGTAGCCAGCCCGTCGAGTCCGTCGGTGAGATTCGCCCCGTTTGAAACCGCAATGATGATGAAGATCACGATGGGGATGAAGACCAGCCAGGTCCATTTTTTTGTGCCTGGTCCGATCCATGAGATCAGCCAGTTATAATCGAATTCATTGTTTTTGATAAACGGGATGGTGGTCTTGGTCGACTTTACCGAAATCTTTGATTCCGATTTAAACTTGTCGCCGGCCGACTCTATGGTAAAAACATCCGTTGTCGGCACGTAGGCAGCCGGTTTTACGCGCTCACGTATCACGATGCTGTCGCTGAAATACATGGTGAACCCTACGATCAGCCCGAGGCCGACTTGCCCGAGGACCTTGAGTTTGCCGGGGAGCCCCTTTTTATCTTTTTTAAATACCTTGATAAAATCGTCCAGGAAGCCGATAATCCCCAGCCATACCGTTGCAACGAGTACCAGTACCACATAGATATTGTTGAGTTTGGCAAACAACAGGGAAGGAATGAGGATGGCAGCCAGCAGGATGAGTCCTCCCATCGTGGGGGTGCCTTGTTTCTGCGTCTGTCCTTCAAGCCCGAGGTCGCGAACCGTTTCCCCCACCTGTTTTCTCCTGAGGAAGTTGATGAGCCTTTTCCCGATGATCATGGAGATGAACAGCGAAGTGATCAGGGCGGCTGCCGCACGGAAAGAAATGTACTGGAACACTCCGGTCCCGGGGACATCAAAAACTTTATGCAACCAGATAAAAAGATAGTACAACATAGGCTTAATTGGTTTCTATGTTAACACTCCCGAAAATTTCCCGCAACACCTCACTGTCGTCAAAATGGTGCTTTACACCCTTGATCTCCTGGTAATTCTCATGACCCTTGCCGGCTACCAGTATAATGTCGCCCGGCTGTGCCAGGGCACAGGCCGTCCGGATGGCCTCAAGCCGGTTCTCGATCACCAATACCTTTTTCCTATGCGTGACATCAACTCCTTTCTGCATATCTGCGAGGATGGCCTCCGGCTCTTCATTCCTGGGATTGTCGGAGGTGAGGATCACCCGGTTGCTCAAGGAGCTGGCGATGTTCGCCATGATGGGTCTCTTGGTGGCATCACGGTTCCCGCCGGCTCCCACCACGGTGATCAGCTGTTCGTTGTGACCCCGGATGGTATTGATCGTCTCGAGGACGTTTTTCAGGGCATCGGGGGTGTGCGCATAATCGACGATCGCAGTGACATGGCTGGCCGAGCGAATGTAATTAAACCGTCCGGCTATCGGTTCAAGCCGGCTGAGGATGGTGATGACCTCGGTTTTTTCCTGGTCCAGGAGGTTGGCAGCTGCATACACTGCTAGGAGGTTTGATGCATTGAAGCTCCCGATCAGTTTGAACCAGGCTTCGGTTCCGTCTATATTCAGGTGGAGGCCATGGAACTCATTTTCCAGGATCCGGCTGCGGTAATCTGCCATTGACTTCAGGCTGAAAGTGTATTTTGCCGCGCTGGTGTTCTGCACCATGACTTTGCCGTTCCGGTCGTCCTTGTTAACCAGTGCAAATGCCCCGGCCGGCAGGTTGTCGAAAAAGGCTTTCTTGGCGCGGAGATAGGCATCAAATGTTTTATGGTAATCGAGATGGTCATGCGTGAGGTTTGTGAAGATCCCGCCTGCATAGGTAAGCCCTGCAATGCGATGCTGATCTACGGCATGCGATGAAACCTCCATGAAACAAAACTGGCAGCCTTCATTCACCATGCGGGCCAGCAACGCGTTGATTTGGAGCGGATCAGGTGTGGTATGGGATGCGGGAACTTCGGCAGTGTTAACCTTGTTTACAATGGTTGAGATCAGCCCGGTTCCGTAACCGAGTTCGAAAAACAGCCGGTGAAGGAGCGTCACGATGGTGGTTTTTCCGTTTGTGCCGGTGACCCCTACGAGCTTCAGCTTACGGGATGGGTGGCCGTACCAGGCGGAGGCTATCGAGCCAAGGGCAATGCTGCTGTCGGGAACCATGATAAAACAGGTTCCTGCACCGGGGGAGGCGGGAAGATGCTCGCATACCACGGCCGACGCACCCAATTCAATGGCCTTTGCAATGAAATCATGACCATCGGAAGTGGTTCCCCTGACGGCAAAGAACAGGTTTCCCGTCGTCACCATGCGTGAATCGAACTGCAAACCCGTTACCGGGATGTCAGCCGAACCGGTTATCCCGGTGATTGTTTGCGCAGCGATGAGTTCTTGCAACAGCATCATGCCTGGGTTTTTGGTTTATCCTGTTTTACCTGCAGATCGATCACGACCGGCATTCCCTTGTAAATTTTCGTACCGGGATTCAGGGATTGCCTTGCCACGGTTCCCTTTCCGTTTACCAGTACATTGAGTCCCTGCGATTCAAGCAGGAACAGCGCGTCTTTCAGTCCCATCCCGATGACATCGGGCATGATCCCCCGCGAAACGGGTGTCGGAGAAAGGATCATGTTGTTACCGGTGATGGCCGGCTTGCCCCAGATTGCCTGGATATTCTCAGCATGGGCATTGAGTCCGAGCATGGTGCAGGCATCCTCGATGTCCTTCATGTGACCCGTTTGCGCAACAGGATAAGGCGGAGAGAGGGAATCGTGCGGCAGGGGGATGAGAATGTCGGGACGGATTGCGTAAAGCCTGTCGGACAGTTCCCTGAAAACAGGAGCCGCCACTGCCCCGCCATAATATTTTCCCTTCCTGGGATTGACGATAACCACGATCATCGAATATTTCGGATTGTCCGCGGGAAAATATCCAACGAACGATCCTTTATACTGGACCTGCTTGGTATTCTGTCTGTAACCTTTGTTTCCGGCAGCAATCTGGCAGGTCCCGGTTTTGCCTGCAATCTTGTAGTTCGGTGTCCTGATGGTGACCCCGGTGCCTTCCGTCACAACTCCTTCGAGCATGATCTTGGCCTTCTCGATGGTTGCCGGGGAGACAATATGGGGGTTGATCACCACCGGGTTGAACCGTTGCACAAGTTGCCCGTTCCGGCGGATTTCCCGAACGAACAGGGGCTTAACCATGACCCCGTTGTTGGCCACGGCATTGTACAGGGTGAGCAGGTGGATCGGGGCCAGGGATATTTCGTACCCGATGGACATCCAGGGCAGGGACAACCCCGACCAGTATTTGCTTTTAGTGGTCTTGATATAGGGCCTGCCTTCTCCGGCAATCTGCAACCCTAGCGGGCGGTTGATGCCGATACGGTAGAGCCCGTCGATATATTTCTGGGGATCGCTGGCATAGGCGGCATAGATCATCTTGGAAGTGCCGACATTCGATGAATGTTCAAATACCTGCAGGGCCGTGATCACTCCGAGACCGTGATGGGAATCCTCCATTTTGCGGCCCGAAAAGGTTGTCGCCCCCCCGGAACAGTTGATCGGTGTATTGAGTTCGATCTTATGGTCATCGAGTGCTACCAGGAAAGAGGCAAGTTTAAAGGTTGATCCCGTCTCCTGGCTTTCGCCGATGGCATAGTTGAAAATTTCTTCATAGGTGCCGCGGCGTGTGCGGCCGAGATTGGCCATGGCGCGCAGGTAACCGGTTTTCACCTCCATCAGGATCACACAGCCATGGTCAGCGCTGTCGGCGATGAGTTCCCTGCGCAGGGAGGATTCAGCGAGGTCCTGGAGGTTGACGTCTAGAGTGGTGACGATGTCATCCCCGTTCTGGGGTTCAACCTGGCTTTCAGGATCCACCGGCAGCCAGGCCTGCCCGCCGATGCGCCGCATCAGCCTTTGCCCGTTGACACCCTGCATGTTCCTTGAAAAGGATCCTTCGAGCCCTACAAACACCTTTTTATCACCTTCACCGCTTTCATACCCGATGATTCGCCGGGCAAGCGACTTGTATGGAAGTTCCCGCTGGTACTGGGCCAGCACGATCAGTCCTCCTTTGAATTTACCCCGCTTGAAAATCGGGAACTGCCGCATTTTATTCAGCTGGGGGTAAGTTACATCGCGCTGGATGAGCAGGTAACGGTTTTCATTCCTCCTGCCTTCCCAAAGCATGTCCTTATACGACGTTGGGGTACGGTCCTGGAAAAGCCTCGACAGGCAAACTGCGAGTGAATCGACATTCTTTGCAAAAACCTCATCGGTGATTGAATCGGTAACAATGTCCATCCTTACCTCAAAATTCGGGATGGATACGGCAAACAAACTGCCGTCGTCGGCGAGGATGTTTCCCCTGATTGCATCAATTTCAAAGAGATGGATCTCCTGACGCTTCGCCATCTCGAGGAATTGCTTCTTCTCAAACTGCTGGATCATAACCACGCGTGCAATGATGAAAAGCCCGAAGAGCAGTACCAGCAGGTATACCAGGTAAACACGGATCAGTATGTCTTTTTTGATGTCTCTCATCCGTTTGTCATCTCTTTTGCATCAGGGCCTCGGCCGAATAGAAAATTTTATAAGGAGGCATCGTGGTTTCTTTCAGACCGTGGGTCAGTGCGCGTTTGGAAATCTCCGACTGCCGCCCCTGGAACATGAGGACCGACTTGGTGGTGATATACTGGTAGCGTAATTCCTTTAGTTCGTTTTTGGTACGTTCAATGCTTTTGAATTTCTTTTCGGTGTAGTATGTATTTCCGATATAGACCATTGCGATCAGCCCGAGGTAAAGAATAAAGAAAAGGTTACCGGTCACCCATTTCTGCGACAAGTAACCGCCTCCGAGAAAGTCCTGTGCCGCCTTAAGACCTTTGTTCCGCTTTTTTTCGGGGCTGACGGTCTCTTTTAGGGGAGCTTCGGGTGCATGAACGGCCTGTTCCGGTTCCATATCGGCCAGAGGAACGTTCAGCATGTTGTTTGCATCCGAGTATTTAAGGTTTTCCTTCACCGTTTATATTTTTTCAGCTACGCGCATCTTTGCGCTGCGTGAGCGGTTGTTTTCGACGATTTCACCGGCGCCTGGCACAATGGCTTTCCGGGTGATCACCTTCAAAGACGACATAACATTCCCGTAAAAATCCTTTTCAATGGCGCCTTCGAGGTTCCCGGCCCTGAAATAATTCTTGACAAGCTTATCTTCGAGCGAATGATAGGAGATCACCACGAACCGGCCGCCGGGTTTCAGTGCGTGGGTAGCCTGTTTCAGGAATTCTTTCAGTGCATCCATCTCCTGGTTGACTTCGATGCGGAGCGCCTGGAAAAGCTGGGCCTGGTATTTAAATTCCTTTCCGCGTTCGGCGCAGGTGTTCGCGATCTCCTTCAGGGCAGTGGTGGTTTCGATGAACTTTTCCTTGCGCGATGCCACGATCCTCGAGGCCAGTTTCCTTGCATTCCTGATTTCACCGTACTGGTAAAAAAGATCGCAGAGATTCTCCTCGCTGTAATGGTTGATGACGTCTTTGGCGGTTTGTTTCTTTTTACGGTCCATGCGCATATCGAGCATACCGTCGAAACGCGTTGAAAATCCACGTTCGGGCTCATCGATCTGGTGCGAGGAGATCCCAAGGTCGGCAAGGATGCCATCCACAGCCGTGATATGATGCAGTTTGAGGAAATTGCGCAGGAACCTGAAATTACTGTTGACCATGACCAGGCGGGGATCGTCGATCCGGTTGCTGATGGCCTCTTCGTCCTGGTCAAATGCCACCAGTTTGCCACCCGTCATCAACCTGAGCATTTCCCTGGCATGACCCCCGCCGCCATAAGTGGCGTCCACATAAATGCCTCCCGGCTTTATGGCCAGGGCCTCAATGCTTTCATGCAACAATACGCTTGTATGATAGGTCATGGCCGGGTTGCTCATCATGATTGTTTTCCCATAACTTTCTGCGCCAGTTCCGAGTAATCTGCTGCGCTCATCGACATGTTCCTGCGGTAAGTTGCCTTGTCCCACAGTTCAATCTTGTTGCCGAAAGCGAACAGGATCACCTCCTTTTCAATGGCTGCGTGAGGGGTGAGGATCTTCGGAACTACAAACCGGTTCTGGCTGTCGAGAACGAGGATATTCGCCCCGTTATTGAACTCCCTTTTGAACCGGCGGTTCTCTTCCACGAAATCGTTGAGCGAATTCACCGAACTGCTGATCTCGTTCCATACATCCATGGGATAGATGACAAGGCAGCCTTCAAAACCGCGATTGATCACAAACTTTTCCTGGTATTCCTGGGAAAGCTGCTTTTTCAGCGCGGAAGGGAAGATGACCCGGCCTTTTTCATCCAGCCTGCATTCATATTCACCGATGAGATTTGTTGTTGCCACAGAGGTTTTGTTTCCGACGGTAAATATAGGTATAAAATCTCCACTTTGCTCCACTTTGCTCCACTGTTAATAACTTTTTTTAATGGTTGATATCCCGGGATGGGAGCAGGGCATTGAAAAGCAAGGGGATAAGAACATACATCCGGCAGTTCTGCCCGGCCTGGAAGCCCTGGCTGCGGAAATGCGGCATCAGTCCAAAGCAATTGGAAAAAGAAGGTGGGGGAACCAGGAAAAGCTTACTGCTGTAAGGGTTTGGCTTACCGGTGCGATATTACCAGTTTGACTGCCAGGGCGCCGCACTTTGCGATGTAGACCCCGGCGGGGAGGGTTGTGGAGTCCAGTGTAAGGCTGCCTGGAAAGGGAGATTCCAGGATTTTCCGGCCAAAAAGATCAAAGAGGACCAGGTTCGGTAAAGTTCCCATTAACATGGACCCCTTTAATGAGATGGTTGCCGACCGGTCGGCGGGATTGGGTGTCACCTTCAGGGTGGACCCTTTTGCGGCCGGGAGGACCGGAATACCCGGAACGATGGTGGCTGCCGACCGTTTTGTGATATAGTTCAGACCACCGGAAAAATTCCCGGTGATCATGTCAAATCCCGTGGCATCGGTGAGGTGACCAATGGCGGGGGAGGTCTGCCAGCCGAACAAGCTGTCCGCGGGTGTTGACGTGAGCCAGTTGAAAAGTCCGGCCGATTCTGTGAACTTCCCTCCCAGGTTCTGATCAATCCCTTTAAAAAGATGAATCCTTCCCTCTTCCGAACCAGTGAGCAGGAAGGTAGTGCCGTCGGGCTGCCTCGAAAAGCAGGGAGTGCTGAACCCATTGTAGGAGAGGTTGTAATTGGTGACGTTAATCTTTCCCAGGCTGTCGGTGACCAGCGTGAAGACCGGGTTGGCGGCGGTACCGGTGTTCCTGTAATAATTGAGGTTTCCGTTTTGTTCACCAATGACAAGGTCGGGTTTGCCGTCCCTGTCAAGGTCGAACAACTGCGGGGTGCTGTAATTCCCGACATTTATCTTCTGATAATTTTTTTCGGGTGGGCCGAACTGTGGCTGATCGCCGGGATTGCCAAGGCCTGGAAAAAAAATGAGTGTCCCGTCGGAATTCCCGATCAGCAGGTCGGGAAGTCCATCGCCGTTAAGATCACCGGGCGCCGGGAAGGCCCCCCTGAGGTGCAGGGAGGATATGCCGGCGAAGTCGTCGGTTACATAGGTAAAGACCGGGGAGGTGGCAGTTCCTGTATTTTTGTAATAGGCGATCCTCGACGTATAAACCGAATGGAGGATGCCCTGGTAATAATAGGAGGAATCATAATAGCCGTCGTTCCCGACGAACAGGTCGGGTAACCCGTCGCCGTTGAAATCGAACAACACGGGGTGTGAAGCCGATCCGAAATCCATCATTTCATCCACGAACAGCCGTTCGGTCTGGAATTCGAACCGGGGATTCGAAGCGGTGCCGGTATTCCGGTAAAACCATGCACAGCTGAAATTGTCGGCAATGTATAAGTTCGGATCGAAGGGGGAGATGACCAGGTCTTTAATCCCGTCGTTGTCGATATCAACCATGGATGCCGAAGGAAATGAAAAGAGGTGCACCGGAGTGGTTCCCGACGGGAAGGTGCTGTCCTGGGCCACCATGAATGCCGAATCTACGGTGCCACCGTTCGTCAGCGCGATCAGCCCCGGAAAGTCGACATCGCCGACCACCAGGTCCTTCAAACCGTCCCCGTTCAGGTCGGTTGCAAGCAGGGTTGAACCCGTATGTCTCGATTTCAGATTTCGGATTTCAGATTTCGGATTTCGGATTGAGTCAGATTTTACCCATGCACCTTCTCTCCCAAATCGTAAATTGTCATTCGTAAATCGTAAATCTCCATAAGGACAAGGCACATTCAGTGTAATGTGGTTTCCTCCTTCGCTTTCCTTGAACTTCCCCCAGCAGTGATCCTCCAGTTTGAAATCGAGGCTGTCGCAGTTTCCGTATTTTTCCATCGACAGGTTCCGGTGATACTCGACATAGGAACCGAGTCCGAAAAATGTAAGCAGGTCGAGGTCGCCATCCCCGTCGATATCGGCCAGGGCCGGGTAGTCCACGCTGGTTACCAGGATGCCGACCTTGCCGGTATAATAATAAGATTCAAGCATGTCGGTGACAAGACTGAACTTCAGCGAAGTGTCGGAAACGTTTTTAAAGACCCTGACACCGCCAAGTCCATAGGTAAAAAGGTCCATTTTACCGTCGCAGTTGTAATCAACGGTTTCGACCCAGTCGTGCAGGTCGGGCAGCATGGAAGCATATTGCGGTGCATAAGTATAATCGATTGTGCCGGGGGTTCCGTGATTGATGAAGGTGAGTTTCCTGTTCCCGTGCCGGTCGAAGATGAGCAGATCGGGGATCCCGTCGAGGTTCAGGTCGATGGCACAGAACTGGCAGGAGTTAAGGCCGCCGGACCAGGGGTATTTCAGTGACGAGTGACGAGTGACGGGGGAAGAGGGATGACTTGTTGCGGGCTGGCAGAAGGCGGGCCGGGTGACGGCCAGGATTATATATATTAATAAGGTATATGATAAACTGCGGGTTCCCTGGAAATGAAAAACCTGGGGAAGCCCCGGCATTACTTTACCGTTTCCACGGCTTCCGCCGCGGGCCCCTTGTTTTTCACCCCGGCATGGGGATGTTCTTCCTTCTGCTTGCATGGTTTTACAAAGTTATTCAAACTTTCACTACCTTTGACCTAGGGTTTTAATCGGGGGGAGATCCCGGATTTTAAAAGAGTACCTAAACCCAGGATATTCGTCATTCGTCACTCGTAAATCATAAATCCCCATGTCCCGCATCCTGGTCATCGATGATGAAAAAAGCATCCGGAATACCCTCAGGGAGATCCTTGAATATGAAAAATACACGGTGGATGACGCCGCAACCGGACCCGAAGGGATTCAACTGGCGAAGGACCATAAATATGATGTCATCCTCTGTGATATTAAAATGCCCGGCATGGACGGGATCGAAGTCCTGACACAACTCTATGAAACAACCGATGCACCTGTTGTGATGATATCCGGTCACGGAACCATTGATACTGCGGTTGAGGCGATCAAGAAGGGTGCCTATGATTACATTTCGAAACCTTTAGACCTGAACAGGTTGCTTGTTACCCTGCGCAATGCCCGGGACCGGACAACCCTGATCGACGAAACCCGCCTTCTCAAACGCAGGATTGGCGTAAATTACGAAATGATCGGATCTTCTGATCCAATGCTGCAGATCAGGAACCTGATTGCGAAAGTTGCCCCAACCGAGGCACGTGTGCTGATCACAGGAGAGAACGGAACAGGAAAGGAACTGGTGGCCCGCCACCTTCATGCCATGAGTCACCGTGCGGCCGGTCCGTTCATCGAGGTGAACTGCGCAGCTATCCCGGCTGAGCTGATTGAAAGCAATCTTTTCGGCCATGAAAAGGGATCGTTTACTTCGGCCATAAAACAGCACAAGGGTGATTTTGAGCAGGCCAGCGGAGGCACCCTTTTCCTCGATGAGATCGGTGACATGAGTCTTTCGGCACAGTCAAAAGTTTTGCGTGCCCTCCAGGAAAACAAGATCACCAGGGTGGGGGGTGAGAAGGAAATCCCGGTCGACGTGAGGGTGATCGCAGCCACCAATAAGAATATCCGTGAGGAGATCCGCAACAAAACTTTTCGCGAGGACCTCTATCACCGGCTCAGCGTGATCCTGATCGAAGTACCCCCCCTGAACCAGAGAACAGACGACATTCCCGTCCTGGCCAACCATTTTGTTGCTGAATATTGTTCCAACATGGGCAAAGCCCAGATGGAAATAACACCCGAAGCCATGGAGGAACTGAAAACCCTCCCCTGGACCGGCAACATCCGTGAACTGAAAAACGTTGTGGAAAGGCTGGTTATCCTTTGTGACAGCCCGATAACCGCGGAGGCGGTGAAGAATTATACGTGAGGGGGAGTTTAATTAAAAATTAAAAATTACGGTAAACCCTTTTCCATTAATCCTCACATTCTCAAATTCTCAAATTCTCAAATCTTCAAATCCTCACATCATCAAATCCTCACATCATCAAATCCTCACATCCTCACATCCTCAAATTCTCAAATTCTCAAATTTTCAGAATTTCCTGATGCACCTTACCTGGTCGGGCCAGTTTTTCTGGCTTTCATCCTGGTCGCCACCCTGGCCACCGTTCATAAAGATCTGGTCCCAGGCCATATTTGTCGGATTCGCTGCCCCTTCTGTTGAACTCCAGTAAATACCGTATGAATAGTTGAAGGGAGCCAGCAGGCTCTGCTCCTGGTACATCAGGTTAAGTTCATATTTTGAGGGCAGGTACCAGTCATTGTAATATACGTTGTTCAGTTTATAGGCATAATCACGGCAGAGTGCAGCAGCATAGGTGCCTGATCCCTGCGATGCGAGGATCTTATCCGTATTTGACCTGCCTGCATACACGCCGTCGGCATTGGCACCGGTCACCTTATAGGTTCCCGAATACCATTGGGTACCCAGGGCAACACCCTGGTCGGAGGTTGCAGCAATCAGGCCATGTTCGCCGGTCTCATCCAGCCAGAAAACGGTTCCGCCGCCATATGACTCGCCGATGTAATGAATGGTGTTGGAAGACAGCCTCGACCATTTCTGGCCGGTATAATAATAATAACCGGCACCACTGCCATTGAGGATGTCGCCATTGGTGTTGAATACCAGCAGGGCCGTTGCCGGCGCCACGATCGTGGTCACATCCGTGACCGACAGAAGATTAACACGGGGAACCAGGAGTCCGCTGTTCGCCGATTTCACATCGAGCATTGCTGATACATCCGCCTCACTGCCATCCTTGTTCACTGCAACCTGGGAAAAGCAATGATCAGGGCCGGCCAGCGTCCAGATCAACAATAGGAAACAACATAATGCCTTGTACATATGCGTTGTTTTGGGTAACACGGAAGAGGCCTGAATTGCAGATGCCTAACATCCAATATTACTTTCTATTGATATCCCTAAAAGATAAATAATTAGTCGTTACAAAGTTAGGTTGAAAAAGCAACAAATTTTCGGCTGCCGTATTTTTTTTTCAATACCGTGGCAACCGTCCAGCACGCCATGTTGAAAGGTAAGACCATGGCTGCACTGGCATGAAGGAAGGGGGGTAAAAATTACTAATTACTAATTACAAATTACTGAAAAACAATATTATACACACATCCTCAAATCTCCACATTTACAAATCTCCACATCCTCAAATTTTCAAATTTTCAAATTTTTAAATTTTCAGAATTTTCTGATGCAACGCACCATATCCTCATTGTCCTTTTCATCTTCGTACTGGTTTCCGTATTTGAATTCCTGTTCCCAGGCCATGGTGTCGGCCCTGGCTTTTGCCTCGGTTGAACTCCAGTAAATCCCGCTGGATGTATTGAAGCCCCCGATCATTGCATGCTGTTTGAATAGCAGGACCAGTTCAGAACGGGACGGCAGGTACCAGTCCCTGTATTCGACACCGTTGACTGCCGTGGTATATTCGCTGCATAATTTCGCTGCAGATTTAACGCCCTGGCCCAGGACACTGAGAATTCTTTCAGTATTTGCGCGGCCTGCGTATACCGCATCGGCGGTTGCGCCCGTGGCAACGGCTTTGCCGGGATTCCAGGCGATTCCTTTCGCACTCTGGTCTGCGACAGCTGCGATCAGTCCGTGTTTCCCGGTTATATCGAGCCAGAAGATTTTCCCGCCGGCATAACTTTTACCAATAGCAACAGAATCATCTTCCATCCCGGCCTCTTTTGAATATGTAAGGATGTTATTATGCGGACCGCCCTGACAACTTGTACCTGTGCCCCAGGCAAGGAGAGCATTCCCGTCATTCTTCCTGTTTAAAGAATTGATACCGGTTTTTAATGGGTTCTGGGAAATCCCCATCAGGGCTCCTCCTGTCAACATGACCAGGACAATACAGAAAAATGTTAATTTTTTCATCTTGTATTTTTTATTTCAGCCGAACCAAACCTGTTTGCAGGGGGCCAACACGGCAGGATTCAGCATTGATTATGAACAAATTGATATCCCGAAACCCAACTGCTCCCCAAACAGTAAAATTACAGGAAAAATCCCCGGGAAGAAAATTTTTCTTTTAATGCCTTCCGGGGTATTTTTACGCTGAATTTTTTGAGGATGGGACAATCCTGGTCATCACGATCGGCCTGCCCATCACCCTCATTACTATTTAAAAGAAAAAAAATGTCTTATCCCGTAACATTTCCTTGCAGCATGTTTAATGTAAAAATTGTGCAACTATCTAAAAAACAAATAAATATCTATAAATAGCGGTTAACCTCCATTGGGTTTGCCGGAAAATGGCTATTTTATCTCGCAAAAATATCAAAATTATTTTGTCAGATAAAAAAGGATAGTTACCTTCGCAGGTAAAGAATTTTACTGTATTTATGGATATTGTGATCAAAATCAATGATATAGCTTGTATAAACTGCTAACCTTTGATTTTTTTTCATATTAATCATGTTTGAATGGCAGTTTATACCCGGTCTAAACAGGAGGTTTATCTCCAAAAAAATAAAACTTAATAATCTACCTTTATGAAAGGATCATTTACGAATTTTAAGAATTTTCTCGCCCTGATGGCCGGAATTTTCTTTTTTACCATGCTCAATTCAGGCTTGCAGGCACAAAACTGCACAGTCAATGCCGGCGTCGACGATGCCATTTGTCCCAACAGCCAGATGAAACTTCACGGGACTTCAGCCGGGAGCCTGACCATTGCTCCCAATGTTCACTGGACCCAACGAAGCGGGCCATCCGTAATAATTGATAATCCGTATGATCCGAATACCACTGTTTCGGGATATACGGCCGGAAACACCTATTCGTTTTATTATTGGGCGAAATGCGATGATGGTACACTGGTAAGGGACTCCGTGAATGTCGTAGTCTGGCCACTTTCAACGGCTTCAGCAGGTGGCGACCGATCCTCGTGCCCCGGAACCAATGTTCTGACCCTTGCCGGAAGCATGCCGGATGCCGGCAACGGTGAAACAGGCCTGTGGCAGGTAGAGGGAACCAATAACGGGGTCAGTTTTGCAAATGCAACCCTTTATAATACGACCATCAGCCTGGATCCCAATGCGTGCGGGACCACCATCCTGCGCTGGACCATTTACGGACCGAATTCCTGTCAGTCATACGCCAATATGACCGTAACAAATTACGGGGGCGCCAGCACGGTGGATGCCGGTCCGGACCAGACCCTGAACGGTTGCTATGATGTAACGACCTTCACAACGCTGAACGGTTCGGGCGGCGGTTGCGGTCTCAATGGCCAATCGGGTCACTGGACCGTTATCAGCGGGCCAAACATCCCTACCTTGTCGAATGCAACCGTCAGGAATCCAACCCTTTCGAATCTCATACAGGGTACCTATCGTCTCAGGTGGGATGTTACCGGTTCGTGCGCCAATGGCACTGCTTATGTTAAAATAGTCGTACCCGCCGCACTGGGCGGTGTAACCGTTGCCTCCGCCGGCGGGGGCGGCCAGGTTTTCTGCGACGGCCGTACCACCTTCACCCTGACTGGGAACAACCCTCTGCTTACAAATGAAACCGGCACCTGGACGGTCACCCCCGGGTCGGATGCCACCATCAACAGTCCCCATACCCCCATTACCACGGTAAATGTCCCGCCCAACTCCAGCGGCACTTACAATTTTACCTACACCATCCTGAATACCGTTACCGGATGTTCCTACTCGGCAGGTACGTCGGTTACTTTCAATATACCCCCTACCATTTCCATTGACGGTGATATTGTGCTGCCCTGCGGCGACTCCATCGCAACGGTTACCTACACCGCATCGGGAGGCGGTGGCGTTACCTGGACCATCATCAGCGGTCCGACCAACTGGTATTATCCGACCATCCCGGCCGGGCCCTTTAATGCAACTACTTCCCCGATGCAGATCTATCACCTCAGCGGCGTTGGCACATACACCATCCGCTTCAGCATCAATTCGGGGACGGGTGCAGGATGTGCCACAGCAACAGCAGACGTTAATATCACAACTTCCCAGAATCCCACCTCCAGTAATTCAGGGACCCCGCAGTTGCTCTCCTGTAATGTCGACCATACGAACCTGGCAGGGAATATCGCATTCAAAGGGATTGGCCACTGGACTGCCGGAAGATTCCCGGCAGGTTTCCCGGCTACCATTGCTGACCCATATCTTTACAACACGGCCATTTCAAACCTTCACGCGGGGGTTTACCGTTTTACCTGGATCATCGATAACGGCGAAGGATGCCCGCCAAGCGCCTCTTCAACGCGTGTCATCATGTCGTCGGGCACTCCGACCCAGGCTACGGCAGGAAGCAACAGCACGGTTTGTTACGGTTCTCCGATCATCCTGAGCGGAAATCCACCAGCCGAGCATGAATGGGGTTTATGGACCGTTACACCGTCTGGGCCGACCTTTTCAAACGCGGCTGTTCCCAATCCGGTTGTCAATGGACTGGCTTTAAATACACTTTATACATTTACCTGGACGATTTCCAATGCATGCAACAGTACTTCTGCCCAGGTTCAGATCCAGACCACCTTTGACCAGGGTCCCAAACAGGCCTATGCAGGACCGGATCAGTGCTTCTCAAACATCAACACTACCCAGTTTACCCTGCACGGAAACAATGCACTGCCAGGTACGGGTTTATGGACGGAGGTTGATGGAAATATGACCGGCGTCATTGCAGTGCCGACAGATTCCATTACAAGCGTTACAGTCCCCGGACAAGGAACCTACCTGTTTCAATGGGCACTCAGCCAGAATGGATGCGGCCCTACCCTGGACACCGTTGCCATCACCATCGCACCGGCTGTTACCAATGCTGATGCAGGTCCCGATCAGACCATTTGCGGCACTGCCGCTACGATGCAAGCCAATTATCCTGTAAGCGGCGACCCATCTGAAATCGGTACATGGACCCAGACAGCCGGCATTACCGGCACGGGTGTCGGTCCGGTCATCACCGCAGTCAACAGCCCGACGACAACGATCACATTTTTTAACCCGGGATTTTACCAGTTTACGTGGACCATTACCAACGGAGCCTGTTCCGGTGCAGCCGACAATGTTGTTGTTGCCGTAAGTTTCCCTCCCAACACTGCCAATGCCGGTTCTGATCAGACCATATGCGCTCAGACGAGTTACACGCTTGCCGCCAACGCGGCCAATCCCGGCACCGTGGGATCTTGGAATATCGTATCGGCGCCCAACACCCCGACCTTTACCCCGAACATGGCTTCCCCCACGGCCACCATCAGCGGTTTGATAACGGGGAGGTACAAACTCCGGTGGACCATAACAGGAGGGCAGTACTGTTCCGACAGCCATGCTGATGTAGTGATCACCGTTGCCGCACCCGTGAGTGCTGGAAGCGATCAGTCCTACTGCAATGCAACCACCGTTCAGTTAACCGGCAATGCCGGTTCGGTTGGCACGTGGACCAATTACTCACACCCGGCAGGCTCACCGCCGACCATCACACCGACTTCGCCGCCTTCAAATATCGCAACTGCTTCGGGTCTTGTGCTAGGGGGCTACACCTTTAAATACGCAGTTTCCTATGCCGGTTGTCCCATCGATTCCGCCCATGTGCATATATTCATCTCCGGGCAGCCGACCATTGCACTTGCCGGGGATGACCAGACTTTATGCAGGTCTGCCACGCCCTATACCATATACCTGCATGCCAATACCGCAGTTATTGGGACCGGCTTGTGGACCATCGATACAAAACCCGACGGTGATGCCGGAGGATCGGCCGGATCTTTCTCCAATCCGACCAACCCCCTGGCCACTTATGCACCGGCTTCACCCGGACTTTACATTTTCAAATGGACCATTACAGCCGGAACGTGCACAAGCGCAGACCAGGTCAGGGTTAACCTTTATGAACCGCCCACCATCGCCGATGCAGGTTCCGACCAGACCATCTGCGGCACCGTAGCCACGATGGCCGCCAATACCCCTACTGCAGGGATCGGTGCCTGGACACAGGTTTCCAAACCTGCCGGTGCACCCGATGCGTCATTTACCTCACTGATCCTGCCCAATACCACGGTTACAGGATTGCAGGCAGGCAACTACGTGTTCCGCTGGACCATTTCAAATGGCCCTGCGTGTACACCCACCACTGCCACCGTTAACATCACCGATCATACGGCACCAACTATTCCGGATGCCGGCAGCGATGCCACCATCTGCCAGGCGACACCCACCACCTATACCCTCCAGGGCAATACCATCACCGTTGGGACGGGTCTTTGGACTGAAAACACCTCCACCGTTACATTTAATGATGCAACAAATCCCCACGCCATTGCCACCTTCCCGGGCCCGGGGGTATACCACCTCCACTGGACGGCAACAAATCCTTACGCAGGAGGCAGTTGCGTGTTAAGCGACGAAGTAATTATCTCGGTTGATGCACATCCCTCCACGGCAAATGCTGGGCCACCTGTTTCAGCGTGTCTTTTCGCACCCGTGTATATGAATGCAACAGCACCCGCTGTTGGCACAGGTTTATGGTCTGTATTTTCAAAACCCGGAGGTTCAGGTGTGGTCACATTTATTTCGCCATCCTCCCCGACTACACAGGTACTGGGATTGAGTACCGGGGTATACGTCTTCAACTGGACTGTCAGCAATGGCGTTTGTACCCCGAGCACGGCACCAGTAACGGTCACCATCCTGGCCATTCCTCCCACCGCCATCGCCGGAGCCAACCAAAGCATTTGCAACGGCACGACCGTCACAATGGACGGCAATTCGCCCGGACTTACTCCTAATTATGGCATCTGGTCACAGGTATTCGGTTCTCCCCCCGAACCTGCGACGGTCACCTTCACCAACGCAAACAACCCGTTAACCCCGGTTACCGGTCTGACTGCTCTTGGCATCTATCACCTCAAGTGGACGGTCACCAACGGATCCTGCTTCACCTCCGATGCCATTACGGTTACCAAATACCCGGATGTCGTACTGACCTGCCCCGGCGATCAGACGATCTGTACAGGCGGAACTGCCACGATGACGATATCCGCAACAGGCGGCTCGGGAACGTATACCTATACATGGGAATCGAGTCCGACAGGTTCGAGCCCGTGGACACTGATCCCGGGAGTTACAGGAAACACCTACACCACCCCGGTCCTGACTTCGGATATGTATTACCGCGTAACAGACGATTGCGGTTTTCAGACCTGCATGATGCATGTGAATGTTGTTCCCGACCCGGTCATCCTTTCAGTATCCGCGAACCCGACCATATGCAGCGGTGCAACCGCCACCATATCGGTGAACGCCACAAACGGCGTCGCCCCGCTTTTATATCAATGGTACACCGGTACCACCTGCGGCGGCACCACCAACATTATCCCGGGAGCGACCAGCAGCAGTTATACCACCCCGGCACTTTCGCTTACAACCTATTACAGGGTAAAAGTGTGGTCGGCCGGGAATGGCTGCAACACAGTCTATTCCAACTGTATTTCTGTTTTCGTCCCCAATATTTCCGTTCAGCCCCAGGGTACCACCCTGTGCACCGGTGGTACGCATACCATGACGGTTGCCGCCACCTCCCAGGGAGGAAGCGAAACCTATGCTTACCAGTGGCAATATTCCCCGACCATTTCCCCTTATACCTGGGGTAATGTCACCAGCGGATCGGGAGGCACTACGGCAACTTATACCACACCGGTTCTTGGCATCGCCACCTATTACTACCGGTGCATCATTTCAATTACCAGCCCGGCAGGATGTGCCGACCTTGTAACGAATGCAGCAACAGTGATTTCTTATAACGATCCGGTTGTTCAAAGCCAGACCGGCGACCTGGAAATTTGCCAGGCAACCTCCACCTCTTTTTCAGTGACAGTCACCGGAGGTGTAGGAACCTTGAGCTACCAGTGGCAGATCGGTACCAAGTTGGGCGGACCACTTGCAACCAGTTGTGCCGAAGTCGATACATGGACAAACGTATCGGGCGGATCAGGAGCGAACACCACCACCTACACCACACCGGTGATGAGTACTCCCGGCCTTTATTTTTACCGCTGTTACATCACCCAAACGGGTGTCGGCTGCGGTCCGATCAGTTCGGCATGTTCAAAACTGACGGTTGACCCGATCCCGAATGTCGTTTCAACCCCGCAGGATCAGTCGATCTGCTCAGGAACGAGCAGTGCGACGATGATACTGACCAGTTCAGTGGCTGGTACAACCTATGCCTGGTCAAGGACCTCGCCTTCCGGGATTTCAACATCCCAGGCAACCAGCGGGACGGGCGATATCACCGGCGCGGTCTTTACCACAACGAATTATACGCCAACTACCGTAACCTACACCATCACCCCGACCGGCCCTGCACCAACACATTGCGTTGGTAGCTCAATTACTGCCACCGTGGTGGTTGACGCGATCCCCGATATCTATTCGGCCAGCAGCCAGGCGCAATGCAATCATCTCAACGTAAGTTACACCCCAACCTCTCATGTTTCCGGAACCACCTTTGCATGGACGGCATCGCTGACAACAGGCATCGTAACAGGTTTCAGCGCAACCGGAACCGGGACCATCAATGACGTCCTTTCAAATAACGGAACAGCCGACGGCAGCGTGACCTATGTCATTACCCCGACGGGACCTGCACCAACGTTCTGCACAGGGACGTCCTTTCATTTTGTTGTTACGGTACACCCGACTCCCGATGTGATCGCCACCCCGGCCGCCCAGACCTTCTGCAGCGGGGGGACCACCAGCATTGTTTTAAGCACCAATGTTCCGGGGACGACTTTCTATTATGCTTTGCCCACCATTTCAGGGTCATCCGGTAATATTACCGGGGGCACTTCCAGGAACTCACCGGGCAATACCAGTGGCATCACAGATGTGCTGACAAATACCACCGCAGCTATTCAAACCGCCACCTACACCGTTTACCCGATCATCAACGGATGTGTTGGCACTGCGATCACCGTGGTGATAACCGTGAATCCCGTACCCTTTATCACATCGGGACAAACGGTCAACATTTGCGCAGATGTTGCAGGAAATGCCAGTGTGAATTATACCATTGTAACCAACCCGAGCATGACCGGCGTCCTGTTTACCTGGCCGGTTCCAACCGAACCGGGACTTACAGGCGGAACCGCCCGCGTGACCCCATCCAACGCAAATCTTACGGATACATACAACAACGGCCTGGCCAACAGCATCAAGACGGCAACTTATACCGTTCACCCTGCAGCGCCTGCCATTCTCGGATCATGCAATGGCGTGGATCAGAATGTGTTGGTGAATGTCATCCCGTTCCCCATTGTTACGGCAACACCAAACGATCAGACCATCTGCAGCGGAACTGCCACTTCGATCACGTTGTCAAGCAGCCTTGCAAACCCACTGATCGCTCAATACTCATGGACCGTTTCCACCATTCTTGGGACCGTTACAGGTGCAAGTGGCAGAGGATTTGCAACAGGCACTTCCATCAGCCAGACCCTGGTCAATACAACCAACACCATCGGAATCGTACGTTATGTCGTTACGTCGAGGGTGCAGGGTTACAATACCTGTACCGGGAATTCCATCAATATTGACATTACGGTCAACCCGACTCCACAAGTCACAACTCCCGGCAGCCAGGTGATCTGTCACAACACCAATACCACTGCAATTACCTTTACAACGACCAATATTGTCGGCATAACAACCTATACCTGGACAAATAATCAACCAGGCATCGGGCTTGCGGCCAGCGGTTCGGGAGATATTGCCTCCTTCACCGGCCTCAACACGACGACTGCGCCAATCGTGGCAACAATCGGCGTGACACCGACACTTACCAATGCCGGCATCACCTGCCCCGGGTCAGCGGTAAATTTCACCATCACAGTGAATCCGCTTGGCCAGGTTAATGCAGTTGCAAACCAGGTAGTTTGTGATAACACATCAACCGGGGCTGTCAATTTCTCAACCGTTAACACGGTGGGAACAACAACCTATACATGGGTCAACAGCACTCCGTCTATCGGGCTTGCCGCTTCCGGGTCTGGGAACATTGCAGCCTTCACCGCACACAATAGCGGGACTGCACCTGTAACGGCAACAATTACCGTCACCCCTACCTTCACCAATGGTGGCGTTGGTTGTACCGGTTCATCGATAAGCTACACATACACGGTGAACCCGGCAGGGCAGGTCATCCAACCGGGCAGCCAGACTAATTGTAATGGAACTGCCACCATTCAGGTTGATTTCAGCACAAACAACACAGGAGGCGTCACTACCTATACCTGGATGAATGATCAGTCGGGGATTGGTTTAGCTTCTTCCGGAACCGGGAACTCCATCCTGTCGTTTACCGCCACCAACACTGGAACTGCCACGGTTGTTGCCAACATTGTGGTAACACCTCATTTTGCCAACGGGGGAACTTCCTGCACGGGTAGTTCCAAGACTTATACCTACACTGTTTACCCGACACCAAAGGTAAGTTCGGTCAGCAGCAAGGCAATTTGTAACAATACTGCCATTGGGTATACGATTAACTCTCTTACTGCAGGTACCACCTATACCTGGACCGCTTCGATCCTTACCCCGCCGACCGGTGGAACCATCACCGGTTTTTCCGATTGTTCAGTATCCTGTACTGTCATCAACCATACGCTTGTCAACACCGGCTCATCGGCCGGGGTTGTGAGGTATGTCATCATCCCGACGGCCAACGGCTGTATTGGTACATCCTTTAACTTTGATGTAACCGTTCAGCCGGTCGCGGTTGTGATTCCGACACCGACGGTGCAGACAATCTGCGACAATACCGCGACCAGTATCGCGTTGTCCACAACGACAACCGGCACAGTGACCTATTCATGGACAGCAACCCAAACAACTGGGGTCGCAAGCGGTTTTGGCAGCGGCAGCGGCAGCAATATCGCCCAGACAATCACGAACACGACAACCTCGCCTGCAACGGTAACCTATCACATCATCCCTTCCATCGGGGGATGTGCGGGAACACCCATTGATGTTGTCATCACCATTAATCCTGCCGGCCAGGTCATCCAGCCATCCAGCCAGATCATCTGCAACGGGACAACAACCGGTACGGTTGTATTCTCAACGAACAACACCGTTGGAACGACCACTTATACATGGACAAACAGCAATACGACCATCGGTTGCGCAGCCAGCGGAAGCGGCGACGTGCCCTCCTTTACGGGTCTGAACAGCGGTACTGCGCCCAACACGGGTAATTTCGTGGTTATCCCAACCTTTACCAATGCAGGGGTAAGTTGCACGGGAACTTCAAAGAGTTTCACCATTACGGTGAACCCGACCCCTGTTGTCACGCAATCAGCCAACCAGGTTGTTTGTAACGGAACTTCGACAGGGCTGGTCACATTCACGACCGTTAATACCGGTGGTACATCAACTTATACCTGGACCAATGATACTCCGTCTATTGGCTTGGCCGCCAGTGGATCGGGTAATATTGCGGCATTCACCGCAATAAATTCCGGCTCGGCTCCGGTGACAGCGACAATTGTTACCACACCTCATTTTGTAAATGCATCCGGAGGACCTACCTGCGATGGGACAACTGAGACCTTCACCATTACCGTGAACCCCACCGGCCAGGTTGTCCAGCCATCAAGCCAGGTGGTCTGTCGGAACACCAGCACCGGTGCAATTACTTTCTCAACGGTGAACACTGTCGGAATCACAACCTACGCCTGGACCAACAGCAACACGAACATAGGCCTCGCAGCCAGCGGATCGGGTGACATCGCTCCGTTTACCGCGACCAATACGGGAAACACCCAGATTTCCGCTACCATCACGGTGATACCTACCTTTGCCTATGATGGCAGATCCTGTGCCGGTCCATCGAAAACCTGCACCATCAAAGTGAATCCTGCCGGTCAGGTGACCCAGGTGGCGAACCAAGTAATTTGTGCAGGAGGAATGACCTCGGCGGTTACCTTCACTACCACCAACACCGATGGTGTCACTACCTATGCCTGGACGAACAACGCTCCAAGCATCGGTCTGAGTGCAAGCGGATCGGGTAACATCGCGTCGTTTACCGCGCTGAATTCAACCAACGTTCCAGTCGTTGCCACGATTACGGTGACCCCGACCTACACGAACGGTGGCACCAACTGCGTGGGCGCCGACATGATCTATACCATTACCGTTAATCCGACGGCCAACGTGATCGCAACACCTTCGACCAGCTCCTTCTGCAGCGGACTTGCCGCAAACATCGTCCTGACAAGCAGTGTTGCCGGAACCACCTTTACCTATCCTGTACCAACCGTTACCGGTACTTCCGGGGCGGCAAGCGTGACAGGCGGAACCGCGCGGCTTTCGCCGGGCAATACCAACCCGATCACCGATGTGCTTACCAACATCACGGCTGCCCTGGCAACCGTAACATACCATATTACTCCCCGTGCCAACAATTGCGACGGAACTCCGTTCGACGTTGTGATCACGGTTTACCCGAAACCGGTGCTTAAAGTTGGTCTCACCCAGAATCTTTGCCAGGGTGAAAGTGCCTCGCTGGCATTGAAAACCATCCCCTCGATGGGCAGCAATGTAACCTACAGCTGGCCTGCCCCGACGTTAACGGGAGGAATGACCTATACCGACAACGGTATCGGCAATACGATCCTGGATGATTATGTAAACCCGACTTCGAGTCCGCAAACCGCAACCTATCATGTGACTCCCACCGCCACAGCACCTCTCGGAGGCTGTGTGGGTGACGCCGGAATCGTGGTGATCACTGTGAACCCTGTTCCTGTGATGACTGTGGGCCTTGTCCAGACCATCTGCAGCGGAACGCATGCAAACATTGTCCTCACAACCACACCCTTTACTCCGGGCACCCTGTATACCTATCCTGCCCCGGATGTTACCGGCGGCATGACAGGCGGTGTTTCACGCGTTATTAAAAGCAGTGCGAACATTACCGACCTGCTTGTCAACCCGACGCTGGTTGCCCAGACGGCTACCTATCATGTGACACCCTGGATCAACAACTGTGCAGGCGCCATCGTGGATGTCGTGATCACGGTTGATGCAAGTCCGACCACCTCCAGTGCGGGACCCAATCAAACAGTTTGCGGGACCCCGACCACCAAAACCATCACCATGGCAGCCAACACACCGTTAAGCGGAACCGGCGCATGGAGCGTAGTTACAGTGCCTTCGGGTGCCCTGACACCGCATATCACAACGCCAGCCTCCCCGACCACCACCATCACAGGGTTGGGCATGGGCAGTGCAACGGGTAGTGTGGTCTATAAATTCCGTTGGACCATCACCAACGGGACCTGCAATACTCCTGCCACATTATCAGCCTCGGACATGACCGCAGAGCTTGATTATTGCTGCCCTGTAACCTACAGCGAGTACAATAATTATCTCTGTAAAAATTCAACCAACTTCGCGGTTGATGTACTTGCCAATGGTGACTATTCTCCTTCGGGACTGACACTGCAGGTTAATTCAACGCCGGTATTGGCTCCTGTGCATGGCACGCTCACCTATTCAGGCGGCAGTACTTTCCTGTACACACCGACAGCCGGATATTCAGGGACAGACAAGGCGGTAATTGCTGTTTGCGATAACGCCCCGACTCCCTGCTGTACCAATGATACCATTTACTATACCGTTGTACAGGCTGTTACAGCAAATGCGGGTTCCGACCAGAGCCTCTGTAACCAGTATACGACCTTCCTGACGGGGAACTACCCGCCAACCGGCAGTACCGGGAACTGGACCTATGTTTCGGGTCCGAGCGTGGTAACCCCTTCGCCTTCGAATTCACCGGTTGCAACGGTCAGCGGACTTACGGGCAGCAGTGTACCTTATGTGTTCAAATATACCGTTAGCACCACCACAGGAGGAGTTACCTGTACTGATTTCGCCACTGTTTCGGTGACGAACTACCACCTGCCGACCTTCCCGTTTGCGGGGAATGACCAGAAGATCTGTCAGACAGCCACTACGGTTTCAACCACCCTTACCGGAAACACGCCGGTATATGGGACCGGGATGTGGGAGCAGGTTTCGAAGCCGGTCGGTGCCTCTGATGCCGTGATCGCAACCCCGGGAAACCCGACAACTACCGTTACAAACCTTGTTGCCGGAACCTACACCTTCTCATGGGGAATCACCAACGGCGTTTGCGATGTGTTGAAAGACATGGTCGACGTGACCGTTTACCCCCCATGTCATGTAGAAGCGGGCTCGGACCAGACAATCTGCGAAGGCTCGACTGCAACCCTGAGCCAGGCGACTGCAGTCAATTGCGGCACGATGAGTTGGGGAACCCTGGGAACAGGTTATTTCAACGACCCGACCATGCTCCATCCGACCTATACGCCGGGTGCTCTTGATATTACAAATGGTCATGTGACCCTTTATATCCAGTGTGCAAGTTGTTGCGGTAATCCTTGTCCGGGTGATATCAGCTACATGAACCTGACCATTACCAAGGCACCGGTAGCCCATGCGGGCACGGATGCAACAATATGCAGCGGTTCAACCTTCCCGTTAAGTGCGGCGACTGCAAATAATTATGCATCCCTCTTATGGACTTCAACAGGCACAGGTGCGTTTACGCCATCTGCCACCGTATTAAATCCTGTTTATACACCAAGTCCGGCTGACATTAGCAGCGGAAGCGTGTCGCTGACACTGAAGGCGCTTGCCACTGCACCCTGTTCGGATGCCACAAGCACCCTGGTCCTGACGATTAAACCACAGGCAACGGCAGCAACGCTCTCAAATACGACCATCTGTTCAGGTTCCAACTACCCGCTGACCTCCAATGCCCAGAACTATGCATCACTGGTCTGGACTACCAGCGGAACAGGAACATTCAGCAGCACGACCGTGCCGAATCCGACCTATACGCCAAGTGCCGCCGATATTACCAACGGCAGCGTTACCCTCACCCTGAACGTGACAGCTTTTGCGCCATGTTCCAACCTCACGCGTTCGATGGTACTTACCATCCAGGCCGGGCCAACTGCCAATGCTGGCGCCGACGGGGCTGTATGCCGCAATACAGCCTATACGGTTAGTGGCGCTGGTACAACCCATAGTTCTTCCGTACTCTGGACACATAACGGTCTTGGAAACCTTACCAATGCTTCCACACTTACGCCGACCTATACGCCGAACCCGTCTGAAACCGGACCTGTTGTGCTCACATTGCATGCCAGCGCGATATCACCCTGCGCCACCGCAGCTACTGATGACATGACCCTTACCATCATCCCTGCTGCAACTGCATTTGCGGGACCCGATGAAACGATCTGTTCGGGGAATACTTTCCTGCTCAGCGGGGCAACTGCGACCAATTATGCCAGTTTAACATGGAGCGGCGGCACCGGAACTTTCGACAATATCCATGCACTGAACCCGCTTTATACGCCCAGTGCAGGTGAAATCTCCGCCGGCACGGCAACATTGACCCTTACGGCAACGGGACTTGGTATTTGTACCAATGCAGTGAGCTCTATGGTTCTTTCCATCAAAGCCCACCCGGTGGTGGGAGCAGGTCCTGATGTGACGATCTGCAGTTCTGCAGGATCGGCTACATTGGCCGGGATAGCATCCAATTATGCTTCTGTTGCCTGGACCACGAGTGGTACGGGAACCTTTGGCAATGCTGCATTACCTGCAACAACCTACATCCCGAGTGCAGCCGATATCGCCACAGGCCAGGTTCAATTGACCCTGACAGCCAACGGTAACGGGAACTGCCCGGGTGTAAGCGACTTCATGGTACTGACCATCTGGCCTTCGGCCACGGCTTATGCCGGGCCTGATGCGACCATCTGCCAGGGAAGCAACTTTGAACTGACCGCTGCAACCGCAACCCATTACACTACGGTTACGTGGAGCGGTGGCACAGGCTCATTCGATAACACGCATGCCATCAACCCGACCTATACCCCTGGTCCGGCCGACATTACCGCCGGAACCGTCACCCTCACGCTGACCGCCGCCGGTCTGGGCAATTGCGCCAACGCCATCAGCACGATGGTGCTGGCCATTACAAAAGCCCCGACAGTCGGAGCAGGCCCGGATATTACCATCTGTACATCTTCGCCGTCCGCAACACTTGCAGGCATCGCAACCAATTATGCATCGGTTGCCTGGACCACGAGTGGTACGGGAACCTTTGGCAATGCTGCATTACCTGCAACAACCTACACCCCGAGCGCGGCCGATATCGCCACAGGCCAGGTTCAGTTGACCCTGACAGCCAACGGTAACGGGAACTGCCCGGGTGTAAGCGACTTTATGGTACTGACCATCTGGCCTTCGGCCACGGCTTATGCCGGGCCTGATGCGACCATCTGCCAGGGAAGCAACTTTGAACTGACCGCTGCAACCGCAACCCATTACACTACGGTTACGTGGAGCGGTGGCACAGGCTCATTCGATAACACGCATGCCATCAACCCGACCTATACCCCTGGTCCGGCCGACATTACCGCCGGAACCGTCACCCTCACGCTGACCGCCGCCGGTCTGGGCAATTGCGCCAACGCCATCAGCACGATGGTGCTGGCCATTACAAAAGCCCCGACAGTCGGAGCAGGCCCGGATATTACCATCTGTACATCTTCGCCGTCCGCAACACTTGCAGGCATCGCAACCAATTATGCATCGGTTGCCTGGACCACGAGTGGTACGGGAACCTTTGGCAATGCTGCATTACCTGCAACAACCTACACCCCGAGCGCGGCCGATATCGCCACAGGCCAGGTTCAGTTGACCCTGACAGCCAACGGTAACGGGAACTGCCCGGGTGTAAGCGACTTCATGGTGCTGACCATCTGGCCGTCGGCCACGGCTTATGCCGGTCCGGCAGCAACCATTTGTTCAGGTAGCAAGTTCACCATCAATGCATCATCTGCCACCAACTTTGCCACCCTGGACTGGTCAACAACCGGTAATGGCTTGTTTGACGACAGCCATACATTGCACCCGACCTATTCACCAAGTCTGTCTGACATCACAGCCGGAACAGTTACCCTCACCCTGACTGCTCACGGTTTGGGAAATTGTGCAAATGCAATCAGTTCGATGGTACTGACAATTCTTCCGCGCCCGGTTGTTGAAGCCGGTCCTGACGGCACCATGTGCGAAGGACATCCGTTCACGGTTGCTGCTGGCACTGCCAGCGTGACAAATGCTGTTTCCTTTGTATGGACTGCACCCGGACCTGGGTTGCTGACCAATGCCTTAAACAACCTGACGCCTACTTATACACCGGCACCGGGCCAGATCGGTTTTGTAACCCTCACCCTTACTGCTACCGGTAATGATCCCTGCGGGACCGTTTCGGACCAGGCAACCGTTGAGTTCAAAGCCAGCGCGATCATCACATCACAACCTGTCGGCGCGATTGTCTGCAGTGGTTCAAACCACCTGATGACCGTTGTGGCAACAGCCGGTGTGAATGGGTTGACATACCAGTGGCAGAGCGCCTCCAGTTGTTCACTCAATCCAACAGACTGGAACAACATTCCGGGAGCCAACAGCAGCAGTTACAATGCGCTGGCAATCAACACAACCACGAGCTTCAGGGTGATCATCACGCAGGCATTGTACAATTGCGATGTCCTGACCTCATCATGCGCAACTGTATCCGTCATACCACCGGTTGTTTCCAATGCCGGTTCTGATGCCACCATTTGTGAAGGGTCCACCTACCTGATGACGGCTACCGCCACTGCTGGAACCTACAGTTCCCTTTTATGGACGACCTCCGGCGACGGCTACTTTAACAATGCCGCAACCCTTGACCCGATTTATACACCTGGAACCGCCGACAAGGCACTTGGTCATGTTCACCTGACTCTCACTGCCGGCGGCAATGCCCCGTGCGCAAACCTTTCTGATGAAATGATCCTTACGATACAGCCTGCCCCGACAGCCAACGCCGGGCAGGATGCCATCATCTGTGAGTCTTCCACCAGTTATATATGCAACGCGACCGCCACGAACTATGCCAGTTTCTACTGGACGACATCCGGAACGGGAACCTTCAGCGATATCCATATTCTGAACCCGGTGTACATTCCGAGTGCTGCCGATATCGCAGCCGGTTGTGTTTATCTGACATTGCATGTTACAGGTTATCCGCCTTGTGGCGATGTCACTGACGTGATGAAACTGTGCATTGTGAGAGTCCCGGTTGCGAATGCAGGACCCGACGATATGATCTGCCAGGGGTTCAGCTACCATATAACCGGCTCCTCAGCTTCCTATTACGGTGATCTGACCTGGACCACTTCCGGAACGGGAACTTTTGACAACAACAAGATTCTCCACCCGGTATATACGCCAAGCCAGGCTGATATCCTTGCCGGCAGTGTTATTCTGACGATGTCACTGACCGCCAATTCACCCTGTCCGAACACAAGCGATGCCATGGTGCTGACCATTCACCTTAATCCTGTGCCTACCGCATCGGTGGTGACGAATGTAAGCTGCCGGGGATTCAGTAACGGATCGGTGACAGTTACGGTGACAAGCGGAACACCTCCTTATCATTATAGGTGGAATGATGCCATGTCACAGACTACGGCAACAGCGACCGGTTTAACTGCCGGGACCTATGCGGTTACCGTGACCGACAGTTATGGCTGCCAGGGAACTGCAAGCACAACGATCACGGAGCCTGCAGAATACCTTACCGCTGCAGTCATAGCGCAGACCAATATCCTCTGTCACGGGGGCAACAATGGAAGTATGACCGTGAGTGCTTCGGGAGGAACAAAAGAATACACTTACCTATGGAATAACAACCAGACTACGACGACGGCCACTTCACTTACTGTCGGCACCTACACGGTAACCGTGACCGATGCACACTTTTGTACCGCCACGGCCATGGCGACCCTCACCGAACCTGCAGCGCCGCTTTCAGCCACGATCATTGCACATACCAACGTGCTCTGCCATGGCGGGAACAATGGAGATGCAACTGTAAGTGCCGCGGGAGGGACATCTGGTTATTATTACCTGTGGAGTACTGCACCGGCACAAACTTCTACGGTTGCGAGCGGACTTACTGCGGGAACCTATGCGGTGACTGTTACGGACATGCATTCATGCCAGGCAACCGCTTCAGTAACCATTACCGAACCGGCACCGATTGTCGTTACGGTTGTTGGTCATACCGATGTCTTGTGTCACGGCGGGAACAATGCCACCATTACGGTTAGTGTAACAGGAGGGGCGACGGCCTATTCCTATCTGTGGAACAACACCCAGACCGCCCCGACTGCGACATCGCTTACTGTCGGGACCTACACGGTAACAGTGACCGATGCAAACTCGTGTGTTGCCACTACCAGCTACATGATCACCGAACCTGAAGTACTGACCATTGCCGCCACACTTACGCATGTATCATGCTATACTTACAGCAACGGAAGTATAGATTTGTCGGCCGGCGGCGGAACGCCCCCGTACTACTATGCATGGAACACCGGGGCCACAACCCAGGATGTATCAGGTTTATCTGCCGGAACCTATTCGGTTTCGGTAACCGACAGTCACTCCTGCTTCGCCAGCGGGTCGTATGTCATCACGCAGCCCCCGGCCTGGTCCATCGGAATAACCGGGGTGGGTGCAGTTTGCTGCACGCTTGCCCCGCCATACCCGACCCAGGTGTACACTGCAACCGTAGGCGGCAGTTACACCGGACCGGTAACATACCAGTGGGTTGTTGAAGGAGGTACGATCCTTTCGGGTCAGAACCAGATTGCAATCACAGTAGCCTGGTCATGCTGCGGTAGCGGCAAAGTCTGGCTGACAGTCACCGATTCGAAACCCTGCATTCTCACCACTTTCATCCCGATTGTGACAACCCAGGCACCGGTTCCGGTAATCACCGGTCCTGCCCAGGCATTCACAGGGCCGCCAAGCTCACAGTACTGCACCCCTGACATCCCGGGACACCTCTATTCCTGGGCTATCCAGGGAGGCAGCATAACTTCGGGACAGGGAACGAGCTGCATCATGGTGACCTGGGGACCGTATCCTGTTTGCGGATGTGGATCTGTGACCGTTTACGAGACCAACGGTTGTACCGGATCGGCTACCTATCCTGTTACACTCCTGCCCGGTACCAACATTACCGTTTCTGGTTATGTATCCTACGACAACTCCTACGCCACAAGAATGAACGGTGTGACAGTCCAGTTGCGCAATTCGGCCAACGTGATCATGGGGACGACGGTAACCATCAACAACCCGCAAAACAGTGAACCGGGGTATTATGCCTTCAGCGATGTTCCTGACGGAACGAATTACAAGATTACAGGAAGCTACAACGGAACATGGGGCGGGAACAATGCGACCGACGCCCTTATCGTGCAACTTACCACCATCGGTGCCTTTACTCCGCCTCTGACCGGATTGCGGCTTATTGTGGCCGATGTAAACGCCAGCAATACCATCTCCGGACTCGATGCCCTCTACATCAAACTGCGTACTGTTGGATCGATCGCGTCTTACCCGGCGGGCGACTGGGCCATTTCGGAGAAGACGTTTGACATCTCCGGTGCTCCTGTAACCAAAGACCTCACCATCCTCTGTTTTGGCGACGTCAATGGTTCCTATCTGCCCGAAGGTTTCAAGGATGCCAAATCCCTCTCAACCGTTGAAGATGGCCTGATGACTGTTCCCGTGGGTGAGCCCTTTGTATACAACATCCGCAGCAGCAAGGATGCCGATCTCGGCGCCATGACCCTCTTCCTTGGTTACGACCGGGAAAAATACGAGGTGATCGATGTCGACAGCAAACTTGAAGGAATGAAGTACGCCCTTGCCGATGGAAAAATCTCCGTCGCATGGGCAGATACCAAGCCGCTGAAGGTGGCTTCGGGTGATCTGATCCTCGGACTCAACATGAGGGTCCGGAATAAGATAACCGAACCGTCGCAGGTGTTCGCCATCAAACCGGGAAGCGAGTTTGCCGATATCCTTGCCACACCATATGATGATTTCAACCTGAAAATGGCTGATGTTATGACACCGGGAGGACCAGGGGACATATCCTTGTACAACTATCCGAACCCGTTTGCAGGGACTACCACCATTGTTTACAACCTGCCCGAAACAGGCCATGCCAGGCTTGTCCTGACCAACCTGTACGGAAAAGTAATCAGTACCCTGGTGGATCAGCAGGAAAAAGCGGGATCGCATACCATTGTCATCAATCCTGCGGATCTAAACATGGCCCCTGGTGTCTACCTTTACAAAATCATCTTTGACGGATCGACGGATACACACGAAAAGGTCAATAAAATGGTCTTTACAAAGTAAACATCCGGCTTACTGATTGCAACCCGGGAGGTTCGGCCATTGGCCCGTCTCCCGGGTTTTTTAATGAATTGAAGAACCCCTCCGGGTGTTGGTGTGTGGCAGGCTGGAGGTCATCCCAACCTTTGCGCAAGCTGAGTGGTGGAATTGCCGGGAACTGAATACCCGGGTACAGGAGAAAATGGAAGAGGCTTCACAGCCCTGTCAGTTTCCTGGAATCTGGCAACCGTAATGATTAAAGGGGATGGAACAGTACATCAGGAATGCCATGCAGGGAATATTTAAAACCAGGAAACAGGCACGTGGAAATGGTCTGGGTTCATACCTGGTTCAGCCGCCAACGGGGTTAAAAGGTGACCTGTTTTATCAAAGGATTGGACCGCACATCAAGGCCTCTCTTTTCCTTCATTTCGGTTATTTTCCTGGCGACAGGAAGATACTCAGGGCTTATTTCGTGCGACTTGTTGTAATAATAGGAGGCCACATCGAACCTGCCCAGCCATTCATAAATGTTGGCAAGGTGGTAATAGGCCATGTATTGTGTCGGTGCCCTTTCAACCGCGTAATTATAATAATAGAGCGCCGAATCAATGGTTTTTATGTCGGGATGCGCTGCCGCTTTGATCTCATAACCGTACCCGATCCAGTATAACGCATCTCCGAAACCCGGCAGAATGGAAACGGCCTGTCGCAATGCTGTAAGCCCGTTGCCCAGGTACTGTGCCTTTTTTGTTGAATCCTTCTCGTCATTCGCCATCCTGAGCCAGTAGGAACCATAATGCAATTGGTTTTGTGCACTGTTTCTGCCGGTTTTTATATCTGATCCGTACAGCGATAACCGGTCATTCCAGGCCTTGTTCCGGTCAACCGTCTTGAAGGCATAAAGTGAAAACACAACCAGGACCAGCGGGGCCATAAACAGGTATCCTTTCATTGAAACGGGTATGGCAGGGAGGGGATGCGAAAAATCAGACCGGGTGATCTTTTCCAGGAAAAGTACTATAATGAAACAAAATCCAAGGGAAGGATAGAATAAAAGGCGTTCAGCGAAAATCCCCCCACGCGTTATGATGAAGGTCAGCGACGGAACAAGGGTAATGCAGAAAAAGGCAAGGGCGAAACCGACCCTGCTCCCTTTTCTGACTTCAAGGATGGTGTATACCAGGAGCCCGGCAAAAAGCAGAAAACCCGACAGGGCGAGGAGGCTGTCCCAGCCTACGGCGGGGATCTGGTTGTAGGAGTAATCGTACCGCAGCGGGTGCGGAAAAACCAGGATCCTGATAAAAAAAAGGAACAGCATGAAGGCAGATGAATATCTTACCAGCTCGGCGGTGTAGGGGTAATTGACAGGATCGGCAGGGACCACGGGGTTTTTTGTTTCAAACAACAGGTTTTTCATGATAAAGAACAGCAAAATGGTCACCAGGTAGGGCAGGATTTTAAGGGCCAGCCCTTTCACCGACTTTTCGCCGGAATACCAGTATACAAGAGGGATGAGCATGATCCCCATGATGGCACTCTCCTTCGACATCAGGGCAAGGTAAAACAGCACCAGGCTGATGACCAGGAACAGGGTCTTCCTGCTTTCGGTGTACCGCAGGGCAAACCAAAGCATAGCGATGGTATTGAGAAAACTCAGCAATTCATCCCTGCCCTTGATGTTGTCTACAACCTCCGTGTGGATTGGATGGGCAGCAAAAAGCAGGGTGATTGCAAAGGCATACAAAGGGTTGAATCCCGAAAACACTTTGCTGAGCAGTAAAAAGACAAAAAAGACGGCGATCGAGAACAACAGGACGTTATTAAAATGGCTGAGATGTGGAGAAAGTCCGAAAAACTGGTATTCAATGGCATACGTGATTAAGGGTAACGGACGATAGTATCCCAGCCTCACTGCTGAAAAATGCCAGAAATCGGTGGTCAGCAGTTTCGGGATTCCCTGGATGCCGAGGTGTACATAATTGTTGTCGGTCACGGCTGCCGAATCGTCGAGCAGGTAACCATGGCCGATTCCATTGGCATAAAGCAGGAAAGCTACCAGCGCCAGGAGAAATCCCAGGTAATAGTTGACCCCGAAGACCGGGGCGTGGGCTGTTACAATCCCTGTTTTCTTTTTGGCAGTTTTCGGACCGGGAGATTTCTTGTTGACCATGCAGGATATTTTGCAGATAAAAATACAAAATTCCGCGAGAACGCATTCCTCAAAAAAAAGGGGGCCGGGCACGCAAAAGATTTTTATTTTTGAGCTGCGTAAAGTCTTTCCCATGTCGTCATTACAGAATGTTCTAAACCCGAAGAAATACTATTTCATCGATACCTCCTTCAACCTGCTGATGAAGCGGAGGATATACCAGATCCTCCTGATTTCAAGCACCTACGATTCGTTCATGCTGGAGGAGGATGGCAGGATCGACGAGACCATTTTCATGGAGTATGTCTCCCTCAACCTTCGTTATCCGCCACAGTTCATCAAGGTGACTTCGGAAGAGGAGGCCTTCGAGGTGCTTGAAGACAAAAGGATCGAGCTGGTTATCTCGATGCTGAATATTGAAAAGACCGACACTTTTGATATCGCGATGCGAATCAAACAAAAATACCCCAAAATCCCGATCGTCGTACTGACTCCTTTTTCACGGGAGGTCAACCTGAAACTTGCCGAAAAGGACCTGAGCGCCATCGACTATGTATTCAGTTGGCTGGGCAATGCGGGCATTCTGCTTGCGATCATCAAGCTGATCGAAGACAAAATGAACATCGACCAGGATGTAAAGGAAGGGGTGCAGGCCATTTTGCTGGTTGAGGATTCCATCAGGTTTTATTCATCCTATCTTCCCAACATCTATAAAATCCTGCTGAAACAGTCAAAAACGTTCATGGCCGAGGGGTTGAACGAGCATAACAAAATGCTCAGGATGCGTGGCAGGACCAAGATCCTCCTGGCCACAAATTACGAAGAGGCTGTGAACATGTGGGAAAAATATAAAAGCAACCTCCTCGGGATCATCACCGATATCTCCTTCATGCGTGCTGGCGAAACTGACAAAACCGCCGGGATCAAGTTTGTCGAGCGGGTCAGGGCCGAGGACGAATACATGCCGGTGCTGTTCCAGTCGACCGACACCGAGTATGAATCGCTGGCACATGAGATGAAGGTTGGTTTCCTGAACAAGAATTCCAAAACCTTGTCGATCGAGTTGAGAAACTACATCACCGAGTATTTCTCATTCGGCGATTTCATCTTCATCGACCCTGCAAACGGTCGCGAGATCACCCGTGCCGTCGACCTTAAATCGCTGCAGGACAAAATTTTCGAGATTCCTGACGACTCGTTGCTCTACCACATGCAGCGCAACCACTTTTCAAAATGGCTCAATGCAAGGGCGCTATTCCCTATCGCCGAGATGTTCCGCGAAGTATCGGTGAATGCCTTTGCCAATGATATGGATGAGGCAAAGCGTTACCTTTTCGATGCCATTACGGCCTTCCGCATCAACAAGGCCAAAGGGGTGATTGCTGATTTCGACCGGGACCGGTACGATGAATACCTCCAGTTCGCGCGTATCGGCGAGGGTTCCATCGGCGGTAAAGCCAGGGGACTGGCCTTTCTCGATTCACTGATCAAGCGCAACCGCCTTACAAACCACTATGAGGATGTCATGATTACCATCCCGCGAACCGTGGTACTGGGGACCGACATCTTCGATGAATTCATGGAAGAAAACAACCTCTTTGAATTCGCCCTTTCCGATCGTAGCGACCAGGAGATCCTCACCAGGTTTGTCAAATCAAGGTTGCCCTTCAGGATCCATGAAGACCTCTACAGGTTCATTTCGTGCATCAACAATCCCATTGCTATCAGGTCTTCCAGTTTGCTTGAAGACTCACATTATCAGCCATTTGCTGGTATTTATTCGACGTACATGATCCCGAATATCAAGTTCAACGAACGGGTCATGATCGACAAATTGAGCGAGGCCATCAAAAGTGTCTATGCTTCGGCCTATTTCAGGGATAGCAAGGCTTATATGGCTGCGACGCTCAACATGATCGACGAGGAAAAGATGGGCATCGTGTTGCAGGAGGTTACCGGCCGCCAGTACGACGATCGCTTCTACCCGGCCATTTCCGGTGTGGCCAGGTCGATCAATTTTTACCCGATCGCCCCCGAAAAACCAGAAGACGGCATTGCGAACATAGCCTTCGGGCTGGGAAAATACATCGTGGATGGTGGCAACGGGATCCGTTTTTCGCCAAAATACCCGAAAAAAATCCTGCAGCTTTCCACTCCCGAGCTTGCCCTGAGTGAAACCCAGAAATTCTTTTTTGCCCTCGACCTCCGCCCTGAGAGTTTCCTGCCCGATACCGATGACACGGTAAACCTGATGAAACTGCGCATCAGGGATGCCGAAAATGATCATGCACTCAGGCTGGTGGCCTCCACCTTCGACTACGAAAGCCACCAGCTGAAGGACGGCGTTCTCGGCGACGGGAAGCGGGTCGTCACCTTTTCCCCGTTGCTCAACCACGGCACATTCCCGCTTGCCGAAATCTTATGCAAGGTGCTCGAGATCGGGCAGCGTGAAATGAACAAACCGGTTGAAATCGAGTTCGCAGTAAACCTCGATATGCCGAAAGGCCAGCCGAAGGTTTTCAGCCTACTGCAAATCAGGCCCATCGCGGGAAGGGATGAAACAATCAACCTGAAGCCCGAAACCATCCGTAACGAAGATGCCCTGCTTATTTCGAATTCCGCACTCGGAAACGGGATCATCAAGGGGATTCACGATTTTGTATATATAAAGCCCGATGTCTTCGACGCCTCGAAAAGCATGGAGATTGCCCGGCGGCTCGACATCCTGAACGGGCAGTTCCTCCTGGAAAAAAGAAACTATGTGCTCGTAGGGCCCGGGCGATGGGGATCAAGCGATCCCTGGCTGGGCATTCCTGTCAAATGGCCGCAAATCAGTGCCGCCCGGGTCATCGTTGAATCGGGGCTCGACAATTACAGGATAGATCCGAGCCAGGGCACCCACTTTTTCCAGAACCTGACCTCCTTCCGTGTTGGCTATTTTACGATCAATCCCTTTATTCATGATGGTTTCTACGATGTCGGCTACCTCGACAGCCAGCCGGCACTGACCGAAGATGAATTTATCCGCCATGTCCGGTTTGACCACCCGATACGGATCGAGATTGACGGGAAAAAGAATTTCGGGGTGGTTTACAAGCCCGGAATTATTTAAAACGGCCGGAAACACTAAAACCGGATATAAATCGGCATGGCCGGGCCCTGGCTTTTAAAAAACAGGATGAGGGTCACCATGCAAATTGCAATGACTGCTTTCCAGGGCCAGGAAAGGGGAATAAGTCTTTTACGTATTTCGTCTGTGATGTTAACAGGCACGTAATGAAGCAGGTACCCGGTCATGATCATCAGCAATACCGCGTAGTAAGCTTCAAGGAATACCATGAATCCGCGCACGTAAAAATTGGTGGCAATCTGGGTAAGTACGGTAAAACTCCCCGCCGGGGTGCTCATCCTGAAAAACACCCAGGAAAAGGTGACAAACAGAAAGGTCAGCAGCGAACCTGCGATTTTTCCGCTTTTCCTGAATACCGGTCCTCTCTTTTTCCTGAATGCCTTTGTCGAATAACTCCAGGTTCGTTGCGTGGCAAGGGCTGCACCGTGCATCAACCCCCATATCATGAAGTTCCACCCAAAGCCATGCCAGAGTCCGCATACCGTGAAGGTCACCAGGGACGAGATATTGAAGATCAACAGGTCGTTGCGCAGGTATTTCCCGCGAATAAGATATTCCTTTTTCAGCATCCGCGAAAGACGAAAGGCCAGTGGCAGAAACAGGTAATCACGAAGCCAGTTTGAAAGGGAAATATGCCACCGTCGCCAGAATTCACCGATGCTCTCTGACCTGTATGGTAAATTGAAATTGACCTGGATGTTGAACCCCATCCATCGGGCGATGCCGCGACCCATGTCGGTGTAACCGCTGAAATCGCAATAGATCACCAGCGAATATCCCAGCAGTGCTGCGAGGTTTTCCATCCCGGTGTAACGTTCAGGAGTGCTGAAGACCTGCGAAACCAGATGAAGATTCACATAATCACCGATCACCATTTTTTTGAGTGCCCCCGACAGGATCAGGAAAAATCCCTCCGCGATATCCTCGCGGGAAAGCCGGTACGGGAGTGAAAGCTGCGGGAGAAAGTTCTTCGCCCGCTCAATCGGTCCCATCTGCACCACGGGGAAGAAAGTAATGTAAGCGAGATAGCGGACCATGGAATGCTCGGGTACCAGCGCACCCTTCTTGACATCGAACAGGTAGCTCAGGTTAGCGAAGGTGTAAAATGAAATCCCCGCCGGGAAGAGGATCGTCCCGATGGTAAGTTGACCTGATGAAAACTGGTTTGCAAACTGGATGAAAAAGGCGGTGTTCTTAAACATGAGCAGAAGGGCCAGATTCCCGAGAACACCGGCTGTCAGCCATCGTCTCGTCGCGCCAGGGCCTGAGCAGGAGGTTATCCTCAGGGCGGCAAGATAGTTGAGCATGCCCGAGGCGAGGATGACCAGTACAAACCATCCGGAACACTTGTAGTAAAACCAGAGCGAGAATGCCAGGATCACCCATGTGCGGCCGCGTTCGGTTTGCCCGGCAAGGGCGTAAAAAACAAAAAAAAGCGCAAAAAAACAGATAAAAAAAGTACCGGTGAAAAAGACTGGATTGCCCGGCTGGTAGAATACCGATGACGAAAGCCACTCCATGAACGCGTGAATCGTACCCGCATGATCGGTCATAGCCTGTCTGCTGAATTTAATTATTTAATAGTTCCGTAACCTGATTTCTTCCATGCGCCGATGAATGCCTCCCTGAACAGCACCCCCTGGATGCCATACCCTTTTCCGGAAAAATGAATATACCGCTTGTCGGTCAATTTTTTCGCCTTCCATTTTGCCATCCCGTCTGTGCCTCCCATGATGGTATACCAGTCCCAGGTCGCCATCCCATGTGTTACGGCATATCCTGAAATGATTTCACCCGCCTTTTTTGCCAGTGGGTTTGGCTTGTAACTGGTATGCCGCCTTTTCCGGGTTGCCTGGTAGATGCCCGGCGGTGTTGTGAAAAGGATGGATGCACCCGGAGCGGCCTGAAGCAATTGCCGCACCAGGGAGTCGATGCTTGCGCTAAAACTGTCGGCCGACCAGCCTTTTACACCGAATGCTTCGTTGGTGCCAAGCGAAAGGATCAGCAGGTCGGGTTTCAGCAGCGCCAGTTGTCCGGCAAAGTGCTCAGATTCGGAGTAACTGCTGAACATGGCCCCGTTTACGCCAATGGTATGCACCACCACACCCGGTTTTAGCAACCCGAGAGTCATCCCGTACAATGTTGCCGATTTTTGCGATTCCTTTTGTTTAACAGCCCTGATCCGGATTTTTTGCGGCTGGTCGTCGAGCAAAAGGGTGGTATGATCCGGTTTTGTCGAATCCGCCACAGGATATGCATGCCCGTTTATATCATTCGAGACCGAAAGGAAGTAAGAACTGTCGCTGTTTGCGTGAAAAATCGTCAGGAGGGTTGTATCTCCCGGGCCGGACAACGGAGTAGTGAATTCCACCGTGAAGGTGGCAGAAGGGTTTGCCGACCAAAGTGTAAATCCGGCGATCCCGGTTGGCAGAATATGTTTGGGTGATGCATTCCTGCTATATATCCATGGAGTATCGCAATGCGAGACATAACCTGCCGGCCCGTTCGATTTTGCAAGCCGGTACGGGAATATCATACCCCGGCCGGAATTACCGAAGTTTGATTGCAGCCATTCGCGCAGAGGCATGGTGATCACCCCCGGCTGAACATGCGAATCGCCGAGGTGGACCACAACCGCCTGTTCGCGGCTTCCATTATGAATCCGTTCGAGTTTGTCAAAAAATGGCTGAAGCGACTGGCTTTCTCCCTGGATGCGGTTGGCGTCAATTTTCAGAAACGGGTACAGCAGTTTAAGCGAGTCGAATTGTGGCAGTGGTTCCAGGATTACGGCTGTATCCTGTCCAAAGGAATGTGCAGAGAAGACGGCGAGACAAATAATCCAAATGTATCGGGTAAGGATCATAGCAGGGGTTTGGGCTGGCTGGTGTATGCGATCGAATCGGTACAATGTTGAAACCGGTCATACCCCTTCATCAGGAAATCATAAACCAGTGAGGCGATTCGGGAGGCTCCGGCCCCGTTGGGATGGGTGTAATCGTCGCCGGCAAGTTTCGGACTCCCTTCCACCCATTGCTTCATGCTGTTGGCACCTCCCATGGCAGCGTAAAGGTTGAAAAAGGCCACGTGCTCCGAATTTGCGATCCGCTGCTGCAGCCGGATGAATTCAGGCAGACCGGATGGGGTGTAATATTCTCCCGAGATGAGGGCACTCCGATCGGGCATGCTGATCATCAGGATGGCGCAACCAGGGGAAGATTCCTTGACATGCCTGATCACGTTCACCATGGCGGCCTCGTACCAATGATAATCCTCAATGCCCGGCGTATATACATTCAAACCGTAATGAATGATCAGCAGTTTGTTGCTGAGCTTTTTATTGAACCCTGCAATCACATCGGGTGGAATGTTTTTAAGCGGCAGACCTGAGTTCCCCCGGAAAGCGTAATTGTCGACGTAAACGCCCGGTCCGTTCTCAAAGTTGACCCCATATAGCAGCCCGGGTTTGCTGCTGGTCACCCGAAGTTCGAAAACCGAAAAAACGGAATCAATCGTCACGCTGAGGTCCGACACGGCCTTTCCCTGGTCGGGGATGAGCGATAAAACCCTTGTAATGGTATCGGTGGCCACCTTGACCGTAACTTCGTTCTGTCCGCCGTAAAGAATGTCAGCCTTGCGGAATTTGCCATATCCCGGTACCGATTCGTACTTTGTTTCAGCTCCTGCCCCCGAGATGTAAACATATCCTGAAATGCCGGGTGTAACCGCCTGTGTTTTTCCAGGGTGAACGAAGGAATACACCGTCCAGTCGTCGTTGAAAGTCTGCCTGATGGTGGTCCTGAAACATGGTTGGGGCGAGGTGAGGGGGATGAAGCCGATTCCACTGCCGCCGAACCTTCGCTGCATGTTCCGACGCAATGGCTGGGTAACCAGGTCGCCTTCGATCATCGAATCCCCGAAATAGGCGATATGGAGCACCGCATGGTCGGCCTGTATATGGCTGATTGCCTGGAAGAAGGGTTCCAACCCGGCGAAAATATTCGCGATGGTATCCCGGTCCCTCGCCAGCGACTGGAGGGTATCGTCATTTTCGGCAGTCACGGCAGGTTTCTCTACCGGTACCAGGGAAGGAGAGGCTGTGACAGCGGTGACAGGGTGCTGCCCTTCAAAAAGGCCGGGGAACCCAGTGACAAGCACAAACAAAAAACTCCCGGTTACTGCCAGGATCATTAAAGGCTCCAGGTTACGTTTTTCCATATTGACCAGGCCAGTACGCATGACAGCCAAGGTGCAAAGTTATCGTTTTTTTTATCAATTCCTGGTCCGCAGAGTCCTCCTTACCCTATTTGATGGCGACTGTTTTTGTCAACATTCCGGGATAAGGGAATTTCAATAATTTCGGGACAGGGTTAAAAATCACATCTGAATATGTGTAACGATTGATTGGCAGATGCCGCTTGGTGTCCATATTACATGGTTGATAATCAAAATATTACCTAATCGCCTTCGCATCACAATGACAAGCTTTGCACAAAAGTTATCAACAATCCTTTCACCTTTCCTTCCAAAACCCGATAAAGCAGTAAAACCGCATTATGAAAACGACACTGCTTGAACCGGGAAAGTATTATCACATATACAACCGGGCCAAAAACGGCGATCCGCTGTTTGAAGACGAGGAGGCCTGCCGCTTCTTCCTGAAACTTTACCAGGCGCATATTTGTCCCATCGCGGAAACCTATGCCTACTGCCTGCTGAGCGACCACCTGCATTTTCTCATCCGGATCCGCGAGGATGCTGCCGGAAGTCTTTACAAACCCTTTGCCCTGCTCTTTAACAGCTATTCAAAAGGCCATAACAGGCACAATGAAAAAGATGGGAAACTTTTCAAATTCAAGTTGAAGCGCAAAGAGATCCGGACAACCCCGGGGTTGCTGGAGATGATTAGGTACGTGAACCAGAATCCCTGGCGGCATGGCGCTATTGAACACCCCGCGAATTACAGGTTTTCATCCTTCAGGGCAACCATGACCACCGGGCCGACCATGGTGGCCAAGGAGATTGTCCAGTCGTATTTCGGTACACGTGAGAACCTTACGACCAACCTGCTGACGCTGGTGGATGAATCAGCGATCAAACCTCTGCTGCTGGAAGATTAAACTGGTTTCATGGTTTCGCCAGTTAAAAATTCCCGGCAAACCGGGGGCCCACCGGCCGGGCTCCCCGGTTTTAAGAATTATTTGTACCTTCGGACGATATTGGAAATAAAGCCAAGTTGCATGCTCAAAGAGAAGAGGGAACATCCGAAGGAAAAAGCGAGGTTGCACCCGCGGAACAGGCACCGCGAACGCTATGATTTCAGGAAGCTTACCGATACCTGCCCGGCCCTGCTGCCGTTTGTCAGGCTGAATGTATACAACGACGAATCCATCGATTTCTCCGATCCCGAAGCCGTGATGATGCTGAACCGGGCACTGCTGATGCATTTTTACAACATTGGCAGCTGGGATATCCCGGAGGGATACCTTTGTCCGCCCATCCCGGGCAGGGCCGATTACATCCACCACATGGCCGACCTGCTATGCAGCAAGAACTTTGGCGTGATCCCGACCGGCCCGGGTATCAGGTGCCTTGATATCGGGGTCGGGGCCAATTGCATTTACCCGATGATCGGTACGCTGGAATATGGCTGGTCGTTCATCGGCTCAGAAACGGACCCTGTGGCCATTGTTTCGGCCGAGAAGATAGTTGCAGCAAATCCTGTCCTCGCCGGTAAAATTGAAATTAGGCTCCAGGATCAGCCAAACGATATTTTTTTCGGGATACTCCAAAAGGAGGAGGTCATCGACCTGGCCATCTGCAATCCGCCATTCCATGCCTCCCTTGCTGAAGCGCAATCGGGGACCCTCAGGAAACTGAACAACCTGAACCCTGGAAGAACCACCGTCCCTGTCAGGAACTTCGGGGGACAGGGCAGTGAACTCTGGTGCAAGGGCGGGGAGGAACGGTTTGTGAAGGATATGGTGCGGCAGAGCAAGTTTTTCGCCGAAACGTGTTTCTGGTTCTCCGCACTGATTTCAAAACAATCGCACCTGAAACCCGTATATGAGACGCTCGACAAATTGGAGGCAACGGGGATCAAAACCATCCCTGTTGGACAGGGCACCAAGTCGGGAAGGATCGTTGCATGGACTTTCCTCGACCGCGAACGGCAGCAGGCATGGGCAAACGAACGCTGGAAAGGTAAATGATGTTATATTGACCATCCTTGGCATTTCAACCTGGTTGCAGGTTAAAACTTCAATTTATGAAAATTACCGGCTGGCTATCGGCTATGTTAATGGTGTTCCTTACACTCCGGGTCTGCCCGATGATGTCGCAGGAAACGGTGACCCTGAGCGGGATCATTACCGACTCGGTCACAGGGAAAGGACTGCCATTTGCACAGGTTTCGGTTCAGAACAGCACCACGGGAACCGTTTCCAACGATGACGGTGTCTTCCAGTTGAACCTACCGGGAAGACGGGCGCATGATACCCTCCTGGTTGCCTACCTTGGGTATGTGACTGCCAGGGTAGAAATCCCTGCGACATCCGTATCGGCATTGGCGTTCAGGCTGAAACCGAAGGCAATCGATTTGTCGGAGGTTGAGATAAAGTCCCTGACGCCTGAAGAGGTGATCCGCCAGGTGGTGCTTCATATCCCTGCAAATTACGGTTCCACACCCGTAATTCTTACCGCGTTTATACGGTCAAGGAAATTCCTCAATAACCGGCTTGCCGAATATACCGAAGCGATCATCGAAGATATGAAGGCCGGATATACGGCATATGACAGGAGAAATGAAAAGGAACGTCATGAACAGTCAAATGTCCCGCTGCTCCTTAAAGGGCGGGTGGTTTCCGACACAAGCCTTGTCAATGCCATCGGCGACCTAGGGAAAAGTGCCGGCTGTCTTGGATGCAATTTCATCAACGATTTCGTTGAATTCTATCATCATACGGTACTGGATGAAAAACTTTTTTCCTCATACTCATTCAGGATGGAAGAATTGTCGAGGCCCGAAGGCGGAAAGCTTTACCATATCTGGTTTGACCAGAGAAAAGGGGTAAAGGAGACCTTGTGGAAAGGGGAGATTTTTGTCAACGCTGCCGATTTCGCCCTGCTGAAAATCGCCCAGAAGCCCAGTTTTGAGGCATTCGAACCATATGAAAGACAAAAATACAAACGGCCATACTTCATCGGGGGTACGCCGGGATGGTATGAGGAGATGCCGCTGATGGACTGGACCACCACCTGGTCGGCCAGGAATGGCAACTATTATCTCAGCACCATCCGGAGCGATAACTGGATGACCTTTAAAAATCCGGCAACCGGGAAAACCATCAGGTATGACTACCGGAACGACGTCGTGGTGACAGACGCCTCAAGGGATGAGGAGAAGATTAAAAACTTCAGGGGAGATAAATCCACCGGGGTAAACCAGCGCTGGGACCAGGTTGTTGGAAAAGAAGACCGGGTTTTCTGGCGCGATTTCAACTACCTGCCTGTTGAAGAAAAGCTGAAGGAAGCCTTAATAAAAATGAATGAAAAAAAATGAAGACAATGCATTAACTGTATTTTTTTCAAAGGTCCATATTATACTGGATGACCAGCTCCATGCTATTGATTTCCAGCGCAACCAGGTTGCCATACCCGTCTTTTCCTGAAATATAGGGCCCATTGTCAAGATCGATGAACTTGTAGATTTTGTTTTTGACGGCCAGGGTGATTAGTTCCATGTTCACCGGTACGTGTCCGTGGATGATGCGCCGCCCGCCTATCTTTTCGGGTTTTATTTCGTAATCGCGCAGCCATAGCATCGACCGCTTATCTTCGTAGGGATCTTCGTTCCTGAAATTCAGCCCGGCATGGACAAGTACAAATTGATCCAGTTCGACGAAATGAGGAAGATTACGCATCCAGTCGATATAATCTTCGGGTACATCACGGATATGGGCAACGCCAAAACTCGCAAGGGTTGGTTTTCCCCCGATATCAAGCCAGGTTTTGTGCTTTTTATTGCCGAAGTTATACCACCACGAACTCAGCGATTTCTTTTCTGCGTCGTAAAGTTCAACCATGAAATCCTCATGGTTCCCCTTCAGGGCAGTGACATTGTATCCATCCCTCTGCATCGACCTGATAAAATCAATCACCTCTTTTGAACCGGGACCGCGGTCGACATAGTCCCCTAAAAAATAAATCTCATCCGAGCGCATCGGCCTGATGAGATCGTTGACCATAGATTGAACTGTTTTGATACATCCGTGGATGTCGGGAATTACCCAGCGCTTTGCCATATTGGTTTTTTAAGTCCCGGCACCCTCGCCCTGTTCAGGGAAGATGCAGGGAAGGATCATTTTTTCTTCCCCTGGTTGGCTACCTCGTCCATCAGTTTTTTAATCACCTCCGGATCTCCCAGGAAATAATCTTTCTGCAGTTTCATCTGGTCGTCGAATTCAAAAACATAAGGGATTCCGGTGGGGAGGTTGATACCGACAATATCCTGGTCGGAAATATTCTTAAGATACTTAAGGATTCCCCTCAGGCTATTGCCATGGGCGGCTACTACGATTTGTTTATGTTTGGCAAGCGCAGGTTCCATCTGGTTTTTCCAGTAGGGTACAATCCGCTCAACGGTATCTTTCAGGGCCTCAGTTGCCGGGATATCCGCCGGATCAAGGTCATGATAGCGATGGTCGAACCTGGGGTGCCGTGGATCGTCAAGGGCGAGCGCCGGTGGCCTCACATCATAGCTGCGGCGCCAGATCAGCACCTGTTCATCTCCATATTTTTCGGCCATCTCCGATTTGTTCAGCCCCTGGAGTACGCCGTAATGTTTTTCGTTCAGCCGCCAGGTTTTCTCCACGGGAATCCACTGGAGGTCCATCTGTTCCAGCACCAGCCACAGCGTACGCAGGGCGCGTGTAAGATAGCTGGTGAAGGCAATCTTGAATTCGAAACCTTCCTGCTTCAGTATCCTGCCTGCTTCGATGGCCTCTTTGATGCCGCGTTCCGACAAGTCAACATCCGTCCATCCGGTAAAACGGTTTTCTTTGTTCCAGGTGCTCTCACCATGGCGAATCAATACGAGTTTGTTCATGTTTCTGGATTTTTCAATACCGGGCAAAAATACAAAATAGTCTCTATTTTTCCTACCTTTGCGAGGCTTCAAAGCCATGTTTCATGACGCGTTATAAAAAGATCAACAACATCCTCGGCTGGGCGGTGTTCGTTATTGCATCGGCAGTCTATATCCTGACTTCCGAACCCACGATGAGTTACTGGGATTGCGGGGAGTATATCTCCACTGCCTTCAAACTGGAGGTGGGACATCCGCCGGGGGCGCCCCTTTTCCAGATGATCGGACGGTTCTTTTCGCTTTTTGCCTTCGGCAACCTCGCCCATGTGGCCCGGATGGTCAATACCATGTCGGCGCTTGCCAGCGGGTTTACGATCCTCTTCCTGTTCTGGACCATCACCCTGATTTCAAAAAAAATTGTTACCCGCGGGGGCGAAATGACCCCGTTCAGCCTCTGGACGATCATGGGAGCAGGCCTTGTAGGCTCGCTGGCCTACACCTTCACCGACTCTTTCTGGTTTTCTGCCGTGGAAGGGGAGGTCTATGCAATGTCATCCTTCTTTACTGCCATTGTCGTCTGGGGAATTTTTAAATGGGAGGAACAGGCGGATGAGAAAAACGCTTACCGCTGGCTGATCCTCATCGCTTACCTGATGGGACTTTCCATCGGGGTCCACCTGCTGAACCTCCTGGCAATTCCTGCAATCACCTTTGTCTATTACTTTAAAAAATATCCGAAACCTACCTGGACGGGATTTGCGGTCACCGCTGTTCTGTCCATCGTGATTCTGGCGATCGTGATGTACCTGATCATCCCATGGATCATCAAACTGGCAGGGTTGTTCGAACTCTTTTTTGTCAATTTCGTTGGCCTCCCGTTCAATTTCGGAACGGTCATCTATGGTATTTTCCTGGTCGGGCTCATCATTTGGGGCCTATTTTATACCCGGAAAAAGGACAAACCGGTGTGGAATGCCATCATCCTTGCCTTCACTTTTATCGTAATCGGTTATTCCTCGTTCCTGATGCTTGTGATCCGCAGCAATGCCAATCCGCCCCTCGACGAGAACAACCCCGAAAATGCAATGTACCTGCTCGCCTACCTCAACCGGGAACAATATGGTGACTGGCCGCTACTCAGCGGGCCCTATTACAATGCCCCCGTGGTTGACCGGACCGACGGCAACCCGGTGTATGCGAAAGATCTCAAATCAGGGAAATATGTCATTACCGACAAACGTGAAAAGTCTATTCCTGTTTACGACAGCCGTTTTACCACCATTTTCCCGCGTATGTGGGACCAGTCCGAATCACGGTTTGAATCGGAATATATCCGTTGGGGCCATGTGAAAGGCGTTCCGATCGAATTACAAACGGGCGAGCGAAATGAAACCCGGAACGTCCCGACCTTCTCCGAGAACCTGGCCTTTTTCTGGAATTACCAGCTGGTCCACATGTATTACCGGTATTTCATGTGGAATTTTACCGGAAAACAGAATGACACCCAGGGACTTGGTAACAAGATCGACGGGAACTGGAAGAGTGGTATCGGATTTATCGACAGCATGCGGCTGGGTTCCCAGGACATCCCTGAAAGCCGCAAAAGCAAGGGAGACAACAGCTTTTATTTCCTGCCCCTGCTGCTCGGGTTGATCGGTTTGTATTTTACCGTCAGGAATGACAAACAAAACGCGTGGGTCATCTTCCTGCTCTTTTTTATGACCGGGATTGCCATCGTTTTATACCTGAACTCCCATTCACCGCAGCCGCGTGAAAGGGATTATTCCTTTGCGGGTTCTTTTTATGCCTTTGCGATATGGATCGGGCTGGGCATCATCCAGCTGGTACGCTGGCTTGGCAGGCTTACCGGGAAAAATATTGCACTTGCAATTTCGCTTGTTTTCGGGCTTTGTGTGGTTTCAGTGATGGCTCAACAGGGATGGAATGATCATGACCGGTCAAACCGTTATACTTCCCTGGCCGTTGCCGAAAACTATCTCAACTCATGTGCCCCCGGTGCGATTCTCTTTACCAATGGCGATAACGACACTTTCCCGCTCTGGTATGCCCAGGAGGTAGAAGGATTCAGGACCGACGTGCGCGTGGTAAACCTGAGCCTGCTCAACACCGAATGGTATATCGACCAAATGAAACGGAAAGCTTACAATTCCGACCCGGTGCCCTTCTCACTGCCCCATGACAAATACCGCCAGGGATCTCATGATGTTACTTATCTTATTGAAGACGAGGGGCTTAAAAATACATATGTGGATGTGAAGGCTTTGTTCGGCATTCTCTCACAGGATGACACCAAACTGAAAATGAATACACAGCAGGCAGGAATGATCGATTATTTCCCAACGAAGAAGTTCATGGTCACCTGTGACCCTGCTTCAATCCTTCGTGAAGGAGCCATTCCGCCATCCATGGCTGGCCGCCTCGATACGGTCCGCTGGGAGATCAAGGCACATGCTGTTGAAAAGGCAAACCTGATGGTCCTCGACCTGCTCGCTACCAACAACTGGAAACGCCCGGTTTACTTTGTAATGACTACAGGCACCGATGCCTACATCGGGCTGGAGAAGTATTTTCACCTGGAAGGGCTTGCATACCGTCTGCTACCTGTAAAAGCAATCACCGGCGACGGTCAGACCGGCGAAGTGAATACCGCCGTGATGTATGAGAATGTGATGAACAGGTTCAAATGGGGAAACATGAACGATCCCAAAGTTTACATCGATGAGACCAATGCCCGGATGGTCATGAATTTCAGGGGGCTTTTCGGCAGGCTTGCCGATGCCCTGGTCAAAGAGGGGAAACTGGATTCGGCCCGTCGCGTCGCCGACCGTTGTTTTGAGGTGTTGCCTGAATCGGCTGTGAGCTACGATTTCTTTACCGTGCCGCTCATTGATGATTATTATAAGACCGGTGCAACCGGCAGGGCCAATACCCTGGCTACAAAGGTCAGGAGCAACATGACCAGCCAGCTGGCTTATTACTTTTCGTTCCCCGATGCCGACCTGAAAGCGATGGATATTAATATCCAGGAAGCGGTGTTTACCCTTCAGCGCCTTGGGGTGGCCCAAACGGATGCAAAACAGGAGAAGGAGGCGGCGGTGACGGATGCTGCCATGAAAAAATATTACAACCTGTATATTGACAAGGTCTATCAACCTGCGAACCAATGATATCTGTAACTCCGCCGTTTTTTTACAGGTGGTTGAGTCCGGAACATCTTGTTTGTGATCTTCCCGGGCCGGAGAAGGTGATTTACCTGACGTTTGACGACGGGCCCATCCCGGAAGTCACCCCGGGGGTACTTTCCATTCTCGGCGAATATGGAGCCGCGGCAACATTCTTTGTTGTTGGCGACAATGTCAGGAAGTATCCGGGGATATTTGAACAGATACTTCTTTCCGGGCATGCCGCCGGAAATCATACCTACCACCACCTGAATGGGTGGATAACCGCGCCGGGAGCATATGCCGACGATGTGATGCGGTGCAGTTCCCTGGTAAAAAGTTCGCTTTTCCGTCCTCCATACGGCCGCATCACCCCATCCCAGTTTTTCCTGCTGCGAAAGGATTACCGGATTATCCTGTGGTCGGTCCTTTCCTGTGATTTTGACCGCAGGACCAGCCCCCCACAATGCCTGCAGAATACCCTTGATCATACCCATAACGGTTCCATCGTGGTTTTCCACGACAACATCAAGGCAATTGTCAACCTTCAATATGCCCTGCCAAAGTTCCTTGAACATTTCAGCAAACTCGGCTATCGTTTCGCCCGCCTGGATGATCCGGCCTGAATAATCTTGAATGGTGAATGACGCCCAGCCTCCGGAACCAGGCCCGTAACTAGTAATTTTTAATTTTTAATTGATTAAAGGGTTCCTTCATCCGCATAACTATAGTAATTGTCTTCCCCGAGGATCAGGTGATCGATCACGGCAATGTCGAGCAGTGCGCCGGCCTCGCAGAGCTTTTTCGTGATCCGGTTATCCGCGTCGCTGGGGGTCACAACTCCCGACGGATGGTTGTGCCCAAGGATGATCGAGGAGGCGTGGTGGTCGAGGCTGATCTTGAATATTTTCTTCGGGTCGACCACGGTCCCTGAAATGCCACCTTCGCTGATGTTGCATTTCTGGAGCACCTTGTTCGCCCGGTTGAGCAGGATGATCCAGAATTCCTCGTAGGGACGGTCGCCCATTGCGCTTCTGAAGATTTCGCAGGCATCGCCGCTTCTACTGATTCTTTGGCGACAAAGTACAGTCGATTCATTTTTCCTTCTGCCTAGCTCCAGGGCAGCCATAATGATCATTGCACGTGCCTGGCCGATGCCCTTTAAGGCAATGAGGTCGTGGAGACTCATTTTGGATAACTCTGCAAGGTTGTCTCCGGCACTTCTCAGGATTTTCATTGCCAGGTCAACCGCCGATTCATGCCGGGTTCCCGATCCAAGCAGGATGGCAAGCAATTCTGCATCACTGAGGCTCTGGCGCCCTTTCAGCAGGAATTTTTCCCTTGGGCGGTCATCTTCGGCCCAGTTTCGGATTGGAATATGATTTTTGTAGTTTTCCATGTTTTTTATTGCTTAATCGGAAAAAACGCAAAAGGTAATAGGATAAAAGTGAAAAGTTTTTAACATTTTGCATTTTCATCCGACACTAAACACTGCTGGGTCTCCGTTATATTGCGGAAATGCGAAATGCCGGAGGCGCTTCTTACAACACCAAAATTCTTGAAACCTTGATCGGAAAAAACATCATTGAGATAGACCGGGTTGACTCGACCAATGCATGGGCCAACGTTTTATACCAGCAGAAAAAAGTGACCGATGGCGATGTTATCTGGGCACGTGAACAGTTTGCCGGACGCGGTCAGCACGACCACACATGGGAGAGTGAACCGGGTAAGAACCTGACCTTCTCGATCATCCTGCGACCCGCTTTTCTTCCGGCTGACCAGCAGTTCCTGCTTAACAAGGCGATTTCGCTGGCAGCAATTGATTTCCTGGAAGTCATGCTTGCCGGGTTCCCGCATCCCGATCTTACCATCAAATGGCCCAACGATCTGTACATCGGTTTGATGAAAATAGGGGGGATCCTGATTGAACATAAGATCATGGGTATGACACTCAACACATCTGTTGTCGGCATAGGTCTGAATATAAACCAGTTAATATTTTCAGACTCTTTGCCCAACCCGGAATCTCTTATCCGATTACTGAAACGGGAGACAAACCTGAAAGTTGCACTGGCAGTGGTTTGCAGGATCCTTGACCGCCGTTATCAAGGTTTAAAGTCAGGTCGGTCTTCCACACTAGACCTGGAATTTGACCGGCGGCTTCTTGGTTACAGAACATGGCGTACCTTTAAAAGAGATGAAATGGAATTTGAGGGGAAGACCATCGGAGTAAACAGCCTCGGTCAGTTGATGCTGGAACTGCGGTCGGGAGAAATAAAAACATTGAACCACCTGGAAGTGGATTATGTTCTGTAAACCAGTGACGGCAGCAAGGGATTAATAACAGGTGGAAATTATTGACCGGGTGATAATCCGGATATGTTTTTTTCGCTACGGTTTAATATTTGTTGTACCGTTTGCCAAACATGAAACTGACATAAAGGGTAAGGAAGAAACTCTGCCTCGGATTGTAGGCCATTATCGCAATGGGAATAGGGGAGTAGTCGAGTGTTATGCCGGCTTCGAGTGCACTAATCAGCCTGTTTTTCGTTCCGAATTCAAAGTCAAGCGCGGTTTTTCCGTATACGCCCGGGTGAAACCCAAGCTGGTTGAACCCCGACAAAAAAGAGCCCCTGCTGAAGATATCGTAGATTTGTTGGGTATTGGGGTTGTACTTTTCCTCCCGGAACTGATCCGGGTAGCCATCGCGCTTGTAAATGATGTAGAGGTATACCGGTTTGGTTACCGCCAGGGAAAATCCGCCGTAATAGAGCCAGCTTAACTGGACCCCGCCCCAGTAAGGTTTACGGTTCAGGATATGTTGCTGCCCTAACCCGCCGCGCAAAAACCATACATAATTGAGTTTCCCGTAAATGAAGGTGCGCGAATCGGAGTAATTGGGATTGATACTCCTGATCTCCTTGGGGGATTTGTAGGTGGAAAACTCGAATTCCCACATGAACTGCCTAAGTACGGTAACATTCCTGCCTTTCCTGAACTTCAGCCCCCAGCCGTTGGTATGCAGCATGGCACCAATGCACCATTGTTTTTCAAGCAGCACATTCTCGGGGGTGGTATCAGCCACAGCCTCCGACTGGCCACGGGCAAAATACCCTCCGGCGGTTACCAGGACAAGGATGAAAATAAGGTGGAAGCGTTTCATGAACGTCGCATCAGCTGGGAACAAAGGTACAAAAGAAAAAAGAAATGGGAAGCCGGAGCCTCCCATTCAGAAAAAAATCAAATGGAAAAGATCTTCTAGCGACGCTCAATTTGGTACCTTTGTTTTTCACCATATGCAGCACAATGTTGGTTGGATGTGCAGGAAGAAACAATACCTAAAAGGACAGTGGCCAATAATATAAAAAGTATTTTTTTCATGGTGTCTGCTTCTGATGATTAGTGAAATATGACGCAAAAGTACTGCTATATAAGGTAATGAACAAACAATTTCAGATTTTATTGTGTAAAGTTATCAACGTCAAAAAGTTTATAAAATGACGGAGAAAGTCAATCCTGTACTGGACGCCAGCTGGAAATTCGCGCTGCAGGAGGAGTTTGGGAAAGAATATTTCATCAGTCTCAAGGAGTTCCTGCTCGGGGAAAAGGGGAAATACCTTGTTTTTCCTCCGGGTAAATTGATCTTCAATGCATTTGATCACACGCCATTCGACAGGGTTAAGGTAGTATTGTTAGGCCAGGACCCATACCACGGACCGGGGCAGGCCCAGGGGTTATGTTTCTCTGTCCCGGCTGGCATCCCTCACCCTCCCTCCCTCGTAAATATTTTCAAGGAACTGCAGTCCGATCTTGGAATTCCGCCGCCTGAATGCGGTGATCTCACCCGCTGGGCCGACCAGGGAGTCCTGCTCCTCAATGCAACCCTTACCGTACGCCAGAACCAGGCTGGTTCGCACCAGAACCACGGATGGGAGCAATTCACCGATGAAGCCATCAGGCAGCTGTCGGCACGCCGAAGCGGGCTGGTTTTCGTACTCTGGGGGAATTACGCCATTGCAAAAAAAGCACTGATCGATACTTCACGCCATTTTATCCTGACAGCCGTCCATCCGTCTCCCTTGTCGGCGCACAGGGGTTTTTTCGGATGCGGACATTTTTCAAAAATCAACAATTTATTGCGGGAACAGGGCGTTAATGAAATTGACTGGAGACTATCATGAAAAACCGGCTATTTTTCTTTGTTCTGCTTATTGAGGTTGCAGGCTGCTGTAAACCGTCGGAAACAATATACCGCCCGTTTGGAAAAATCCGGATGGAATTCAGTCACACCGTTGGCGGACGACCGCTGCTGACCGATACCCTGCTGTATACCACGGCTACCGGGCACCCATACATGGTTGCCGACCTCCAGTATTTTATTTCAGACATCCGTTTGTATCATGATGGAGGGAAAACCCTGCAACTCACATCCGACAGCGGTATTCATTACATTGACGGTCGCATCCCGGGCAGCATGCAATGGTCCCTGAAGGACGGAATACCCCCCGGAAAATATGATTCGCTGGTATTTACATTCGGGATAAACGCAGCTAAAAACCGTTCAAACCGTTTTCCCGATCCCCCCGAGCGCGATATGGCCTGGCCCGACATACTTGGAGGAGGATATCACTATATGAAGATGAACCTGATGTACCGGTCATCAGCCGGATCGGTTCTGAAACCATTCATGTTCCACCTGGGTATCGGCCAGGTATACAGTTCCACACTTCCCGACCCGGATTCGATCACGGCGTATGTCCAGAATTTTTTCCCTGTCACCCTGAAAACCCCTGTTGTCATTACCGGGGGCAAGGTACAGGGCTTGCAATGTATCATGCAGGTCGACCGCTGGTTTGACGGTATCGAAACATTCGATTTTGACAATTATCCCGGTGGTATCATGCAATACCAGGAGGGGATGCACAGGGCATGTGTCAATGGAACGGGGGTTTTTGAAGGAGAGGTCATCCGGTAAAACCATATACCAGGCAAAAAGACAGGAGAAAATGAAAAAACGGGCAGACAGCATTGAGCAAACCCCGGTAGCCGGTTACCGGGTGACAACCTGCGAATTCCTGGGCCGGGTGAGGTTTGACGGGATCATATTGCTGGCGGTTCTTTCCTTTTACATGGTATCATGCAATAAAAAACCGGCTCAAACCAATGTCTTCCAGACCACACCGTACAAAATATCGGTCCCCAGGTTCTTTCCCGGTCAGTTGAACATTGTAGCCGATAATCCACTGACCGAGGAGGGAATTACCCTTGGCCGTTACCTTTTTTACGATGGCCGTATGTCGGGAAGGACCTTTCCGGATTCGCTCATGAGCTGCTCCACCTGTCATGACCAGGCTCATTCCTTTGAATGCGGGATGGGTGGGGCCATGTTCCCCAACGGGCAGACATACGGGTTGACCGGGATACTCACGCCCCACTTCATGATGCCGATGATCAACCTCGCCTGGACAAACCATGGGTTCCTGTGGAATGGGAAGGTGTCGGTGGAAAACGCAAACCCGGCGATGAGAACCCTGGAGGATGTGACCTGGATGGCCATTGTCGCCCCGCATGAAATTCATGGCGACACCGCGAGGGTTGCCGCCCTCTTCCAAACCATACCTGGTTACCCTGCCCTGTTCATGAAGGCTTTCGGATCGGGTCATGTCACAGTGAAAAACATGGGACGTGCCATTGCCCAATTCGTCAGAACGCTGATCTCTGCCGATTCCCGGTTCGATCGGTATTTGCAGGGCGAATACCAGATGTCACCATCTGAGCGGAACGGCTATGTTCTTTTCATGACCGAACAGGGAGGCGATTGCTTTCATTGCCACGGCGGGGACGGAAATCCGCTGTTCACCACCAATCTCTTTTACAACAATGGCAAGGATTCCATATTCACCGACCCTGGCGACCGTTCCGGCATCACCGGCCGGTTAAATGATATCGGCGCATACAAGGCGCCCACCCTGAGGAACCTCGTCTTCAGGCCCCCTTACATGCATGACGGCCGCTATAAAACACTGGATGAGGTGCTTAAATTTTATAACTCTGAACTGGTATGGTCGCCTTCCATCAGTCCCCTCATGCATCATATCGGTACGCATGGGGTAAAGCTGGTCCCCGGACAGCTCGCCGACCTGAAAGCCTTCCTGCTGACCCTTACCGACAGTTCGTTCGTTTCGAACCCGGCATTTTCAAAACCTGACAAATTTCCCGACGGCAAATAATGTTGAATTTTTTGCGACATCCCTTGAATGAGCTAACAATAAACTGAAATATTGATAACTTTATCCCGATTTCTTAATTGATGGACATCACAACGGATGGTACTACTTCCAAACTGCAAAATCAATCTCGGCTTAAACATCGTCGGAAAACGTGCAGATGGATATCACGACATTGAGACAGCCCTTTTCCCGGTTCCTTTTTCTGATGCGCTTGAGATTATCCTTGCGGAAGACGGCATCTTTGAATTCCATTCCACCGGGCTGACCGTTGCCTGTGAAATTGAAGAGAACCTGTGCGTCAGGGCCTTCCGGTTGCTGCAACATGAATTCAACCTGCCGGCCGTGAAAATGCACCTCCATAAAGTGATCCCCATGGGCGCGGGGCTTGGCGGCGGATCGTCCGATTGCGCCTTTGCCCTGAAATTGCTTGACAAAGTATTTGCATTGGGGCTGAATCATGACCGGCTGGCAGCGTATGCACGCGTTCTGGGCAGCGACTGTGCCTTCTTTATTGAAAACAAGGCGTGTTTTGCATTCGAAAGGGGAGATCGTTTTGAACCTGTTGAGGCGGATATTGCCGGGCTGAAAATCATGCTGGTCATCCCCGGGGTCCATGTAACCACCAGGGATGCCTATTCTGCTATCGTTCCTTCAACCCCGGTCCAGCCGTTAAAGGATATACTGAAACTTCCTGCCGACCGGTGGAAGGATCGGCTTGTCAATGATTTTGAAGTCCCTGTTTTCGAGAAACATCCGATGCTTGGCAATATAAAATCGAAACTTTATGAAGCAGGTGCCATTTATGCCTCCATGTCGGGAAGCGGGTCATCATTGTTCGGCCTTTTCAGTGAACCTCCCTGCCTTGACGGTCAATTCCCGGGCTGTTATACCTGGAATTCATGATGGGACAGTCTGAAAATAGGTTATCCCCGGCGAAACTGTTTCATAATGCCATGAGAAAGTTCCATCTTCAGGATAAGCTTTTCATGGGCATGATTGGCCTTTATATCCTCGTCACCCTGTTTGCAACCACGCAGGCTCTTGTCCTTAAAAGGAAAATCGTTCCCGGCAACACGGGGCCGGCCTACACCAAGTACAACAATTATGTAATCTACCAGCGGAGCCATTTTCACCTGCTCGAAGGGAAAAACCTCTATGCCGAATACAGGGCTGAACAGATCGACCTGTATAAATACAGCCCGACCTTTGCATTTTTGTTCGGGTCACTTGCATACCTTCCCGACTGGCTCGGTCTTACCCTCTGGAACCTGCTTAACATCCTTACGTTCCTGTTTGCCGTTTGGCTGTTGCCGCTCCCTGGCCTCAACAGGAAGGCGCTGATCCTGCTGTTGTCGGCCCCCGATGTCATGAACTCGCTGCAGAACAGCCAAAGCAATGTGCTGGTCGCAGGACTCATCATCTGTGGCTTCGGACTGCTTGAAAAAAAGTATTATTTCCTTGCAACCCTGTGCATCCTTGCCACCTTCTATATCAAAATTTTCGGGATCATTGCCATCCTGCTTTTCCTGCTATACCCGAAACGAAGGAAAATCCTGGGTTACACGGTCCTGTCGTTCCTCCTGCTCGGGCTACTTCCGCTAACAGCCATCGGATTTGATCAGTTGCTGACAGCCTACCTCCAGTATTTTGAACTGCTGAAGATGGACCAGTCCGTTTCATATGGACTCTCGGTGATGGGTTGGCTTAAAGCCTGGTTCAGTCTTGATTTGTCAAAGGTGTTTGTCGTGCTGGCAGGCTTCATCCTGCTTTGTTTGCCTTTGTTGAGGTACAGGAAGTTTCATGAATATGGCTTCCGGGTGATGTTCCTGTCTGCTGTCATGATCTGGATGCTGATCTTCAACCATAAGGCAGAATCTTCCAGCTTCATCATTGCAACCTCCGGGTTTTACATTCTTTTTATGTCGGCCAGGGTGCGTTGGGCTGATTGGCTCCTGTTATACCTGGTTGTCCTTTTCACCTCCCTTTCTTCCACCGACCTGTTCCCTGCTGTGATCAGGGAAGGTATTTTTGCCGACTATGTTATCAAGGTGGTGCCGTGCATCCTGATCTGGGGCAAAATACTGTCGGATCTCTGTATGGAAAGAATCGGAATTCGAAACGCATAACGCGTTACATGTCAATCTTTGTTAAGATTTATTTCGGTGCTATCTTGATGAGGAAGAAGGCGATCACGCCAAAGATCAGGTTGGGGATCCACACCGCGATGAACGGTGGAAGATCGCCGAAGGTGGCGAAAACGGTAAAGATTTGCATGAACAGGATGTAGATGAAGGTAAGTGCTAGCCCCATACCCAGGTGAAAACCGATGCCTCCTCTCACTTTCCTGCTTGAAACCGATACCCCGATCACCGTCAGGATGAGGGTAGCGAAGGGGAATGCGATGCGCTCGTATTTTTTGACCTTGAACTTGATCACGTCGGGATCGCCACGCAACTCTTTATCCTTGATGTGCTTTTGCAGTACAAAATAATTCATGATCTTGACCTCCTCGATATCCTCGGTAAAGTCGGCCGGGACGAAAGGAAGGATTGTGTCGAGCTTCTTGCTTTTCCTGATCGATTCCTCCATGCCGTTGATCCTCCTGCTGTAATAATTGGATATTCCCCAACGGGAATGCAGGCTGTCCCAGGCAATTTCTTCCGCCTTCAGTTTAAATACCAGCTCGCGTTTTTCAAATTTCTCGAGGGTGAATTTCCACCCGACCTTGGTGTGAATGTTGAAATTCTCGAGATAAATGAAGGTACCCGGGCTGATCTGCTTGTGAATATTCTGGTCGGTAAATTCTTTTTTTGGATCGTGAATATATTGATTTTCAAATGCAAACATGCTCCGGTTGGTGTACGGGATGATGAAATTGGCAAGGAAAAAAGAGAGCAACCCAAGTGCTGCGGCAGAAATGAAATATGGGTAAAGCATTCTCCAGAAACTGATGCCACTGCTCAGGATGGCTATGATTTCCGAATCGGAGGCCATTCGGCTGGTGAAGAAGATTACAGCGATGAAAGTCAGCAGGTAGCTGAACTCGTTGATGAAATAGGGGACGAAGTTGAGATAATAGACGAAGATGATGGCATGGAGCGGAGCATCATGGCGCAGGAAATCATCGATTTTTTCCGAAATGTCAAAGACGATCACGATGAAAATCAGCAGGATCAGGGTAAAGAAAAAGGTCCCCAGGAATTTTTTAATGATGTAGCGGTCAATCGTGCGCATGAAAAATAAACGTAAAAATATTACAAACGTTGCATCAGCTGCTTAACCATCCGTTCCTTCCATGAAACAAAGGTCCCCGCGATGATCTGCTGTCTGGCCTCTTTCATCAGCCACATATAGAACCCGAGATTGTGCATGGTGGCGATCATTGATGCAAGGATTTCACGGGAAATGAACATATGACGCAGGAAAGCTTTGTTGTACTGCAGGTCGGCAAAAACCTCCCCGTCGGCCTCGAGTGGAGAAAAGTCATCCTTCCACTTCTCATTTTTTATATTGATGATGCCGTTTCTTGTGAACAGCATCCCGTTACGGCCGTTCCTGGTGGGGATTACGCAATCAAACATGTCGATCCCGAGGGCAATGCCTTCGATGATGTTGGCCGGTGTACCGACGCCCATCAGGTAACGGGGTTTGTCATCTGGCAGTATTTCGCATACCAGTCCGGTCATGTCGTACATCATCTGTGCCGGTTCTCCCACCGACAACCCGCCGATCGCGTTCCCGGGTGCCCCGGTAGCAGCGATGAACCTTGCAGATTCGGCACGCAGTTCAGGATATACACTTCCCTGGACAATCGGGAAGAGGCTCTGGCTATATCCGTGAGGGCAGGAGGTTTTTGCAAAATGGGCGACACAGCGGGTCAGCCAGTAATGCGTTCGCTTCATCGACTTCCTTGCGTATGTTTCATCGCAGGGGTATGGTGTGCATTCATCGAAAGCCATGATGATATCGGCACCCAGGTCGCGCTGGACTTCCATTGCCTTTTCGGGAGTGAAAACGTGTTTGGATCCGTCGATATGCGATTGAAAAACCACCCCGTCGTCGGTGAATTTGCGGATATCGCCAAGAGAATAGATCTGGTAGCCGCCACTGTCGGTCAGGATGGGCTTGTCCCACCCGTTGAATTTGTGAAGGCCGCCGGCCTGTGAAATGATGTCGGCGCCCGGTCTCAGGTATAAATGATAGGTATTCGATAACATGATCTGTGCCTTGACCTCATCACGCAGGTCTTTGATATGCAGCGCCTTTATAGCTCCTGCCGTACCTACCGGCATAAAAAACGGGGTTTCGACCGGCCCGTGGTCGGTAACAAGGATACCCGCCCTGGCCGATGAAGCCTGGTCACGGTGATGAATGTCAAAGTTCAAATGAAATGTTTTAAAATCACCCGCAAAGGTAAGGGTTCTTGTAATTTCTGAAAGCATTTTAAATTTGGGCCGGCGCTATAACAGGTCCAAGGCAAATTTTCAACCTTCCTGTCAAGTTTTACACATTACCGGTTTTTGTATGGGCAGAATGAATATCTTTGCCCAATTAAAGTAATAATTTATATAAATGTTTGATCTGCTGATCAATACACATAAATTTCCATTGATCCTGCTGGGAATTTTTTCCTTTGCGATCTTGTTGCAGCTCTTTTTTTACTGGATTCTTTTCTGGCGGCTTGGTCATAAAACAAATCCGGCATCATGCGAACGGTCGGGAGGCATTTCAGTTGTCATCTGTGCAAGAAACGAATACCGGCACCTCGCTGAAAACCTGCCGTTGATCCTTGAACAGGACTACCCCGACTTTGAGGTGCTTGTGGTGGACCACTCCTCCGATGATGATACCCATTATCTCCTGACCAGCCTTCAGGAGAAATATCTCCATCTTAAAAACATTGTTATCCGTGAGGATCTGAACTTTTTTACCGGCAAAAAATTCCCGTTATCCATTGGGATCAAGTCGGCAAAATACGACATGGTTGTTCTCACCGATGCCGATTGCAAACCTGCTTCGAAAGACTGGCTTGCGCGTATTCGTGCCGGGTATACGAAGAAAACAGAGATCGTGCTTGGCTACGGGGCCTATAACCGCAGCAAAGGATTGCTGAATAAGCTGATCCGTTTCGATACTGCCCATATTGCCATGCAGTACCTGTCGTATGCCTCAGCAGGCATTCCATACATGGGTGTCGGGCGTAATCTTTCCTACCTGAAGCAACTTTTCTACAAGAACAACGGGTTCATTTCACACTACCAGGTCAGGTCGGGCGACGACGACCTGTTCATCAACAGGGTTGCCAGCCGGTCAAACACCGCGGTGGTGATCCATCCCGACAGCTTCACTTATTCTGATCCGAAACAAACAGCAGACCAATGGATAACGCAGAAACGGAGGCACCTTTCTACAAGCAACCTGTACAGGTTCAGGCATAAGTTATTACTTGGACTTTATTCTCTGAGTCTGCTGTTGTCGTATTTGGGGTTCATCCTGCTGCTCGCATTTAACTGGTCGGTCTACCCCGTTCTGGGTATCTTTCTGCTGCGCCTGGTTTCGCAGTATGTTGTTTATGCCAGGTGCATGAAAAAACTGAAGGAAAACGATCTCGTTCTCCTGGTCCCGTTCTATGAAATCATCTTGTTGCTGTTCAATGCTGCCATCCTGGTCTCCAATGTTTTTCATAAACCGGCCAGATGGAAGTAGCAGAGCATTTTTCAGAAAAGGCAAAGCGGGACTTATCGCTCGTGCGCATGGCTATCGACCACGGCGATCAGCAGGCCTATGCCGAGTTGCTGAACAAGTATCGTGATTCGCTTTATTTCATGATGCTCAAGATGACCAACAATGCGACGGATGCAGAAGACCTGACGATTGAGGCTTTCGGCAAGGCATTTAAAAACCTGAAACAGTATTCGCCCGAATTTGCTTTCAGCACCTGGCTTTTTAAAATTGCCGCGAACAATTGCATCGATTTCCTGCGAAAATCGAAAAGGATTCAGTTCGCCGACAATTTTGACGATGACGGCGAATCAGTGGGAGCGCCTGCGAACATCCCTGCAGGCACGCTTGACCCTGAAGAAAAGATCATTGAAAAGCAGAAAATCCAGCTGATGCGTGAAGTCGTTGAAAAACTGAAACCCCATTACCGCCAGCTTATCGAACTGCAGTATTTCAGGGAATGGTCATACGATGAAATTGCCACCGAATTGAACCTGCCGCTGGGCACTGTGAAGGCACAATTGTTCCGCGCGCGCGAATTCCTGTACCAGGTTCTGAAGAATTCGCAGGAAAAGATATGATATTCAACTCAAGGGGTTACGGAATCCGCCTTTGTCGGAATCTTGTCAGAGGTATATGGAACCTCGTGTGATTTTGGTATTTTTGTTGTGGTAACAAATCAAAATGTATATGGCTACTAACGCTTTTAAAGAGGTCCTGCTGCAGGGCATTCCTGCATCCCTGCCGGCCCTTCAGCCTTATGATATGCAGGTGAATCATGCACCTGTCAGGAAAGACATCCTTTCGCCGGAAGAGAAAAAACTTGCTGTCAAAAATGCACTGCGCTATTTTGAGCCTGAACACCACCCGGTCCTGGCCCGCGAGTTTGCCGGTGAATTGCAAAAATACGGGCGCATCTACATGTACCGTTTCAGGCCGTCATACGCCATGTTTGCCAGGCCGATCGGGGAGTACCCGTGCCGTGCGCGCCAGGCTGCCGCCATCATGCTGATGATCCAGAACAACCTGGACCCGGCTGTTGCACAACATCCCCACGAACTGATCACCTACGGCGGCAATGGCGCCGTGTTTCAGAACTGGGCGCAGTACCTCCTTACCATGCAGTACCTTGCAAACATGACCGACCATCAAACGCTGGTGATGTATTCGGGCCATCCGATGGGACTTTTTCCTTCGCACTCTGATGCCCCCCGTGTAGTTGTCACCAACGGGATGATGATACCGAACTATTCGAAGCCCGACGACTGGGAGCGATACAACGCGCTGGGCGTGACCCAGTACGGCCAGATGACAGCCGGTTCATATATGTACATCGGTCCCCAGGGGATCGTTCACGGTACCACCATCACCATCCTGAATGCAGCTCGAAAAGTGACTGCGGATACCATCGGGGGAACTGTATTTGTTTCCTCCGGGCTTGGCGGAATGTCGGGGGCACAGGCAAAGGCAGCTGTGATCGCCGGCGCTATCGGGGTTGTAGCGGAGATCAACCCTGCCGTTGTAAAAAAAAGGCATGAACAGGGATGGGTCGACGAGGTTTATACAAACCTTGACGAACTCGTCAGGCGCATCCTGCAGGCGGTTTGCAACAGGGAGGCTGTTTCACTGGCATACCTAGGAAATGTGGTGGATATGTGGGAATATTTCGCCGAACACAGGCTCCAGATCGAACTTGGATCCGACCAGACCTCCCTGCACAATCCCTGGTCGGGCGGTTATTACCCGGCCGGTCTCTCTTTCGAGGAATCCAGGGCACTGATGGTCAGGAATCCCGAAGAGTTCAAGGCGGCAGTACAGGAATCGCTGCGCCGCCAGGTGAGGGCGATCGGGAAAATGACCGACAACGGGATGTACTTCTGGGATTATGGCAATGCTTTCCTGCTGGAAGCCTCGCGCGCAGGGGCGCCCGTCATGAGGGCCGACGGAACCTTCATCTACCCGTCGTATGTTCAGGATATCATGGGTCCCCTGTTTTTTGATTATGGTTTCGGACCCTTCCGCTGGGTTTGCACCTCAGGTGATCCGGAGGATCTGAAAATATCCGACCTGATTGCCGCAGAAGTACTGGAAGGGATTGCTGAAACATCTCCTGCTGAGATCGGGATGCAGATGCGGGACAATATCCACTGGATACGCGAAGCGGGAAAAAACAAACTGGTTGTGGGGTCACAGGCGCGTATCCTTTATGCCGACTGCGAAGGCCGCACCAGGATTGCCGAGGCATTCAACAAAGCCGTGGGCGACGGTCGTATTTCTGAACCCATTGTCATCGGGCGCGACCACCATGATGTATCGGGTACTGATTCACCCTACCGGGAAACATCGAATATTTACGACGGATCCAGCTTCACGGCCGATATGGCGGTTCAGAATGTAATCGGTGATGGTTTCCGTGGCGCAACATGGATTTCGGTCCACAATGGTGGCGGTGTGGGTTGGGGCGAAGTGATCAACGGCGGATTCGGGATGCTGCTCGATGGCACCCCCGATGCTGACCGGCGCCTGCGCATGATGCTCCACTGGGACGTGAACAACGGGATCGCACGAAGGGCATGGGCACGCAATGACGAAGCCATTATTGCCATTAAGAGAGCGATGCAGGTTGAGCCGAACCTGAAGGTTACGGTACCCAACCTGGTCGAGGATTCAATCCTCAACGATCTTTTCTAGATCAGAAACTTTTACCGTTTAAAACCTGTATTTTAAAACTGGTGGAATCGACCGGGTTGCCAACCTCCTGGCGGATGATGCCATAGTGGTTGCTCAGCCATATCCATGCAATCTTTTTAACCTTAATAGGGCCGGAGACCACCGGTTCGGTGTATTTGAACCTGAAACAGTTGAAGGTCCCGGCTGGGGTTGTAATCAGCAGGTTTGTATCGACCAGGGTAACCGTGGTGGTGTCGGCATGAATAATGTTGGTGTAAACCACTCCCGGTTTGGCATCAATGGGAAAAGTGATGGTATGCAGGCTGATTGCAGAGTCGTTGATCACGGTAAACGCGGCAGGGGCAACACTCCATTTCAGGGTCTTAGCCGGTCCCCCGCAGGTTTGGGTAAAGGTGCCAAGGTAATAATTACTGGATGGATTATCACTTATCGTTTTCATGACCTGGCATGAATCACCGTTCTTAAGCGTGGTTTTATAGGTCCAGGAATTGCTTTTAGCTGCAAAACTGAAGTATGAAACTGAATCGGCAGGAACCACTTTTTGCGCAAGGGTGCCGTGCCAGTCTACATATTCGCTGCCGAAGGGACCGCATTCGTTTCCGGAAATGCGCAGGTCGATTTTTCCCTCTTCTGAGAAAATGGCAAAGCCACCCAGGTTCCAGGTCTGGCAGTTGGGATTTAAGGGATCGTTGCAGGGAATTTTGAAATACAGGGTTCCGTTATTGAACTGGAATTCATGAAAAACAAGGGTTGTTCCCATAAAGATAATACCCGACAGGTTTTCGTCCGATTCCCGGTAAATGACCACCTTCCCCTTTTCTGACAGCAATTTGTTGTCTTTAAAGGTCGAGATGTTGCCCTGCCAGGTGCCGACAAAGTCGGACTGGCTTTTCGTCGTCGCATCGAAGCCTGATTTCTTTTTGCATCCCGAATCAGAAATGAGGACGACAGCGAAGAAGATGATGAAAATATACCTGGTCATAAGGTTTTCAGAATTTATGTAATAAATAGTTCAGGGAATTGCATTATTATTCAAAAAAAGAATAGCTGTACTTAAGGAAATAGTGCCGGCTCAGAGCCTGCCCGCGGCCATCAACAAATACCTCCACCTCGTCTGCCCTGCCTCCTTCATCATAAGTGCGGTTTACGGTCATGTATACTTCGCCGTTTTCATCCAGTTCCTCCTCGCTTACTACCTGGTCCTTCTCATTGTGAACGATCCGGGTCTCATTCAAAGCAGGGGCCTCTTCAACCGGCAGAAAAAACGGTTCCCCCTCCCCGTCAGCAATTTCATGGCCGATCAGCGTTCCATTTTCCCATTCAAAGGTTTCAACCTGGTCCACTTCACCCTCATCCGTGGTGGTGATTTTTTTTACCAGCCGGGCTGATTCGTCGTATTGATAAACCGTGGTGTCAACTGAACCGTCCTGGTATTGTTTCAGTGAACGGATCACCTGCCCCTGGTCATTCAGTTCAAAGGTCCGTTCCTCTGCGAGTTCATTCTCAGCCGGATAATAGCATTCCCGGGTCATATGGCCGTTTGCATCATAACCATATACAAACATCTCCTCAAAATCACCATACCTGTTGTATTTGATCTCCTTCAGTAGTTTTCCGTCCGGGTCGAACTCGCTGTAGTGATGCAGGTGACCCTGAAGGTCCAGTTCCTCATCATTGACATTCCTGATGATATAGTCCGATTGTGTGATGGTTATACTTTTAATTCCTTTTTCCATTAAAAAAAACGGGTTAGGTGTATCTTTCCCAAAATAATGGCATAAATTTACAGTAAATAATCTTACCTGACAGTTAAAACGCCGGATAAATGTGAAAATTATAAAACCCTCCCAATGAATAGAACTTCCCTCCACTTACTGGTTATCCTGATTGTTGCCATGTCCTCCTGCAAACCTGAAATCAAATTGAATTATCCCGTCGCCCGAAAGGTTGAAACGGTTGATGATTATTTCGGAACAAAGATTGCCGACCCATACCGGTGGCTCGAGAACGATACTTCCCGGGAAACGGCGGCATGGGTTAAAGCCGAGAATGACGTTACAAACGGTTATCTTGCCGGGATCCCTTTCCGGGAAAAAATCCGGGAACGCCTCACCAGGATGTGGAATTTCGCCCGGTACAGTGTCCCGTTCAGGCAGGGACCATATTATTTTTATTTTAAGAACGATGGTCTCCAGAACCAATCGGTTTTATTTGTCAGGCAAGGGCTTGACGGGGAGCCGAGGGTTCTGCTCGATCCGAACAAACTTTCGGCCGACGGCACCATCGCACTGGCAGGCGAATCAGTTTCACACGACGGGAAACTCATGGCTTACACCATTGCACGAAGCGGTTCCGACTGGAACGAAATTCACGTTATGGAAGTAGCATCGGGAAAATTACTGGATGATACCCTCCGCTGGGTCAAATTTTCGGGCATGTCGTGGCAGAAGGATGGGTTTTATTACAGCAGGTATGATGCTCCTGTATCGGGCAGCGGATTTTCGAAAAAGAATGAATTCCACAAAGTATATTATCATAAGGTCGGAACATCACAGCAGGACGACCGTCTCGTTTACCAGAACCTGAAGTTCCCGCAGCGGAATTATGGGACATCGGTAACCCAGGATGAACGTTTTTTAATCCTTTATGAATCGGAATCCACGAGTGGCACGGCCATATATTATCGCGACCTTACCAGAGAAAAGATGCCCTTCGTCCAGCTTGTTACCGGGTTCGACTATGAATACGGGGTTGTGGACAACCTGGGCGAAAAGTTGCTGGTGGTTACCAATTACCGTGCGCCCAAAAAGAAACTGATCCTGATGGACCCGGCAAATCCCGACCCGCGGAAATGGAAGACTATCATCCCCGAACGCGACGATGTACTTGAGTCGGCGGAGTTTGCCGGGAACCTGATCGTATCACAGTATATGCAGAATGCCGCATCAAAAGCATATATTTACACAACCGAGGGGAAATTCCTGCACGAAATGAACCTTCCCGGGATCGGGACACTTGCCGGCTTCAGTGGGAAAAAGGATGACAATACAGCCTTTTACGGTTACAGTTCCTTCATATTCCCGCTCACAATATTCCGGTATGACGTGGAAAAGAATACCTCGATGGTATACAACCGTCCCAAGATTGATTTCGATCCCGAAAAGTACGAGGTAAAACAGGTATTTTATTCGGGCAAGGACAGGACAACCATCCCCATGTTCATCGTTCATAAAAAGGGGATCGAACTGACCGGGAACAATCCCCTGCTTTTATACGGGTATGGCGGGTTCAACATAAGCCTGACACCGAATTTTGCGGTCAGCAGGCTGCTCTTCCTTGAGAATGGAGGGACATACGTGGTTGCGAACATCCGTGGCGGGGGCGAATTCGGGGAAGATTGGCACAAGGCCGGTACAAAGGAGAACAAACAAAACGTGTTCAACGATTTTATCGCGGCGGCCGAATACCTCATTGAAGAGAAATATACTTCACCGGCTCACCTGGCCATCATGGGCGGTTCGAACGGGGGGCTGCTCGTGGGTGCCTGCATGACCCAGAGGCCCGACCTGTTCCGGGTTGCCATCCCCCAGGTGGGTGTCATGGACATGCTCCGCTATCACAAGTTCACCATCGGCTGGGCCTGGGCCAGCGATTATGGCACCAGCGAAACCAGGGAAGGATTCGGGTACCTGGTTAAATATTCACCACTGCATAATCTCAAGGAAAAGGTTAGCTATCCTGCCACGCTTGCGTTTACCGCCGATCACGACGATCGTGTCGTGCCCGCCCATACCTTTAAATTCATGGCGACACTCCAGGCCAGTCAGGAGGGGACGAACCCTGTACTGGTGCGCATCGAAACAAAAGCCGGGCATGGTGCCGGAAAGCCAGTTTCGAAACAGATTGATGAAACCACCGACCTATGGTCCTTTATTTTTTTCAATCTCGGGATGAAATACAACGAATGACACACGGGTACATCCCTTTTTTAAGGGGCAATTCCATTTGAACAAACAGAGGCCGGCCATTCCCGGCCTTTTTTTATCCACTGCCGCAACCTTTTCGGGTGTTCGCTTGTCATTCTTATTACAAGTTCCCCAAGAAAAGTTATTAACAATGGCTTCACCTTTTACATCATGGCCGATTAAGCATCAGAATCACCGCTTATGACATTGTTTTATTCTGATGAAATGATCATTGAGGGCCTGCGGCAAAAGAAGAGCAGCTGCATTATGTGGATCTATGAAGAGTTTGGTCCGATCGTCAGGCACCTGGTCAGGCTTAATTCGGGGACGCAGCAGGACATGGAAGATCTCCTCCAGGATGCCATCATCGTACTATACAGCCGGTGCCTCGAGGAGTCATTCCGGCTGGAATGCAGCCTTAAGACCTATTTCGTCGCCATTTGTAAAAACCTTTGGCTCCAGCGGCTTGAACGCAAGTTCAGATTGCTGTACGTCGCTGATTACGTGGTAAATGAATCATCGGTAGACTATTCGGCCGATGATCAGAAACTACGGGAGGATAACCTTGAATTAATCAGGATGTTATATAAAAACCTGTCCATGTTGCCTGTTGATTGTCAAAGGTTGATCAGACTTTTCTGCCTGAAAGTTCCCTTCAGGGAAATAGCCCGCTTGATGAAATACAAGGATGATGTTTATGTGAAGACACGTAAATATTCCTGTAAAAACCTGTTAAGGAAAAAGATACTGAATGATCCGGATTATTACCTATTCATTGAATATGAAAAATATTTTCATCACAAACGATTGGATTGACCGGTTCAACGAGGGCGAACTCGGGGAGGAAGAATTGCAGTATTTCTCAGCGCAGATGGTAAAAGATCCCTTGTTGCGCGCAGAGGTCAGGCTTGATGCACAACTTAACAAACTCCTTGCCGACAGGGATATGATGGAATTACTGGAAAAGATACAGGTGGTTGCCGGAAAACATGGGGGAACAAGGCACTTATTCAGACCGTGGCTGGTTGCCGCTTCGGTAATCTTCCTGGCCGGGGCGGCTGTTATTTGCTACCTGGTTTTGCACAAACCCGCGATCCTGCTGGCTGGTGGCACCCGGGAAGACATTGTCCATGTTGCGCCCCCTGCTCAGAATGAGGAGAAGGTCGACCGAACCCCTGTTTACAAATCCCCGGTCACCAGCCGGAACATACCCCTTTCAGGGAAACAGGGCCGGCTGCTGGCCGAACATTACAGGCCAATGACCGAGCTCGAACTCCTGGTCGGTTCGGCTACACGATCCTCTCAGCTGACACTGACCAGTCCCCGGCCCCGGGTTTCGGTAAAAGCCGGGCAGCCGCTCAGATTTGCCTGGAACCTATCCGGAACGCTGCCGGTAATTAAAATTGTTTTAATGGACAACCATGGAATTTCTCATTTTGAATCGAAGCAGCTTTCAGGCAGGGAATACCTTCTGCAAACAAGGGGCTTCCCTCCGGGATTATATTACTGGAAAATCGTGGAGGAAGATGAATGGCTGACCATGGGGACATTGACCATCTATTGAATTCAGGCAATGGGGAATGAAAAATTGTGGGATTCCGGATTGCGAATCGTCCTGCCGGGAATGATATTTTGCCTGTTATGCGCTCCTGCTTTCGCACAGTCTTCCCATCAGGCGGATGCACCGGGCTTTGTACAGCAAAACCTTCGGAGCGATGAGGTCATGCTCGAATATTTCCTGACCGACTCCTCCGTTCTCGTAAATGCCATTGCAGTCGATTCAACCCTGCTTGCACAACAGTCGCTGAATGCCCTTTTCTGGGCTTCGCTGAAATCATTCCAGAAAAAACTCAGGTCGGCTGACCCGAATGAGTTTTCGATCCTTGGCCAGGTACTTTATCTTTTTCTCATCGATCCGGTCAAAGATTTTTTAAACGGGAAACGTCGGCTGATCATCATTCCCGGTTCAAAACTGGCAGGATTGCCGTTTGAGGCGTTTGTTTTAAATGACCAGTCATCGCCACCCTACAATATCTGCGACATTCATTACCTGATTCGTGATTATGAGATTGTTTACCATTGTTCATCGGTATGCTGGGCCGACATCACCCCCGGCCATCAAGATGAACATACAGCCGATCCCGGCGACTCCCGTTATGCTTTCCTTGGGTTTTCTCCGGGATTCTCCAATTACCGGGGAGTGAGTGCACTTCCTGGATCGCAGGTGGAAGTTGCCGCCATCGGGTCGCTCTTCAAACAAAAGGGATTGGCATGCAGGACGGTCAGCGGTCAGAATTCTGAAAAAGGATACTTCAAATCAATGGCCTGCCGGGGAAAGATCGTTCATCTTGCAACCCATTTCCTGCACGACAAGGAAAACCCCGGAGAAAAGGGATTCCTTTTTTGGGGATATGATCTCCCGGGCAGGAAAGATAAGGCAGATAACGGGTTCCTTTCGGCTGAGGAGATCCCGGCATTGCACCTGGAGGCGGACCTTGTCGTTTTGAATGCCTGTTCTTCAGGGACGGGTCTGCTGAAGCCGGACGACCCTGAAAGTAGCCTGCCATGCGTGTTTTTTACGGCCGGTGCAAGGAATATACTTTCGACCCTGTGGAGTGTGAATGACGACCTGACCGGAAAGTTTATGATCTCATTTTACCGCAGGTGGCTTTCTGGTAAGACCTATTCAGAGGCACTGCGGGAGGTGAAACTTTACATGATCAGTCGTCCCGAAACCGCCCTGCCGACCATCTGGGCCCCCTATGTGCTTACGGGACATTAGGAGAAGATGGCAAAATGCAAAATGGTAAAATGGTAAAACCGTCAATTCACTGGGGCCGGGCTGCGACCGTTTCAATTTCCACAAGTGCGCCAAGCGGCAGTTTTACCACACCATAGGCAGCCCGGGCGGGAGGATCAGTGGCATAATATTTTCCATAGACTGCATTCATTGCGGCAAAATTATCCATGTCGCTGAGAAGGCAGGTCGATTTGACGACATCGCTGAAATCAAGACCGGCAGCGACCAGGATCGCCCTGATATTTTTCATAACCTGTTCGGTTTGTTCGGCGATGCCGCCTTCAGCTATTTTACCGGTCGCCGGATCAATTGGGATCTGTCCGGAAATAAACAAAAAGCCGTTTGCATCAACAGCCTGGCTGTAAGGCCCGATCGCCTTGGGCGCATCGGGGGTGGAGAAGATCTTTTTCATATTTACAATTTACGATTTACAATTTTGGATTTAAGGATATTTTGTCGCAGGATCTTTGTTCCGGTTGTTTCGCCGATTCGTGGTTTACAGTTAATTTGAGAAATCCCTGAAGTCCTTCTTCTTGTTAAGTTTCAGGTCCTGGAGAATCGAGGCCTTGACATTGATGCTGAAATTCCAGCTTTGCTGGCCCCCCTTCGGGATCCATCCGAAACGCATTTCCCAGCAATGCAGGTCGCGGTAAACATCGATAGAGGTGTATGAAAGTTGTTTCCCCACAAAATCCCAGCCGGAGGTCAGGGTGATCTTCCATTTGGGTGTGATGTTGAGCTGACCGTTGAAACCAAGGGTCTGGTTGATGGTGGCAACTCTTTTGAAAAGAGAATTGGTCCAGACTTTATTGTATGAAAAGGTATAGTTGAAAGATACACTCCACGGGATGTCGAAATCGACGTAATAATCATAATAATCGATGATGTCTTTCCTTTCGGCCGGGGTACCCTTGTTGGTGGTTTTTTTGTTTTTAAGCTTCTCAGACGAAAGGGTGTAGCTGAAACCTGTGCTCCACGAGGTATTGTCGAGCCGCAGCAATTGGTGGTGGGCCTTCCACCCGGTAGTATTCGTGCGCCTGCCCAGCGAATCTCGCGCATACATGTCCCATACACTGCGGTATTGTACCGCCAGTCCTGGGAGGATCGTGGTCCGGCCGTTTACGGTAATGGGTGACCAGTTGACTGAGTCGAGGGCGACATCGTAAGAACACCCGATGTTCAGATCGTCAATAACCGGTATTTTTTTTGTCCCGGTTACCGTGTCCTTTCGGCTCCGTACCTTCATTTCAAGGTTATTGCTGATATAGAAGTTGATACTCCCCGATTTTTGTCCCGGGGGGCCGCCATACAGGGAGTTGTCGAATATCGAATATTTCCCGGCTATACGGTTGGTGTCGTTTGCGATGGGACGGTAATACCCCAGTCCCGGGGCTCCCCAGTTGGGGTTGTATGAAAAACTGACAGACGGCCTGATAATATGGCGGACGGCTTTGATCATTTTCCCTTTAAACTGGTACATGCCATAAATCGTGGTACTCAGCGAGGTGGACATTGAAAAATCGAAGGCGTTGGCAAAACCCGAGACATATCGCGTTTTATACCCGGGCAGACTCGTTATTCCATTCGCAGTGAGGGTGTCGGCCTGGAAGTACCTCCTTACCGTTTTGCTGTACATCCGGTCATTGATCGTGATGCTGTTCCCCCAGCTGAAATACTTGAGAACCTTGAAGGTTCCGTTGATCGGGAAGCTGTGTTTCATGCCGTTACGGAGTGAATCGACCCAGTTTCCTTTCATAAAGTTGGCATCGTTGGTGGTGTACATGTTTTCGAGATCGGTGCTGTACTTCATACTGATCTGCTCATACCATTTTACCTTCCCGACATGATTTTCCTTCCGGAAGGGATAAAACTGGTTCACCGAGAAGGTAAGTTGCGGAAGGGTTACATTGATGGATTTGTTGAGTGTGTTCTGGCTGTGTTGCGCACTCATCGTCAGGTAATATTTACTGTCAAAATTGGTCGAATAGGAGATGCTCGACTGGAACGTATTCGACAGGTAAGTCTGGGCACTGGTTGTGATGGTGTTTTTGTTAAAACTGTTGCTGACAATGTTGACATTTGCTGAAAATGAGCTGTGGGGGCGGGCTTTCGGATCCTGTGAGTGCACCCACCTCAACTGGAAATCTTTCGAAATCTGGTAGCCGGGTGTTCCCGGTTCCCCAATAATATTGTAGGCATAGTTAAAATTGAACCCTCCGTTGTAATGGTATCTTTTGTTATACCTGAACGACGGTTTGATGGCCCAACTGCCGCGGGTATAGATGTCGAAATGAACCGTGAGGTCCATGTAGGGGCTGATTCCCCAGTAATATCCGAAATTTTCAAAATAGAAACCGCGGTTTGCCGATTCGTTGTACGTGCCGATAATGATACCCGAACGCCGGCCAGTGCGGTTAGGGAAAAACCCAAACGGGATGACCAGCGGGGTAGCCACGCCGGCAATTTCCATATAGGCGGGGCCTGTTATGACCCGTTTGCCAGGAATCACCTTACCCTTGTTGAACCGGAAGGCGAAGTGCGGGTTCTCCTCCAGATCGCAGGTGGTGTATGAACCCGATTTCATGTAGGTGATGTTGTTTTCCATCTTCTTCACAATCGTTCCGTGCAGATACCCTTCGTCCTGCTTGGTAAATACCGTGTTGATATAGCCCTTTTTTGTGGTATAGTTGTAGTTGATGATCTTGGATTTGAAGATCTGGGTGCCTTCCTGGAATTCGGGTGTGTGAACGTACTTGCCGGTGGAATCCTTTACCCCGGTGGCATATACCAGGTTTTTAGGAAAATCGATTTCGACATACGCCGACTTCAGGCTGATGTCCTTGTATTTGATTACGCCCTCGGTATACAGATAAACCTTCTGACCCTTGATTTCAAAACGAAGGGAATCTTTTGCGGAGTAATCTACGCGGGCATCAAGCGAGTTTTTCTTTGCCTTTTTTTTTGGCGCCAGCGTATCATGAACCGTTGTGTCGGTGCGGGCCGAATCATGCCGGATGGTAACTGTCCTGACGGAATCCCTTGAAGTGGTGGTAATCTGACCTTCAGGCACAAAAACCTTGTCCCCTTTCTTCTGTCGTATCGTATCCTGGGCAACTGTACTCGTCACATTCAGGTAGAAAAGGAGCAAAAAAAGAGTATGTAGTAAAGACCTTGTTAATATTTTCGTTAACAACTTCTTTTCTGAATTCTGAGGTTAATATTCTATCTTTGTTTGGTATAAAAATTCAGAATAAAAAGGCGTTGAAGACCGTTTTTCTTCGGGTTCCAAAACTACTCAAAATTATCGAGACCGCTACCTTTTTAAGATACTTTAACAATCCGGTATCACGGATTTCGCGATTATCGCGGCTTCTGCCGTTTCTTCTCGCCTTTATGCTGCCTGCCACCCTAACGGCACAGCGTCGTAATTCGGTACAGACAGTTGTCATCGACGCCGGCCACGGAGGTCATGACCCAGGTGCCAGTGGCCTTCAGGCAAAGGAGAAAAACATCAACCTGGCTATTGCGCTTAAACTTGGGAACCTGATCCGGCATAACATGAAGGATGTTCATGTGATCTACACCCGGGATAAGGATTATTTTGTAGAATTGTACCGCCGGGCCGAGATCGCCAACAAGAATAAGGCCGACCTGTTTATCTGCATCCATTGCAATGCAAACAATAACCACACGGTCAGGGGGGCGGAGACTTATGTCATGGGATTGCACAAGTCGCAGGCAAATCTCAACATTGCCAAACTCGAAAATGCTTCGATCCTGCTCGAATCCGATTACCAGTCCACATACAACGGGTTTGATCCCAACGCCGACGAATCTTACATCATCTTCTCCCTTTACCAGAATTCCAATCTTGACCAGAGTTCCGACCTCGCGGCGGCCATCCAGACCCAGCTTGAAGGACCACACGGAGGGTCTGTCCATGGCGTAAGGCAGGCCGGTTTCATCGTGCTTTACAAAACGACCATGCCCAGTGTCCTGGTTGAAACCGGCTACCTGAGCAACCCGGGAGAGGAGGAATACCTGATGTCGGAAAAGGGGCAGGAACATATTTCCTGGGCGATATTCAAAGCGCTCAAAACCTACCGTGAGAACATCGCGAAACATGGGAAAACAAATACAAAAAGAGTTGATTCAGATACAGCCCGGTCTTCATCCGATTCTGGAAACAATGACACCACGCCGGTGGTTAAAAATCCGGTGAAAAGAGTTGAAAAGCAACCGCAACCCATTCCGGGAACGGGCCTGGTATACAAGGTTCAGATAGCGGCTTCGGCAGTTCAGCTTGAAAATGGGGATCCGCGGCTGGCCAGGTTCAGCAAGGTAAGCATGTACAAGCACCAGGGGATGTTCAAGTATACCATAGGAGAGGAGCAATCGTTGCAGGCCGCTGAGACCGTGTTGCATGAGGCCGCCGCGAAGGGTGTAACCGATGCCTTCATCGTGATTTTCAGGAACGGAACGCGTATTCCTCCCGACGAAGCAAGGAGGCTGTTGGATAATTGATAATTTATTATTTGTAAATTTGCGCAAAACTGACACTGTGAAAATCAGAAAAGAGCTTAAGGTCGGAGTCGTTTTTGTACTGGCAACTGCCATCCTCATCTGGGGATTGATGTACCTGAAAGGGCTTGAACTGCTGAAACCCAGCAGAACATTCTACGCCGTATACGACCAGGTCAACGGGCTGGTAGCCGCAAACCCTATCTCCATCAAGGGCATGAAGGTGGGGCAGGTGAAAAAACTCTATTTTGATGCCAAAAACCCGAAAAACATCATCGTCGAACTCTACATCCTGGGGGACTATCCCATCGCAAAAAATTCAAGTGCCAGGATCTTCAGTTCCAGCCTGCTGGGCTCTCCCGAAGTGGAGATCATTCCCGGTAATTCGACCGTTATGGCAAAAAACGGTGACACCTTAAGTTCCGTGATCGAGGCCACACTCGGACAGGAGGTTAACAAACAGCTGCTACCGCTGAAAACCAAGGCCGAGAATCTCATCAGTTCGATCGATACCGTGGCCACCATCGTCCAGGAGGTGCTGAACAAGAATACCCGGGACAACCTTATCCAGGCGATCGAGCATGTGAAACAAACCCTGGCGAGCATTGCCAGCACCACCCACAACCTCGACACCCTGATGATTGCCCAGCGCCACAACCTCGGCCGGATCATTGTCAATTTTGAATCTATCAGCGACAACCTGCAGAAAAACAACGGCAAGATCACCAACATCCTGAACAACCTGTCAAACATCAGCGATTCACTTGCCAAGGCCAGGATCCCCCAAACCATTGCACAGGCGAACAAGGCCATCACAGACCTCGACCTGACGCTGCAAAAGATCAATAAAGGGGAAGGTTCTGTGGGACAGTTGCTTAACAACGACCAGCTTTACAAGGAGGTCGAAAAGGCCGCACGCGACCTGAACCTTCTGCTCGAGGATATCAAGGCCAATCCATCCAAATATTTGAAAGTGTCGGTATTCTAACCGGGAATCACCATTCTTTGATTTTTCCCTTATGATGATCTAATGGATATCGCCAGTAGTCCAATTCACGGCAAATAATACCACACCTGCAACTACGACGACAACGGTACCTTCACCGATCAATCATTAAACACACCCACTTCATGGGTATGGACTTTCAGCCCGAATACTGTAACCTACCAAAGCGGGACATCATCTGCCTCACAAAACCCACAGATACAATTCAATAACTCCGGGTTGTACACTGTTACATTAAAGGCCCAAAATGCGTACGACAATGACGTAGAAACAAAAACAGCCTACATCTTTGTCGGGTCAGCAGGGAAATGGACAGGCACAACTTCTTCCGATTGGAACACTGCTTCCAACTGGGCTAACAACCAGGTTCCTTTAGCGGCAAATGACATTCTCATTGGTCCTGCTGCCAATCAACCGGTCAGGACCGGAAATTTGACCCTGGGTTCCTCCTGCAGCAATATCAATATAGTCAGTGGCGCCCAGTTGACAGTAACAGGCGATTTAACAATTAACTCCGGAGCAACCTTATCCCTATCGGGTACAGCGGCAATACAGACAGGAGGAACGTGGCTTGACAACGGATCGTTCTTCTGCGGGACTGGAACAAATGAGTTTATCGGAACAACGGAATCAACTATTTCCAAATCGGTTTTTGCTTTTGGCGGGGGAAAAGCAACTTTTGGAAATACCCTGACCTCTGCCAATGCCCATTATCTCAATTTCGACTGTACAGCACCATTTACACTAAAAACAGCAAATGTGCAAGCTGTTACTTCCGGGAACCGGACTTTTTATTGGGCAAATTCATCGGGAGTCGTGCAACAGACTGTAACCATCAATGTACCAGCAGGAACATCAAGAGTTACATTGAATTTTAATATACCTGCAGGCACCAACCTTCAATTGGGCGTTTCTGCATTATCAGGTGCTTTATATGCCGATAATTCGGGGGTGACCTACCCTTATCCCATTGGTAGTGTTGGGTCTGTAAAAAGCCGTGATGCCAGTGGTTTAACTGATAATTATTATTATTATTATGACCTTGAATATTCCGCCACATCAGGACCGGAGAATTTCAATAACGTGGTTATTTCAAAAGCCAATGCCAACACAACGCTGACTGCAGGGGCAAATGTTACCGGTAATGTTAATATAAAACCCGGTGCCTGGTTAACCAACAACACCGGGGGCACTTTAAATGTCGGGGGTAATTTCACCCTTGAATCCAACGCCGGGGCCACGGGTTCGTTTATCGACCTGGGTACGACTACCGTTGCAGGAACCACGGCCGTTCAGCGTTATATGACCGGCAACTGGGATGGCACCTGGCCGCCTGCCACTATCACATGGCATTATGTATCCTCACCTGTCTCGGGTGGTTCCATCAATTCATTTCTCGGGGCACTTCTGAATTACTGGGATGAACCGGGAAACACATGGGCGCCAATGACCTTGCCTCTCACGACCCCGCTCCTTCCCAAAAAAGGATATTCCGCTGCGACAACCTCGAATGGAATAATCACCTATACAGGTGGCTCATTGAATTCAGGCAACCAGACAATAAGCGGGTTGACAAATACCGGAGCAACAGATGCCAGGGGATTCAACCTCGTAGGCAATGCATTTCCCTCTGCCGTTAAATGGGATGGATCGGTCACAAGGACCAATGTTGATGCTGCGGCATACCTGTGGAGCGGTTCAAGCTATGTTTCCTATCTGACTACGGATGTGACACCCTATGCCATACCTGCCGAACAGGGATTCTATGTACATGTAACCACGGGTCAGGGTTCAGGTTCCATGGTCGTGCCAAACACAAACCGGGTGCATTCGGCAAATATCTATGTGAAAAACAGCGCTGCTGAACAACTTGACCTGAAAGTGATCGGGAACAACCTTGAAGATGTAACCTCCATCCGTTTTAATGCAAATGCATCCGAAGGATTCGACAGTGAATATGATGCTTATAAATTATGGGGTATCGATGCATGTCCGCAGGTATACTCCATAATCCCTGCCGACAATCTTTCTGTCAACTCCCTTCCTGAATTGACATCACAGATTGTTGTGCCGGTCGGACTTAGAGCCGGGATTGCTGATCCCTATACAATTACTGCAACGGGGATGGAGACATTCCCGCATGGAACTGAAATTTACCTGGAAGACATCCTGTTAAATAAAAGCCAGAATCTGAATGTCAACCCGGTCTATTCTTTCACTGCTTCCGCGGGGAGCACCGGCCACCGGTTTAACATCCATTTTTCGGCATTTTCAGGTATTGCGGATGGCGTTTCCGGCAAAATCAGGATCTATGCGTCGGAAAATATCGTGTATGTAAATATCCCGGTGATGATGCATGGGGATATTGTTATATACGATCTGCCGGGCAGGGAGATCAGACGTCAGCCAATCATCGGTAATTCACTGAACAGGATCAGCCTGTATTTATCCTCCGGGTATTATGTCGTCAAAGTTTTTGGAGACAATGGAACTGCAACAGGAAAAGTTTTTATCAGGTAGGTGTTCCAGCGTTTTACCAGACAAAGATATCCGACTTCTTCATCGGCCTGCGTTTCTCCTCCCACTTGAAATTCTTGAGTTTCCGCTCATTCTCCGGCACATCCTTTTCCGGGATGAGGTGGTGGTCGGGTTTGTCGATGTAGGTGATGGTTTTGAACTGGTTGTTGTCCAGGTAGATGAGCATGTCGCTTGAAACGGCCACATTGATCCCGATCAGGCTTTTATCCTCCTCCCGCACATAGTAAATGGTCTGGGAGTTGCCAATTACCTTAACCTTATACAGGTCGTTGTTCCTGAATTTGGCAAGGACCGTCCTGCCCTTGACCTGGTTGAAACTGTTGGTGTCATCTTTCGAAACGATAAAGGCCGAACTGAACATTTTAAGGGAGTCTGCCTCGCCGTTATGCATCTTGAGGCTGATCGAATCGGCCGACAGCTGGTTGGTCTCCGACCAGATCACGGGTTCATGGTACATGGTAAGGGTGGAATCGCGGCTCATCCATACGAGCGAATCGCTCATTCCCTGCAGGTCGTGCCTGAAAAACTTAACCTTGTAAAAGCAAAAAACGGTCCTGATGTTCTGAAGGGTGTCGAATGTGGCACGGATGGTATCGGCATGCATGAACAGCGAATCCTTTTTATCGACCATGATCGCCTGTGCGCTGTCGACCATGAATGCAAACCCCTTTTTCCTTTGCATCTCCCCGTAATTTCCAAGGATCATGATGTTCTGCTTGGTGTCGATCAGTTCCGCATGCCGGAAAACCTGCCCGTATCCGACCTCCCGTATGTAATAGATACTGTCGCCGGTGAGAAAGGTGTTCTCGTGGTATATTTTGGCCCGTTTGCGGAACCGGGCGATATCAAGACGGGTGTTGTACCAGCCGTTCTCGCAATAGATGGAATCGGTTTTGTCTTTACTGATGATGTGCGAAGGTCCGAAAAAGTAGGCAGTCTCCGAAACGGTATTGTACTTGAGGGTATCAGAGTACATGTTGTATTCGGGGTTGATCATCAGCACCTTTTCCTTGAAAAAGAATTCCTTGGCATCGGTGTAATAATAACCATGATGGCTTACCAGGATGTTTTTATCGTTCACGATTTTGCCCCAGCAATCGTATTGCGCGATCCGGGAATTGCGGTCATACACCAGGGTGTCGGTAGTGAGGGTGGTCTGGTTGTCAATCAGCCTGACGTTGCTGTTGGCGTGAGCGATCCTGGTATTGCCGTCGTATTTAAGGGAGTCGCTGTAAAGGTTCAGGGTGTCGCTGAGTTTAACACGTACATTGCCGTAGGCGATCATCCGGTTTTCGGCCTCATTCACATATGCGCTGTCACAAAAAAGGAAAGCGCTGTCGTGGTTCATTACGACATTGCCGAGGATCCTCGGACCGTCCTTGTAAATATCCTTGTTGAACTGCCATACATTCCCGGAATACTGGATTTTCGTCTTCTCCTTTTCCTGGGCGGAAGCAGCAAGATGAAAAATAACCGGCAGAAGGAACAAATACCTGAAGATGCGCTTCATTGGATTGAATTGACGGTGCAAAGATACAAAAGTCAATCTTACCAAAAGTAATGAACATTTGAGCCGGGATATCAACAAAATGGCTAATTTTGAGGACTCATAAACTATTTTCGCTGACCATGAAACAACTCTTTGACCCCAGGCGCAACCATGCTGAAACTGAACAAAAAATAGGGTATATTCCACGGAAGAAGGCCACCCAGGCCGACTATGACCGTATCGGGTTCATGTCGGGACTTGAAGTTCACCAACAACTGAAAACGAAGGAAAAATTATTCTGTCACTGCCCTGCGGGGATCTTCCAGAAACCCGATGATTTTGATGCGGAGCTGATCCGTCATATGCGGCCAACCCTCAGTGAACTTGGCGAGTACGATGGTACCGCCCTGATGGAGTTCAGAACGCGAAAAAATATCATTTACCGGATCAAGAACGAAACAGCCTGTACCTACGATGTGGATGATACGCCTCCATTTCCTTTGAACCGTGAAGCGCTTTCGCATGCCATCGACATTTCCCTGTTATCGAAACTCAAGGTTGTCGGAGAGGTGCATATTACCCGAAAGCAATACCTGGATGGTTCCATTCCCACCGGCTTTCAGCGCACCGCGATCATTGGAATCGAAGGGGAGATCCAGCTGAAAAATAAAAAGGTTAGGTTGATCCAGCTCAGCCTTGAGGAGGACTCCTGCCGCGAGGTATCCGACATCGGCCATGTGCGCATCTATCGCACCGACCGGCTTGGGATGCCCCTGATCGAAACCGTTACCTATCCTGAGTTTAAGAACCCCGACGAGGTGAAGGAGGGTGCCGATTACATCCGCTTTCTGAACCGCAGCACCGGCAAGGTGCGCAGCGGCATCGGATCAACGCGGGCCGATGTGAACGTGAGCTGCAAAGGAGGCACCCGCGTGGAGATCAAGGGGGTAGCACACACCGGCTGGATGCCCGAACTGACCCACAATGAATGTTTCCGCCAATGGGCCCTGCTCGCGGTGAAAGATCTGCTGGTGAAAAGGGTTGCCAATCCGGGCGACTGGAAAATCACCTCGAAGGAGGTAAAGGCGAAGGATTTTAAACTTGAAAACCTGGGTGTTCCCAAGAATTCAATGTCGAAGGTCTATATCGTGAACCTTCCGCAGTTCCAGGGAATTCTTTCCCATTTCACCCAACCCGGTAAAATGTTCGCAGACGATCTATCCGACCGGCTCAAAGTCATTGCCTGTATCGAAAAACCCAACATGGTCCATTCCGAAATGTTTGAGGATGCCGTGGGAGAAAAAGCCTGGGGAAAGGTCCGTTCGCTGCTCGGCAGCAAAGAAGGCGATGCCCAGATCATCTTCTGGGGCCCCGACGACGATATCAAAACCGCCCTTGAATCTATCGAAGAACGGTGCAAGATGGCATTCCTGGGGGTTCCCAATGAAACACGCAAATCATTCGACGACGGGACGACCATTTTCGAACGGGTATTGCCCGGCGCCGACCGTATGTATCCCGATACCGACTCTGCCCCGATACCGCTCGACGATGCAGCCATCAACGAGGCCAGGCAGCGCCTTCCCGTACTTGTTTCGGAACGGCTCGACCAGCTATTGCAGTGGAATGTGCCGCAGGAAACCTTTACTTACGTGCTGAAAAACAACCTGGTTCCCCTCCTCGAAAAGGCACAATCGGAACTGAACGTTCCTGCCAGGTTTACTGCATCTTTGCTCGCCTATACGCTGAAGAGCATCCAGGGACATTACCCGCAACTGCCAGACTTTTCATACGAGAAAGTCTATGACCTTCTGCGGTTCCTGACCGAACGGAACCTCGACCTGGGAATCGCCCGAAAAATGCTGCTTCACCAGTATCAGCACCCCAAAATGGATTTTGACTCCATCCTGGTAACCCTGAATTTCAGGCAGTTGTCCAGGGAGGATATCCTCGGGAAGATTCCCTTCCTTGTTAAAAAATACCGTGAAATACGCACCTCCCACGACGAAACAGCGGGCTTGCGCTGGGTGATGGGCAACCTGAACAGGATGGCCACCGGTAATGTTTCACTCAGGGAACTCAGCGGGGAAATCAAATTTTAACTACTTGTCTTACTAATTCACCAGAGTCACTATTTTACCATTTTACTATTTTCATTATGGCCGAAGATATTTTCCAGGGATACAAGGGTAGAGCGCTTGAAGTATTGCAGAAGTTTAATGCCAGGGTCTGGGCAAAAGTCAGGATCGACAGCCACAGGGGTACTTTTGAAGGCACCATCCTGCCCCGTGCTGAAAACACCGACGATACCCACATCGTCATGAAATTTTTCACCGGCTATAACATCGGGGTTGAAATAGAAGGTATTACACATATCGAGGAGCTCGGGTATAAAAAGGCAGTTTATAAGATACCAGAAAAGGAGTTTCCTTATTCGAAGGATAAACCCAACGTCAAACTGCTGGGAACGGGGGGCACGATTGCTTCACGTCTCGATTACCGGACCGGCGCTGTGATCCCTGCCTTTTCACCCGGGGAATTGTATGGGGCGGTTCCGGAACTGGCCGATATCTGCAACCTGACCACCGAAAAGTTATTCGCGGTTTTCAGCGAGAACATGGGACCCGACCAGTATAAGAAACTGGCCATCGCCATCGGCAACGAGATTGAAAAGGGGATTGACGGGATCATTATCGGACACGGGACCGATACCCTTCATTATACCTCGGCGGCACTGACTTTCATGGTCCAGAATTCACCGGTACCGATCGTACTTGTCGGTTCACAGCGTTCTTCCGACCGCCCAAGTTCCGACGCAGCCCTCAACCTGATGCATGCGGCCACTGCAGCCGCCCATGGTGATATCGCCGAGGTGATGGTCTGCATGTTCGGACCCACCTCCGACGAGTACGGCTTTCTTCACAAGGGAACGCGGGTGCGGAAGATGCACTCCTCCTACCGGTCAACCTTCCGTACCATCGGCGACACCCCGCTGGCCACCGTGACCAGGCAGGGCGTTGTACCTATCAAGCAGGACTACCATCGCCGCCGCACCGACCGCAATGTGACGATCCTTCCCTATTACGAGGAGAAGGTGACCATGATCTACTACTATACAAACATGCAGCCCGATGTGATCGACGCCCTGGTGGATGCAGGCTACAAGGGGATCATCATCATCGGAACCGGGCTGGGACATGTGAACAAGCCGATCTACCCGGCCATCGAACGTGCCGTGGCCAAAGGCGTTGCCATTTACATGACCGTGCAGACTCTGTGGGGTTATGTACACATGTTTGTTTACGATACCGGCCGCGACCTGATGGCCAAGGGGATCATCCCTGCCGAGAACATGCTTCCCGAAACGGCCTTTATCAAACTGAGCTGGGCCCTTGGTCAGACCAGTGACCTTGCAAAGGTCAAGGAGATCATGCTGACCCCGATCAACGACGAGATCACCCGTCGCGAACCCTACAATGGTTACCTGATATATCAGGGGGGCGTGCCGGAGGTTGAGGATTTTATCAGGAAGTTCCACAAATAAGGTAGCGAATTAGCGAGGTAGCGAAATAGCGAAATGGCGGAATCGTGGAGGGGGAAGGTTGGATGGCATACAATTTTGTAGTGAAGTATTTATTAATCAGCCAAGACAATGAAAAAATTTTTAGCGCGTGTTGCAGTTGCAGCGTTCCTGGTTCTTGCCGGAACAGGGCTTCTTGCCCAGAAAACATTTCATTATGATTCAGTTGCGGGTGATCCGCTGAAAGCAAGGATCTATACGCTTGGCAACGGGTTAAAAGTATATCTCACCGTATACAGGGATGCACCACGCATCCAGACGGCCATTGCCGTTCGCACCGGTAGTAAAAACGATCCTTCCGACAACACCGGGTTGTCGCATTATCTTGAGCACCTGATGTTCAAGGGAACTACCGAATTCGGTTCGAAGGATTTTACCAGCGAAAAGGTACTGCTTGACCAGATTGAGGCGAAATTCGAGGTATACCGCAAAACAACGGATACTTTACAACGCAGGAAGATCTACCACCAGATTGACAGCCTGTCGGGCGTTGCCTCCAGGTTCGCCATTGCCAATGAATATGACAAACTGCTGGCAGGGATCGGGGCAAAGGGGACCAACGCATTTACCTCCTTTGAAGAGACCGTTTATGTAAACGATATTCCGTCCAACAAGGCAGGTCAATGGCTGCAGATCGAACATGAACGTTTCAGAAGCCCTGTTTTCAGGTTATTCCATACCGAACTGGAGACGGTATATGAAGAAAAAAATATCAGTCTTGACAACGACGACAACAAGGTTTTTGAAGCCCTGTTTTCCGGGTTGTTCAAGAAAAACACCTACGGAACACAAACGACCATCGGGACCGTGGAGCACCTGAAGAATCCCTCGCTGACCTCTTTGAAAAACTATTTTGCCTCCCGTTATGTTCCCAACAACATGGCGATTGTACTTTCGGGCGATTTTAACCCGGACGATATGATCAGGATGGTTGACGCGGAATTTGGTCAGCTTGTTTCAAAACCGGTCGTGGCGTATGTCCCCGCCATGGAAGACCCAATCACCCAACCGATTGTAAAAGAAGAGGTTGGCCCGGATGCCGAATCGGTCACCATCGGGTACCGCCTGGGCGGTGTAGCAACCAAAGATGCCGACCTGCTTACGGTTTGCAACAAGGTGCTGAGCAACGGGAAAGCCGGCCTGATGGATCTGAACCTTGTCAAGGCGCAGAAGGTGCTTGAAGCCGATGCATTTTCCTATATCCTGACAGATTATTCGGTCAACATTTTCTCAGGAAAAGCAAAATCGGGCCAGTCGCTCGACGAGGTGAAAGAGCTGATCATGGCCCAGATCGAACAGGTTAAAAAAGGTGCGTTCCCCGACTGGCTGATCCCGGCCGTTGTCAATGATATGAAGCTGGCCAATATCAGGAAATATGAATCGAACAACGGGCGGGTCATGTCCATGGTGGATGAGTTTGTAAAGCAACAGGCGCATGCCGACCTGGTGAACGAAATCGACCGCCTTTCGAAGATCACGAAGGGCGACATCGTGGAGTTTGCCAAAAAGAATTACGGGGACAATTATGTGATGGTCTTCAAAAAAAACGGCCAGGCAAAAGAAGCCAGGAAGGTTGTGAAACCGCAGATTACGCCGGTTTCTATGAACCGTGACGATGAATCGGCCTTCCTGAAAAAAATCATGGCAGAGCCAACCAGCCCGATTGAACCTGTATTTGTTGATTTTGCAAACGACATTAAAAAGTTCACCTTTAAGAACAATGTCCCAGTCCTATATAAAGCGAACACTGAAAACAAAACTTTCTCGCTTTATTATTATTTTGGAATGGGGACCAATGCCAACCGCGAAATGGCCATCGCGCTTGATTACCTCAAGTACCTCGGCACTTCGAAATTTACCTCGAAACAGATCGAAGAGGAGTTTTATAAAATGGGATGTTCTTTTAACGTGAACAGCTCTGATGAAGAGGTTTGGGTTTCGCTGAGCGGTCTGAGTGAATTCATGCCAAGCGCCATGTCGCTGTTTGAACAATTGCTTGCCGACCCACAACCGGATGTTCAGGCATTGCAGAGCATGGTGGCCGATATCAAGAAAAAGCGCGAGGACGAAAAGCTGTCGAAACAGGCCATCCTATGGCAGGCGATGTACAATTACGGCGTTTACGGTCCCAGGTCGCCCTTTACCAATATTTTGTCTTCCACAGAACTTGATCTTTTACAGGCCAAAAGCCTGGTCAACCTCATCAAGGGGCTGACCGGCTACCAGCACAAAATCCTGTACTACGGTCCCGAGAGTTCGGCTGCATTGCTCCAGGTGCTTACCAAGGAGCATCATATCGCCGCCGACCTGAAACCCCTGCCCATCCCCAGGAAATTTGACCAGCTTGAAACGGACCTTTCGAAGGTTTATACGGTTGATTACAATATGAAACAGGCCGAGATTGTCATGTTGTCAAAATCGGTGAAATACAACAAGGAGATGATCCCTGTCGTCAGGTTGTTCAACGAGTATTTCGGAGGAAGCATGAATTCGATCGTTTTCCAGGAGATCCGCGAGTCGAAAGGGCTGGCATACAGCGCTTACGCGGGGTACCGTACGCCCGTTCAATCGTACCAGAATTTTTACCTTTTCTCATACATCGGTACGCAGATCGACAAATTGCCCGAGGCCATGAAAGCCATGACCGGACTGTTCAACAACATGCCCGAAAGCGAAAAAGCCCTGAATTCATCGAAAGAGGCCATCATGAATAAGATCCGCACCGAGCGCATTACCAAATCGCAGGTATTGTTCAACTACATCAATGCGCAGAAAATGGGTCTGACTTATGATATCCGCAAGGATGTTTTCAACAAGGTTCCCAAAATGAATTTCGCCGATCTGAAGGCCTTCCAGGAAAAATATATCAAGGGAAAGAACTTCACCATCATGGTGCTGGGCAAGAAAGCAGAGATGGACGAAAAATCCCTCTCAACCTACGGACAGGTGAACACACTCGACCTTAAAACGGTTTTTGGCTATTAGCGATTAATCGTCGGAGAATTTCTTCAGCATTTCGCGGTACTGCGAAAACACGTTGGCACGGGAAATGAACCCGAGGTATTTTCCATTCTTTAAAACAGGCAGGTTATAGCGGTCGCTTTGCTGGAACAACTGGATGACCTCATCCATCGAGTCGTCGGGATCGATGGCATAGTTGGGCATAAACAGCAGGTCCTTCACCAATGTTTCCTCGTAGATCGTCTGGTCGAACATAATCTGCCGGATGTTGTCAAGCATGACAATACCGTGAAAGTTCTGTTCGGTATCCACCACCGGGAAGATGTTTCTCGAGGCGGTTGCCACAATCTTGACGAGTTCACCAAGCGTGGCATCGGGTCCGACCTTGGCGAAATTGGTTTCGATCAGTTGCCTGGGAGACATGAAAAACAGGACCGTCTTGTCCTTGTCATGCGTAATCAGTTCCTTGCGGGCTGCCAACTGGCGGGTGTAAATGGAATGACTTTCAAAAATATGCGACGTGAGATACGCGATTGCTGATACCATGATCAGCGGTGTGAGAAGCTGGTAGCCGCCGGTAATTTCCGCGATCAGGAAAATTGCGGTGAGGGGGGCGTGCATCACCCCGGCCATCACCCCTGCCATTCCTACCAGCGCGAAGTTGCTTTGTGAAATGTGCAGTCCGAAAACCGAGTTCAGCAGGTTGGCGAAAAAATATCCGCAGATAGCCCCGACGAAGATGGAGGGGGCAAAGGTGCCTCCTATGCCGCCGCTGCCCTGGGTGAGGGCCATGGCGACCACTTTCAGAATGATCAGCCCGAAGATGATGATGAGGAATGACCAGTGGTTGTGCTTCAACCCTCCAAACAGGGACGAATTCCCGATAAGTTCTCCATGGCCGTTGATGACACTCTTCAGTACCGTATATCCTTCGCCGAATAGTGAAGGATAGACAAAAATCAGGGCCGCCAGCAGAATTCCTGCGATACCGACCCTGGCCGGAGTGTTTGTCTTTTTCAGCAACGTTTCGATGCCGATGCTGCCCCGGATAAAGAAAACGGAGACGAGCCCGGTGAAGATCCCCAGCATCATATAAAAGGGGATGTGACGAAGGATGAAAGGACTGTTCAGGGTAAATGAAAACAGCACCTCGTTGCCCATCAGCAGGTAGGCGACCAATGAGGCGGTGACCGTGGTGATCAGTAACGGGATCAGGGTGGTCACCGTGAGGTCGAGCATCAGGATCTCGAGCACAAAGATGGCGCCGGCGATGGGCGCCTCGAAAATGCCGGCGATGGCGCCTGCTGCGCCGCACCCGATCAGAAGGGTGGTCGTTTTGTAATCGAGCCTGAAAAAGCGGGCCAGGTTTGAACCGATGGCCGACCCGGTCAGCACGATTGGCGCTTCGGGTCCTACCGATCCTCCGAACCCGAGGGTCAGCGTGCACGCAACCAGCGATGAAAACGTGTTGTGCGGCCTGATCTGTCCATTGTTCTTCGAAATGGCATATAAAACCTTGCTGACCCCGTGGCTGATATTGTCTTTCACCAGGTACCTTATGAACAGCATGGTGAGGATGATACCGACGACAGGGAAGGTGAGGAACAGGTAATAAACGCCATGATAGCTGAAACCGTTGGTCAGGAAATAGTTGGTATAGTAAAGAGTGTTTTTGAGGATTACCGCAGCAAGCCCGCTGCCGATCCCGACAAGGACACTCAGGATCAGGATGAACTGGTGCTGTTTGATGTGGCGCAGACGCCAGACCAGTAATTTGCCGGTGATAGATTTGGGACCCATGTAATTGCAAAAGTAACCTTTTAATGATTTAAATTTGTAATCGATACCTGAGAATCAAATTTCTCTGGGAAGCCCTGCTGGATTCCGACATGCTCATTGAAAAAATAAAAATCCTTCTTTGCCTTCTTCTATTGTCACTGGCCGTTTCCGGTAAAAGCCAGGGAGTCAGTTCCGGTGAAACCTATCCTTACCAGGACCCGAAATTGCCTGTGCATGACAGGGTTTCCGACCTGGTTTCCAGGATGACCCGGGCGGAAAAGATCTCACAACTCGGCAGCAATGCTTTGTCGATACCAAGGCTGGGTGTTCCGGCTTATAATTACTGGAATGAAGCCCTGCATGGAGTGCTTGCAGAGGGAACAACCTCCTTTCCCCAGGTAATCGCATTATCCTCAACCTGGGATGCCGACCTTATATTCCAGGTGGCTTCCGCCATATCCGATGAAGCAAGGGTGAAAAATCATACCGACAACACGGGGATGGTATATTACAGTCCGACGATCAACATGGCCAGGGACCCCCGGTGGGGTCGGACGGAGGAAACCTATGGAGAGGATCCATTCCTGGCGGGACAGCTGGCTTCAGGCTTCATCCGGGGGATGCAGGGCAATGACGCAAAGTATTTAAAAATTTCTGCGACCGTCAAACATTTCGCCTGCAACAATGTTGATGACAACCGTCACAGCATCTCCTCTAACGTTGATGAGCGGAGCCTCCGCGAGTATTACCTTCCTGCTTTCAGGGCAGGGGTGACCAAAGCCGGGGTTTTATCAGTGATGAATACCTATAATTCCCTGAACGGGGTTCCGGGCCCTGTAAACAGCACCCTGTTGAAACATATCCTTAGGGATGAGTGGGGATTTACCGGGTTCGTCGTCTCGGACTGTGACGCCGTGCACGATGTTTTTGCTTTCCATAATTACGTAGAAGGGGCCGATGATGCCACGGCCCTGTCCTTAAAAAGCGGTACTGACCTCAACTGTGGTGGTACCTACCAGGTTTTTTCACAAGCAGCCCTGGATAAAGGAATCATGAATGTCGCCGACATCGACACCGCCCTTACCCGGATATTCAAAGCGAGGTTTCTGCTGGGTGAATTCGACCCTCCCGGCATGGTCCCCTATACTTTCATCCCTGATTCTGCCATCAATTGCTTGGCTAACAGGAACCTGGCGTTAAAGGCAGCCAGGGAAGCCATTGTTTTACTAAAAAACGAGCATTCCGTACTGCCTCTCCGGGCAGAATCCATTACAAGGCTGGCCATTATCGGCCCGAATGCCAGCCTTGTGCAACTTGGGGCTTACAGCGGCTTCCCTGTCAGCACGGTTACTCCATTGAAAGGGCTTTCAGACAAATTTTCCGCCCCGGGGAAAACGATTGTTTTTGAGGAGGGATGTTCCCTGTACGGCCCGAAAGACCAGGCTGCCTTCGACAGGGCCGTTGCCCTGGCCGCCACATCCGATGCTGTCATTTTTGTCGGAGGTACCGACCGGCAAAGTGCCGGTGAGGAACATGACCGCACCACGCTGGATTTACCGGCAATCCAGGATTCCCTGATCATGGCGGTTCTGCTGGCAAATCCCCGCACCATCGTCGTCCTGGTGACAGGCTTCCCGCTGTCAATAAATCTCCTCAGGGCGAGGGTCCCCGGGATAATCACCGCATGGTATGATGGCCAGTCGCAGGGTGAAGCTATCGCCGATGTGGTGTCGGGCGATTTTAACCCAGGCGGTAAACTTACCTCCACCTGGTACAAATCGATCGCCGATCTTCCTCCAATGGATCATTATGATATCAAAGAAAACAGGACTTACCAGTATTTTACGGGCACCCCTTTGTTCGCTTTTGGCCATGGTTTAAGCTATACGACATTTTCATACAGCAACCTGACACAAAGCCGGACAACCCTTAACCGGGGCGATTCGCTCATTGTCGGTGTGACGGTAAAGAACACGGGGGATGTTGCCGGCGACGAAGTAGCCCAGTTCTATATTCATCATGTTTCTACTTATGTAAAAAGGCCGCTCCTTGAGCTCAAAGGTTTCAGGAGAATTACGCTGCAGCCCGGCGAAGCGAAAACCGTCACCTTTGTTTTGAAAACGGAGGACCTTTCGTGGTATGACGAAAAAACAAGGTCTTTCCTTGTTGAGGAGGGGATGATGGATATCATGACGGGAAGTTCCTCCGATGACATCCGCCTTGAAAGCCAGGTCAGGGTGACCGGTTATGTCGCCGGGCGGGCCTATACCAGGAAAAGTCTTTCAGTGTTTGAAGCTGAGGATTTCGAGAAAAAGTCGGATCCAGTTGCAATCGTTTCAAACGGAGCCGGCGGGCAGAGCATCATGAATGGCGGTCAGGATGATTTTGCTGAATACCGGAACGTGGATTTTGGGGCAGGTGTTGAGCAAATGGAAGCCCTTGTAAAACTTGAACCATCTGCAGGCGGAGAGGGTTTTCTTGAAATCCGTCTCGACAGTTTACGCGGGACACTTGCAGGAACGTTGCCCCTCATATTTACGGACAAGGGGTATGTCACAAAAATCTGCTGTATGGCCGGTACTGCGGGCATTCATGACATTTTCCTTGTCTTTAAATTGACAGAGCCCGGGGCCTGTATGGTTGACCGGTTCACTTTCAGCAATTCGCATTGTGTCCCCGGGATACTTCCGGCGGATATCTGCCTGTTTCCCAACCCTGCCTCAGAAGGGTTCTGGCTTTCGGGCCGCCGTTTCGACGGCAGTGAAATGGTCATTGAGATTTATGCGACCGATGGGATCCTGAAAAAAACGTATCATGCGCAGGTCCCGCCAACCGGGCTTGACCGTTTTTATATTTCCAATGCAGATGCAGGTCTCACCCGGGGCATATACATCATAAAATGCACGAACAGCCATACCAGCCAGTCTTTGAAGTTATCTGTCGTAAATTAACCTTGGAACCCGGGAGGATCAATGAAACTGGCTTAATTCAGTGCAACAGCATAAAAAAACTCCCATCCCCAGGAAGCCGCACCGGGATAATAGAGGCTCCTTATACCGAATTCAAGGGGTGCAACAAAACGCAGCAGGTTGAAATCGGCTGACAGTTCACAACCGGTTGACTGGTATTTATTGACATAACCAGGATTTTTTCCTTCGGCCCAGTCATAAAAAACATTCAATTTCAGCCGTTTAAGATAGATCACTGACCCGAAGCTGAAATCAGGGTACCAGAGGGGTAATTTATAATTGGCGCTTAAGCTGATCAATTCAACATCATAGGCGTTCGTATAACCTCTCGGGTATGAAATAAGATTCGAAAAGGAATAGGACATCACATCCTTTTCGCGGCGTTGCTGGTATGCTGAACAGAACAGGATCCCGTGATGGCGCAAAATCCCCGGGAAGTAGAGGTTCATCTTTGCGCCGAAAACCGATCCCATGTCATTGGTGCTGAATGGCGTGTGACGGAAAGCTATGTCGACCGACTGCCCGAACCGTGAAAACATATCCTTCTGGTCCGACTGATGATACTGGGAAGCGGTGAACCGGTAATCAATGGTCTGGATGCTCCCGCTGGTAAATTTCCCGGGGGTTGAGGAATTGTGATTTACCAGGATGAGCGTTGTTCCGACAGACGGTTGTACATAGCGGGAATAGCGACCACCTGAAAAATTCCAGGGAATGCTGACGTATGCCTTAAAATTAGTCTCCTGCCAAGTAAACCGGAAGGTTTCCGACGAACCCTGGTATCGTCCATACCCGGCCCGGTTGCCGATATCGAACCTGAGGGTCAGTACCGGGTACCATCCCTTGTATTCCATGCTTGCATAAAACCTGCCGGTTTGCCCGCTGATGTCGTATTCCCACCCGGCCGATGTGAACATGGTGCTTAAGATGTTCTGGGAAAGAAGCATGACGCCTGGATTTATGGTGAGGTTGCTGACATCGAGGGATACCGGGGCCCAGCTATGCGGATTGAAGAGGTTTAGGAACTTTGAATACCGGGCCGATGGATGGATGCGGCCCCGGATGGAGTCCTTCTCAAGGCGGGAACTGTCGGATGTGTTCAGCTTGTATATGTTCCTGATGGCAATGCTATCTTGTATGTTGGTCGTTTCCTGTCCGGCAAGTGTATTGAAGAGCCCAAGGGAGTCATCCGGAGCAGGAATCTGTGCCAGGGGAATCCAGGTTTCGGGACCGGCCAATGTTTCAGCAACCATCAGCCCGTCGGAGGTGTAGTCGGAAAGAACTATGTGGCTGCCATCTCTTGAAACGGAGGGCTGGTATGTGGCAAAGCGGCCCGAAGCCACCCGGAAGATATGCCGGGTCAGGGTGTCAACCGCGAAAACATTTTCTACACCGGCATAACTCATGCTAAAGAGTATGAACTGTTTGTAACAGGCTGGCTGGCCGGTGAATTCGTTGTAGGAGAATGGCAGAAGGTTCCTGATCGTGCCGGATGTGGTGTCGAGAACTGACAGAGTTTCACCTTTTTCCGTAAGCAGGGTAAAGATGATCCTGGTAGCGTCGGCCGACCAGTTGGGCATCATCGCCTGGCCGTACCCCGCGATCGGGTATTTACGGAGAAGTCTGCCGGATGGAACTTCAAGAATATCCAAAGAACAGCGGTTTCCTTCCGAAACATGGACGGCTGCAAGGCGGGAACCATCTTTTGAAATGACAGGGGCGAAATATCGGGACCTCCTGGTTAGATACATGGTTTTTCCCGTGGTAAAATCATAGAGCCTGATGTTGACAAAATCACGGTTGCCCCAGCGGGGGTCCCAGCCCAAAGCAGACCAGGCAAGATAATTTCCTCCGAGGGAAGTCATCCCGGTGTGATGATACCCTGGGGTGACCAGAATTTGCTCGCGGCCGCCTGAGCGATCAATCATTACGATACGGCCGATGTCATCCATGGAGGATTTGTCGGCGATGATCGTTGAATCATTCAGCAAAAGCGGATGGTGATAGGAGGTAAAATTCTTCGGGTTGCGTTTGGTGATTGTGCGAAGCCGGGTAAAACTGGTTTCCCGGAGCTGCTGCTGCCATGAACTGTCGAGTTCTGCCAGTGCCTGTTTATAAAGCCTGGTTTTCCAGAGGCCGGTTACCTTGTGAATCCCGCTGTTGAGGGGCACTACCATGAAAGGGTATCGGGCAACGCGGTCAAACGCCGTATTCCACAATTCCACCCCGTATTTCTTTCTTGCCTGTCCTACCAGGAAATAGCCAAGCGAATATGCATCCGGGGTGAATGTCCGGTACGACCCAAGGGTTGCCTTATCATAAGAGACAATTCCCTTTTCAACCACCTGCGCCTTCAGGGTACTTTCAAAAAGCGCCGACCGGCCTCGACCGGCCCGTGTCATGGCGGTTTCGGTTACCACGGCATCACCCTCCAATAGCCAGGCCGGCAGATAGAGCCCGAGGATGCCCCCGGTGATCTGCTCCCCGAAGACATACCCGAGTACTTTTGAAAAACCCTGGTTGATCTTGCTTATCTGCACGGTATGGCGGTATTCATGGATGGCGAGTTGTTCAAGCCACTCTTCGGCATAGGAATCCTGGGGGGGGCATGGATAGAGTTCGATCCGTTTGGGAGCCCATACGGTTATTCCATTTGATACAGAAGATTTAGTGTGAAGTAAAAAAGGAATGCGCGGGACCTTTGCCGACAGGGAATGGGTTTCACTGTTTACGGCTATATCCAGGATATTGGCGAGATATTGCGCCTTTTTTTCGAATGGAGATGGGTAAACCAACCGGTAGTGGTCGGTCCGGATCTGCCTCCAGTGTATCCCTGTCGGATCCTGCCCGGTGCTGAAATACTGGGCGTTACAATAAAATCCTGCCAGTAGTGGCAGCAAGAGCAATAACAGGTGCTTCATCGTACCATTACTTTCCTCACCGCGACCTGGCTGCTGTTGAGGAATACGACGGAATAAATTCCACATGCCGCCGGCCGTATGTCGATCACCTGTGCGGTGATGCCGTTGACCGGGATATCATCCCGTTCGAAGACTTTTCTTCCGGTCTGGTCAAAAATCAGGATGGTAAAATGCTCAGCCGAAGGACTTTTCAACGTTATCCTGAACCTTCCGTCACTGGGAACAGGGATGATCTCAAAGTTGCCTGGGTTCTGCTCTTTAAGGCCTTCGAACAGGACATAAACATGGTTCGATTCGAGGAAAGGACAACCAGTACCCACAACGGTGGTCCAGTACCATCCGGTGATCGTTGCTGTGTAAGTACTCCCGGTAGCGCCCGCGATCGCACCGGTTCCCTCGTAGTACCATTGGTTGCCAGTAGAAGCAGAACTGGTGAGCAGTGCCCCGTTGGAGGTGACAACCGGGGCGGCCTGGGATGCAATCATTGTAACCGTGAGATCAGGTGAAACCGGTCCGTTCCCGCAAATGTTGCTTCCTTTAACCGTGATCAGGCCGTTTCCGGGAAGAGGGCTGAAGTCGACCACGATCTGGTTTGTGCCTGCGCCCGACATGATTGAAGCCCCGGCCGGAACGGTCCACACATAGGTAACGGCATTGATGATGGCACCGATACTGTAAATTACATTATGGGTTCCTGCACACACGATGCCGGGCCCGTTTATGGTACCTGCAGCAAGCGGCATCTGGAAGGTGCTGACCGTGAATGGGGGTGAGGTTGTTCCGTTTCCGCACGAGTTGGTGCCTTTTACAGTGATGTCGCCTGAAATCGCTCCGTTGCCGAAATCAACGGTGATGCTGTTGGTCCCTGCACCCGTCGCGACCGAGGCACCCGCAGGGAGCGTCCATAGATAGGAAGAGGTATTCGGGATGATATCCGTTGAATAGGAAACGCCGTTGGTGCCTGCACAAACATTTGAAGTTCCGGTAATCGAACCGGCCGGTCCCGGAAAAGGTGCGACTGCAACAGGTTTTGAAACCGGGGCGCCGGCGGCGCAGCCATTGCTGTTCGAATAATTCACAGCGAGTAATTGCGACCCGGTTGCATTCCATGATACCGTAATATTGCTGGTTCCCAAACCTGAAGTAATGCTTCCCCCTGCAGAAATAGTCCATTGGTAGTTTGTCATCCCGGCTTCGGTGGAATAAGCGTTTCCGGTGGCACCTTCACAGACGGTGGCGGGCCCGGTTATGCTGGGTACCGGCACAGGATTAACGGTTACATTGACCGATACCGGATTCGGCGCGGCACAGCCTGCCGGTGGAGTATAAATCACGCTGACATTCTGGGCTCCTGCCGTGATCCATGTTACGGTAACTGAATTGTTCGCCGGACCTCCTCCCGACGTGACGGAGCCACCTCCTGAAACTGTCCATATATAACCGGTCATTCCCGTTTCGGTGGCATAGACATTCCCGGAGGAGCCGTTGCATACCGTCAATGGTCCCAAGAGGGTCGGAACAAGCAAAGGGTTCACGGTCACGGTTTTTATGGTTGGCACATTGGAAGAGCAGTTATTTGAATTGGTATAACTGCAGCTTACTGACTGTGCTCCCGTGCCGTTCCAGGTAACCGTCACCGAGTTGCTTGAAATTCCGCCGCCGCCGGTAATGCTTCCGCCGGAAGAAACATTCCAGATATAACCTGTCATTCCTGGTTCGGTTGTATAAACATTTCCGGGCGAACCAATACAAACGGCAGAAGGTCCCGAAATGGTCGGGATGGGCAAGGCATTTATGGTGACAGGTTTCAATGCAGGAATTGACGCAGTGCAGCCGGTGGCCGGGATAGCATAGTTGACCGACAGGCTTTGCGGCCCGGGGAGATTCCAGTTGACCAGGACCGAGCTTGTAGATCCTCCGGTTACGATGGTGCCCCCGGTGGAGATGGACCATGTGTATGCCGACATGGATGGTTCCGTGGAATAAGGAACGTTGGCTGAACCGGAACAAAGGCTGGATGGCCCGGAGATGGTAGGGGTCGGTTGCGGATTGACGGAGATGGCTTTTACAGTGGGGGATGCTGCAGAACAACCATTTGAATTTGTGTATGTAACACTGATCGATTGAGCCCCTGGTGTAGTCCAGGTGACGATCGCGGTTGCGGTCGCGGCACCTGTTGTGATGGTGCCTCCCGTGATTGTCCATGAGTACCCGCTCATACCGGTTGCGGTGGAATAGGAGAGCCCGGCCGATCCTGAACAAACGGTTGCAGGCCCGGTTATGGACGGCACCGGCAGTGGGTTAACTGTTATTGCAAGGCTGGAAGGGGTGCCCGACCCGCAGGAATTGGTTCCTTTAACGGTGACATTTCCTGAAACTGCAGCATTGGAATAATTTACAACGATCGAATGGGTGTTGTTGCCCGAAATGATCGATCCTCCGGTTGGGACCGTCCAGGTGTAACCGGTGGCATTGGTAATTTCTGGAACGCTGTAGGCAATGTTGCCGGTTCCCGCGCACAATATGGTTGTACCGGTAATGGTGCCGGCAGCGCCCAGAGCATTGCTGGTTATGGTACCGTTGATATAATAGGTTGCCGTAGGAACATCGTTCATGGGCAGACCGTTTTCGTCGGCATATTCACAATCGCCGCCACCATTTGAAGTATTGTTGAAGGTAATCGCCGGTGAACCTGTCAGGAGGGTAAAATTCAGGTCAACCAGTTTGGACCCATCCGTCATGGAAATGGCCGTGATATCTGCCCAGACAATCATGATTTTTGAAAGCGTAGGGCCGATATTGGTCATATTTACGGAGGCACCCGCAATGGTAGTGTTGAGGTTCGTGAAATTCACAAAAGTCATTTGGGTCGGGTCAAATTCGAGCCGGAGGGTGATCGCCTTGATCGATGTAAAACCGGTTACCGTAACCGGGACCGTTACGGCCCCGCCGATACATGCACTGGAAGACCCTGCCGTGGTTATGGGGGCATTCCGTGCGAACAACGTCCCTGAAAGCATCAGGGAGCATAAGAGGATCATGATATACAGATGATCTTGTTTGCGTTTCATTCCTGAACGATTTAATTATTGCAATAACCTATCAACATTAACGGTGAAAGGTCACGTAAAGGTACTTTATTTTTGACTTTTTTTAAAGGTCTGTAATAAATTCTTTACCAGGGTGGTGGTATGATTCAGAGTATCTCCTTGTTATACAATAGGATGAAAAAAAGAGAGGCTGTTGCCGGAAGATCAAGTTTGTATTATTACAAGCTTCAACTTTCGGAACAGCCTCCCGGGTAATGTCAACATGCTCCCTATGATCTTAAAAGAACATGCCGACCAGTTCAATAGGTTATTTGTTCACCAGAACCTTACGTACAACCCTGTGTTCACTGTTAAGGAATACCACTGAATAAATCCCGTCGGAGACAGGACGCAGATCGACCTGTTTTTCAAAAGAGCCGTCAACCGTTACATCCCTGATATCGAATATTTTAGCCCCAATCTGGTTATAGATCAGGATGGTAAATGATTCACGTACAGGGCTGGTAATGGATAGTGTAAACCTGCCGTCGTTCGGTACCGGGTAGACATTGAAATTGCTGTTTTGCAGTTCCTGCTGCCCGGTTACAACAACCCAAACCTTGTTGGAAATGGGGGAGGAGCAGCCACTGAGGGTCACAACGCACCAGTAGAAACCGGTATGATGGGTCACGGTATAAGTTTGACCGGTTGCCCCCGGGATGAGATTTCCTTCGTAGTACCATTGGTTGCCTGAAGAGGCGCTGCTGGTGAGCACCGCGCCATTCATAGTAACAACCGGTGCGGCGGGGACGGCATGTACGGTAACACTGAAGGAGGGGGAAACAGCCCCATTCCCGCAGGTGTTTGTTCCTTTAACTGTAATAACACCATTTCCTGTTGTTGTTCCAAAGGAAACCACGATATTTTTCGTCGTGGCACCCGAAGTAATGACAGCTCCGGCGGGAACAGTCCATACATAGGAAGTTGCACCGGAAACGGATGGTACACTGTAGGCTACGCCGGTTTCCCCGGCACAGACGGATGCTGGTCCTGCAATGGTTCCCGCGTTGCCGGGCAGGGGATTAACCGTAACCGCAAAGTCCGGGGAAACGGTCCCGTTCCCGCAGGTGTTGGTCCCGGCAACGGTAATGTTTCCGGATACCGCGCTGGCTCCAAAATTAGCGGTGATATTCCGGGTACCGGCACCGGTTGAAATGGTAGTGCCGGCCGGCAGTGTCCAGGTATAGGTTGTTGCGTTCAGGATTTCTGCACAGGAGAATGCCACTCCGCTGGTTCCCGCACATACTGCTGCGGTTCCCGTGATGGTCCCGGCTGCATTTGGCAGGGGGTTGACGAAAAGATTGTAAACAGTCGGGGTCACGGCAGCGCACCCGTAAGTGTTGGAGTAAGTTACGCTCACCCATTGTGATCCTACGCTTGTCCAGGTGACATTGATGGTGCTTGTTCCCTGTCCTGAGACAATGGTTCCTCCACCTGAAATGGCCCAGGAATAATTCAGCATGCCCGCATCGGTGAAATACTGGTTGTTGGTCGAATTGATACACGGATTGTTGCTGCTCCCGATGATGGGGATGGCGGCAGGATTAACCGTGACATTGTAAACGGCGGGAGTTGCAGAGCTGCAACCCGTAGTGTTTGAGTAATTCACACTTACCGTTCTGTTGCCTGCGTATGGCCATGAAACGGTGATGGTGTTGGTGCCTGCCCCTGAGAGAATGGTCCCCCCGATGGAAACAGCCCAGTTGTAATTGGTCATGCCCGCCTGTGTGGAATAAACCACCCCGGTTGAACTGGCGCAAACCACGCCGGGACCGGTGATGGCTGGTGTTGGCAGTGCTGATACATTCACCGCAAATGATGATGGTGTGGCTGCGGTACAGCCAAAACCATTGGTGTAACTTGCAGTGACCGTTTTCGCTCCGGCCGTGGTCCAGGTTACGGTGATGGCAGCAGATGCAGCCCCGGAGGTGATGGTTCCTCCTGCAGAGATGGTCCAGTTGTAAGAAGACATACCACCCTCAGTCGTATAAACATTGCCCGAGGAATTTATACAGACATTTGCAGGTCCGCTGATGGTCGGCACAGGCAACGGGTTCACGGTCACTGCAAATGTTGGTGAGGTTGAGCCGATTCCGCAGATACTTGAACCGGTGACGGCAATATTTCCGGATGCAGATCCGGCCGGGAAGCTCACCGTAATCGTATTGGTGCCGGCACCGGCGGTAATTGTTGCTCCTGCAGGGAGTGCCCAGGTGTAGGTGGTGGCATTGGCAATGGCTGACACCGTATAAACATAGCCGGTTCCCGTGCTGCAAACGTTTGCAGGCCCGGTGATTGAGCCGGCGGCTGAAGGAATCGGGCAGCCGGTGGAGAAGGTCATGTCGGCGCCATAGGTAGTTCCTGATGAGTTAATCCCTTTGGCCCTGAAGTGATAGGTAGTCCCAACGGTAAGCCCGGTTATCGCAGCAGAAATGTTTGTTGCAGTAAGTCCTGTAACATTGGCCGGAACGGCTGCGGCGGGGGTTCCGTAGGCAGTCGTCAGACCGTATTCAAAACTTGCCGCAGTGCTGAGCGTATTGGCGTTGACAGTGCCGTTCAGTGTGGCGAGGTTGGCCCCGATGGCAGTGGCTGCCGTGGTGATGACGCTCGGAGGAGGCTGTGTGCCGGTGAAGGTTCCGAATGCAGTCAGGCCGCTCGAGGTAAGCTGGTGCAGGGTGGTGTTTGCAGGATCATAGGCAACATAGGGGACCGGGTTCACCTGGGTGCAAAGGATCAGGCTTTCCGTCCCGTTGACATCGGCCGGCACGTATTGATATATGGCATTGCAGGTAAAGGCGGTGATCCCGCTCTGTGAGAGATTCCAGTAACGTTTCAGGTAGCTGCCTGTATTCGGGTCGGTGGGATATTTCGCATTGATCAGGTTGACGGCGGCATAGTTGCCGGTGGCGAATGTTCCGCTGATGAAATTCAGGGTTACTGGAGAATATTCGGCGGTCACTGTGGCGTCCCCGACAGGGAATGTAAAACTTCCGGTAAAACCCGTCGGAAATCCTTTCTGGAGCTGACCAGTGCCGGTGGCAACAATCATGGCGGTGGCTGCCGGAGTTCCTGAAATGACGGCTGCAGTGCCAAGGACAAGGTTGTTTGTCCCGAGTGTGAACAACCCGCTGGTTAATTTCAACGTTCCTGCAAGCGTCAGGGTTGTATTGAGATTGACTCCGGCCGCATTTGCGATTTCAAGGGTCGAATTTGCTGCGCCGCTGATGGTCCCTGCTCCGGAGACCGACTGGATGGCTGTTCCGTTCAAAGTAACGGTACCTGCCGATGCCGGCGCAAAGTTCAGGACAGCACCGGAGGCTACCTGGATGTTTCCCCTGATCTGGTGAATTCCGGTCGTCGGGCCGGTCATGTTGAAATTGAAAGTTCCGTTGGTAATGGTAAGGTTGTCCACAGAAACAGGGCTGCCACCTGTTGGGGTCAGGATCATGCCGGTCGCGTCCATTTCAAAGTTGGCGTATGTCCTTCCCGAGAAGGAGGGAGTAAGATTGGCGATGACCTTGTAAAGGCTGCCCGTCTGGAAAACGACAACGCTGCCGGGTTGTGATGCTCCGAACGGGTTGCTGCCAGCCTGCTGGATGAAGGTGGAACCACTTGCAAAGATGACGGAGCCGAGGGAGGTCGTCCCAAATGGATTCCCTGAGAAAAAGGTTCCTGCGGTGAACACGGAGCCGGAATTGAAAATGATGGCTCCCGGATCGGCTGCCGTAAGCCTGTGTGCCGTGGCGACAGTCGATGAAAATGTCATGTTCCCGCTGATGCTGCCGGTGGCGGCCGTGGCAATGGCGATGGTGATGGCGTTGGCAGCGTGCAGATTTAATGAACAACCCGCCGGGATGTCCAGGTCGGTACCCGCAACGCCGCTGATGGAAAGAACAGCAGTGGCCGCACTTTGCAAATTAATGGCTGTGTTGTTGGCCATGACCAGTTTTCCGATGGTCTCGGCTGCGGGAAGAGCGGTTACCGTCTTGGTGGTTCCATCATTAAACTGGAGAATATCCGTTGTTGCCGGTACAAAGCGCGTCGGGTTCCAGTTTGTTGAGGTTGTCCAAAGCCCGTTGTCGGCACCCTGCCATGTATAGGTGGCGGGTCCTGTACCGGTTGTGGTGGCGTTTGCACTCGGGATGGTGGGTGCAGTATAATAATTTAATGTTGCATTGTTGATCCCGTCCCAGGCGAAAGGGATGATGGTGAACGAATATTGGGTGGCAGGTGATAAACCTGCGATGGTCTTTGTCAGTAAAGAGCCGGGGGTTACCAATGCTGCAACCGTGCCGTCGCCAAGAATGCTCCCTACCGTATAGCCTGTTGCGTCCACTGGTATCCCCGTGGGTGCAGCCGCACCGGTTTTCTGCAGGATCAGGTAGCCATCCGCCCCGGCAGCTGCTGCGGTCCAGGTTAAATTGATGGTGGTGGTCCCGGCCGGAACAGCACTAAAGCCGGTTACGTGAGAAGTAGGCTCATTGGCCAGGGTGAAGAACGAGGCTTCGCTGGTCAGGGAGGTCCCGACGGAATTGGTGGCATAAGCCTTGAAAAAGATTTGCGTTTTTGCAGGCAGTGCACTGCGGGTATGCGAGAAAGTTGCAACAGTGGTACCGCCTTCAGCCAGTTTGTTGTCGGCGATCGTAACGCCGGTTGTGATTTTCCATACCGTGCCTCTTTCGGTTATTGGAGAACCACCATCGGCTGTAATGGTGCCTCCCAAAACAGCAGTGGTATTGGTTATTGTGGCTGATGTTGGCAGCGAGATGAAGGGAGCCGTTGCTGCTGCTGTGGTTGCCTGGCTGTTGGGGTTGAGGGTCGCCGTGGAGGTCAGGTACTTGGTTGTGGGCCCGGTACCATTGTATTCGTAAACCCGGAACCAATAGGTCGTGCTGCCGGTTAAACCGGTCACGCTGACGGAATTGCCACTGTTGTTGTAAACAACCTGCTCCCCTGATCCTGAATAGGTGGTATTGGCTGTAGGGCTGGTGCCATCCACTGGATTTGTAAAACTATTGACGGTATTCATGATCACGATCCGCTTGGCTCCGTTCCCGGAGGTCCAGTTTGCAGTCATCCCGGTTGTGGTGACACCGCTAAAGGTAATGTTGCTGGCCTGGATGGTGGGTGCTGAAATGGTTGCCCCCGGCGCAAATGCGATACCGCGGAATGCCTGTGCAGTGGAGGTAATGGTTGCAAGGGTGGTCACGGTACTTGCAATGGTCGCGTTGTAGCCCGTGGCATCGGTCAGGGTGACCAGGTTGCTGGTGTAGGGTGACGTTGTTGAGGCCGTTGCACCGTATAATGTAACGGTAGTTCCTGACACGGATCCTGTAATGTTCCGGATGGCAGCTATCGCAATGGTGCCATTGGCTACCCAACTGCCCGCAACAAGTGAATATTTCTGAATGGTTCCGCCGTCATCGGCCACATATACAACGTCAACACCGGGAGTACCGGCATCAAGGTCAGCAAAAAAGAAACCGTAGGGACTGCCGCCGCTGGTGGGATACCCGGGAAGGTTTGTGGTAGTCTGGCCGCTGGTCGTGGGTGTGCCGGTGCCGATGGTTGCCAGGCGGAATGCCCCGGAAGCGGATGTGGTATAAAGTTGCCCGCCGAAAATATTGAGCCCCCTGAGATTGGTGACCGTCGTAGACAGCTGGGTGGAGGTGGTGGCTCCCAATGCGGCATAACGGGCGCCTCCTACGCCACCATCGATCCATAGAGAGGTTCCATCGGTGCTGCATGCTCCCCTGGGATTGCTGGCGGAGGCGGCATCGGTTAAAGCTGTCGTGGTATTGATGACGGCTGAGGAACTGACGACCCCGATAATCCTCGGAATGAGGGTGGATGCCGATGATGTAAGTACGGTTGCATTGGGAAGTGCGGCACCGTAACCGGCCATGATCAGGTAGTTCCCGTCGGCCGAGCGGGTCATCAACCCTTCGGATGAAGCACTCCCTGCACAAACCAAAGGAAAGTTTGATCCTGAGGTGGTAGTTGGCATTGGAACCGACTGCACCAGGGTTCCCGTGGTGGTATATTCATCCAGGAAAACAGCATTGCCCGTATTGATCAATGCATTGACACCATCACCTACCCTGTAAATAACAACGTTGCCCGGAGTAAAAGGTGCCTGGGCAAACCCGGTTTTGTTCATCCCGATAAACAGTATTGCCAGAATACAAATGGACAGTTTTGTAAATTTTCTCATAAAGATTTTTTCAGATTATTAATGATCCTGTTTCAATTTCATGCAGCTCCCGTCATCGAAATTGAAAGTGTAGCGCCAAGACCGGAGGTTGTTGATATGCCCGGAAGACCTTTCAACGATCCTTTTTTAGGGAATGTTTCTTAATAAACAAAAGTATAAAGATTTTAGGGAACTCTGCTAATTTCATTATTAAGAAAATATTAACAAAAAAGCCCCGCCTGTTCCGGCGGGGCTTTTTTGATGGATAATCTGCAACCTGCAATAAACCATGGTTAAACTGTAAAGATTGTTAACTCTTTGCCTATTGCCTTATGCCACTTTATTTGTTAACAAGCACCTTTTTCACAACCTTGTGCTCGCTGTTAAGGAATACAACGGAATAGATTCCGGTCGCAACGGGCCTGAGATCCACCTGTTTTTCAAATGTGCCGTTTACCTGTATGTCGTTGAGTTCGTAAATCTTGGCGCCAAGCTGGTTGAATACCTGGATGGAATAGGTTTCCTGAACAGGGCTGGCGATCGAGACCGTAAACCTGCCGTCGTTAGGCACCGGGTACACATTGAAATTGCTGTTCTGCAACTCCTGCTGACCGGTCATGACAACCCACACTTTATTGGAAACAGGCGAAGAACAACCATTGGTGGTTACAACAGACCAGTAGTACCCTGTATTGTGAGTAACAGTATAGGTCTGGCTGGTTGCACCGGCAATGGCATTTCCCTCATAGTACCACTGGTTGCCTGCGGTTGCGCTGCTGTGTAGCACCGCACCGGTAGCAGTAACCACCGGGGCAGCAGGAATGGCATTCGTGGTAACGCTGAGGCTGCCAACGGTTCCGTTTCCACAGGTGTTTGTTCCCTTCACTGTCACCGCACCGGTTCCTGTTGTGGTTCCAAAACTTACAACAATGCTTTTGGTAGTTCCGCCCGAGGTAATGGTCGCTCCGGCAGGAACGGTCCAAACATAGGAGGTTGCATTGGCGATCGTCGGCACACTGTAAGTGATACCGGTTGAACCTGCACATACAGAAGCGGGTCCTGTTATTGTTCCGGCGGCAGCCGGGAGCGGGTTAACCGTTACCGCGAAAGCAGGCGACGGTGTTCCGTTTCCGCAACTGTTTGTTCCTGAAACAATGATGTTCCCGGAAACAGCCGTTGCACCGAAATTAACGGTAATGCTCTTTGTTCCTGCACCAGTGGCAATAGTAGCACCAGCAGGCAGACTCCAGGTATAGGTTGAGGCGTTCAGGATTTCGGCACATGAATAGGCAACGCCGTTTGTCCCCGCACACAATGTTGCGGTTCCGGTGATGGATCCTGCGGCATTCGGCATTGGGTTCACGAAGAGGTTGTATACTGACGGGGTTGTGGCTGAACATGCAGATGCATTGTTGTAGTTAACACTTACCCATTGTGCACCCACGCCTGTCCAGGTTACGTTGATGGCACTCGTTCCCTGTCCCGAAACAATCGTTCCGCCGGCAGAAGCGGCCCATACATAGTTGGTCATACTGCCTTCGGTGTAGTACATGTTGCCGGTAGAACCAACGCACGGGGCGTTGTTGCTGCCGATGGTGGGTACCGGGGTTGCATTTACTGTTACATTGTAGGTAACCGGTGCAACGGCTGAACAACCGTTGCCATTGGCGTAATTGACCATAACGGTCTTGGCTCCCGAAGTGGTCCAGGTTACCGTTACCGTATTGCTGGTAGCAGTTCCGCCTGCTGTAATGATACCACCTGCTGCAACCGTCCATACATAGTTGGTCATCCCGGCTTGTGTTGTATAAACATTGCCTGCAACATTTGCGCAAACCGAAGCAGGACCAGTGATGGTGGGCACCGGGAGTGCATTAACGGTGATTGCCAGCGAGGAGGGTGTTCCGTTTCCGCAGGTTCCTGCACCGACACCAGCAACCGTAATATTACCGGCGGTAGTGCCGAAGGAAACGGTGATGGTACTGGTACCAACACCGGCTGTGATGGTTGCGCCGGTTGGTAAGGTCCAGGAATAGCTGACAGCGTTGGTGATGGCCCCAACCGAGTAGACATTTCCGGTCGAATTGGCACAAACCGCGTTGGGTCCGGTGATGGCACCAGCAGCACCCGCAGGGGCTGTACAGCCGGTCAGGAAGGACTGGTCGGCACCGTAAGTGGTTCCGGCCGAGTTAACGGCAACACAGCGATAGTGGTAGGTGTTGTTGATTATGAGACCAGTAAGGTTGGCCAGCGAGGTGGAGGCGGAGTTTCCTGAAACGGTCGGAGGAGTTCCGGCAACATTGGTCCCGTAGGCAGTGGTAGGACCCCAGTCGAAACTGACCGTTGTTGAAGGACTGTTGGCGTTGATCGTTCCGTTTAGGGTTGCGGTGTTTGCTCCAATCCCTGTGGCCGCGTTGGTGACAACCACCGGCAATGCGGCACCGGTTGTGAAGGTCATGTCGTTTCCATTGATCGTTCCGCCGATATTGGTGGCAACAACCCGGCAATGATACGTCGTATTGAAAGCGAGCCCGGTAATTGCAGCACTGACATTGGTCGCTGTTGACCCGGTAACTGTAGCGGGTGTTGCCGTAGCGGTTGAACCATAGGCGGTTGTAAGCCCGTACTGAATGGAGACCGATGATGAATTGCCATTTGCGTTGACATTCCCGTTGAGGGTTGCCGTTGCTGCGGTGACCAGGGTGGCTGCTGTTGTGACAACCGTGGGAGGTGCAACAAGAACAGCTTCAACGCCGTATTTCAGATCGGCTGTGCTTACCGAAGGAGTTCCACCGGTGATCAGGAAGTTGTAAAAGGTGTTTCCTCTTCCCGGTGATTCAGTATAGGATCCCAGGGGATACCACTGAACGGTACCGGCCGACTGAGTCACACCAACAAAGAAGTCCGCGTTTGTAAGCGTCTGTGCCGTAGGGAAGGTGAAACTGTAGTTTGTACCGAGATCACCCGCCACGATGGTATGATCGGGCGTTTGAGACAGGATGGTCCCGGTGGCATCCATCAACACGGCGGCAACGGTATTGCCGACATTTGCCGCATAGTTGTATAGGGATACATTCGCGCCTTTTACCAGTCCCGTTCCGTTCATGTGATATTTCGCGGCAAAAATACCGGTTCCCGGGTAGGTGTAACCGTACCCGCCGGCCCCTGCAACATTGTAATTGTATGAAAACACGTTGTTGTTCACATTGGTGGTGATCGTCAACGTATTGTTTGCCGTGAAGGTTTCACCGGCGATGGCCGAGGTGACTGCATTGATGGTCACATCTTCAAGCAGGGTGGGGGTCCAGGCGGGGAAATTGATCGTTGTCGCCGTACCTCCGGCAAGGGCCGTAACAGGTAAAGTGGCGGTATAGCGTACTGTTGATGTTGCAACATCCTTGATGGTGAGGATTACATTGCAGGTAAGGGCTGAGGCTGAGATGTTTGAAACCCTCACGCCTACGTTTGACGGGGTTCCGAACGGGGTCGGAACTCTTTCGGTAGCATAGATGTTGGTGATGGCGGCAATATCCGTCAGGGAGTTATTGGTAAAGGTGGTTGCGGGACGGAACGCGGTAACAGCAAGGGCTGTTCCCTGTGCCGTTGCGCTCTGGTAACCGTAGCACAAGGTGGCCTGGTTGGTGTTGCAATAGGCGACCAGTGCGGTTGTTCCGAGGGCTCCGGCAGCATTGGCGAATTCCCATGCCACATATACGCCGCCTCCGGTATAATTGAAGGTAGTGCCGTTAACGAACGGGATGGAATAGGCCCCGGCATTGATGGGTACGGTAAATGCCGGATCGGCGCTTACCTGTGTGAAGCCGGTGGTTGTCCAGGTCGATCCCAGGGTGTAGGTAACGTCGGTGGTATTCATCAGGTAGATATTAAGGATCCCGGTCTGGGTTCCCACACCTGCGGTTGCAATTAAAAACCCGATCGCATCGATGCTGTATCCGGAAGGGTAACCAGCTGCAGCCATTTCAGAAGGCAGGACGAGAAACTCCTCACGCTCATACCTTACCCCGGCATTTCGCGGGATCCTGCTGTTGCCGGAGGTACTCCCTACACTAGGCAATACCCAGGTGGTCATGGCATCTGTTCCCGGATTGGAATAATTCTGGATGAACCCCGGCATCGATGGCAGCGTGTTCACAAAGGGCGCATTTCCATCATGGATCGGCCTGGGGCTCGATTGGGTCAACTGCCCGTAACTGTATGCAGTGAGCAATAACACAAATAATAATAGTAGGTTTCTTTTCATACGCTTCATTTTAAAAAGGTGAAACACTAATTTAGTTTAGAACTGACTGGTTGGATATCGGATCATTGAAACCGGAAAGATGGTTTCTGACTTTGAGTAACAAAAATAATATTAAATCTGTGCAAAAACCAACATAATAAAGATAACATGCGCCTTTTTTGCAAATTATTTTTAATAAATACAAATAAACACTATTTTCCTGATAATTATTGAAAATTAAAGAAAAAGAGAGGCTGCTTCATGATTTTTGAAACAGCCTCTCTTCTTTAAAACAGGCTCCGGCAATAATGCCTGTTGCCTATTGCCTGTTGCCTTATTTATTGACCAACACTTTCTTCACTACCTTGTGTTCACTGTTGAGGAACACCACCGAGTAGATGCCGTTGGCGATGGGTCGCAGGTCAACCTGCTTTTCGAATGTGCCGTTTACCTGCACATCACCCAGTTCGTAGATTTTCGCTCCAAGCTGGTTGTAGATCACGATGGTGAAGGTTTCCTGTACCGGGCTGGCAATGGTTAAGGTGAACCGCCCGTCGTTGGGTACAGGGTACAAGTTGAAGCTGCTGCCGTTGAGTTCCGCCTGGCCGGTCATCACCACCCAAACTTTGTTCGAGAGCGGTGAAGAACAACCGTTGACCGTTACAACAACCCAGTAGTAGCCCGTGTTGTGGGTCACCGTGTAGGTCTGGCCCGTGGCACCTGCGATGGCGTTGCCTTCGTAGTACCACTGGTTGCCGGCGGAGGCGCTGCTGGTAAGCATCGCGCCGTTGGCCGTAACCACCGGGGCTGCCGGGATGGCATGGATCGTCACATTGAGGCTCGAAACCGCCCCGTTGCCGCAGGTGTTGGTTCCCTTCACGCTCACCACCCCTGTTCCGGCCGTGGCGCCATAGTTAACCGTGATGCTCTTGGTTCCCGCACCGGTGGCGATGGTCGCGCCGGCAGGCAGGGTCCAGGTATAGGTGGAGGCATTCAGGATTTCGGCACAGGAATAGGCTACGCCATTGGTTCCCGCGCAAAGCGTGGCAGTGCCGGTAATGGCGCCTGCAGCGTTGGGCATCGGGTTGACGAACAGGTTGTAGACTGTGGCGGTGGGAGCGGTACACAAGGTGCCGTTGACATAATTGACACTCACCCATTGTGCTCCAACGCCCGTCCAGGTTACATTGATGGCGCTGGTGCCCTGGCCAGAAACGATTGCTCCGCCCGTAGATACCGTCCATACGTAACCGGTCATACCACCTTCGGTATAATACATGTTGCCTGTTGAACCAACACACGGTGCGTTGTTGCTGCCGATGGTCGGAAC
>Ga0118677_10000104_pt1 | contig 164772 bp, 171 predicted proteins | sample AliMusrvi5mmetaG_FD_86154 | JGI IMG/M metagenome (GOLD analysis project Ga0118677, IMG submission 86154) | reverse complement strand
GATTCTTACTCAGACGGGCAATCGTCTCTACTGCGATCGGCACGCCGGAGCGGCCGGGAACGTTATACAGCACCACCGGCAGACCGGTCTGGTCGGCAACCGTGGAGAAATGGCGGTAAAGTCCTTCCTGGGTCGGCTTATTGTAATAAGGCGTCACTTGCAGTGTCGCGTCGGCGCCAGCGGTCCTGGCATGCTTAGTCAGTTCTATGGCCTCGGAAGTGGAGTTGGCTCCGGTTCCGGCAATAATCTGACAGCGTTTTTTCGCGGTTTCTATCGTGACTTCGATCACTTTCATGTGCTCTTCGAATGATAATGTCGGCGATTCACCGGTTGTGCCGACGGGAACGATGCCGTCCACCCCCCCGGCAATCTGGAATTCCACCAGTTCACGCAACTTGCCGAAATCAACGGCACCCTGCGAAAACGGCGTTACGATTGCTGTATAAACACCCTGCATTTCCATATATGTCTCCTGATATAGTAGCTTAAAAGTTAAATATTTATCCTGTTAAGATAGCCTTTCCCAACAAATAAATCAATATCCCCGGCAATCTTTGCAATATTTTTTTAACCGAGTCCAACATTCTGGACAATCTGGACACCATGTCCGCATAATGCGTTTGGAAGTCTGGGATGGTATTTTCCGGTTCCATACTTTCCAAATTGGCCCCTTTTATCTCCCGCATTCGCGGGACCCGCAAGCGGGGCACACTCCCGCGAAGCGGGCTTTCCACCATTTTGGACACACCTCAACCTCTTTTTGGACACCCTGTCTGCACAATGTGTTTGGGAGTACTGTGAAGATTGGGAGGTCTGGGGGGATTTTCTGGTTTTCCCGCTTTCCACTTGGCCCCTTTTCTTGCTTTCCACTTCCGCGAAGCGGGCTCCCCCATTTTGGACACCCATTACCCTCATTTTGGACACCAGTCCTGCATAACGTTTTTCATGGGGGCTTATGGGGCCTATAGGACTTATAGGCCATATGGGGGGCCTGGATTTCCCCCCAGTCCGTTTTGTCCGTTGTGTCCGTTGCTTTCCCCCATTTTGGACACCCTTTAACCTCATTTTGGACACCCCTCCTGCATTCTGTGGTTTTGTCAAAGACCTGCCCCATTTTATGTTTCAGGTTTGACCTTGATTTAGTTTTTATTTGAACAGGAGTACCCTAAAAACTTAGTACTCCCCCTATTTTATTGGATTTTGAATGTTTAAGATGTGAAGTTCCTTCTGTACGTTTTTGTTTGCCGACGAAAACTAACCCAAAGGAACTTCACATGGATAAATCACTAAAAGGTCTGATTCGCTGGTTCTGCCGCAAGATAACCTTGAATGAACTAGCCTCGATCGTTGTTGTTCTGCTTGAAATCTTGAACGGGAAGAATAACGACTTTGAGTTGAAACCGGAGCAGGAGAGCAAATCTGCCAATTACCGTAAATTCACATTCGACGAACTGCGGGCACTTACGGAACCGCCTGAACTCAAGCCCGATGTTCTCTTTGATTGGAAGCAACTCAAGAACGATTACTTTTTAAAGCATCTGCAAGAGTTGAAACCTGTACAGCGCAAAGCCGGCTCGATCTCACCTCCCGGACATTGCCGCTGCGAACATTGCGGTGCGCCGGTCGAGTATTTGTATCTGAACGACGGACGCAAAGGAAATCAGGTTCGCTGCAAGGTTTGCAACAAACTCAGCCCAACCGGACGCATACGGCGTCCCTGCAATGCGAAATATTACTGTCCGTACTGCGGTCATGCGTTATTCTTCTGGAAAGAGAACGAAGTGGAAACCATTTACAAATGTCAGAATTTGAAGTGTTCTCATTTTATTGAGCATCAGCAAAACTTGACCAGACAGGAAGCCAGAGAGCGCAGCGAAAATATTTCCAACTCGAATTACAAGCTGCATTACCAGTATCGCGAATATCACATTTCGCCCGGTGATTTGGAATGTGCAAGGCCGCTTATGAAGACCAAAGTCGACTTGCGCAACATTCACAACAGCTATCACACCGTTGGACTTGTGCTGAGCCTGTTTATCAACGTCGGACTTTCTTCGAGACAAACCAGAGAGGTACTCAAGGGACTTTTCGGAATCAAAATTTCCCATCAGACCGTCATCAACTACGTGAACGCCTCCGCCTCAATTATCGCTCCGTGGCTCGACAAATCCCTGCCCAGACCAGCGTCAACCGTCGCCGGAGATGAAACCTACATCATTGTTGAAAACGAATGGCATTACACATGGTTCACCATTGACAGCGCAACTCGTGCGATCTGCGGATATAACATCTCCGACAATCGCGGAACAAAGCCCGCTCTGGCGACACTATACAACACCTTCGGCCCTCCAGAATCAAACATAGATAAAAAGTTCACATTCATCCGCGACGGGCTTGGCTCATATGATGCGGCAATCAACGCATATAACCAGAAATGCAATGTCGATATTATTCAGGGAAAAACCGTTGTAGGACTCGAGAACATGGATCAGACAAGTACGCAATATCGTCCTTTCAAGCAACTGATTGAACGACTCAACCGGACGTACAAGTTCCACACCAGGCCTCGCGCCGGATTCAAAAGCCTTGCCGGAGCAATCTGTATGACCACCATGTTTGTCGCGTATTACAACTATATGCGAAAACATACAGCCAGGCTTAATACCCCGCCGTTGCTGCTGGATGCCTTGAAGGGTATTCAATCCTACCCGAAACAATGGGCGAAACTACTGCAACTGGCATCTGCATAATTCAAAATCCAATTTTCAAACAACTCTGGAAAAACAAATCCATTTGTTTTTTCCTGGACAACTGTCTCGTAAATATTAAGGTTCTGGAGCTGTCAATGCCAAAATCGTATAAATAGCGGACGCAGGACGCGGCTTTATGCCGATTTTGACGTTGACGGCGACAGGTTCTAATGTAGCTCCATCGCCTTTTTACCTATCAGTACCTTTCTTCATTTTCTTTCATGCCAGATTTGACACTACCCCCTGTCCCATATTCCACCCGTCCATGTTCCTTTGACAGGACTGTTCAAAACAGTCTTGAGATTCCAGTTGACATGACTATCGAAAAACAAGACATTGCCACCAGCGTTATGGCGGTTGGAAATAGTCCTGAGTGGTTCTTGCGCGGCAACTGCATAGGACATAAATCCAACTAAATAAGGCCATCCAGCTCCTGTTGAGTCCCCATATGAATCACATAGGATCAAAGTCCTGGCGGGGCGTTTTATCTGGGATATCTTTTGCGCTGCCCATTGGGATCCTCCTGGAAATTTATAATTATATCCGTATCCCATGCAGCTTTCAGCAGCATCAACACCGCCAAATACGCTTGGAACTTTCCTGAATGAAAATTCAGAAACTGAAGTGGGACATTCAAACACTTTGGTGGGCTTTATGTAACGGGGGCATATCCGCATATACCATGCCCCGCCTGCCGCGCTAAGTTCCGGAATCCACTCATTCTCCGAGTTTTCATACAGGGATAAACCTATGCCAAGCTGTTTTAGGTTACTACTGCAAAAAATGGCTTTAGCACTCTCGCGGGCTTTATTCAACGCGGGTAGCAACATTGATGCCAAAATTGCAATGATCGCGATCACAACTAGGAGTTCGATGAGTGTAAAATTCCGTTTCCCGAACTGTTTCTTTTGCATGATAACATCTCCTTTTTTAGTATTATGTAGTTGCATTTAACAATACCTGATTTAATTTTGACGAAATTGATTTTGTGCCGTTTTTTCTGCTGCCGGTAGTCTGCCGGTGAATGACGACGCTTTTCAGGCTTTCTATTTTTCTATCCATTGCCGGATGCTCGATCCGGTTCATCAGCATATCCACCGATTTCTTGCCCAGTTCATTGTAATTCACGCCAGCCGAAGACAGCGGGTTGTCACCGGAGGGAAAATACATTTCCGGCCAGCGGATATCATCTCCGAAACCGAATACTTCAACCTCTTCAGGACAGGTAATATTCATTTTTTTCAATTGCCCCAGAATCCCCAGAGCAATATTGTCATTTTTGCACATAATGGCCGTCGGCCGTTTTCTTTTGTTCATAATCCGTTCTGCGATTTTTGCTCCGCAGGCCTGCTGGAAAGGCGACATGGCGTTATCAAAGTCGGCAATTTTCAACCTTTTCTCATCGGCGATTATCGGTTCCAGCCCGTACTCGCGCATGGCATCCATAAAACCGATATATCGACCGTGTTTTTTTATGTTCAGTAACAAATTTCCGGCCAACGCTATCCGCCGATGACCGTTGCCGATAAAATATTCCACTATTTTGCGTCCACCGTTTTCTTCGTCAATAAACAGGCTGTCACAGTGAACATTGTTTTTCTGTGATTTAATCTCCAATCCGGCAGCGACAACAGTAATGCCGCATGAGATGGCATATTGTACGTTCGCGGCGATATCTGAATAATTGTGACTTAAAAAAACAATCCCTTTCAGAAAATTGTGGTAGTGTATCAAACGGCTCTTCAATTCCGCCTGACAAATGTAGTTAATCCGTAACGCCTCATACCTATACTGAAAGACATTGTTTACGGCGGCGTGCTCAAGAATTTTAAATACATGATGCTCTGGTACTTCAGGAGCAGCAATCCCAATAACAGGATATGAACAGACTTGACTTAAATGCCGATTGCCCGGAGAAACGTCTTTTCCCCCGACATACATGCCGCTGCCGATTATTTTATGGATGAGTCCCTCCTGCTGCAGGACGTCAAATGCCCGGCGGACGGTCAACTGGTCAAAACCCCACTCCTGGCTTAAAGACCTTTGATCCGGCAAGGAATCGCCGGTTTTATAAATACCCTTTTCAATCTGCTGCCGGTACTCATTAGCCATGCAAAGATATTTGGGTAATTTTTTTGCTGTTACGTGGCAAAGAATAAAAATCTGGCCCAAAGAAACTGGCAAAGCCCTCTAGGCGATCGAGCTTACCAACACTGTCAAAAGCCTCGGCGTAAAGTCCCATTGCATTGAATGCGCTATAGCAACCTGCACAGCCGCAAGCACTCTCTTTTGCCCCCTTGGAGTGTGGTGCACTATCAGTGCCCAAGAAAAACCGTGGATTACCACTCGTAGCTACTTCCAATAAAGCAAGTCGATGCTCTTCACGCTTAAGTACTGGTAAACAATAGTGGTGCGGACGAATACCACCAGAAAAGATAGCATTACGATTCATCAGTAAATGTTGTGGCGTAATGGTTGCGCCAATGAGACGCTTCTCGCTAGTAACTGTATCTCGCACATAGTGAGCAGCTTGCAAGGTAGTGATGTGTTCAAAGACAATCTTGAGCTCTGGTAAATCTCTGCGCAAAGGCTCCAGCACACGATCGATAAACACGGCTTCACGATCAAAGATATCAATTTCAGAATTCGTCACTTCACCGTGAACTAAGAGCGGCATACCCACTGCTTGCATAGCTTCCAAAGCTGCATAACACTGATGAATATCACTTACACCAGCATCACTATTGGTAGTGGCGCCAGCAGGATACAACTTGAAGCCAATAATTCCATCCGCCTTTGCCTTGCGCACTTCTTCGGCACTAGTGTTGTCTGTCAAATACAAAGTCATTAAAGGCGTAAAGTTTTTAATCTGTAGCGACACCAACTTACTCTCAATTCTGGATCGATAAGCTTTAGCTAATTCCACCGTAGTCACTGGTGGCTTTAAATTTGGCATGATGACGGCACGCGCAAATTGTCTTGCAGTATCAGCCAATACGCTAGCCATAACATCACCATCACGAATATGCAAATGCCAATCATCTGGCTGAGTGATTTGAATCTGTTGAGGGTTGGTCGACATGGTGATGACTTTAAGATTAATTAAGCAAGATGATACGGAAATCATTCACATTAGTAAGGGTGGGTCCAGTTTCTACTAAAGCGTCCAATTCTGCAAAAAATCCATAACAATCGTGCACCCCCAAAAATTCGTTTGGGTTAATACCCTTACTTTTACTGGCTTCACGTAGTTCTGGAGTAAACCAAGCGCCTGCATTTTTTTCGCTACCGTCAATTCCATCCGTATCTGCAGCCAAGGCAGCCAATTGAGAAATATGCCCAGTTTCCACAAACAGAGAGAGCAAAAACTCGCTACAGCGACCGCCTCGACCTTTAATACCGGCAGGCAAAGTAACTGTACATTCACCACCAGAAATCAGAGCTATGGGTTTGCTACCATCGTGCTTATCAATGAGTTCCTTGGCGAGTTTCGCCTGATCAGCACCAACCTCTTTAGCCTCACCAGTAATGGTGTCACCCAGAATGATTGGCTCATAGCCCTCAGAGCGGACATAGTCAGCTGCGGCCTCTAGACTTTTATAAGCAGTTGCGATGACATGGTTTCTGACTGGAGCATTTTGCAAATCATGCTCTTTTAAAGTTTCCGGTATGAGCCCAGCCAAACCTTTTTGTAGATGATTGAGAACGGACGCAGGTATCGATATCTCATCTAGTTGATGTTTGGTCAAGATTGCTAGGGCATCCTGATAGCTGGAATAATCTGCTGCACAAGGGCCACTACCAATATCCGCAGGCTGATCTCCCGTCACATCAGAAATCAATAGCGCTTCAATTCGGGCACCGCGTTGCATCCCCGCTCTAGCCAGATTGCCGCCTAAGATTGCTGACAAATGCTTACGAACGATATTCATCTCCTCAATCGGAGCGCCGCACCTTAACAAAGCTTGTGTTGTCGTACGCATATCTTCCATACTGATGCCAGCTTGTGGCAAGGTCAATAAACTTGATCCCCCGCCGGATACCAACACAATCAATACATCTCCTGGATTGAGTTGATTAACTGAATGCAAAATCGCTTTTGCCCCATCCATACCGGCCTGATCTGGAACAGGATGGCCTGCTTCAATAATTTCAATGTACTCAGTTGGAGATCCATGACCATAGCGAGTTAATACTATGCCCTCAAGCTCAGTATTAGGCCAATGTTGTTTGGCAAAGCGCTCTAGTGCGCTAGCCATTGAAGCGCTAGCTTTGCCTGCTCCAACGATGAGACATTTTTTTTGTGGTGGGCTATTAGCAAAAATCTTTGCCAAGTATTCAGGCACGATTTTCTGAGGATCGGCCACAGCCAATGCGGCAGCAAAAGCATTTTGGAGAATGTTTTTTTGGTTACTCATCAGAGTATTCTAATCAAGCGTGGCTCGCTCTTGCATTTGCCACATTTCGGCATAGCGGCCTTGGTGTGCCAGCAACTCAATATGAGTGCCCCGCTCCACAATTTGGCCGTGCTCCATTACCAGTATCTGGTCAGCATGGACAATCGTTGAAAGTCGATGGGCAATGATGAGGGTGGTACGATTTTTAGCCAGACTCAGTAGCTCCTCCTGAAAGGCCCTCTCTGTTTTGGAGTCTAGGGCTGAAGTTGCCTCATCGAATATCAGCATTGCAGGGCTTTTTAATAAAGTACGAGCAATCGCAACCCTTTGTTTCTCTCCGCCAGATAGCTTTAGGCCTCGCTCACCGACTTGGGTGTTATAGCCATCAGGTAGGCGCTCGATAAAACCATCGATTTGTGCTGCTCGTGCCGCTTCTTGAACTGCCTCCGGGGTCGCCCCAGGATTTCCATAAGCAATGTTGTAACCAATCGTATCGTTGAATAAAACGGTGTCTTGAGGAACAATACCAATAACCTTGCGCAAGCTTGCCTGCTGCACATCTTGAATATTTTGCCCATCGATCAAAATCTTGCCGGACTGCACATCATAGAAACGAAATAGCAAACGGGCTAAAGTACTTTTACCTGCTCCACTCTGACCAACTACAGCAGTAATTGTTCCAGCGGGGATATTAAAACTCACATTACGCAAAATCTCACGCTTAGCGTCGTAATGAAAAGAGACGTGCTCAAAGTGGATATCGGGTCCAATCGTATAGTTCTGAATAACTAAGGGCTGAGCATTGGGTGAGTCAGCAATTTCTTTATCAGTATTAAGCAAAGAGAACATACGATCCATATCCGTCAGGGACTGCTTGATCTCTCGATAAATCACACCTAAAAAATTGAGGGGGATATAGAGTTGAATCATCAAGGTATTGACTAAAACCAAATCACCCAAAGTCATTGTGCCATTCATAACGCCTGAGGTAGCGCGCCATAGAATCAAAATCAAACCGATCGCAATAATGGTTTGCTGACCTAAATTCAGTACAGCTAAGGATTTTTGTGACTTGACTGCTGCCACTTGGTAACGCGCTAGATTTTCATCATAGCGACGCGATTCAAAAGCTTCATTGCCAAAATACTTCACCGTCTCAAAATTTAACAAAGAATCAATCGCTTTTTGATTTGCTCTCGAATCCATATCATTCATGGTGCGACGGAAATGGGTGCGCCATTCAGTAACAACTACGGTAAAGGCGATATAGAGAACTAGCGCTACAAGCGTAATGAGTGCAAACCAAATATCGTAGGTATAGGCTAAGTAACCTAGTACTAGGATAAATTCAATCAGAGTTGGCAAAATGCTGTACAGGGAATACTGAATTAGGGACTGAATCCCTCTAGTTCCCCGCTCAATATCTCGACTAACCCCTCCGGTCTGACGCGCCAAATGAAAGCTCAAGGAGAGTGCATGAAGATGCTCAAATACTTGTAGAGCAACCTTACGAACGGCGTTTTGCGTCACCTTGGCAAATAAAGCCTCACGCAATTCGTTAAACAATGAAGCGGAGATTCTCAAAAGACCGTAAGCCACAATCAGAGCGGCTGGAATGGCTAATAAGGCTTGGCCAGAATCCACCTTGATATTCAAGGTATCAATCAAACGCTTCATCAAAACAGGAATACCGAGATTGGCGACTTTGGCAGCGACCAAACATAGCAAAGCGAGCAATACTCTTAAGCGGTACTCCAACAAGTAAGGGAGTAAATCACGAATGACACGCCAATCACTTCGCTGTGCAATCGTTAAGGAAGGCTCACTTGATTTTGGGCCTGCTAAATGTCTCATAGTGCCCTTGAAGAAAATAACTGCAGAATAGCCTGGCCATTACTTGGGGAAAAACATTTAGCAGCAGCAGCTGCAAAAGGAAGCCACTCATAAGCAATATGCTCTCGGGGTGAGAGTCTAATGGCGACCTCATCAGGCACCCTCAATGAGAACCAATGTTCAGTATTTTTAAACACACCGGCTTCATATCTAAAGCGCCATTGTGGATAAATTTCGTATTCAATTTGATGCTGCATGTTTTGTAAGGCATCTGCAGGTAAGGTCTTGGCATCGATACCGGTTTCTTCAAACACTTCCCGGATAGCAGCTTGAGCTAGATCCTCACCGATAAAATCAATACTACCTGTTACGGATTGCCAGAAGCCTTCTCGATCAGCTCGCTCAATCAATAAAACTTCCCCATTCGATTTATAAATGACAACTAAAACCGAGACAGGGATTTTCAAGATTCAGCTAGCTTATACAGTGGGCGCTGCTTGGCGAAGGCGGATGTGTAATTCACGTAATTGACGCTCATCTACTGGGCTAGGTGCTTGAGTCAACAAACATTGTGCCCGTTGTGTTTTGGGGAAGGCAATTACATCACGAATCGACTCGGCACCAGTCATCATGGTGACGATACGATCCAAACCAAAAGCGATACCGCCATGGGGAGGAGCACCATACTGTAGGGCATCTAACAAGAATCCAAATTTAGCTTGCGCCTCTTCTGGACCAATCTTTAGCGCACGAAATACTTGGCTTTGAACCGCCTCTTGATGAATACGTACAGAGCCGCCACCAATTTCGCTACCATTTAATACCATGTCGTAGGCCTTTGCCAAGCATTTGCCTGGATCGGTCTCGAGGTATTTCATATGTTCATCTTTAGGGCTGGTGAATGGGTGATGACAAGCAACCCATCGTGCTTCAGCATCATCGTAATCAAACATAGGGAAGTCAACAACCCACAAAGGCTTCCAGCCTTCTGTGAATAAGCCATGCTCTTTACCCCAAGTAGAATGGCCAATTCGTAAACGTAAGTTACCGATTGCATCATTGACTACTTTTTCTTTATCGGCACCAAAGAAAATAATGTCACCATCTTTTGCACCAGTTCGTTTTAGGATACCGTCAATTGCTCCATCGTGGAGATTCTTGACGATTGGAGATTGCAAACCGTTGCGTCCTTCAGTGACAGAATTCACTTTGATCCAAGCCAAGCCTTTTGCGCCATAGATCGAAACAAATTGCGTGTAATCATCGATTTCGCTACGACTGATCTCTGCGCCACCAGGAACACACAAGCCTACTACTCGACCACCCGCTTGATTAGCGGCTCCAGAGAAGACCTTGAAATCCACATCTTTCATCAGATCAGTCAACTCGGTAAATTCCATTGCAACCCTCAAGTCAGGCTTATCTGAGCCATAGCGCGCTATACCCTCGGAATACGGCATAGTTGGGAAAGGATTGGGCAACTCAACACTCATAGTGGTCTTGAAAATATGACGAATCATGTTTTCAAATAAGTTACGAATCTCGATCTCATCTAAGAATGCAGTCTCACAGTCAATCTGAGTAAATTCAGGCTGACGATCAGCGCGTAAGTCTTCATCACGAAAGCACTTAGTAATTTGATAGTAACGATCAAAGCCGGCCACCATCAATAATTGCTTAAATAACTGTGGAGACTGTGGCAAAGCAAAAAATTGTCCATCATGCACACGGGAAGGAACCAGATAATCGCGAGCGCCCTCAGGAGTGCTCTTGGTGAGCATCGGCGTTTCAATATCAATAAAGCCCGCAGCATCTAAATAACGACGGCATTCCATTGCAACGTTGTAACGCAAACGCAGATTCTTTTGCATTTGTGGACGACGCAAGTCGAGAACACGATGGGTCAAACGAGTCGTCTCTGATAAATTCTCATCGTCTAACTGGAATGGTGGCGTTACCGATGCATTCAGAATCACCAATTGATGACAAAGAATTTCAACCTTACCACTCACTAAATCGGTATTTTCAGTACCAGCAGGACGTGCCCGCACTAAGCCCGTAATCTGAATACAAAACTCATTACGTACTTGCTCAGCAAGTGCAAACATCTCTGGACGGTCAGGATCACAAACAATTTGGACAAAACCCTCACGATCGCGTAAGTCAATAAAAATCACGCCGCCATGATCACGACGACGGTTCACCCAACCTGCGAGGGTGACTTCTTTACCAATCAGTGAATCGCTTACCTGGCCGCAGGTGTGACTTCGCATCGACATAACAATTTCCTATAAATCAAAGAGGTTTTGGAGACTCTAATGCAGTCTTACCAATAGAGCTATGGGGTGGGACAGATCCCATTGAAACAATATGTTTAAGTGCTTCTTCAACACTCATATCCAGTGCAATCGTTTGCTCACGTGGCACGATCATGAAGAAGCCTGAAGTAGGATTAGGGGTAGTTGGCAAAAAGACATTTACATAGTCTGCGCCTAACTTAGTACTAATTTCTTTTGCAGGTAATCCTGTTTGAAAAGCAATTGCCCAAGAATCGGCATGGGGATAGCGAATCAATAAGGCCTTACTAAAAGCATTACCGTTACCAGATAATAAAGTCGTAGATACCTGCTGAACACTCGAATAAATAGAGCGAACGATAGGAATCCGATTAACAAATCTGTCCCAAATTCTCATCCACCACTGTCCAGCAAAATGAATGGCTAACAAACCTGTGAAGATGATTACAAGAACGACAATTAAGATTCCGACGCCTGGAAGGTTACGGAAATGCTGTAAATCAGATGAGAACTGCTCTGGAAAAACCGCAATAATGGCGCTCATGACGGAGCCAAAAACACCGTCGAGCAAGCCCAAGCCCCACGTGATCACCCAAATGGTGACGGCCATCGGGGCCCAAACGAGAATTCCAGCGATAAAGTATTTTTTCATGTTTTCTGCCTAACCTCGTATTTTAACGGGTTAGATGCCCTTTGGGCGAGAGCCTAGTAAATACCGAGGCTGATCAAGACGATCCCAGCTAAAAATCCACCCGCAAAGAGGAGTGCCCCTACGATTAAACGGTGAGTGCGGCGCTCTTCGAATAAAACTGCCCTCAAAACCTCCAATTCAGCGTTTTGATTTTGTTGCTGATTTTGGGCCAAACTATCTGCAATCAACCTTGGAAGGGTTGGCAAAATTTTTGCCCAAGCAGGCGCCTCTGTCTTCAGGCCATCAATAAAGCCCCGCCAGCCCAGCTGCTTATCCACCCACCTCTCTAAAATTGGCTTTGCTGTTTTCCACAGATCCAAATCGGGGTCCAGTTCGCGGGCTAAGCCTTCTACATTTAATAAAGTTTTTTGCAAGAGCGTTAACTGAGGCTGAATCTCCACCTTAAAGCGTCGAGAAGTTTGGAATAGACGCATCAGCACAATACCTAAAGAAATCTCTTTTAAGGGTCGATCAAAGTAAGGCTCGCAAACGGAACGTACTGCCCCCTCCAACTCCTCGACTCTGGTATTCGCTGGCACCCAACCAGACTCGATATGTAACTCAGCTACTCTGCGGTAGTCACGATTAAAAAAAGCTAAAAAGTTTTGAGCCAAATAATTTTTATCGATTTCACTTAGTGTGCCAACAATGCCGAAGTCAAAAGATATAAAGCGACCAAAAGTTTCAGGCTCTAAGCTGATGGAAATGTTTCCAGGATGCATGTCTGCATGAAAGAAACCATACTCAAACACTTGAGTAAAAAAGATCTCAACGCCATCTGCTGCAAGCTTCTTAAAATCTACTCCTGCAGCGCGTAACTCTGCAGTACGACCAATCGAGATGCCATCCATTCTCTCCATGACGATCACGTTGGTTCGACAAAGATCCCAATACATTTCGGGGATCATGAGTTTCTTGGAGTCAATAAAGTAACGGCGCAACTGACTTGCATTAGCAGCCTCGCGCATCAGGTCGAGTTCATCATGCAAATAAATATCAAACTCAGCAACTACTTCACGAGGCTTTAAGCGCCGACCATCTTCTGATGCTTTCTCAATAATTTTGGCTAGATCCCTCATCAAAGCCAAGTCACCTTCAATCACCGGCAGAATGCCTGGGCGAAGCACTTTGATAGCTACTGATCTGCGCTGCCACTCAGGATGTTTATCTGTGCCGTGTAAAACGCCGAAATGCACTTGAGCTACAGAAGCGCTAGCTATAGGAGTAGCATCAAAATTTTCAAATACTTTTTCAATCGGCTCGCCCAACGCTGCCTCAATCAAACGTCGTGACTCTGCATTTGAGAATGGCGGAACCTGGTCTTGCAGCTTAGCCAGCTCGTTGGCAATGTCCTCGGGCAAAAGGTCTCGACGCGTTGAGAGGACTTGACCAAACTTCACAAAGATTGGGCCAAGCGCCTCTAGTGTTAAACGAATACGTTCGCCTCTCGGCAAGTCAGCACTCGGAGAAATCCAACACAGAATTGACAATAGACCACGGCGCAATCCAGGTTTGAGATTGTCACGCAATAAAGGCAACAAGCCATAACGCCAAGCGGTAAAGAAAATGAAAAAGAGGCGGCTAATTCGGCGCATGATTATTTTGTCTTTTGCTCAAGTAGCGCAATACGTTTTTCAATTCGATCTACTGAATCGCGTAACTCATTGAGTTCATTCTTACGAATCATGAAGTCCCGTTTATTCAGAAGTATTTTTCTTTCTTCGCTGACGTACTCCACAACATTCTGTAGAAAGTCTTTCGTAGCAGCTTGACCAGCCTTCACCATCGTCTTAGCTTGTCGTACTGCAAAGTTAGCAGGGGCGTCACCAACCCATTTAGCGAGGTCTTCTTCATACTCCCAGCGCACCTGAGAAACTAGTCGACCGATTAATTGAGCCAAATCAGCATCACCACTAATCTTCACTGCTTTGAAAGCTTGATCGCGTAAATTGCCAGAGCTTGCAAGCAAACCAGAAAGTGCTTGCGCCGAGACCTCTAAAAGCAGACTTGCTTGATCAGTACTATCAAGAGCGGCAATTTTTCCCTGTGGGGTGATCTCTACAGCCATCTGCCCCATTGGTAAATTTAAGGAAATACTTTTGCCTACATGAGGTGACAACTCTGCCATTGCCCATGGTTCACTGGCTAATACATGATTCACCCCGCGACATAGTGCGCCGGCAGCAAGGTAATGGGTTGAGGAGGTCAAGCTATTCATGGGTGCAAAAAACCCGCACGAATGCGGGTTTCCTTAGGAAAGTATCTAAGCTTAAACCAACTGCTGAATACCTGCTAGTACCCAACCTCCGGGGCCATTCACTGGCTTACTGAGATTCCAGATTTCCGAGAAGTTACTTGCTGGAGCAGAGACTTGCTCTCGAATCATGCCGGTAAATTGAACGCTGCAGTAATAATTACCATCAGCGGTTTCGATGCCTAGCAAACTGGCCTGCATGCTAACTACTTCAGTTTGATTGGAGGCGTCGAATCTGCCTGCCAAATCTTGCTCAATAGTGATGAACATCTCAGGAGTGGTGTATTCCTTTAGAGAAACTAAATCTCCCAGATCCCAAGCTTTTTGAAGGCGGACAAAGAATTGTTTGGCGTTCTCTAAAAAAGAGTACTCCTCAAAGCCCGGAGGCATAGTGGATTCAAACTTTTCAAGACTTGGGGTGACAGCACTTGCTGAGCTGCTCACGGGCTGAAAAGCGGGCTCTTGTTTAGCAAGAGGCTCGCTAGTCCGTTGCATGCCTTGAGCACCCGAGAACGATGGTAATAGACGTCTAATCACAAACATGATTGCAAAGCCAACTAGCAGCGCTATCAGCAAACCAGAAAACATTGAGGCCATTCCTTCGCCTAGGCCAAAGTGAGAGAAGAGGTAAGCGATACCTAGGCCTGCCGCTAAACCACCCAACATTCCGCCTATTCCACCAAAGCGACTTGGAGCTGCTGGTTGCGCTGGAGCGGCAGCAGGGGCGGCAGGCTGCGCCTGCTGAACTGGTCTTTGGGGAGGAATAGCTTGTCTTTGGATTGGGGCACTTGGAGCTCGACCAATGCTTCTACCGCCACCTAAACGCGCTGCATCAGCATCGGCTACTGCGGCAAATAACAGAGTACAACTTAACAATGCTGCTTTGAAAAAGTGCTTATTCATTCTGAACCCCCTAAATAAAATAAGTAATCCGTAGACTACCACCGCAATTGCATTTTAATATTTGATGCCGATATGGAGGGCCACAATACCCCCTGTCATGCGATGGGTATCCACTTCATCAAAGCCCACTTTCAACATCATGTCTTTGAGAGTCTGTGCATCTGGATGCATTCGAATAGATTCTGCTAGGTAACGATAACTTTCTGCATCTTGCGCAATCTTCTGACCCAACCAAGGCAGAATTTTAAAAGAATATGCGTCATAAATAGGTTGCAAGAACTCATCAGGCTTTGAGAACTCCAGGACTAGAACGCGGCCTCCGGGTTTAATGACACGCAACATCTCAGTTAGGGCTACATCCTTATGTGTCATATTGCGTAGACCAAATGCGACAGTTACTGCATCAAAATAATTTGGTGGAAAGGGAATCTTTTCAGCATCAAACTGAACGCAGGGTAAGGCCAAGCCATCATCTAGCAAGCGATCTCGACCAACGCGCAACATTGAGGCATTAATATCGCTCAGCCAAACTTGGGCATCTCCATTGATACCCCACTGGGCTGCTTGCGCAAACGCTTTTGCTAAGTCACCAGTGCCGCCAGCGATATCTAACACTTTTTGACCAGGGCGAACTTGGGCGCGCGCAATCGTCACTTTCTTCCATAGGCGATGTAAGCCAAATGACATGAGATCATTCATAACATCATATTTGTTGGCAACTGAATGAAATACCTCAGCTACCTTTCCAGCCTTTTCTGTTTCCTCAACACTCTGATAACCAAAATGGGTTTTACTCATACAGACTCTCTAGAAAATTAGTGACTGCCACAAGAGTGGGAATCTTTACTGGAGCCCATTACAGCATCGCGCTCAACTCCATGAGTATTGAGCTTAAGCAAATACTCAGCCCATAACTGTTTTTGGTTCTCTGCTAAATGCAGCAAGTATTCCCAAGTAAATAAACCTGAATCATGTCCATCAGAAAAGCTAGGCTTAATCGCATAATGGCCAACAGGCTCAATTTGCATGATCACTACGTCGCGCTTACCCGTTTGCAAAGTTTCTTGTCCGGGGCCGTGTCCTTGAACTTCTGCGGAGGGTGAGTACACCCTCAGAAACTCAAAAGGCAGATGAAAGCTTCTGCCATCTTCATAGCCTAACTCTAAGACTTTGGATTGCTGGTGGGCAACGATTTGATTAGGAATCATCAAACCAAGACCCTTTCAATACCGCCCTGATTGGCTTTGGCAACGTATTCTTGCATCCAGTCCGCACCCAAGATTTTTTGGGCCATCTCAACCACGATGTAATCAGCCGTAGTTGAACTATCTGCATCAAAGCGGGTCAGCCCTTGCAAACACGATGGGCAGCTCGTCAGCACCTTCACATCAACTGCTGGATCATCTTTCCGAAGGGCATTAGCGCCTTTTTCCATTTCAATTTCTTTGCGGAAGCGGACTTGCGTTGAAATATCTGGACGAGTAATTGCGAGTGTTCCAGACTCGCCGCAGCAGCGATCATTTTTAGGGATCGCTTTACCATCTTCCTGCTCAATCAGTTCATTGACAGTCTTGAGGGGGTCTTGCAACTTCATAGGTGAATGGCAAGGATCGTGATACATGTATTTCACGCCAGTCACGCCAGAAAGTTTCACGCCCTTCTCGAGCAAATACTCATGAATATCAATAATGCGGCAACCAGGGAAGATTTGCTCAAACTGATAACCAGCCAATTGATCGTAGCAAGTGCCGCAAGACACTACGACAGTCTTGATATCTAAATAGTTAAGGGTATTGGCAACGCGGTGAAAGAGTACCCTATTATCGGTAATCATTTTCTCGGCTTTATCAAAGTCGCCATTACCGCGTTGAGGATAGCCACAACAGAGATAACCCGGTGGCAGGACAGTTTGTACGCCGACATTCCAAAGCATCGCCTGAGTAGCTAAGCCTACTTGGGAGAACAAGCGCTCTGAACCACAGCCTGGAAAATAAAAGACAGCTTCAGTATCTGCGGAAGTGGTTTTTGGATCCCGAATGATTGGAACGTAATTGGCATCCTCAATATCTAGGAGCGCACGTGCGGTCTTCTTAGGCAAGTTGCCTGGCATTTTTTTATTCACAAAGAAAATCACCTGCTCTTTAACGCTCGGCTTACCTACCGTTGCAGGTGGGTGTGCAGTTTGCTTGCGAGCCAGCCTTCGGAATAGATCATTGCCTAATCTTTGAGCTTTGTAACCCCAGCCGATCATAGTCTTACGAACAAGATTAATCGTGTCAGGATTTGTTGCATTCAAAAACAGCATTGATGCAGCAGTACCAGGATTAAAACGCTGCTGCCCCATCTTGCGCAATAAATTACGCATATTCATACTCACATCACCAAAGTCAATTTTGACTGGACATGGCGTCAAGCACTTATGACAGACTGTGCAATGGGCTGCGACATCATCAAACATCTCCCAATGCTTAATTGAAACACCCCGGCGCGTTTGCTCTTCATATAAGAAGGCTTCTATTAACAAAGAAGTTGCTAAGATTTTGTCACGAGGGCTGTAGAGCAAATTAGCTCGTGGTACGTGGGTTGCACAAACTGGCTTACATTTACCGCAACGCAAGCAATCTTTGATGCTATCGGCAATTGCGCCAATATCACTTTGCTGCATGATGATGGACTCATGACCCATCAATCCGAAGCTTGGGGTATACGCCATGCCAAGATCAGCATGAGGCATCAATTTACCTTTATTGAATCGGCCCTCTGGATCAACCCGATTTTTATAAGCGCGGAAATCTTTTAACTCGGCTTCAGTTAAATACTCTAATTTTGTAATGCCAATGCCGTGCTCGCCAGAGATGACGCCATCGAGCGAGCGAGCCAATTTCATAATGCGATCAACAGCATGATGAGCATCTTGCAACATCTCGTAGTCATCTGAATTCACTGGCAAATTGGTATGGACATTGCCGTCACCTGCATGCATATGCAAGGCGACAAATACCCGCTTACGCAAAATCTGCTTATGGATTGCTTCTAGTTCATTCAAGATGGGTTCAAAAGCCAAACCACCAAACATGATCCTCAACTCAGCGCGAATCTCAGTTTTCCAAGATGCCCGCAAACTGTAGTCTTGCAGCTGAGGAAAATAATCATCCATCTTAGTGAGCCACTCTGACCAGCGTGCACGCACTCCTGCAATCAGATCAAGGGCTTGCTGGACACGATCACCCAAGATTTCTGCACTAGGAATTTCATCATCTTCAGTTGATTTACCAAGCGGTAGAGCACTTTTTCTTAAGAAGTGCTCTAAACCATCTAAGACCTGTAATTTATTCTTTAAAGACAATTCAATATTGATACGCTCAATACCGTCGGTGTACTCCCCCATTCGCGGCAATGGAATGACTACGTCCTCATTAATCTTGAAGGCATTGGTATGACGAGCGATCGCTGCAGTGCGAGCTCGATCTAACCAGAACTTCTTGCGTGCTTCTGGGCTTACAGCAACAAAGCCTTCACCAACTCGAAGGTTCGCCATTCGTACTACTTCACTGGTGGCTGCAGCTACTGCCTCTTCATCGTCACCAGCAATATCGCCCAGCAAAACCATTTTGGGTAAGCTGTTGCGTTTAGATTTAGTGGAATAGCCTACTGCTTTCAAATAGCGATCATCGAGATGCTCAAGACCAGCTAAGATCGGTCCGCCCTGCTTACTCAGGCCATCCAAGTAGGCTTTGATTTCGACAATGCTAGGAATCGCTTCACGCGCTTGACCAAAAAACTCTAAGCAAACGGTGCGCATGTATTTCGGCATGCGATGCAAGATCCAAGTGGCGCTGGTAATGAGGCCATCACAACCTTCTTTTTGAACGCCAGGCAATCCCGATAAAAACTTATCGGTCACATCTTTACCTAAACCTTCTTTACGAAAACGCTTACCTTCGGACTCAATAATTTCAGTTTTGAGAATGCGTTCTCCAGGCTCACTCAAGCCATCAGACCAGGTCAACTGAAAGCGGACTAGTGCTGCTTCATGAATCTTGCCAAGATTGTGATCTAAGCGCTCTACATCCAACCAATTGCCCTCTGGATCAACCATACGCCAGCTGGCCAAGTTATCTAAGGCTGTGCCCCAAAGTACGGCTTTCTTGCCGCCGGCATTCATCGCAATGTTGCCGCCGATACAACTCGCATCAGCAGAGGTGGGATCTACTGCAAAAACCAAACCGGCATGTTCTGCAGCATCTGCGACACGACGCGTCACTACGCCAGCACCAGTAAATATCGTTGGTACTTCTTTTGAAACACCGGGTAAATGTTTGCTCTTAACGCCATCAATCTGCTCAAGCTTCTCAGTATTAATGACTGCAGACAATGCATATAGAGGAATTGCACCGCCGGTGTAACCTGTACCGCCTCCACGAGGAATAATGGTTAAGCCAAGCTCAATACAACTTTTGACTAAACCGGGAATCTCGGACTCATAGTCAGGCTTTAGAACCACCAATGGAAACTCAACGCGCCAATCGGTAGCATCTGTTACGTGAGCTGCACGGGAAACCCCATCAAAACAAATATTATCGGAAGCAGTAAAACGGCCCAGTACTTTTCGTGCCTGTTTACGAATCCGCTCCACGTCTTTAAAACCGTTTTCAAAATTTTCAACGGCACGATGCGCAGCATTCAATAAGAGTTGTACTTGTGGGGCAGATTCTCCGCTAGCACGTTTCTTCACTTCACCAAGACGATGCCAAAGGGCATCAATCAGCATTTGGCGACGATTAGCGTTATCTAATAAGTCATCCTGTAAGAAGGGGTTGCGCTGGACTACCCAAATATCGCCCAGGACCTCAAACAACATGCGTGCGGAACGGCCGGTTTTTCTGACACCACGTAGCTCATTGAGGGTCTGCCAAGACCCCTCACCCAGAATACGGATGACAATTTCCCGATCGGAAAAAGAGGTGTAGTTGTAAGGAATTTCGCGCAGACGGGGTGAGCCCTCGCCGGCTTCAAACAACTGGTTTAATGCTAATGGAGCATTCATGGTGTGATATTCGTTAAAGAAGCATTTTAATTGAGCATCCCCGATATTGGCAGGAAACCCAAAAAGATGTTGGAGAAGTCTATAAACCCCAGCAAAACTAAGGGCTTAGCGTCCATCCGTGGTACGCTCATCAGATGGCAACCAACTACTTAAAGAAAATATTAGCGGCCCGGGTCTACGACGTAGCCAGGGAGACTGAGCTTGAGCTAGCGCCTGAACTGAGCAAGCGCTTGGGCAACCAAGTTTTACTCAAACGGGAAGATAACCAGCCCGTTTTCTCCTTCAAATTACGTGGTGCGTATAACAAAATGGCGCACCTATCTCCCGCAGCATTAAAACGAGGAGTGATCGCGGCATCAGCTGGAAATCATGCCCAAGGAGTAGCTCTGGCCGCAGCCAAAATGAAGACCAAAGCGGTGATCGTGATGCCTGTCACTACCCCCAGTCTCAAAATTGATGCTGTCAAAGCCCGCGGCGGCTCTTGGGTCGAAGTCATTTTGCATGGGGAGTCCTACAGCGATGCTTTTACCTATTCTCAAGTCTTAGAAAAAAAACGGGGTTTGACCTTCGTTCATCCCTTTGATGACCCTGATGTCATCGCCGGACAAGGCACGATTGCCATGGAGATTTTCCAGCAGCACGAGAAACCCATCGATGCAATTTTTGTTGCTATCGGTGGTGGTGGACTCATCGCAGGGATTGGGGAGTACGTCAAAGCAGTGAGCCCCAAAACCCAAGTCATCGGAGTCCAGTCAGTAGATTCAGATGCTATGAAGCGTTCCTTGAAAGCGAATCGTCGCATCGAGATGAAAGACGTTGGACTTTTTTCAGATGGCACTGCCGTCAAACTCGTTGGCAAAGAAACTTTCCGCATCTGTAAAAAAGTAGTTGATGAAATCATTACTGTCGATACCGATGAAATCTGTGCGGCCATCAATGATGTCTTTACCGATACCCGTAGCATTTTGGAACCTGCTGGAGCACTCGCAATCGCAGGCCTCAAGAAATATGTTGAACAACATCACAGCAAGAAGAAAACTTTAGTGGCAGTAGCCTGCGGTGCCAATATGAACTTTAGCCGTCTACGCTTTGTTGCAGAACGCGCTGATGTCGGTGAGTTTAAAGAAGCCGTCTTTGCAGTCACGATTCCAGAAGAGCGTGGTTCATTCAAACGCTTCTGTGAGCTACTAGGTAAACGGAATGTGACTGAATTTAACTATCGTATCGCCGATCAAAGACAAGCCCATATCTTTGTTGGTATTGGCACCCAAAAAGCTGGCGATAGCGAGGCCATCGCCAAACACTTCCGTAAAGCGAAGTTTGCTACGATCGATTTGACTCATGATGAGCTTGCTAAATCGCACTTGCGACATATGGTTGGCGGTCACTCTGCGCTTGCTCAGGATGAACAGCTCTATCGCTTTGAGTTTCCTGAGCGCCCAGGTGCGCTGATGAAGTTCTTAACGAGCATGGCGCCCAATTGGAACATCAGCCTGTTCCATTATCGAAATCATGGTGCTGACTACGGACGTATTTTAGTAGGTATTCAAGTGCCTAAAAATGAGCAGAAGAAATTCCAAGCATTCGTGGCAAAGCTAGGCTATCCACATTGGAATGAAACTAACAACCCCGCTTATCGTCTCTTTCTAAAATAAGATGTCTTTCTCACTCACCGGAAAACTGGTTGTCGCGATTTCATCGCGCGCCCTATTTGACTTTGAGGAAGAGAATCGTATCTTCGAATCCACTGATGACAGCGCCTATATGAAGCTCCAGCTGGAACGTCTCTCCAAGGCCGCACAAACTGGGGTGGCATTCCCGCTAGTCAAGAAACTATTAGCCTTCAATGAAGAAGGTGAGCAAAGAGTCGAGGTGGTGATTCTTTCGCGCAATGATCCCGTGAGTGGCCTGCGGGTCTTTCGCTCTGCAGAACATCATGGCTTACATCTTGAGCGGGGGGTATTCACCAGGGGCAGACCTCCTTACCATTACCTACGTTCTTTAAAGGCTAATCTTTTTCTTTCTGCCAATGAAGATGATGTCAGAGCAACCATTGATGCTGGCTTTCCAGCAGCACGGGTATACCCAGAATCGAGTAAAACTGCTGAGTCGCATCCTAATGAAATCCGTATTGCATTTGACGGTGATGCCGTTCTCTTCTCTGATGAAGCAGAACAAGTCTTCCAGAAAAAAGGTCTTGAAGCCTTTGTCGATCACGAAAGTAAGAAAGCGGATATCCCCTTGCCACCCGGCCCCTTCAAACCTCTTCTCGAAGCACTGCATCGCTTGCAACGCTCTACTAGTGAAAAGGGTATGCGGATTCGGACGGCATTAGTCACAGCGCGCTCTGCACCAGCCCATGAACGTGCGATTCGAACTCTGATGGCGTGGGGCATCGATGTTGATGAGGCTATGTTTTTAGGTGGTCTTACGAAGAGTGAATTTCTCAGAGAGTTTGAGCCCGACTTCTTCTTTGATGATCAAACCGGTCATTGCCAATCAGCCGCTACAGTTGCGCCTACTGGGCATGTGGTGTCTGGTGTTTCGAATCGACCAAAAGCGTAGTTATATGAATTCTTTACAGCTCGGCAAAAGCACGCCCTACCCAGATCAATACGATCCAAACTTATTATTCCCAATTCAACGTTCGGTCAATCGTGCCAAACTCGGAATCAAAGAACATGCCCCACTCCCTTTCATGGGAATTGATATTTGGAATGCATACGAATTAAGTTGGCTCAACGCTAAAGGTAAACCACAAATTGCTTTAGCAGAGTTTCAGATCCCTGCAGACTCGCCCAATATGATTGAGTCGAAATCTTTCAAGCTCTATCTCAATAGCCTTAATAACAGCCGCTTTGAGAATGAGGACGAGTTGCGTCAACGTCTCATTGCTGATTTATCTAAAGTTGCAGGTAGCCAAATTACTACTCGGATCAACCCAACTGATGCCATTGCTAAACAAGGCATGGAAGAAATGGGAGGGGTCTTATTGGACCGACTGGATATTGAAGTAGACTGCGCAGCTGGCGCCGACCCCAGCCTATTGGGCGTTAATGAGTCCTTTAGCCCTGTTGAGCAATGCTTAGTCTCTCATCTACTGAAATCTAACTGTCCTGTTACAGGTCAACCGGATTGGGCAAGCGTACAAATTCGGTATCAGGGAAGACCTATTTTGGAAGAAGGTTTGTTGCGCTACTTAATTGGCTTTAGACAGCTCGGAGAATTTCATGAGCATTGTGTAGAAACAATCTTTTGTGACATCAAGCAGCAATGTAAGCCAGAAAAGTTATCTGTTTATGCCCGATATACACGCAGAGGGGGTTTAGATATCAACCCCTTTCGTACGGATTACAACGCTGTCTGGCCTGACAACACGCGCCACGCCAGACAGTAATTCAATTTAGAACGGAATATCGTCGTCCATTGCGCCTAAGGAAGCAGCATTAGAGGACGCTGCTGGTGCAGATGATTCAGCAGACTTCGAGCGACTGTAGCTCTCGCCACCTTCGCTACCACCTACTGGCTTACCACCCAACATTTGCATGGTTTCAGAAACGATCTCTGTAGAGTATTTTTCTTGACCACTCGCATCAGTCCACTTGCGAGTGCGTAAGCGACCCTCAACATAGACTTGTGAACCTTTTTTCAAATACTGGCCTGCAATCTCTGCAAGCTTGCCAAAGAATGCAACACGATGCCATTCAGTGGTCTCTTTCATTTCACCAGTTTGCTTGTCTTTGTAACGATCTGAAGTCGCTACTGAGATATTGGTTACTGCGTCGCCACTAGGCATATAACGCGTTTCTGGGTCACGTCCTACATTACCCACAATGATGACTTTATTTACCGAAGCCATGTTGTCTCCCGAAGAAAAATACTACTGTTAAAAAATGATGAAGCTTAGGTGATGTCTCAGCGGCTTATGCCTTGTCAGTGGATCTGGCGGGCAACTCCTGCATTGACCAAGCAATTATAAGCCAGCAAATTAAGAGGCCTGTGCCAGCGAAAAAGACTGAGAAAGTACCAAGGCTATCCATTAAATAGCCTCCCAGCACAGCTCCACTAAAGAGACCAATGGATTGGGTGGTGTTGAATATCCCTAATGCAGCCCCCTTGGCTTCTTTGGCAAAACGCGAAACGAGTGACGGCTGCAATGCCTCTAATAAATTGAAGCCTACAAAGTAAATCACCAAAGTAGTAGCAATTACTGAAATAGAGCTTGCACTCGTAAAGATACTTTCAGCAATCACTAATAAAACAATCGCGACTAACAGGACAGTGCGCAGGCGATGTTTCTTTTCTCCCAAAATTAAAATAGGCGCCATGATGACAAAGGAAAGTAGCACTACTGGTAGGTAAATTTTCCAATGCGAGGCAAGCGGTAGGCCAGCATCAACCAACAGACGAGGTATTACTAAGAACATGGCAACTTGGGTTGCATGCAGTACGAAGACACCAATATTTAAGCGCATCAACTCCGGACGAAAAAAGATTTCTCGCAAAGATGCAGACTCTACCTTGGGTTCAGGTTTTGAGTTGGGCAAGATAAAGTGAGTGACTAGCATCGCTATCGCCCCCAAGCAAGCCAAAACAATAAAAATTCCACGCATAGAAATGAGGCGATAAAGCGGTGCGGCAATCACTAATGAGAGGGCAAAAGACAAAGCAATACTACCCCCTACTAGTGCCATAGCCCGTGTGCGGACCTGCTCACGAGTCAAATCGGCAACCCAAGCTGAGATCGCGGCGGAGATGGCACCAGCGCCCATCACTCCCCGCCCAATCGCAATCCACAGTAAATCATCCCGTGCAGAACAGATTAGGGCACCAGCAATAAATAAAGACAAGCCCCAGAAAACGACGGGTTTACGACCGATCCGATCGGAGAGGCGTCCCAAAGGAATGTAAAGGCAAGCCTGAACAATATTGAAGATTCCGAGTGCTAAGCCAACCCAAAGCGCCCGCTCGCCGCCAGGGAGCCCATGGGCATAGACACTAAATACTGGCAAAAGCAGAAAAAGGCCCAGCATCCGAAGACCATAGATGCCCGCTAAGGCCAAAGTAGAGCGAAGTTCAGAAGGATTCATAAGAAAAGGCTATATTAACAAGTTACCAAAAAAATTATGAATAACGAAATTAAAATCCGCGGCGCACGCACGCACAACCTTAAAAATATCAATCTGGATATCCCAAGAGAAAAGCTAGTGGTTCTCACTGGTCTATCGGGTTCTGGCAAAAGCTCCCTCGCTTTTGACACCTTGTACGCCGAGGGTCAACGTCGCTATGTCGAATCTCTTTCGGCATACGCCCGTCAATTTCTGCAACTGATGGAAAAGCCTGATGTCGATGTTATCGAAGGCCTCTCTCCAGCAATCTCGATTGAACAAAAAGCGACTAGCCACAATCCTCGCTCAACAGTGGGCACCGTTACAGAAATTCATGATTACTTGCGCTTGCTATTTGCTAGAGCAGGCACACCGCATTGCCCTGAACACAATCTTGCCTTAGAAGCCCAAAGCGTCTCACAAATGGTCGACACCGTATTGTCGATGCCTGAAGATACAAAGTTAATGATCTTGGCTCCGGTAGTCAGTGAACGAAAAGGGGAATTTGTTGACTTGTTTCAAGATCTGCAAGCTCAAGGATTTGTGCGCTTTCGCGTTCGATCTGGTGGTGGCACAACAAATACTGCCAAAGCCGAAATCTTTGAAGTAGATCAACTGCCTGCACTCAAGAAGAATGATAAGCACTCGATCGAAGTTGTAGTAGATCGCATCAAAGTACGTCCAGATATTCAGCAACGTGTCGCAGAATCTTTTGAGACTGCCCTGCGCTTAGCTGAAGGTAAGGCCATGGTTGTTGATATGGACACTGGCAAAGAGATGATCTTCTCGAGTAAGTTTGCATGCCCAATCTGCTCCTACTCTTTGCAAGAACTTGAACCACGCCTGTTTTCATTTAATAACCCGATGGGTGCTTGCCCATCGTGCGATGGCCTTGGTCATATCTCTTTTTTTGATCCGAAGCGGATTGTTGCGCACCCTGAATTATCTTTAGCCTCAGGTGCAATTAAGGGCTGGGATCGTCGCAATCAGTTTTACTTCAAACTTTTACAAACGCTTGCTAAACATGGTGGATTTGATCTTGAAAAGCCTTTTGAAAAGTTAAGCAAGAAAGCACAAGACCTGATCCTCATGGGCTCCGCCGAAGATAAGATTCCTTTTGAATATATCAATGAACGTGGCAAGCCAAGTATTCGGGAGCATGCCTTCGAAGGGATCGTAGCGAATTTTGAAAGACGTTATCGCGAAACTGATTCAATGACAGTGCGTGAAGAACTCGCGCGCTATCAGAATGTTCGCTCATGCCCGGAGTGTGATGGTAGCCGTTTACGCAAAGAGGCCCGCTTCGTTAAAGTCGGCGATGGCAAACAGTCCCGCGCGATTTATGAAATCAGCGCTCTACCTTTAAAAGAAGCGAAAGAGTATTTTGAAGAGCTCACCCTCAAAGGTGCTAAGCGAGAAATCGCCGATAAGATTGTCAAAGAGATTGGCTCACGCTTACGCTTTTTAAATGATGTGGGCTTAGATTACCTTTCCTTAGAGCGTAGCGCAGATACCCTCTCTGGCGGCGAAGCACAGCGCATTCGACTTGCCTCACAGATTGGCTCTGGCCTGACTGGCGTGATGTACGTTCTAGATGAACCCTCGATTGGTTTGCACCAACGCGATAACGATCGCTTAATTGGTACTCTCAAACACTTACGCGATTTAGGTAATAGCGTGTTGGTTGTTGAGCATGACGAAGATATGATTCGCGCTTCAGATTACGTGATCGATATCGGCCCAGGCGCTGGAGTTCATGGCGGTGAAATCGTTTCACAAGGCACACCCGCTCAAGTTGAGGCGGATCCCAAGTCACTCACTGGCGCCTATCTCTCTGGAAGAGAGGCTATTGCCGTTCCAGAAAAACGCATTCCTCCGGATGATCGCTACCTCGAAATCTTGGGCGCACGAGGCAATAATTTACAGTCCGTACACGCGAAGATTCCAGTAAGTCTTTTGACCTGTGTGACTGGCGTGTCAGGCTCAGGGAAATCTACTCTAATTAATGACACTCTGCATCATGCAGTGGCACAACACTTGTATGGCTCGACCGCAGAACCTGCAGCACATGATTCGATTAAAGGACTTGAACACTTCGACAAAGTCATTAGTGTTGATCAGTCCCCCATTGGCAGAACACCGCGCTCCAATCCAGCGACCTATACCGGCCTATTTACGCCAATTCGTGAACTCTTTGCTGGGGTCCCTGCTGCCCGTGAACGTGGCTACGAAGCTGGTCGCTTCTCGTTCAACGTCAAAGGTGGTCGTTGTGATGCCTGCGAGGGTGATGGCGTTCTGAAGGTGGAGATGCACTTCTTGCCAGATGTCTATGTCCCTTGTGATGTTTGTCATGGCAAACGCTATAACCGAGAAACCCTAGATATTCGTTACAAAGGAAAAAATATTCATGAAGTGCTCTCGATGACGATCGAGCAGGCGCATGAGTTTTTTGAAGCTGTACCCGTAGTAAAACGTAAGCTCAAGACCTTACTTGATGTTGGCTTGGGTTACGTCAAGTTAGGGCAAAGCGCCACTACCCTATCTGGTGGTGAAGCGCAACGCGTGAAACTTTCTTTAGAGTTATCAAAACGGGATACTGGGCGAACGCTCTATATTTTGGATGAGCCAACTACAGGCCTACATTTCCATGACATTCAACTTCTGCTGACAGTCATTCAGACACTCAAGAAACAAGGCAATACGATTGTGATCATTGAGCATAATCTGGACGTCATTAAAACAGCAGACTGGATTATCGATTTAGGGCCAAAGGGTGGTGCTGGTGGTGGACAAATTATTGCCACCGGAACCCCTGAAGATGTTGCTAAAAATACTGCTAGTTTTACAGGGCACTATTTAGCGCCACTACTGAAGCGCAAAAATCCGCCTGCTAAAAAGAAATAATCAGTCTTCGAGACTGTAGTTTGTTAAATTAATTTAGCTTGGGCTAAATCAGTTGCCTCTGGATTCCCTGAGAGGACCAAGATGTCATTGGCCTGCAAGCGAAGCTCGGGGCTTAATTCGAGCTTGATGTAATCCATGCCGCCTACCTTGCGCCTGACTGCCTGAACACTCACTCCCTCGTTCTCGAGATGAAGCTCCTCTAGAGTCTTACCAATGCTGGCAGACTCTGGCAACAAGGTGATGGACTGCAAACGCCAAGATTCATTAGGCTCCGATTCGGTTTCTACTGAGCCCCTGAAATATCCTCTCAACAAACTATAACGCGCCTCGCGGGCACTCGTGATTTGTCGAACCACCTTGCGCAAAGGTACGCCCATCATCAACAACACATGAGACGCCATCATCAAGCTTCCCTCAATGAGTTCAGGCACCACCTCAGTGGCCCCAGCGGCTTGTAATTTCCCTAAATCTGCATCATCTTTAGTGCGCACCAAGACAATCATGCCGGGACGAAGGCGCTCAACCTGATGCAAAACTTTGAGCGTAGCTGGAGTATCGGCATAAGTAATCACTACCGCTTTGGCTTTAGATAAGCCAGCTGCAGTGAGGTAGTTCTCTCGACTCGCATCGCCATAAACGACGTTATCTCCTGCAGCAGCAGCTTCCTTCACTCGATCGGGGTCCATATCTAAAGCAAGATATGGAATTTTTTGCTGATCGAGCATTCTTGCCAAGCTTTGTCCGGAACGACCAAAACCACAAATTAATACGTGGTTCGTTGTGCGGACGCTCTTGGCTGCAAGCTGAGTTAAGGCTAAGGATTGCAAAAGCCACTCATTGCTAGAGAAGCGCATCGCAATGCGATCACTATATTGAATTAAGAATGGGGCTCCAAACATCGAGAGCAACATAGCTGCTAAAACAGCTTGACTTAAGGCTGGATCAATTAAATCCAGGCCATCAATTTGATTGAGCAACACAAAACCAAACTCACCTGCTTGTGCCAGACATAATCCCGTGCGAATGGAGATGCCGGGGCTTGAACCAAACGCACGAGAGAGTAATGCAATCAAACCAAACTTAAATATCAAAGGTCCAATTAGCAAAAGTAAAACTAGAGCCCACTGCGCTTGGATGACCTTGAAATCAAGCAGCATGCCGATCGTAATAAAAAATAGTCCGAGCAGCACATCACGGAAAGGTTTGATATCTTCTTCCACCTGATGCCGAAATGGTGTTTCTGAAATTAACATTCCTGCTAGAAATGCACCGAGCGCTAATGACAAACCAAAATGCTCAGTTAACGCTGCCATTCCCAATACAATCAACAAGAGATTCAACATAAATAACTCTTGTGATCTCAGTTTTACAACCAATCTGAACCAACGACTCATGACTGTTTGGCCAATATAAAAAATGAGGACCAAAGCAATCGCAATCTTGATACCTGCAGTCGATAAAGCAAAGAGTAGGTCTTTTGGATTCTTACCGAGAGAAGGCAGCAAGATGAGCAGGAAGACCACTGCTAAATCTTGGAACAATAAGATGCCAATCACATTACGTCCATGCTGACTCTCAAGTTCAGATCGATCGGCAATGAGCTTAGTCACAATCGCTGTGGAGGACATAGCTAAAGCACCCCCCAGCGCAATCGCTGCCTGCCAAGAAATGGGGTAAATCCAATTCATAAATAGGCTTGCTGGTACCGCTAAAAGCATCGTCAGAATGACCTGGCTCGCACCCAAGCCAAATACGATCCTGCGCATCGAGCGCAGCCTATGGAGGTTAAATTCCAGACCCAGCGAGAACATCAAGAAAACCACCCCGAACTCGCCTAAATACTTCACTGTGGCTGAATCGTTGGCTAAGGCCAGGGCGTTGGGACCAATCAGCACCCCTATCGCCAGATACCCCAAAATGGGGGGTAGGCCAAAATAGCGGAAAATAAGAACCCCGGCCACCCCAAAGGCCAACAAGATGAGAGTTAATTGAAGAACTGACGGCATATACTCACCCCATGATAGCTAAGACTCGTGAAAGAACCCTAAAGCTTGCTCGCGACACCCTCACTATTGAGGCTGCGGCGTTGCAGAATATGCGTGACCGATTAGAGGGTGCAAATGCCGATGCCCTGGTTCATGCCGTTGAATTACTTCACGCCTGTAAGGGTCGTATTGTAGTTTCAGGTATCGGCAAATCAGGTCATATTGCCCGTAAGATTGCCGCTACTTTTGCTTCTACTGGATCCCCTGCTTTTTTTGTTCACCCTGCTGAAGCAAGCCATGGTGATTTGGGTATGGTTACCCGGGATGATGTCTTTGTGGCCCTATCAAATTCCGGTGAGACTGAAGAGCTGTTAACAATTGTTCCTATTGTTAAACGGACTGGCGCAAAACTGATTGCGCTCACTGGTGCTCCTGAATCGGCTCTCGCTAAACTTGCTGATGCTCATTTAGATACCAGTGTTGAGAAAGAAGCTTGCCCTCTCAATCTTGCACCCACCTCCAGTACTACCGCATCACTCGCAATGGGTGATGCGCTCGCAGTTGCCTTATTAGATGCACGCGGCTTTCAGGCAGAAGATTTTTTACGCTCCCATCCAGGCGGTAGATTGGGTCGCAAGCTCCTGGCACACGTTAGTGAAGTCATGCGCAGCTTTGAAGACACACCAAAAATTCAGATTGATGCTTCATTCAAAGCGGCTTTACTCGAAATGACTGCCAAGCGCATGGGCATGGTTGTCACGATAGATCAGAACCAAAAAGTCATCGGCATACTGACGGATGGTGATTTACGACGCCTCCTAGAAAAGAATGTAGACCTAGCAAGTATTGCACTTAAAGACGCTATTACTAGTGCGCCGCGCACGATTCCACCAGAACTACTTGCTGAAGAAGCAATTGAGATGATGGAAAAACATCGCATCAATCATTTGGTTGTTAGCGATGCCAATGGCATATTACTAGGGGCTCTCAACTTGCATGATCTGTTTGCAGCTAAGGTAATTTAATTCATGCCAACTGCATTCGGAACCCACAATACCAATCCTCTAAGTCAGTTTCCACAGGCTTGGGACCGCGCCAGCAAAATAAAGCTCCTTGTATTAGATGTCGATGGCGTTATGACCAACGGGCAAGTCTGGATTGGGGCGGATGGTAAAGAATCACTCAAGGCGTTTGATATTCAGGATGGCTTGGGCATCAAGCATTTGTCTCAATGCGACATACCTACTGCTGTCATCACTGGGCGTAGCTCAAAGATGGTCTTAGCGCGTTGTGAAGAATTAGGCATCGCCCATGTTCATATGGGTGTCAATAACAAAGTCCAGGCGCTCAATGAAGTGCTCAAAAAAATGAATCTGCGTCATAAAGACTGCGCAGTCATGGGTGATGACTGGCCTGATCTCGCCATGATGGCAAAAGCGGGGCTCAAAGTTTCTCCTGCACAAGGTCACCAAGCTGTAAAAGATGTTGCGCACTATGTATGCTCTATGAAGGGTGGCAATGGTGCCGTACGCGAAGTTTCTGATCTTATCCTCAAAGCACAAAATCGATATGAGGAATTGTTGCGACAGGCCTTGAGTTAAGTAATGGAACTCAATCCAGCACAAATTAAGGTCGGAGTATGGCGTCTCTTTTTACGTCTACTGCCTCTGATCATCATGGGGCTATTGGTGTTGATGACCTTTTGGCTTGTTAAGAAGACTAGTGCGCCCGAAGGTCCTGCTCTTGCCCGTGTTCGACTGCATGAACCAGACTACATCATTCGTAACGGAGCCCTGTCTGCCCTGAATGAACTAGGTCAAACAAAATATCGCGTACTAGGTAAGAAGGTAACGCACTACGATGATGATGCATCGATTGATATCGATACCCCACGCATGCGTTTATTCCAAGCCGATAAAACGCCAGTAACCGTTAAGTCGGATAAGGGTCACCTTGATGGTGATTTAACAATTCTAGACTTGATCGATAACGCAGAGATTTTCAAACCTGCTCAGGTAGCTACAGCTACTACTCCAGCAAGCTTTCGCATGCTAGCCCAGTCATCTTATTTCAAAGTACTCATTAATGATGACATTATCGAAACGAATCGACCCATTACTCTGGAGCAAGGTATCTCCATAATGCACTCTACCGAAGGCGGTAAGTTTAATAATGTGCAACAAAGCATGACCTTGCTGGGACAAGTCAAAGGGCGCATTGAGCGCAGCCAAGAAAAGAACTGATGCACCTACTGATACCCTCGTCTCGCTTCCTTTCCCTGATTAGCCTAATGATGGTTGTAATGGGAGCAGCTTACGCAGAAAAAGCTGACCAAAAGAAACCACTTATTTTGGAGGCGGATAAGGTGTCAGTGAATGATGTTCAGCAAGCGTATGAGCTACAAGGCAATATTCTGCTGATTAAGGGCAGCATTCTTGTTACTGGCGAGCAAGGAAATATCAAAGTTGACCCAGAGGGTTATGAATTTGTCACCATGGAAAGTGACCAAGATACGACTGCAAGCTTCAGGCAACGACGCGAAGGTCCTGCCAATGAATTTATACAAGCCAATGGTAAAAATGTAGTGTACGACGCTAAAACAGAAGTACTCACCATCACGGGCGATGCCAGTATGAAGCGACTTCTGAACATGCAAATGCTCGACCAACTCAATGGCTGGAAAATTGAGTACGATGACGTAAAGCAGTACTATCGAGTATTCCCGCCACCGGATGCCAAAGAAAGTGATTTGCCACTAGCAAGAGCAATGCTTTCACCTAGACAAAAAGCTACTTTAGAAAAATGACTGTCGATTCAAATTCAAGTTCTGCTGCAACCCTTAGCGCACATCATTTACAAAAACACTACGGCTCTCGTACAGTAGTCCGAGATGTCTCTTTGGAAGTGAAATGCGGAGAGGTAGTTGGGCTACTAGGTCCGAACGGGGCCGGTAAGACCACCTCCTTTTATATGATTGTTGGCTTGGTTCCACTTGATGATGGCAGAATTATTCTTGACGGAACCGACATCACCCATCTACCAATTCACGAACGTGCTCGTATGGGTCTCTCCTATTTACCTCAAGAGGCCTCCGTTTTTAGAAAACTGAATGTGGCTGAAAATATTCAAGCGGTATTAGAGTTGCAAGCACAGGGTGGAACACCGCTAAGCAAAGGTGAAATTCAAGATCGGCTTGATGAGTTGTTAAGCGAACTTCAAATTAGCCATTTACGTGATAACCCTGCACTTTCATTATCGGGTGGCGAAAGACGGCGTGTAGAAATTGCGCGTGCGCTTGCATCCCAACCTAAATTTATTTTGCTAGATGAACCCTTTGCCGGCGTTGACCCTATTGCTGTTGGTGAAATCCAGCGAATTGTCCGCTTCTTGCGTGATCGCCAGATTGGAGTATTAATCACCGATCACAACGTCCGCGAAACTCTGGGTATTTGTGACCACGCCTACATTATTAGTGAAGGCTCGGTCCTGGCTGCAGGCAAGCCCGATGAAATTATCGAGAATGATGCTGTACGAAGAGTCTATCTAGGTGAAAATTTCCGCATGTAATTTGCGATTTTTTTTGATCTTTTTTGATCAAATATCGTAACTCCCTCTTGGTTTTCAGTGAAATCACTGATACGCTAAAGGTTCATGAATTCCAATCCATAGATATAAATCCGTAAATCAAGGGGCATGCTACGCACCCTGGCTATTGCTATGCGTAGACAGCGTTGTTAATGGGAGCTGATGATGAATTTGAAGATTAATAGCCGTCATGTTGAGGTCACACCAGGAATGCGGGAACACCTTGAGGCGGGTTTTGCCAAGATTCGTAAGCATTTTGATCATGTAATTGATGCATCGGCCTTTTTGATTGTCGATAAAGCCAAAGAAAAGGATTTGCGTCAGACTGCTGAAATCACCATTCATCTCAAAGGCAAGGAGCTCTTTGCCCAAGCCCATCACTCTGACCTTTACCACGCAATGGATGCGGTGGTTGATAAATTAGAGCGCCAAGTCGTTAAACATAAAGAAAAAATCCAAGATCACCATCACGAAAAACATTTAGACTAGTGTTTACCCTCAGGACACCTATAATCATTTGATATGAATGCCCTGAATGATCTTTTTGCCCTCGACTGCATCACCCTAGATAGCCCCTCTAAAAATAGGGCTGAAGTATTTGTTGATGCTGGCAAGCTTTTTGCCAATCAAATTGGCATCAGCGCTGATCAGGTAGTGGAGTTTCTCAATGCGCGCGAAGCGCTTGGCTCTACCGCTCTTGGCGCTGGCGTTGCCATTCCCCACGGCCGGGTTAAAGGTTTAAAACAACCTATTGCCGCTTTTATCAGACTAAAAAATCCAATTGACTTTGCCGCACCTGATGGTGAAGCGGTTTCGATGTTAATTTTCTTATTGGTTCCGGAGAAAGCAACGCAAGAGCATTTAGAAATTCTTTCTTCAATTGCTCAGCTCTTGTCAGACGCAGATGCTCGCAAGATTTTGTCTGCTGAGTCTGATTCTGGAAAAATCTGTCAACTCATCCAAAACTGGGGTAGTAGCAAATGACCCAACCCCTCTTACTTGAAGGCGTTACAGCTCAGCAAATATTTGACGATAACGTTGCTGAACTCAGGCTCTCTTGGATTGGTGGATTAGAAGGGGCTGATCGCACCTTTCCTGCTGAGGCTGTAAAAGCAGCAGCTGCAAGCTCTGACTTAGTTGGGCATTTAAATCTCATTCACCCCAGTCGAATTCAAATCTTCGGCGAACAAGAGGTGGAGTATCACGCTGTGCTCAATCAACAACAGCGACAAGAACAAATTGCTTCATTGATTTCCAAGACTCCGCCCTGCGTGATTGTTGCGGATGGAAAGACTGCAGACCCCGATCTTCAACTCTTTTGCCAACGATCATCTACCCCGCTCTTTACTACCAGTATCTCAGCAGCATCTGTCATTGATCATTTGCGCACCTATTTGTCGAAAATTGGCGCGCCTCAGATTACGATGCACGGCGTATTCATGGATATTTTAGGTTTGGGTGTTTTGCTCACTGGTGAGTCTGGTCTTGGTAAAAGCGAATTGGGGCTGGAGTTGATTTCTCGTGGCCATGGCTTGGTTGCTGACGATGCAGTGGATTTTGCGCGCCTGGGACCAGATTACATTGAAGGTCGCTGTCCAGTGATTCTCCGCGACTTACTAGAAGTAAGAGGTCTAGGTTTATTAGATATTCGCACGATCTTTGGAGAAACTGCAGTCCGCCGCAAGCTCAAGTTACGCCTGATTGTCCAACTCGTTCGCCGGACTGATGGAGAATTTGAACGCCTACCCATTGAAGCCCAACATCTAGATGTTTTAGGAATTCCGATTCGGACAGTGAAGATTCAAGTGGCTGCCGGTAGAAACTTAGCAGTATTAGTAGAGGCAGCGGTCCGCAACACGATCTTGCAATTGCGTGGTATTGATACCCTAAAGGACTTCATTGAGCGACAACGCCAGCAAATGAATGCCGAGCCTGATAGCGCAAAAATCCAAGGGCGCTTACTCTAATGCAAATTAATCTGATCACCGGAATCTCTGGCTCAGGTAAATCAGTGGCTCTCCGGGCCTTTGAGGATGCAGGTTTTGATTGTGTTGATAATCTGCCAGTTTCACTATTAGAAAGCTTAGTAGGCAATCTGGAAAAGGAAGGAAGCAAACAACTGGCTGTTGCCATTGATGCTCGACGTGGCGAATCCATCTCTGAACTCCCCAAAATTTTAGAGAACTTACGAAGCCAGCATGAGCTCAGAGTGATCTTCCTCAGCGCTGATACAAACTCTTTAGTGCAACGCTTCTCGGAAACCCGTCGACGTCACCCTCTATCAGGCAGTAGCAAAGCCTTTGATTCCGCTACTTTGATTGAGGCAATTGATCGAGAGCGTGCGCTTTTGGAGCCCTTGCGTAGCCAGGCCCATTGCATTGATACCAGCAACATACCAGCGCATGCCTTACGCTCATGGATATATGACCTCGTAAAAGATAAATCACTTGGCCTAAATGTCGTCTTTCAATCGTTTGGATTTAAAAAAGGTGTGCCAAGTGAGGCCGATCTAGTTTTCGATGTACGCTGCTTGCCTAATCCTCACTACGACAAAATCCTGAAACCATTGACAGGCCATGATCAAGCAGTCAAAGAGTTCTTAGAGCATATTCCGGAAGTGGTGAGCATGGAAAAAGACATTATTCAATTTATTGAAAAATGGCTTCCCCACTATATTGCTGACGGTCGTAGTTACCTTACGGTAGCTATAGGCTGCACTGGCGGGCAACACCGCTCAGTCTATTTGGTGACTCGTCTCATGAAACATTTCCAGAATCAAAAAGCCTTGAGTGATTTACAGATTAGCTTTTTGTCCCGACATCGCGAGCTAGACTCAATCCCTGTAAAAGCAGCTTAATTGGCTGCGGTAGGCCATACTGACCTAGCTTATGCAGATCTACCCATTGATAAGTGGGATCGCTAAAACAATATTGCTCCTGTAGCTTCGCCTCCCAAATCCGCATCCACAAACGGCGATGTGTAAACACATGTTTAATCTCTTGTTGATGACTTAAGGATGAACATCTTTTTACCAACAGTCTCACATCCTGACCTCTGAAGACTGTCTTCAAGAGATCGGACGCTCCTACCTGAGAAGAATTCTGGGAAATTTTTTGATTGACTGGGGTACGAGATATCCAATCAGATTCAGGCAAGGACCATAAACCTCCCCAGATGGCTTTTGGCGGACGCTTCTGTAGTAAGACGAAATCGCCTTGGCGAAGTAAGACCATACTGCAGATAAATTCTGGTGACTTTGCCTTACTGATTTTTTTAGGTAGCAGTAAAACCTGATCGCTTAAGTTGGCCTGGCAATTTTTTTCAAACGGGCATTTTTGTTGGCCACCAATGCACACCGGTCTACGAGCTGTGCACCACGTCGCTCCAAAATCCATTAAGGCTTGAGTGTAAGTTGGCATGCTCTGCGAAGACTTTGGCAGCAAACGCTCTGCTATGGCCCAGAGCTCATCTGTTACCGCCTTTTCTTGCAAAGGTTGCTCTATTGCAAATAGGCGCGCCAGAATTCGCTTCACATTGGCGTCTAAGATGGGCGCTCGTTCCTCAAAGGCAAAAGCAGCGATGGCGCCAGCAGTCGATCTACCAATGCCTTTGAGCTGCTCTAGCAGAAGAGGATCTTTTGGAAAATGCCCATCAAAATCTTCAACCACCTGCTTAGCGCAAGCATGTAAATTTCTGGCTCGCGAGTAATATCCTAGCCCAGCCCACTCCGCTAAGACCTCGTCTATATTTGCCGCAGCGAGTTTTTTAACGTTAGGGAAGCGCTTCATGAAGCGGGGATAACGTTCCAGCACGGTAGTAACTTGAGTTTGTTGGAGCATGATTTCAGAAACCCACACTGCATAGGCATCGCGCTTACCCTGCCAAGGCAGGCCATGGCGGCCTTCGGCCTCATGCCAGGTAATCAAGCGCTCAGCAAATTGATCATGAAACGATTTACTCACCGCAGACTATCTCTTAGCGCTTTTGGCATTGGGAACAGAAATACGTTGAACGCTGACTTTGAACAATTTGCTTGATTGGAGTTTTGCAAACCTTGCAAGGCAAGCCTTTGCGGTCATACACTTTAGTTTGCACCATGAAATGACCAGGGTCACCATCGGTGTTAACAAAATCTTTAAGCGAGCTACCGCCAGCCTCAATTGCTTTTTTTAGAATCAATTTCACTGCGGCGGCAAGACGAGTGCATTGTGGGCGAGTCAATTTACCAGTCGCCTTTGCAGGATGAATGCCGGCCTCAAACAAACTTTCGGAACAATAAATATTACCGACCCCTACAACAGCCTCGCCCGCCAATAAAAATTGCTTTACTGCAATAGTACGTTTACGAGATTTCTGGAATAGGAGTTGCGCTCCCACCTCTCCAATAAATTCTTCTGAGAAGGGCTCTACTCCGAGTTTTTGCAATAAAGGATATTTTTCAATGGGTCCATTGGTTTTAGGATGCCAAAGGACTGCGCCGAATTTTCTGGGATCGTGCAAGCGCAAACTCAACTTCCCAAAGTCGATGGTCACCCGATCATGCAACTTTAAGTTTTCATACAATGGTAAAACCCGCAAAGTTCCCGTCATTCCCAGATGAACCAGTAAATAGCCCGTATCCATTTCTAATAATAAGTATTTACCTCTACGAGTAATGGCTTGTAGTTTTTGTCCAAGAAGCGTTTTGGGTAGATGTTTTGGGACAGGCCAACGCAAACGACCATCAATGATTTTGACTGCCGTGACTTTACGGCCCTCAAGATAGGGCTGGATTCCGAGTCTAGTGACTTCTACTTCTGGAAGTTCTGGCATGAATCGATTGTAGATTCGCGGATTAGAATGTGCTTATGAACCTATTCTGTAAATCTGCTTTTCAGTCTATTTGCCTTGTCTGCCTTCTCAGCGCCATGAGTTTCCTGGGCTCAAATGCTCTTGCCCAATCCGAGAATACTGGTAATGGAGAAGCGGTATTTGAGATATTGGCCTCTGAAATCGCGCTTCAGCGGGGGGAGGCTGGTCTCGCTTACAACACCTATTTAGAGTTAGCACGCCGCTACCAAGACCCACGATTAGCTCAAAGAGCAATGGAAATTGCGATTAATGCAGGGGCTTCAGATTTAGCTCTCCAAGCCGCGCAAACCTGGCAGAGCTTGGCGCCCGCACAGACTAAGCCTAAGGAAGTGCTCGTTACCCTATTGATTCTGAATCAACGCTGGTCCGAAGCGGTTCAGCCGACTATCGCACTGCTAAATCAAGAATCCTTGGCGGAACGTGAAAATACCTTGCTTCAGATCCAATCATTGCTCAGCAAAGCCAGCAATGAATCTGATGCACTTCGTGCCTTCTACGAAATTGTTTCCGAACTCAAGCCAGCCCCAAAAAATCCTGGAATTCTGTATACCTATGCTATGGCTGCCGAAAATACTGGCCATACCGAAATCATGGAAAAGGTATTACGGCAGATTCTGGTTAAAAATCCCAATGATGCCAATACGCTCAATGCCCTTGGTTATTCTTTGGCTGACCGAAACCAGCAATTAAATGAGGCGTTCAAACTCATTTCAAAAGCCCATCGCCTGGCTCCGGATGATCCCTTTATTTTAGATAGCTTAGGTTGGGTCAATTTTCGACTTGGAAAGAATGCTCTCGCATTAGAAGAGCTCAAGCAAGCGTTTGGTATGAAACCTGAAGCCGATATCGCCGCTCATATTGGTGAGGTCCTCTGGGCCATGAATCGTCACTCGGAAGCCGAAGCAATTTGGGCAGAAGGACAAAAGCTCGATGCTAATAATGCAACTCTCAAAGAAACAATCAAACGCTTAAAGCCAGATTGGTCTTTAAGTGCTTCATCTTCACAAGGGTCATGGGATGGCCGATTTGCAGTCAAAATTATTGGTATTACTAATAGCCAAAACCAGGGTGGATCTGGCGGTTTTACCTTAACGCAAGATGCACAAAAAGATATTTTAGAAATTCGTAATCCCGTTGGTGGATCGATTGCAAAAATCACTATTACCCCTGGTGAAGCGAGCCTAGAAAGTAACGGAAAAATAGTTACCGCAGTAGATGCCGACACACTAGTGCAAAATACTTTAGGCCTCCCGCTACCTGCTAGAGGCCTATCTAATTGGCTTAGAGGGGAAGTGCGTCCTGGAAGTACTGCTAGTGTTGAGCGAAATAGCAGTGGTCAAGTCAGTCAAATTATTCAAGATGGCTGGAACCTGAACTACACCTGGTCTAAATCGAATGTCTTAGAAAAACTGAATTTGAGTCGTAACTCTAACATCGGCTCGATTGATATTCGTCTTGTTTTCGATAAACCCAATGAGTGATTTCTTAGAGCTTCAGTCACCCGCTAAGCTCAATCTCTTTTTACACATCATTGGTCGTCGCAGTGATGGCTATCATTTACTGCAATCGGTATTTCAGCTCATTGATTGGTGCGACACGATTGCACTGAAATTGATTGCAGAAAATACTATTCGTCGCATTAATCCTTTGCCCAGCGTTCCCCCCGAACAAGATCTCGTGGTTCGCGCAGCCCAAGTTCTTAAAGATACCTATCAAGTTAAACAGGGCGTAGAAATCACACTTGATAAACAGATCCCCATGGGTGCTGGACTAGGCGGTGGCTCATCCAATGCCGCAACTGTTTTAATCGGCCTGAATCATCTCTGGCAACTCAAGCTCGATCTTGCTACGCTCTGCAAAATTGGATTGCAATTGGGTGCTGATGTTCCTTTTTTTCTCTTTGGCAACAATGCTTTTGTCGAAGGGATTGGTGAAAAACTTCAGCTAATTGAGCTTGAATCTCAGCGCTTTTTGGTGATTTTTCCTGGGCAGAGCATTGCCACTGCACGTATATTCCAAGACCCTCAATTGACCAGAAACCACGCTCCGATTACAATCGATGGCTTATTTGTATCGCCACCAAGCTATACCAGCAGCCAATTCGGCAATGACTGTGAATCTGTAGCGATGCAAATTTGTCCTGAAGTGAAGCAAGCTTTAGCTTGGATTGAAGCGAATTTGCCGGGCTCGGCGCCGCGGATGTCTGGCTCTGGAAGTAGCGTGTTTACTGTCTTAGACCAAGATCAGACGCCCGCTGCCCTAGAAAGAAAGTTGCAAAATCTTCCATCAGGATGGGTGGGTCGAATTGTTGGGGGCTTAAATAAAAATCCCGCTTACAATTTGATTTCTTCGGAGAAACTGTAGGGGAATCGCCAAGCTGGTTAAGGCACTGGATTTTGATTCCAGCATGCGAAGGTTCGAATCCTTCTTCCCCTGCCAAATTCTGTAGAAATATAAAGATATCCCTGGATTCTGAACCCTTAACTAATAGCCCATATCGCCCCATATGAATGCTGACCATCTAACCCTTTTTACCGGTAATGCGAATCCCATTTTGGCGCATGCGGTTGCCAAAGAGCTCAACCTGGCAATGGGAAAAGCCTTTGTTGGACGGTTTTCTGATGGCGAAATTCAGGTAGAAATTCAAGAGAACGTTCGAGGTAAAAACGTTGTCGTAATACAATCAACTTGTGCTCCCACCAACGATAATTTGATGGAGCTAATGATCATGATTGATGCTCTGAAGCGAGCATCTGCAGGGCGTATAACCGCAGTGATCCCTTACTTCGGTTACGCTAGACAAGATCGTCGACCACGCTCGGCACGGGTGGCAATTTCTGCCAGAATCGTCGCCAATATGCTGCAGTCAGTAGCCGGGATCGAGCGCGTTTTGACCATGGATCTTCACGCAGACCAAATCCAGGGTTTCTTCGATATTCCTGTCGATAACATTTATGCCTCTCCTGTTTTGCTTGCTGACTTGCAAGCCCAAAAGACCCAAAAAGAATTAATTATTGTCTCTCCCGATATTGGCGGTGTCGTCCGCGCCCGCGCGATGGCCAAGCAATTGGGTACAGATTTGGCGATTATTGATAAACGCCGCCCTAAGGCTAATGTGTCAGAAGTGATGCACTTAATCGGTGAAGTAGAGGGCCGTCATTGCGTCATTATGGATGACATTATTGATACTGGTGGCACCCTATGTAAGGCTGCTGAAGCGCTTAAAGACCGCGGTGCTAAGGGTGTAACGGCTTACTGTACCCATGCAGTGCTATCCGGTGGCGCCGTTGCCAGAATTGCTGCCTCTGAGCTCGATGAGCTCGTGGTGACCGATACCATTCCATTGAGCGCAGAAGCCTTAAAAGTGGGCAAAATTCGCCAATTAAGCGTTGCCCCCATCCTCGCGGAGACCCTATCTCGCATTAGCAAGGGTGATTCCGTAATGTCCTTATTTGCTGAATAATCCTAAAAATGGGGTTTAGCCTCCCTTTTTGAGGTTTTTTGGTCGTTTTATAGTCAAAATCCCCATTCCCACGATATAATCGAAGGCTTTTCTGTTTGGTCGCGAACGGAAATTAACCTTAATTTGGGAGTTCAAATATGAAAGTAGTCGCTTTTGAAAGAAGCGTACAGGGAACGGGTGCGAGCCGCCGCCTGCGCAACTCCGGTAAAACTCCGGGAATCATTTATGGCAGTAAAGACCCAGCCGTAGTTATTGAGCTGGATCACAATGCCCTTTTCCATGCGCTCCGTAAGGAAGCATTTCACTCATCTATTCTCGATCTCGAGATCGGTGGCAAAGCACAAAAAGTCTTGCTACGTGATTACCAGATGCATCCATTTAAGCCTCTGGTTTTACATATCGACTTTCAGCGCGTTTCTGCTACTGAGAAGATCCACATGCGCATTCCATTGCACTTTACCCATGCTGATGAATCTACAGCCGTGAAATTGCAAGGCGCGATCATTAGCCACATTGCCAATGATTTGGAAATTTCTTGCTTACCAGCAGATTTGCCAGAATTCATTGAAGTGAACTTGGCTAATATTGAAGTAGGTCACTCTATTCATGCTAAAGATGTCGCACTACCAAAAGGTGTTTCCTTGGTATTGCATGTTGAGCAAGAAAATCCTGTTTTGGTTAACGCTCGTATCCCAACTGTTAAGGCTGCTGATACAGAAGAGGCCGCTCCTGCTGCCGCTGCTGCCCCAGCCGCTGGTGCCGCTGCTCCTGCAGATGCTCCCAAGGAAAAGGATAAGGCTTAATACCTTAAAGCAACACATCTTGCATTACAGAAGACCCGCTTGCCCGCGGGTTTTCTTTTTTGCAGAAATGCTTTTATGCTCACACTATGACTAAATTAATCGTTGGCCTAGGCAACCCAGGCAGTGAACATGAACACGATCGCCATAATGCTGGCTTTTGGTTTGTTGATGCACTGGCAAAACAATTGGGGACTCGCTTCGAAACTGAAAAACGATTTCAGGGAAAGGCTGCAAAAGCGAAATGGGAATCAGAAGATCTTTGGCTACTCAAGCCCGATACCTATATGAATCTGAGTGGACAAGCTGTAGGCGCTTTATGTCGCTTTCATAAGATTAGCCCCGAAGATCTTCTCGTTGTTCAAGATGAGTTAGATCTAAAGCCTGGCAGCGCTCGGCTCAAGCTGGGGGGTGGCACTGGGGGTCACAATGGGCTCAAAGATATTCAAGCGCATCTAGGCACCCCTAACTACTGGAGACTCCGTATAGGCATTGGCCATCCTCGTGATCTCGCTGGCGATGGTCGAGCCATAGATGTAGCGGATTATGTTTTAAGAAAGCCTTTATTGGCCGAACAAAAATTGATTGAAACCAGTATCCAGAATGGTTTAGATTGCTTGCCATTATTTTTGAAGGGCGACCCTCAAGCAGCAATGCTGAACTTGCATTCTAAGGATTAGGCCACGTCTGCTTTGGGTGCAATCAGCTTCTGGTATTTAACCAGTAGCTGCTCTCGTGATTCCACATGGTCTGGATGGAGTGGGATGCAGTCAACAGGACAAACCTGTCGACATTGAGGTGCATCAAAATGCCCGACACACTCAGTACATTTATTCGGATTGATCTCATAAATTTCAATGCCCATATAAATGGCATCGTTAGGACATTCAGGTTCGCACACATCGCAATTGATGCATTCGTCCGTAATCATTAAAGCCATGATTCAGAATACCTCTGCTTATTTCAATTTATTAGCTGCAGTTTTTTGGGTCAGCCATTTTTCTACTGAAGGAAAAACGAACTTACTCACATCACCACCCATCAGGGCAATCTCTCTAACAAAAGTGCCTGAAATAAATTGGTATTGATCTGAGGGGGTTAAGAACAGAGTTTCCACATCAGGGAGTAAATAGCGATTCATACCGGCCATCTGAAATTCATATTCAAAGTCAGAGACAGCCCGAAGACCACGCACGATTACGCGAGCATGATGTTCGCGCGCAAAGTCTTTTAATAAACCGGTAAAGCCAACAATTTTGACATTGGTGTAATGGCCCAGCACCTCTTTAGCGATCTCAATGCGCTCATCTAAAGTAAAAAAGGGGTGCTTGCTTCGACTATCAGCAACGCCCACAATCACCTCTGAAAAAATACTTGAGGCACGTCTTACCAAATCTTCATGACCACGAGTGAAGGGGTCAAAGGTTCCTGGATATACAGCGACGGTCATTTACTCTCCTAAGGCTTAATGAATCTATAGTGAGTTTAGTCGCTTCTGCCCACAAATAGACAGGCTTTTACCTGCCCAGCCTCTAAGTACTTTCCACAATCCCAAGCCGGTAGTAGGCTTTTGATTTCATCAAGAGATCGGCTTGAGGGAAATTCTACATAAATACAGCCCCCAGAGGAAGGATCGCAGACCCGCGAGGACTCGCTCAGAGCCTGATTCAATAAAGCCTGATCCTGAAAAGGGGGATCGATAAAGATGAGATCAAAGGACTGCGCAGATTGGCGTTTTAAAAACTCAAGGCCATCTTGCTGGGCGATCTGAACTACTCCAGTTACCGGTGAAGATTGGAGAGCAGCAAAGTTATGCGTTAAACCCAAATACGCTTTTTTATTTTTCTCTACGAGCTGAACGCTTGCCGCACCCCGAGAAGCCGCCTCAAATCCTAGAACACCCGTTCCTGCAAATAGATCGAGACAACGTAATCTTGCAAGATCTTGTCCCAGCCAGTTAAAAAGCGTTTCTCGAATACGATCCGTTGTTGGCCTGAGATCAGGCAAGTCAATCACATCGAGCAAACGACTACGCCAAACTCCGCCGATAATACGAACCTTTTTTGGGAGTTCAGTTTGTTGCCTAGACATGTTTATTGCTTGGCCCCCAACACCACGATTTTCATGCGGTCCATTGCGAGATATTTTTGGAAGGCAATTTCAACCTGCTCTCTTGTTACAGCATTCACCTGCTCTGTCCAAGTATCTAAAGTATTGAGGGGTAAGCCATTCCAAGCAATCGATGAGACGTTATCGAGTAATTTGCGATTGTTATCGATTCGCAGAGGAAATCCATTAATCAAATTCGCTTTAGCTGCATCGAGCTCAGATTGAGTGGGTCCTTTTGCAATAAATTGAGAAATCGTTTCCGTCATGACATCGAGAGCCATAGTGGCCTGATCATTTTTGGTTTGTAGGCCCGCTTGAAAAATACCGGTCTCCTGACCAGGTGCAAAATAACTAAAAACACTATAAGCAAGGCCTCGCTTCTCACGAACTTCGTTCATTAGGCGGGAAACAAATCCGCCTCCACCCAAAGCATAGTTCCCCACGATTAAGGGAAAATAGTCTGGATTATTTCGAGCAATAGCAGTCATACCCATCGCGATATGTGCTTGCTGAGAATCAAACGGAATGGTAATTTCACGCTCAGATAGATTCTCTACAGGTGAGCGAGCCAATTCTGGGAGTGGCGGTATTGAAGATCCTGTCTGCGGCAAATCCTTGACTAGGGTTTGCATAATCTCTTGAGCTTCGCTTTTACTCACATCCCCAACCATGCTGACAATCACACGATCGCTTCGATAAAACTGCTGGTGAAATTGCTTCAAGTCAGATACGCTCAAGCCAGCGATACTTTTGACTGTCACAGCATTTCCCAAGGGGTAATCACCGTATACGGCTTTTCTAAAGCGTCGATCTAAAACAAAATCAGGCTTTGTCTCTGCTTCAAGTAAACCTGCACTAATGCGTTGTTTCTCGCGATTGACTATTACAGAATCGTAAGTTGGAGAACTTAAGATCAGTCTAGCCAGTTGTATTGCACGATCCCGAATATCAGGTCTGCTTAAACAGCGAATTCGAATCAAGGCCCGTTCACCTGTCACCCCCACACTGATATCTGCACCAAGATCAGCGATTTCATCAGCAATCTGAGCTTCTGTTAGGTTACGACCAGCAGATCGTATGCCGTTATCCAATAATTCGGCCGTCATAATTGCCAGGCCAGCCTTTGAAGCGGGATCGTAACGAGTCCCTGCGTCGATACTGATTTCAATATCAAGCATTGGTAAAGATTGTGTTTGAACTAAATAGGCTTTAGCGCCTTTATAAGAATCTAACTGCTGAATCGGTAATGCTGCCTGCACACTAGTAAGCAGACCGATGCTCATCACAGCACCCAAGACGAGAGACTGGCAATAATATTTCATTTCTGTACCCCCACTTTTGCTGATTGACGGGCCTGGGGATCCAGAATGGCGATGGTTAGCGTAGAGTCAATGAGGTATTTCTTAGCTACAGCTTGCACTTGAGCTGACGTAATTTGTTGCATACGATCTTGCACAGTATCTAAATCTTTCCAAGAAAATCCTGCCATCTCGAAGCCACCAATTTCCATAGCCTGGCCAAAGATAGAATCTCTTTTATAGACTTGATTCGCTAGCAAGCGAGTTTGAATTCTCTTTAACTCTGAATCTAATACCCCTTTATCCGTAACTTCTGCTAGCACCTTACGGATACCTGCCTCAGCTTGAGCAATGGTTTTCCCTTTTGCTAAATCAACGCCAACTATAAACAAAGCAGGTCCACGAGAAATCATGTCGTATTGAGCATCTACGTTGTCTGCCAAACGTACTTGCTTTACTAAAGTGCGATTCAATCGAGCATTGTCATAACCATCTAGCACCGCTGCCAATAACTCTAAGGCGTATGGCTCATCATTATTGATGTTGTCAGGCTGTAAGCGCGGAACCTTCCACGCCATAACTAATTGCGCACTATCGGCCGGAGCTTTGACATGAACTTGCTTAACTCCTTTTTGTTCAGGCTCAAGCTGTGGCTTACGAACTGGCAATTCATGTGCCCGAATACCACCATAATATTTTTCAACAAGCTGATAAGTTTTATCGGGATCGACATCGCCGGTAATAATAACGGTCGCATTATTGGGTGCATACCAATTTTGATACCACTGGCGTGCGTCACTTGCTTTCATATTCACTAAGTCATTCATCCAACCTATGATGGGGTGACGATAAGGTGAACTCATGAATGCAGTCGCCATTAAAGATTCATTTAATAAGCTGTCTGGATTATCTTCCGTCCGTAAACGACGCTCTTCCATCACCACCTGAATCTCTTTTGCAAAATCAGTGTCATCGAAACTCAGATTGACCATGCGGTCGGCCTCAAGTTGCATTACCTTACTCAATTTAGATTTTTCAACCTGTTGGAAAAAAGCGGTGTAGTCGCGGGAGGTAAAAGCGTTTTCACGACCCCCTTCTGCAGCAACGAGACGAGAAAATTCTCCGGGCTTGACCTTATCCGTACCCTTAAACATCATGTGCTCCAAGACGTGAGCAACTCCTGTTCTGCCATTAAATTCATCGATAGAACCTGCTCTGTACCAAACCATATGCGCTACGGTGGGCGCCCGATGGTCTTCTTTAATAATTAACTTTAGGCCGTTGCTCAGCAAATACTCATGAGTGTCCTCTGTCGACTGGGCAGAAGCGCCCCAGGCCAGTTGGCTGATGAGCCAGAATCCAAAGAAAAGAAGTTGAAGAGAGTACCGCATCTGGGTTTGCCTTGTTCTCAGATTAAATTGATAAGATGCAAGTTTTGGATTGTATCGATAATGCTTGGCCTACGTAAAACCCTCGGATCGCTTTTCAAATCAAGCCGGATTGATGAGGCCTGGTTTGATACTCTCGAAGACTCCCTGATTCAGAGTGATGTAGGTATGCCGACGTGCATGCAATTAATGGCCAGCTTACGTCAAGCTGCTAAATCAGAAAAAGTACAAGACTCAGAAACCCTACAAGCATTATTGATTCAAGAGCTCACCAGGCTATTACAAGCATTAGAGGCTCACCCAAATCCCATCTTTGAACATCAAAGTAGTCATCATCCAGAAATCTGGCTCATTGTTGGTGTCAATGGCGCTGGCAAGACCACCACGATTGGTAAGCTCTGCAAACAATTCCAGTCACAAGGAAAGTCCATTCTTCTGGCTGCTGGAGACACTTTCCGTGCCGCCGCACGTAATCAACTCTTAGAGTGGGGGCAACGCAATGAAGTCGATGTGATTGCCCAAGAAAGTGGCGATGCTGCAGCCGTGGCACACGATGCTATTCATGCTGCGATTTCTCGCAAGACGGACATATTGATTATTGACACTGCAGGTAGGCTAGCCACACAAGACCATTTGATGGAAGAACTGAAGAAGGTCAAACGCGTCATCGCCAAGGTCCTTCCAGGGGCGCCTCACCACACGCTATTGATTTTGGATGGCAATACGGGCCAGAACGGTTTAAGCCAAGTAAAGGCCTTCCACGAAGCGCTGGGGCTTACTGGTCTCATCGTCACCAAACTCGATGGGACTGCCAAAGGCGGGGTTATTTGCGCTCTTGCCAACACCATTCAAGACGGCCCCAAACCTGCAGTTTTAGCGCTTGGCAAAGGCGAAGGAATCGGGGATCTAATCCCCTTCAATGCTTCTGAATATTGCGCCGAATTATTCAATTAAATCAGTATCTTACACGCCTAAAAATACATTAGCACTCACTTGACAAGAGTGCTAAAATAGACCTATTCAGATAGTTAATGAATTAAATCAAAATGGTTGAAAAGAAAGCCTATAAGCCAGTCGCTCGCGCTGTGTCTGCCGTATTGCCGGCATCACAGTCTGGGGGCGCCATGGCCTTTCCTACGATGCCTTCCCTTGGTGTTGGCACTTTAGATGCTTACATTGCCTACGTTAATCGCGTGCCGATGTTAAGCGCTGCGGAAGAATTGCATCTTGCACAAGAGTTTCGTCGTACTGAAAATGTAGATGCAGCGAGAACCTTGGTGCTCTCACATTTACGCTTAGTTGTATCGGTTGCTCGCCAATACTTAGGCTATGGCATTCCACATGCTGACCTCATCCAAGAAGGTAATGTGGGTCTCATGAAAGCGGTCAAACGCTACGACCCTAGCCAAGGTGCACGTTTAGTGTCTTATGCAATTCATTGGATTAAAGCTGAGATTCATGAGTACATTCTCAAGAATTGGCGCTTAGTTAAAGTAGCAACAACTAAAGCGCAACGCAAATTGTTCTTTAACTTGCGCAGCAATAAACCGACACTAGCGACGCTCAGACCGAGTGAAGTTGACGCTCTAGCAAAAGCACTAGATGTACGTGGTGAAGATGTTAGGGAAATGGAAATACGACTCGCCGGTGGTGATATCACCCTTGAGGGCGATGATAGCGATGAAGATGCTGCTTATGCGCCTATTCAGTGGCTGTCCGATTCAAACCAAGAACCCACCGCCATGCTGGCTGCGGTGGATGCTGATCATCTTCAGGGTCCGCAATTAGATCAAGCGTTGATGTCCTTAGATGAGCGTAGTCGCAATATTGTGCAATCTCGTTGGTTGGCAATGGATGCTGATGGCCATGGTACTAAAACGCTACATGACCTTGCGGCAGAGTATGGAATTTCTGCTGAGCGCGTGAGACAGATTGAAACGTCTGCTCTCAAAAAGATGCGTGCCCTACTTCAAGCACAAGCCGCTTAAACCCGACCGCTTACTTCAGCAGTTCTTTCAAATCATGCGCTAAGGTCTCGGAGCCTTGCGCATGTTTAATGTAGAGACGCAAGTGCCCCTCTGGATCAAAGACATAACTTCCAGCGGTGTGATCGATAGTGTAAGACTCTGGGGATAAGCCGGGCACCTTCTTGTAGTAAATCTTAAAATCTTTCGTGACTTTTTCAAGAGCAGCTTCATCGGCAGGACGGAGCCCCATAAAGCGGGGATCAAACGAAGGCACATACTGTTTTAAGATCGCTGCCGTATCGCGCGCTGGATCAACTGTCACGAACAATACCTGCACCTTATCAGCTTGAGGGCCAAGCAGCGTCATGGCTTGCTGCATTTCAGTTAAGGTAGTTGGACAAACATCAGGGCATTGGGTGTAGCCAAAGAACATCACGACGACTTTGCCTTTGAAATCAGCAAGAGTTCTGGTTTTTCCATCTACATCGAGCAAACTAAAATCACCGCCGAAGCCACTAGCACCCGTAATGTCAATATTCTTAAACTCAGGCTTAGGACTACATGCTAAGAGCGCCAGAGTCATCAAGGCCATTACGAGGGTGGAGATAGAGAAGCGCTTCATCTTAAATAAAGTAATGATCAATTAATAAGGCAGCGAACAAGAGCGATAAATAAGTAATCGAAAAACGGAAGGTTTTCTTCGCTAAGGTATCGCTATAAGAAATAAATAAAGCAACTACATAAGCCAAGAAAATAAACCCCAAGACTAATGCTGAGATCAAATACACCAAGCCACTCATCCCATAGATATAAGGCAATAGAGTAGCTGCAATTAATATCAAGGTATACAACAGAATGTTGAGTAATGTAAAGCGCTCACCATGTGTCACTGGGAGCATCGGCAATCCTGATTGGACGTAGTCGTCGCGACGGTACAGAGCCAAGGCCCAAAAATGTGGCGGCGTCCAAACGAAGATAATCAACACCAACAACCAAGCCTCCGCTGGCACTGAATTGGTCACTGCAGCCCATCCCAAAGCAGGTGGCATTGCACCAGAGAGGCCGCCAATGACGATGTTCTGTGGCGTAGCTGGCTTGAGTAACCATGTATAGATCACCGCATAGCCTACAAAGGTGGCCACAGTGAGCCACATGGTTAGTGGATTCGTGAAGTTCCACAAAATAAACATCCCGATTGAGCCCAGCACAATAGAAAAAATTGTAATGTGAAAGGGAGAAATTTCTCCAGTAGCGGATGGGCGCCAAGCAGTCCGCTTCATCTTGGCATCAACTGCTTGCTCAATCAAGCAATTCATCGCAAATGCAGCACCGGCCAGTAACCAGATACCCGCCACACCACCAATCAAAATTGAGGTCGGTACCATACCAGGTGTAGCTAAGAACATTCCAATCACAGCACAAAAGACAGCTAACTGCGTCACGCGTGGTTTTGTTAGTACCCAAAATTGGCGCCAACGAGGTAAGTGCACGACAGTATTGGACTGTGGAGTATTCATAATCGCTTTGGCATCTTAATCTGAATTGCCGTTTTCCATGAAGCCCAGTTACTCATTCTGACGAGACAATAAACGAGTGCAGCTGCTCCAGCGGTATGGAGTAGAGCTGCTAATAAAGGCCACTGAAAGACCACATTCGATATCCCTGTTAGCAGCTGCAGTAGTAAAAGACCAATGAGTAAGCCTCCTAGCCGATACAGATCGGGTTGTGCTGTCCGACTAACGCTGCGCGCACTGAGGCCCAGAGTAACTAGAGTAAGAAACGCTGCAATAGCAAATAGACGGTGCGCCCAATGAATGGTTTGTAGTGCGTTAGGAGTAATGTAATCTCCTGCTGCATTCTTGCCTAACTCTCTCCAGAGTGTGAAGCCTTCATGCCAGTTGGTATCAGGCCACCATGCTCCGTTGCAACTCGGAAAATCTGGGCAAGCTAATACTGCGTAATTGGTACTCACCCACGCGCCTAAAAAGATTTGGATTCCTAACACTACTAGAGCCAGGCTCACAAGCCATGCTGAGAGTGGCTTTTGTCTCAAAGACACAATCACTGAAGATGGAGTTGACCAGGTTTGTTGTGCATAAAGTGTGAGGCAGGCAAGCAGACACAAGGCCAGTATTAAATGCGTACTCACAATGATCGGCTGGAGTTTCAAAGTTACAGTCCAAGCCCCAAAAGCCCCCTGAATACAAACTAGCGCCAACAATCCTAAGCTAGCAATTAACGGCTCCTTGCCCAAAGATTTGACTTTAGTCCAAGCTATGATCACTTGCACAATAATTAAAGTGCCAACTGTCATTGCCAGATAACGATGAATCATTTCAATCCAGGCTTTGAGCAGAGTAACCGGCCCTGATGGCATGGCGTTCTCGGCCAATTCAATATCTCCGATTGCATGCCAGGGATTAGAGTTTCCGTAGCACCCTGGCCAGTCGGGACAGCCTAAACCAGAATCACTCAAGCGAGTGAAGGCACCAAAAACAATTAAATCAAAAGTCATAAAGACTAAGAACCAATTGAGTTTTTGAAAAAAAGAATAGCCAGGCCTTCTCCAAAGATAAGCCAAAGGAATGCCAGCAAAAATGAGGGCAATGACTGCAAGTTCAGCGAACAAAGCCAAATTGGGCATTACAGTCTCTCGCCCTTGTGATTGAGTCGCAGTAACTTCTCTAGATCTTTTTTCATACTGCTAAATTCTTTTGGTGAGTTACTGACTGGAAAGTACATCATCTTTTGGGCACTAGGATCAATCAACTGAATTGCTTGACCTGCGCCCTGGGCATTGAGCCAATCATTAAACTGAGCTCGCAACTTAGGGTCAGCTGGTAAATTCACCACACTAAAACCCGCTACCTCGTGATCGTAGGCTTTCGCAATCTCAGGATCAATTGATTTGCCATCTGTATTTACCCATAGCAATTGCACTCGACCCCCTTCTCGACCTACGCCAACTCGCAACTGTCGCATTAAATATAGGCCCTCAACGCAGGATGGATTTTGCGTTGTGCACTCGGCGGCAGGACGTGCGATTAACAAGGTCCACTTCCCACTCAACGGTACATCAAACCAAGCGGGATTAGTATCTTGTACTGGCTGCACTAAAGTACCAAAGTTTGTTTTGCCACCTTCAGGCTTAATAACGTAATACGCCAAATACGATGCAATCACTGGTGCGGCACAGGCAAGCAATAAGAACAACATCTGTAAGCGCCCGCGACGGGTCCGTGCATCAATCGCAGCACCCTCTGACTGTGCTGAAGGAATCAATAACTCTTCTTTACTCACTAATACTCCCAGATAACTTTCGATATTGCCTAAGGCCTGTAACTAACCAAAACAAAAATGCACAAGCAGCTAAAGCAAACCACTGAAAGGCATAAGCATAATGGCGATCTACCCCTGTTGTCAGTGGGGCCCATTCTCGAACCAAGCCATCAGCCTGACCAGTTTGCACCTCACGCAATATATAAGGGCTTTGGGTCCAGCCGTGGTTCTTAGCCTCTTGCTCAAGAACCAGATTTTGTTGAATACGGGGCTTACTGCCAGGCCCTTGATTGCTATTACCAAACTCATAGACTTTGCCAGGAGTGGCAAAAACAGTCCCCTCAATCGATACAACACCTTTGGGCGTATTGATGGCTGGCAGTGCGACCCTGTCTAAGCCATTGCGGGGAGCCCAACCTCGGTTTACCCAAAGAATCTGACCGTTCTCCAATCTGAGCGGCATCATCACATAAAAGCCTGCTGGAGCTGCTTCGCCGTCTTTGTTAACGGGCCGCGGGCGGTTATCTAACCAAACTACCTCTTCAGAAAGAAAAGTTCCCTGCGCCCGCATCCGGCGCTGATTGACCTCTTCCAAAGTCCAGTTCTGAGCATTTGCATTCAGAATAGGCATTTGTTGCTTTGTAACTAAATTGGCAGCGAGCATAATCTTTTCATGGGCTCTGCGTAACTGCCAAAAACCAGCGCTGCTGCAAATGATGATCGTGATTAGGGCTGCTAAAGTAGCAACTATGCGTTTGGTAACGAGACTAGAAAAAATATTCAATTGAGGATGTAGAAATGAAGTGGATTATTCCCATCGTACTGCTAATGATCGTTGGAAGCTTGGGCTCAGCCCTGTATTACATGATGAAGGGCAAAGGCTCTGGCCCAAAAATGGTGTATTCCTTAATGTTCCGCATCGGTCTATCGCTAGTTCTATTTTTAGGAATTTTGCTTGCGTATTACTTTGGTCTCATTCAGCCCACCGGGATCCGAGTCGGCACAAACTAAGCAAAAATACTTCAGCAAAACAAATCGGGGCTCTTAAGCCCCGATTGTTATTGAAATTACATCCAGTAGACGCAGATATATAAACCGAGCCATACGACGTCAACGAAGTGCCAATACCAAGCGGCACCTTCAAACGCAAAATGGTGCTCGGCGGTAAAGTCACCACGAATCAAGCGACGTAATACGATTGCCAGCATCGTGCCGCCCAAGAATACGTGGAAACCATGAAAGCCCGTCAACATGAAAAAGGTTGAGCCATAAATACCTGAGGTCAATTTGAGGTTGAGCTCATGATAAGCATGGTAGTACTCGAATGCTTGAAAGCATAAGAAGACAAAGCCGAGTGCAACTGTGGCAGCCAAACCAATGATGGCTTGCTTCATGTGATTCTTGACTAAGGCATGGTGAGCAAACGTGATTGTGACACCAGAGCTCAACAACAACAAAGTGTTGATCGTAGGAATCGGCCATGGACCCATGGTTTCAAAAGGAGCAACCAAACCAGCAGGACCATCATTAGGCCAGACTGCAGAGAAATTTGGCCAAATCAATTTACTTTCTACATCACCCATCCAAGGCATTGCGATGTTTCTAGCGTAGAACAGTGCAGAAAAGAAAGCGGCAAAGAACATGATTTCAGAAAAGATGAACCATGCCATTGACCAACGATAAGAGACGTCAACGTTAACGCCATTTTTACCCGCGTTGGACTCTGCAATCGTATCGCCAAACCAGTGATAGAGAACATAGAGTACCCAGAGAACGCCAGCAATCGCCATGGATCCACCCCATGATGTGTGATTGACCCAGCCGACCATGCCAAAACCAAACGCAATCAAGCCGATCGCAGCCATGACTGGATGCCTAGACAAGGGGGGGACATAGTAATAAGGGGTTGAATTGGATGACATCTGATTCTCTCTATTCAATCAAAAAATTATTAATGGGATACCACTGCTTTCACAATTAACAGGAGGATAGCCATAAATACTAAAGCACCAAATACACCTGCAATGATAATGTGAACAAAACTGAGTGAAGCAACATCGTCTTGAAGGCCCGCTTTTTTGCGAACTCCTAAAAAAGCCCACAAGACCGCTTTCATAGACTTCAAAAAACTGCTCTTTTTCATATCAGCGCCTTTGATTTCGGTGTTGTCGCTCCAGGCGCTGCAGGAGGTACTCCAACCTCAAAGAAGGTATAGGACAAAGTAATCGTCTTAACATCATCTGGCAAACCAGCATCAATTACAAAGACAACAGGCATTTTTCGTGTTTCATAGGCCGCTAAAGTCTGCTGCTGAAAACAGAAACACTCTAGCTTCGTAAAAAACTCGGTGGCGCTCTTAGGCGCATAACTGGGTATTGCTTGCGCTTGAACTGGTCGGTCTAATTTATTGGAGACCTCATACACAATTTCAGTCATTTCGCCAGGATGAACTTCCAAAAAGTTTTTCGCTGGATGAAAGTTAAATGGACCACGACTATTAGAGTCAAACTCTACTGTGACCTTGCGGGAATAATCTACCTGAGTATTGCCCACTTTATTGGGGCTATAGGCTCTAACGCCATAATCATTTTTGCTAGTTACTACGTTAATGCCTGTCACCTGGCACAAAGCCTTATACAAAGGCACCAAGGCATATCCAAAACCAAACATCAATACAGAAGCAATTAAGAGCTTCAGCAAAATTTGACGGTTGAGGTTTTGAGATAGGGACATTAATCGATCGAGACTTAATTCAAGAGGCTATGCTTAAGCAGAATGCCAATGAAGAAAACAATTGCAATGCTTAAAAGTACAAACCCCAAACGCCTGTTATTGGCGGCTGAGGTTTGTTTTTCAGGACGTGTAAGTTCCGGCTTCATGAATCTGTTCAGCGTTTGGTGGGGTCTCAAAAGTATGATGAGGTGCTGGTGAAGGCACTGTCCACTCCAAACCTTTAGCTCCATCCCATGGTCTCATTGGCGCTTTTTGGCCTTCGCCACGATAAGCAGGCAATGCTACAAAGAATAAGAAGTAAACCTGAGACAAACCAAATCCAAGCGCGCCAATAGAAGCGATCAAGTTGAAATCAGCAAATTGGGTTGGATAGTCAGCGTAACGACGTGGCATGCCTGCTAAACCCAAGAAATGCATTGGGAAGAAGGTGATATTAAAGAAGATCATAGAAGACCAGAAATGAATCTTGCCACGAGTTTCGTTAGCCATCATGCCGGTCCACTTTGGACACCAGTAGTAGAAGCCAGCAAACATTGCAAATAAGGAACCTGCTACCAACACATAGTGGAAGTGGGCAACTACGTAATAGGTATCTTGTAAACCGATATCAATTGGCGCCATAGCGAGGATCAGACCTGTAAAGCCGCCCATGGTAAAGACGAAAATAAAGCCAACTGCCCACAACATCGGAGTTTCAAAGGTCATGGAACCTTTCCACATCGTTGCAACCCAGTTGAAAATTTTCACGCCAGTTGGAACAGCGATCAACATCGTGGCATACATGAAGAAGAGCTGACCAGTTACTGGCATACCTGTTGCAAACATGTGGTGTGCCCAAACGATGAAGGACAAAATCGCGATCGATGAAGTTGCATAAACCATCGAGCTATAGCCAAACAAGGTTTTTCTGGAGAAAGCGGGAACGATTTCACTAATGATTCCAAATGCTGGAAGAATCATGATGTAAACCTCTGGATGACCAAAGAACCAGAAAATATGCTGGAACATAACAGGATCACCACCACCTACTGCGGAGAAAAATGAAGTACCGAAGTGACGATCGGTTAACACCATCGTAATTGCGCCGGCCAACACAGGCATCACAGCAATCAACAAATATGCGGTAATCAACCAAGTCCAGCAGAACATTGGCATCTTCATCAAAGTCATGCCAGGAGCGCGCATATTCAGAATCGTAACGATGATGTTGATCGAGCCCATGATGGAAGACGCGCCCAACAAGTGGAGCGCAAAAATCGCCATATCCATACCAGGACCCATTTGTGAAGTCAAAGGAGCATAGATAGTCCAACCACCAGCAGGAGCACCACCAGGCGCTAAAAAGGAGCTCAATAACAAAGTAGCAGCTACTGGCAGAATCCAGAAACTAAAGTTATTCATCCGCGCGAATGCCATATCAGAGGCGCCAATTTGCAAAGGCACCATCCAGTTAGCAAAGCCCACAAAGGCAGGCATGATGGCGCCGAACACCATCACCAACCCGTGCATCGTAGTTAACTGATTGAAGAACTCAGGACGGAAGAATTGCAGGCCTGGTTGGAACAACTCCAAACGAATACCCATAGCCATGGTTCCGCCAGCCAACAAGCTGACAAAAGAGAAAATCAGGTACATCGTACCGATATCTTTATGGTTAGTAGCGAACAACCAACGACGCCAGCCATGCGGCATGTGATCATCATGCGCATGATCATGTGCGTGATCTAGAGAGCTAGTAACTGTATTCATGTTTACTCCGGTTTCGTCTTTTCTGTATTAGTAAATAAATTACTTGCCACTGTGTGCCGTAATAATTTCTTGAGTCTGGATTACTTCGCCAGTGTGGTTACCCCATGCATTTCTAGTGTAGGTAATCACAGCAGCAATATCAGCATCTGATAAAACACCGCCCCACTTCGGCATCGCATTCTTACCATTGAGCAGGATGTAGAACTGAGCTGCTTTGGGTCCATTAACAACTTTGTCTCCATCGAGAGCGGGGAAGGCGCCAGCGCCTTTACCGTTAGGCTGATGACACGCTGCGCAATTGGCTGCGTAGACTTTTTCACCGCGGGCTTTTTGCTCTTCCAAGGTATAAACCTTTGCTGGATCTTCGCCACCAGCAGTCATTGCTTTTTGCTTATCAGCAACCCACGCTGTGTAATCCTCTGGAGAAACTACCTTGACTACGATCGGCATGAATGCATGTTCAGCACCACACAACTCGGAACACTGACCGCGGAAGGTGCCGATCTGATCCGCACGGAACCAGGTATCTCGCACAAATCCAGGGATCGCATCTTGTTTCACGCCGAATGCAGGAATGGTCCAAGAATGGATAACGTCGTTTGCAGTTGTAATCAGACGAATCTTTTTACCAACTGGTACCACCATCTCATTGTCGACTTCCATCAAATAGGTATTTGATTTTGGAGCGAGATTGTTAATTGCTTCGCGTGAAGTAGATAGTGTGGATAGGAAGTTGATACCTTCACCCTCACCCTTAATGTAGTCGTAGCCCCATTTCCATTGATAGCCAGTTACCTTAATAGTGATATCTGAATTGGTGGTGTCTTTCATCGCTACTACTGTTTTGGTTGCAGGCAAAGCCATACCAATCACAATTAACAGCGGGACAACAGTCCAGATGATTTCAACAGTAGTACTCTCATGGAAGGAAGCTGATTTGTGGCCAAGTGATTTACGGTGCTTAAGAATGGCATAAAACATCACCCCGAATACGCCGATAAATATCACCGCACAAATGATCAGCATCATGATGTGCAAACCATGAATTTGTTCCATGATTTTTGTTGCTGGTGCAGCAAAATTGATTTGATTTACGGCTGGGCCGCCTGGCATGTTTTCAGTAGCGTTTGCTAGCGTTATGCCCAAACTTGCTAAAAGTGTTAGCGAAGCCTTAGTGACTTTTCCAAATAAATTCATCTTATTCTCTGTTTATTGTCCCGAGCAAATTGAACAATCTCGCTTGGGATGCTCAAAAAGCGGTATCTAGCCAATACATCCAGCCGCAATTATAGGGCGAATAATCCGCTTTGACATTTGGATCCTTTGGAGTACAAAAGCATTCTTAATGGGTTGTAATGATAGTAAGTACTTACATTTAATTAGAATCATGTCTTGTCTTGCGCTGAATTTGTCCTGGATCGATATAGGCGAGCTGATCCTTGGCTCTGGTGAGATGTTTACCAATTGCCCAGGCATGCCCGTAGACCACTTCAAGGGTCATTTTTGATGGCAAATGTTGAGCAACCCCTTCTATACGAGTGTCTTCATTCATTAATTGCAAGGCAATTGAATCTGAGATCAAAAGGGCATCCGATTCGTATTCCAAATAGAGATATTCCATGTCCATGACCGGCTCCGAAAAACCCTCCGACAGAACTGCATCGCCCATATCGTGCATATCCCATGGGCTCGCCAATTTTTTCAGACTGCCTTCCAACTCTGGAACGCCAATAAACTCTTTACCGGTATCTGGGCCTAAATAGGCAAAAGTGAGAAGCCCTCCTTCTCGGAGGATGCGCCAACATTCCTGTAAAAAATGTTTAGGGTCAGGAAGGTCTTGAAGCAACAAGTCACTGAACACTAAATCTACTGAATCATTTGGAAGTTCGATGCGTCCAGTCTGGCGATAACTGTCTAAGGAAAACTCCCTGCCGCCATGCACTACTGCGCGTAATTTTCGTGATAGCTGAAAGCATCGCACAGCCCATGCGCTCATAGTCGACTCTGAAGCGCTATTCATTTTCACGCCTGGGAATCGTTTGCTCAAAAGAGCGGCATGCTTGCCCGGAAAATCCGGAATCACTAGCAGATCGTTAACATCTAACTTAACGATCTCTAACTTTTGTATCATCCGATTTGCAATTTCGGATTGAAGCCATCTTAAGGGTCGGGTCATGTGCTCAGTATACTCAGCGGCCCATGTTTTCATTAGCAAAACTATTGCCTAGCGCCTGCATTATTTGCGAGTCTTTTCAGGATGATCTGGTTTGCCTAGCTTGCTTGAAAAAGCTATCTAACGAGGCGCTTTGGAATTATGAGTGTTGTAGACAATGCGGGATTTGCTTAACTGCAGACGAACTGCAGGCAGGGTGCTGTGATGAATGTCGAGCAGAGCCTCCATACTTTGATGAAAGTTACTGTCTTGCTTCCTACGACAGCAGCTTACAGAAAGCACTACATGATTTGAAGTATGCAAAAAGGATTGGTGTTGCGCATGGTTTAGCGAGGGTGTGGAATGACATTCTATCTTCTAGATTAAATTATCTTGAGATTGACTTTGCGCTTCCTGTACCACTGAGCCAAACCAAATTATGCGAGAGAGGATTTAATCAAAGCTGGGAAATTTTACGTCGCATACAAATACCAAGCACCATGCAAAAGCTCGCGTTTGCACTACAAAGACATCACGCATCACAGGACCTTGCAAGAATTGGTAGCAGCTCTCGCACACAAATGATCAAAGGAATGTTTTATGTCAATCCTCGCTATCAGAGGCTGATTGAGAGGCGTAATGTCGTGATTTTTGATGATGTAATGACAAGTAAGGCGACATTGAATGAAATTGCTTACGTTCTGAAGGACAATGGAGCTTCACGCATTACGAATTGGGTATTACTGAGAACCCCAAGATACAAGATCAAAAGATTACAGCATGTTTAATATTGTTTTATTCGAACCAGAAATCCCGCCCAATACTGGAAACATCATCCGCTTGTGCGCAAATACTGGAACCTCGCTTCATTTAATCGAACCTCTGGGTTTTCCGATGGAAGATGCAAAGCTTCGCAGAGCAGGCTTGGATTATCACGAGTTTGCCAGCGTCAAAGTACATCAAAACTGGCAAGCTTTTTTGAGGACCGAACAGCCTAATATGGATCGGGTTTTTGCTTTAACGACCAAAGGTTCAGGGAAATTTCATGCAGGTCAATATCAGCCCAATGATTACTTTGTCTTTGGCTCTGAGACCAAAGGCATTACTGACGAAGTGAGGGACTCCATTCCCACTCAAAACCGGATGCGTTTGGCAATGCAGGAGAGTAGTCGCAGTCTCAATCTTTCGAATACAGTTGCAATAATTGTCTATGAGGCCTGGCGACAGAATGGCCTGCAAGGTGGCAGTTAAAAAATTAGCTGAATCAGGCTTCTGTTGTAGGGTCGCGGCCCATTAATTTCTGCAAAGCCTCTTGCGCACCAACGTGACCAGATAAAACCTCAGTCATGGCGTTGGTAATAGGCATTTCTACCCCCAAGCGCGCCGCTAGATTACTCACTGCAGCAGCACATAAAACACCTTCGGCCACATGCCCAAGTCCATCCAATATTTTTTGCAATGGTTGACCTGCGGCAAGCGCTAAGCCAACTTGCCGGTTCCGTGAGAGATCACCCGTTGCCGTCAAGATCAAATCGCCAACACCCGTCAATCCCATGCAGGTTTCAGAACGCCCGCCAGCGGCTTTTACTAAACGCATCATTTCTGCTAAGCCCCGCGTCAAAACTGCTGCACGCGCATTCAAGCCTAGATTTAAGCCATCACTAATGCCTGCCACGATAGCCAGTACATTTTTAATTGCACCGCCTAACTCGACTCCAATCAAATCATCGCTTGCGTAGATTCGCATATTGCCGTGATGAAAAGCAGTTTGCACAATTGAACAAAGTTCGTCTGATTGACTTGCCACTGTTAAAGCGCAAGGCATTCCATTGGCTACCTCTTTAGCAAAACTTGGGCCAGACAAAACACCATAGACATGTTTAATGCCTTTGTTATGTAAGCGATCTTCTCGCTCGACTACTTGATGGGGCAAAAGGGCTGAGCTGGGCTCCAAGCCTTTACAGAGCCAAACGATATTTAAAGAATGCTTTGCTACTTGCAATACTTGAGCCAGTGTCTGCGCTAAACCAGCCATCGGTGTTGCAATCACCAATAGATCCTGCGAGTCCAGTCGATGAATTGCCTCAGAGAAACTGGCTTCAAGACGAAGACCCTTGGGGAGTGTGAAGCCTGGTAAGTAGGTACTGTTCTCACCCTGCTTCTGAATGTGCTCAATCTGCTCTAAAGAGCGCGACCATAAACAGACTCTGTCATGCTCAAGAGATCGGGCAGCCTGAACAGCCATTGCCGTTCCCCATGCTCCAGCTCCAAGCAGCGTCACTTTCATGATCTGTTGGCCTATGGAATCTGCTTAGTTGGGAAGAATGATTTTGCTTTCTTCAGCGGAGCTATTCTCTGAGTCCGCACCAGCCTTTTGAGCCTGCATCAAGCGATGCTCATACATTCCATGGAAATTCATTTCGTTTAAATGAATTGGCTGGAATCCGGCACGACTAATAGTGTCCGCAATATTGGAACGCAAATAAGGATACAAAATGGTTGGGCAAGCAATGCCTAACATTGGATCAATCTGCTCTGGAGGGATATTGGTGAACTCAAAAATACCAGCTTGATTGGCTTCAATCAAAAATAGCACTTTGCTGTCGATGCGCGCTGTCACGGTAGCGATGACACAAACTTCAAATAGCTCTTCAGACAAACGTGTTACCGAAACATCGGCCTCCACTTGCACCTGTGGCTCTTTGGCAATCAATAAAATTTCAGGGGCATTAGGCTGCTCTAAAGAAAGATCTTTGAGATAAACGCGCTGAATTCGAAAGCCTGGTGCTTTGTCGTCATTCGAGCTGTCTTGAGTTGAAGTCGTTTTATCGTTCATGAAAATTCTCTCTATTGAATATTTACGCCAAAAGAAGATCTAACTGTCCAGCACGATCTAATGCAACGAGATCGTCGTATCCGCCGACATGAGTATCGCCAATATAAATTTGCGGAACTGTTCTGCGACCTGTTTTTGTCATCATGATTTCGCGCTGGGCTGGGTCCTTATCGATCAAGACCTTCTCTAAATTACTAACGCCTTTTTTTTGTAAAAGCTTTTCAGCCATCACACAGTATGGGCAAACTTGGGTGCTATACATCATTACCTGTGGCATATTTTTCTACTTTACCAAGGGCAAAGCGGCCGCCTTCCAAGCTACGATGCCGCCGTCCAAGGCAGCTACCTCGGCAAATCCCAGTGTTTTAACCGCGGCTACCGCCTTACGGGAATCGTTGCCATTCTCACAAATCAAGACTACAGGATGCTTACGATCCAGCTTTAGCTTACCGATCTCGGTCTCCAAGGCAGTAGCCGGAGCAAATTTCGCTCCTGGCAAATGGCCTGCTTTAAAGGCATCTTCAGCGCGTATGTCGAAAACATAGGCCTTACGACGATTGATCCAAATCGTCGCCTCGGTTGGAGACAGGCCCTTTCCACTAATAAGCGTAGATAATGTGGGTAGGAAGAGTGCGATGCCTGAAACTAGTAGTAAGGCAATCAGCGCTAAATTGTCAATTTGAGTGAAAAAGTTCATCACCAGATTATAGAATGGCTCTATGAAACAACTTGTTCTTATTCGTCACGGCGAATCCGCTTGGAATCTTGAAAATCGCTTCACCGGCTGGGCCGACGTAGATTTGACCCCAAATGGGGCAAAACAAGCGCATACCGCTGGCGAAAAACTCCTCAAAGCAGGCTATGTATTTGATATTGCCTACACCTCTGTTCTCAAACGTGCGATCAGAACCTTATGGGGCGTACAAGATGCCATGGATCTCATGTGGATTCCGGTAGTTCATAGTTGGCGTTTAAATGAGCGTCACTATGGCGCCTTGACTGGTTTAAACAAAGCAGAGACGGCATCCAAATATGGTGACGAGCAAGTTCATATTTGGAGAAGGTCGTATAACATTCGTCCCCCTCTTTTAGAAGCGCATGATGAGCGCAATCCACAAAAAGATCGGCGCTATGAAAAACTGCAGTCCTCTGAAGTGCCGCTGGGTGAATGTCTTGAAGACAATGTAGAGCGAGTGCTACCCCTATGGAACGAGTCAATCGCGCCAGCCCTTAAAGCAGGCAAGCGCATTGTCCTAGTGGCACACGGCAATAGCATTCGGGCACTCATCAAATACTTAGATCAACTTTCTGACGAGGCCATTATGGAAGTAAATGTTCCTAATGGAATCCCCCTGATATACGAGCTGGATGACAACCTCAAGCCTATCCGCCATTACTATTTAGATTAATGAAGAAAAATATGCGCCAATTTTTTAAAAACTTTGCCCTCATTGCGATTGGCTTAATTGCAGGAGTAACGGCCACCATTCAATTGTCGGCAACAGCTCAACAAAATACGACATTGCCACTGGATGAATTACGCACACTGTCGAATGTCTTTGCTCAAATCAAACGTGAATACGTTGAACCAATTGAAGATAAACAGTTACTGACAGATGCAGTAAAGGGCATGGTTAGCAGCTTGGATCCTCATTCCACATTTTTAGATAAAAAAGATTTTGAAGAAATGCAAGAGCAAACTACGGGTAAGTTTGCTGGCCTTGGAATTGAAATCACCTCTGAGGATGGCTTAGTCAAAGTCATGAATCCTATTGAAGGTAGCCCTGCCGAGCGTGCTGGACTTCAAGCTGGTGATCTGATTACGCGTCTAGATGACAAACCTGTTCGCGGCATGTCTCTCGATAAAGCAGTTCGCACAATGCGCGGCACACCCGGCACCAAGATTACTTTAACCATTTATCGTAAGAGTGAAGAACGTACTTTTCCAGTGACGATTACTCGCGCAGAAATTAAAGTCCAATCGGTCAAAGCCAAGATTTTGGACAATGACATTGCTTGGGTTCGCGTCACCAGCTTTCAAGAGCGGACTGTTCCCGATCTTGCCAAGAAGCTTACCGACTTAGCAGCACAAGATCCCAAGCTAAAAGGGATCATTTTGGATCTTCGCAATAATGGTGGCGGCCTATTACAGGGCGCGGTTGGGGTTGCTGCAGCCTTCTTGCCAAATGATGCGGTGATTGTGTCGACTAAAGGGCAAACGCAAGACTCTAAACAAATATTTAATGCCACTCCTGCGATGTATCGCCTGAACGAGCCTGGCGATCCACTTGCTGGCGTCCCAGAAATCTTTAAGAAACTCCCCATGGTGGTTTTGGTAAATGCCTACTCTGCTTCAGCTTCTGAGATTGTGGCTGGTGCTTTGCAGGATTACAAACGTGCAACGATTATTGGCAAGACAACTTTTGGTAAGGGCTCGGTGCAAACGGTCCGCCCCCTCACCAATGACAGCGCTCTCAAAATCACCACTGCCTACTACTACACTCCTAACGGTAGATCAATTCAGGCATTTGGTATTAAGCCTGATATTGCAGTAGATCAAAACAAAGATGGTGATCCAGACGATGTCCTCATCACTCGCGAGGTTGATAGCGAGAAACACCTACGCAATAAACAAGCCTCTGAAGAAAAACTGATTGCAGATCGTGAGAAGCGTCGCCTTGAAGAGTTACAGCGCATTGAAGAAAAAAATGCAAAGAAGACTGATCAAGAAAAAGAAGCTGACAAAGCAAAAGCTAAAAAGCCTGTTGAACTAGGTAGTCCCAATGACTTTATGCTCGAGCAAGCCGTTTCGTATTTAAATGGCGGCCCTGTCAAGCGCTCTGCTTCCAAGCTCGAATAGATTAGTAAGCAAGGTTCGAGACTCATAATGAATGATGAGCAGCTCTTACGCTATTCAAGACATCTATTGCTCGAAGCCATTGACGTTGCTGGCCAAGAGAAACTTCTAGCCTCACATGCAGTAATTATTGGTGCTGGCGGACTTGGCAGTGCCGCAGCGCCTTATCTTGCGGCAGCTGGCGTTGGCAAGCTCACCTTGATTGATGATGATCAAGTCGATCTAACTAATCTTCAGCGGCAAGTGATGCACTCCCATCAAACTATTGGACAAAATAAAGCGCTGTCTGGAAAACATTTTCTAGAGCAGCTTAATAATTCGGTTGAGATTATTGCTATCCAAGAACGTGCAAACACTGAACTGTTAAATCAAGTTTTACCGAGCGCGAACATTGTCTTAGATTGCACTGATAACTACTTAACGAGACAACTCATCAATCAAGCGTGCGTCCAACATCGACTGCCCTTAGTTTCAGGCGCAGCGATTCGCTTTGATGGCCAGGTAAATGTTTTTAATGTTCGCAACCCAAACTCGCCTTGTTACGCTTGTATCTTCTCTCCAGAAGAGCAGTTTGAAGAAACCAATTGTGCAAGCATGGGGGTCTTTTCCCCCCTGGTGGGCATTATTGGCAGCATTCAAGCATCCCAAGCTTTACAACTCCTGATCGGCTTTGGCGACTCATTGCTAGGTAGGATGCTGATGTGGAATGCGCTGACTACTCAAATCGATGAAATTCGATTAATACGCAACCCCCAATGCTTGATTTGTGGCAAGCGCCACTAAGCCTTTTTACTAGGCTAATAAGCGTTCAAGCGCACTCGCCTGAGCTTCTGGCTCAACTGCTTTAAGAACATCGGGAAGGTAGGTTTTGAGCTCACTCACATTCGCTTTGAGAATTTCTCGTTTAACCAACAGTAGTTGACTGAAGTGCATTGAGAAGTCAGTTAAACCCATTGCCAACAAGAGCTTGGTCAATGTGGGGTCGCCAGCCATCTCTCCACAAATTGCAATCGGCGTCTTTGCTGTATTTGCCTGAGTAATGATGGTGTAGAGCAAGCTCAAAATCGCTGGGTGCAAAGGATCGTACAAATGCGCTACTGCATGGTCGGCTCGGTCAATCGCGAGGGTATATTGAATTAAATCATTTGTGCCGATTGATAAAAAATCAAAATGGTGAATAAACAGCGGAAGCGTCAAAGCGGCTGCAGGAATTTCAATCATGGCCCCAACCTGGATATTAGGATTAAACGATTGACCTCGCTGATGCAACTGCTGTTTGGCTTTTTTGATTAAGCGGAAGGTTTCATTAATTTCTTTTGCGTGAGCAAGCATGGGAATCATAATCCGCGCCTGTCCATGAGCAGATGCACGCAAAATCGCTCTTAACTGCGTCAAGAAAATCTCTGGTTCAGTCAGCGACCAACGAATCGCTCTTAAACCTAGTGGCGAAGTCCCTGTTTGCGATAAATCACTACCCGCTCCCAAGGCTTTGTCTGCGCCAACATCGATCGTTCTGATATTGACAGGTAAGCCATGCATCAAGTCGATAACGCGCCGATACTCTTCGTATTGTTGATCCTCATCAGGTAGCGCTTGATTACGATCCATAAATAAGAATTCAGAACGGAACAAACCAACACCAACTGCACCCAACTCAACCGCCTGTATCGCATCCTCAGGAAGTTCAATATTGGCAAATAATTCAATAGCTACGCCATCCACTGTGCGGGTTCTTGAATGCTTCAGATTCTGTAGTTTGCTAGTCTCTTCGATTGCCTTGACTTGAAGGGCACGATACTCAGCCAATAATTGTTCGTCAGGGGCAACTACGACCACCCCATGCTCGCCGTCCAAAATCAGCCAATCGCCATGGCGGATCATCTCACTCGCATGACGCACACCAACCACCGCGGGTATTTCCATACTACGCGCAACAATGGCCGTATGAGAGGTCTTGCCTCCGAGGTCAGTGACAAAGCCTGTGAAAGCATGCTCTTTAAAACGCAACATATCGTGTGGAGCGATGTCGTGCGCAACAATAATGGCATCGACTCCAAGCTCGCTTGATGGTAGAGCATCTGGTGCTTGTAAAGAATCCGATTGCTGATTACTGAGGGCCTTTAAAACACGCTCCGCTACCTGACGAATATCATGGGCTCGCTCTTTGAGATAGGCATCTTCAATTTCAGCAAACTGCTCTAACAAATCATTTAACTCGGTCGTTAAAGCCCACGCTGCATTTAAACGCTCAGTCCGAATGAGCTTCAGGGGTTTTTCAGCAAGTGCAGGATCGGTCAAAATCATCCCGTGAACATCTAAGAACGCAGCCATTTCTTGAGGCGCGTCTTTTGGCAAACCCTTACGTAATTGCTCAAGCTCTAAACGGACTTGTTCAAAGGCATCTAATAATTTTTGGGCCTCTGCCTCTTCTTTGCCGGGCTCAATCACATGGTGACTAACCTCTAATGCTGCGCGCGATATTAATACAGCCTTGCCAATTGCAATACCCTTAGATACCGGAATACCATGCAAGGCAAATGTCATATTTAGTCAGCCTCGCCAAAACGGTTATTAATAAGCGCTGTTAATGCCTGCATTGCTTCATCCGCCCTATCGCCAATCGTTTCAAGCGTAACGGTACTGCCAATTCCGGCGGCCAACATCATGACACCCATAATGCTCTTGGCATTAATTTGTCGGCCATTACGAGACAGCAATATTTCACAAGGAAATTCCGCTGCTAATTGAGAGAGCTTGGCAGAAGCCCTGGCATGCAGTCCTAACTTATTCACAATCTGAATATCAGCAACTGGCATTTAAGTTTGCTCCTGCGTTTTTTCTGTGGTGACTTTATTGCCCAAGCGCAAGATGCCGTTCTGACCACCTTGCAGTGCTTTAAGCGCTAAGGTCTCTAAGTCATCTTCCCGATGCGAAATGCAGCGCATCAACATCGGAAGATTTAAGCCTGTTAAAACAATCACTCTGGGGTGTAGCCCGGATACCGCGCCACTCATTTCTAATTTAGTTGCCACATTAGCGGGTGTGGCTCCCATGACGTCCGTGAGTACCAGCACTCCATTACCACCATCTACTTCATTGGCAGCTTGTAATACACGTTCAAAACTGGTCTTGGTATCTTCATGAGGCGGAATATCAATTGCGCGAACTCGATCTGGTGATTTGCCAAAAATATGCTCGGCAAATCCATACATAGCGCTTGCTACCGGGGTATGCGCAACGATAATAATTCCAGCCATTTTTATTTCAATGCTTTCTCTAAAGCGTCTAGCCAAAACTGAGCTACATCAAAACCGCTTTGCTCAGTTATTTCAACAAAACAAGTCGGGCTTGTGACATTAATTTCCGTCAAAAACCCACCGATTAAATCTAATCCTACTAAAAATAAACCGCGTTGATTAAGTAATGGAGCCAATTTTTGTGCAATCCCCAATTCTTGAGCGCTTAGTGGCATTGCAACTCCCTTGCCCCCAGCAGCCAAGTTACCCCGAATCTCGCTACCTTGCGGAATACGAGCCAATGCAAAAGGCACGACCTCACCACCAATTAAAAGGACCCGCTTATCACCCTGAACAATCTCTGGCAGGAAACGCTGAATCATCAAGGTTCTGGAGCCGCCCTCTCCCAGAGTCTCAACAATACTTGCTAAGTTTAGGCCATCGGGTCCGACGCGAAATACGCCCATACCACCCATACCATCCAAGGGCTTAATCACGATATCGCGATGTTCTTTATGAAACTCCATTACCGCTGAGAGTTCACGAGTCACTAAAGTAGGGGGGATCAAATCAGGAAATTCAGTAATGGATAGCTTTTCTGAATGATCCCGAATGGCGCTTGGATCATTGAACACCTTCGCGCCTTGACGAACAGCGGCAGACAAAAGCCAGGTGGTATTGAGGTACTCAATATCAAATGGAGGATCGGTGCGCATTAGCACTGCAGAAAAATCCTTTAGGGTGCGTGACTCTGTTTTTCCTAAGTCAAACCAAGAATTTCCACTAGGTTTAATTGCTAATGCTTGGCAATCAGCAACTACAGTTTCATCTCTCCAAAGAATATTGCGGTTTTGTGCAAACCATAAATGATGTCCCGCAGATTGAGCAGCACGCATCATGGCTAGAGTCGAGTCTTTCGAGACCTTAAAACTCTCAAGTGGATCTGCAATAAATAAAAAATCCATTGATCTACCTTTGGCTTGCTATATGCAATGTATCAATATTAAGCAGCTTCTGCATCAGGATCGGTCCGCTCTAACTCTAAGGATGCGGCTAGCAAGGCAAGACGAGCAACTACGCCATAGAGATAAAAACGATTAGGGGCTGCACTACCCGGCTTGGCCTGAAGATCAGGCATCGAGTTTTGCTCAAAAGCTAGTGGCACAAAATGCATGCCTGGTGCATTGAGATTTTCATCTGGCCCACGATCAGTGTGAACGCGGTAGAAACCACCAATCACATAGCGATCAATCATGTAGACCACTGGCTCGGCAACAGCCTCGTTGACTTTTTCAAAGGTGTAGACACCCTCTTGGACCAATACATCGCTGACCTCAAGGCCTTCCTTGACCACACTCATCTTATTACGATCTTTACGGTTGAGATCCTTCAATTCTGCAGGATCATGTACCACCATCACTCCCATGCCATAGGTTCCGGCATCGGCCTTCACTACGACATAAGGCTTCTCTTTGATGCCGTACTCGCGATATTTCTTTGCAGTCTTTTTCAGAATTTGTTCAACTGCTGCCTGCAGCTCGTCTTCACCTTTACGCTCATGAAAGTTCATATTCTTGCAGCTTGTGAAAAATGGGCTAATCATCCAAGGATCAATGTCGACGACCTTAGAAAACTTTTTTGCAACTTCTTCATAAGCTGCAAAGTGATTCGATTTACGACGGGTCTGCCAACCTGCGTGCAAACCAGGCAATAAATACTGCTCGTAAACATTTTCTAAGATAGGAGGAATGCCTGCAGATAAATCATTGTTGAGCAAAATAGAGCAAGGATCAAAATCTTTTAGGCCGAGACGTTGCTTCTTCAGACCTAAGCGCGCTAATGGCTCCATCAATAAACGATTGCCATCGGGCAATTCAATCCAAGTGGGTTTCTTAATCTCATCTGACAGAGTACCTAGGCGAACGTTTAAACCTGCTTGGCGCAAGATCGAAGATAAGCGTGCAATATTTTGTAGATAAAAAGTATTGCGGGTATGACGCTCTGGAATCAGCAACAGATTCTTGGCTTCAGGACAAATCTTCTCAATCGCAGCCATCGCAGCCTGAACGGCAAGGGGCAACATCTGAGGCGATAAGTTATTAAATCCACCAGGGAATAGATTGGTGTCGACCGGGGCAAGCTTAAAGCCTGAATTTCGGAGATCAACTGAGCAGTAAAACGGCGGTGTGTGCTCTTGCCACTCCAGCCTAAACCAGCGCTCAATCGTTGGGGTTGCTTCAAGAACCTTAGACTCGAGTTCGAGTAAAGGGCCGCTAAGGGCTGTGATGAGATGTGGAACCATTTCATCATTGTAAGATTATTAAAAGAAAGACGCGGAATCCAAGGATTCCGCGCTTAAAAATCAGGCAACCTGAAGGCCGCCTGATTGAGGGGTAATGAACTAATTAAGACTCGTAAGCTGATTCTTCGTGGGAAGCAATATCCAGGCCTTCGCGCTCTTCTTCTTCCTTAACACGCAGACCAATAACCATATCGATCAACTTAAAGGCGATGAAAGAAACTACGCCAGACCAGATCAAGGTAGTAATCACGCCTTGAGCTTGGATCCACAATTGGCTGGCAATAGAGTAATCAGGGGCAACTGCATTAGCAACATAATCCCAGATACCTGTGCCACCCAATGCTGGGTCAGCAAACACACCGGTTAACAAGGCGCCCAAGATACCACCAACGCCGTGTACACCGAATACATCTAAGCTATCGTCAGAGCCCAAGATTTTCTTGAGTCCTGTTACGCCCCACAAGCAAACTACACCTGCAGCAACACCGATAGCGAGAGCACCCATTGGGCCTACAAAGCCAGCAGCTGGAGTAATAGCAACCAAACCTGCTACGCAACCAGATGCGCCACCTAACATGGATGGCTTGCCTTTGAGAATCCACTCAGCACATGACCAGCCGATAACAGCTGCAGCAGTTGCCAAATAGGTGTTAACGAAAGCCAATGCAGCACTACCGTTAGCCTCAAGAGCTGATCCAGCATTAAAGCCGAACCAACCGAACCACAAGAGTGCGGCACCAGACATAACGTAAACCAAGTTATGTGGCTTCATTGGCTCTTTGCCGTAACCCAAACGCTTACCGATAACGAAGGAGCCAACCAAACCAGCGATAGCAGCGTTGATATGAACAACGGTGCCACCAGCAAAGTCGAGAATACCCTTCTGCCACAACCAACCAGCACGAGCTGTAATAGCGTCGAGTGATGCGGCATCTTTGATGTCATCAGGACCAGGCCAGAACCAAACCATGTGTGCGATTGGCAAGTAGCTGAATGTGAACCAGAGGATCATGAAAATCAAAATTGCAGAGAACTTAGCGCGCTCAGCGAATGAACCAATGATCAAACAGCAAGTAATTGTCGCGAACACAGCTTGGAAAGCCATGAATACGTACTCAGGAATACCAACACCCTTTGAGAAGGTTGCTGCAATAGAGTCTGGAGTCAAGCCAGCCAAAAAGAGTCGATCTGTTCCACCGATGAATGCTCCGCCTTCCGTGAACGCCAAACTGTATCCATACAAGGACCAGAGTACCGTTATCACTGAGAAGATCATGAAGCACTGCATACAAATAGACAGTACGTTTTTGCTACGTGTCAGACCGCCGTAGAACAAAGCCAAACCAGGAAGGGTCATCAACAGCACGAGTGCTGTAGAAATCAACATCCAAGCGGTATCGCCTTTGTTTACTGTGTCGGCAGGAGCCGCAGCAGCTGGAGCGGCAGCAGGTGCAGAAACAGCAGGCTTTGCTGTATCGGCAAATACTGGTGCGCTAACCATGACACCGGTTGCGCCGATAGCCATAGCCATCGCGCTTCCAGCGATAAGTCGTTTCATCCAAGTTAACATTTTCAACCTCTCTTTAAAGTGCTGACGCGCCGGTTTCACCGGTACGAATGCGAATGACGTGTTCAACAGGGGAGACGAAAATCTTGCCGTCGCCAATCTTGCCAGTTTTGGCGGACTTCTCAATCGCCTCAATAGCTTTTTCTAAGATGCCGTCATCTACAGCGGCTTCGATCTTTACCTTAGGCAAAAAGTCGACAACATACTCAGCGCCACGGTACAACTCAGTGTGGCCCTTTTGACGACCGAAACCTTTAACTTCAGTAACGGTGATGCCCGAAACTCCCACTTCCGAGAGGGCTTCGCGCACTTCGTCAAGCTTGAAAGGCTTGATGATTGCGGTGATTAATTTCATACGTTTCTCCGTTCAGGGAAAGAATTAGAAAGTTTTAGTTAATGCTACAACTGCGTTACCACGACCTTGGTTACCGCCATTAGGTGTAGCGTACACATAGTAAGGACCAACCTTTTGTGCGCTTGTACCAGTATAGTAGGCAGTACCTGATAAGCCGCCGCCGAAGTCTTTAGTAAAACCAAGCTTCCAATCTGCATAGCTTGCGTTGTAGGTGCCCGCCATTGATGCTGGGTTCCCAGCGTTAGTAACCTGAGCTACAGAAGAGGTCACGTTATTTGGAACGTATTGGTAGCCTACGTGTGCATTTAGGGTAACGCCGAACATGCCAGTATCGTAGTTAGCTGTCAAGTCAGGATAGAAAGCGCCTGATGATTGTTGCAGTCCAAACAAAGTAGTCACAGCGTAAGAAACTTTACCGAAACCAGTAACTGGGCCAAAAGTAAAGTTCTGAGCAGCATATAGCTCGGTAGTGTTGGGTGTTGTTCCAGATGCTTGGCGAGCAGTTGGAGTACCAGTAACCTGAGCATTGGAAGCGCTTGATGGCAATCCAGATGTAGGATAGTAGTATTGCAAGACACCAACGTCCGTTGCGAAACCTTCACCAATCAACTCTTTCTTGAAACCCGCATAGAAGTCCATTTCGAGAGGTGCGGAAACCGAGTGACCACCTTGGCCCCCACCACCGTAACCGTCGCTGATCCAAGTAATGGATGAGTTCCAGTTACCTACATAGAAACCGCTCTCATGAGCGTAATCAAATCCGCCCTGAATAGCTGGTTTGTTATTGGTTTGTGTCAAGCCACGGTAAATATAGTTGCTTGCGACAGTCACGTTGGCAGTGATTGGGCTGACTTCAGGCGCATCAGCTGCTGGTGCGTCTTCCGCGAATGCTGACGCACACGCCAAGCCAGTCAACAAGCCTACTGCTACCGCAGAGATTGCTTTCTTTTGTAAAGATTTCATAAAATTACTCCTACTGGTTGTAAATAAAAAAGGGGTTAATGCACAATGCATGGTGCAATCATCAAGGTTTGTCATGAGACTGAAACTTTGGAATTCACCAAATCAATGCATATGCACCAAAATGGTACATAAAATATCCTGCAAACCCGCATTTTGGCCAATTTTCGGGTCTTTTTAGGGTTTTTCACCTTAAATTCGCATCCAAACTAAAATGAGTTCTGTGCTTTTTAAGCAACATTAACTAATCTGGACCCCTTAAATCATGCAAAAACCCGGTGAAATCCTCGAGCAAATTCAGCGTATCGCAGGCGATATGCAAAACAAGGTAAGCGAAGCGATCAAGAACTCACCAGCGCAAGAGATTGAAAAGAATGTACGCGCGATGATGAATCAAGGTTTTCAGAAAATGGATCTGGTTACTCGTGAAGAGTTTGAATTGCAATCTAAGGTACTTGCAAAAACCCGCGAGAAATTAGAAGCGCTGGAAGCTAAAGTTGCTGCTCTCGAAAAGTCTTAATCGAGCTTGAACTCTTCAAAAAAAGGCGAGAACGTTTCATTAGTCAGAATCGTTTTTGCATCCTCATTGCTAGCGCGAGTTCTTAATACCGTTAGTTGATAAATCCACACTCCATCATTTTCAACAGTACTGGCAACCCACATCACCCGCATGAGCTGATGTGCCGAATTATTTTTTTCGCTTACCGGAATCTCTAAAAAATAATTTTTAGCTACCATGCGCTGCTGATTAGCATTACGGTAGAAGGTCTCTTGAGTCAACGCATTCTGAAGATTAACTCCAGCTCGACTCAATACATTAAGTTGCAGTTGCTTCAAAATCTTTGGCAAGAACTCTACTTGCTTACCAACTAAATGAATGCTGCTCACCGAATAAATATCATCATCGATCTTTGCAGCTTGTAGCACTTGATGAATTTCTTGATCCTGAAAGGGAAGATTTCTTTCAAGCTTGTCGGGCTTTGCAGGAAATAAAGTCGAATACCCTTCTTCAGGGGCTTGAACAGTGCGCCAATTTAAACTTGGACTACAAGCCACCACTCCAAGTGCTAATGCAATCAAGCATAGCGCTTGAGCAAATTTTGCTCTAAACAATCCCTGCCTCATGCGCTTGTTGGTCGGCATGGTAACTCGAGCGCACCATGGCGCCAACAGCCGCATGGGAGAAGCCCATCTTGTAAGCCTCTGCTTCAAACTGCTTAAAGACATCGGGATGAACATATCGCTGCACTGGAAGATGATGGCCTGAAGGGGCAAGATACTGACCAATCGTCAGCATATCGATATTGTGCTCACGCATATCGCGCATTACCTCTAATATCTCTTCATCGGTTTCACCAAGGCCTACCATTAAGCCGCTCTTGGTTGGAATATGAGGAAAGCGCTCTTTAAAGTCTTTCAACAACTTTAAGGAGTGCATGTAGTCTGCACCGGGACGCGCTTGCTTGTATAAACGGGGAACGGTTTCTAGATTGTGATTCATCACATCAGGTAAACCGTTGGGTACATGCTCTGAAAAAATATCCAAAGCTTTATCTAAACGACCACGAAAATCTGGCACTAAGACCTCAATGCGTGTTTTAGGAGAGAGGGCTCTACTTTGAGTAATGCAGTCGACATAATGCATCGCACCACCATCACGTAAGTCATCACGATCAACGCTGGTGATCACGACATAATTTAACTTGAGTGCGGCAATGGTTCGAGCTAAATTGTGGGGCTCTTTTTGATCAAGGGGATCGGGTCTTCCATGACCGACATCGCAAAATGGGCAACGACGGGTGCACTTATCTCCCATGATCATAAAAGTCGCAGTGCCTTTACCGAAGCACTCACCAATATTAGGGCAGCTAGCTTCTTCACAAACTGTGACTAATTCGTTCTCACGCAAAATCTTTTTGATTTCTGAAAAACGAGAGTTACCAGAGGCTGCCTTAACCCGAATCCAATCTGGCTTCTTTAACATCTCCTCGAGCGGGACGATCTTGATTGGAATGCGCGCCGTCTTCTCGCTCGACTTTTGCTTGCGAGAAGCGTCATAGCTCAGATCTTTGCGTTCCTCAACTTGAGGGTCATTTTTATTCATCGTCATTGGTGTAATTACTGCTGTAGGTGCCGCTTTAAATTCTCCACTAGCTTATGAGACACATTCTGTATATTGTCCTTGATCCCTAGGGTTTGCATGTCTACTGTCTTCAAACCCGCATACCCACAAGGGTGGATACGAGCAAAAGCTGCCAAATCAGTCGATACGTTCAAGGCAAGGCCATGATAAGAATGGCTTTTAGAGACTTTCAGACCCAAGGCAGCAATCTTCGCACCCATCCATTCTTTAGGGATTCCCTCTTGCGCAGCAATATAAATACCCGGGGCACCTAGCTGCCGCTCAGCTTTTAGGCCATATTCAGAAAGGGTATCGATGAGTGCTTGCTCAATTCTCGAGACCAGCTCTTTCACAAATATCCTAAGGCGCTTGAGATCTAGCAGTAAATAAATCACGATCTGACCAGGCCCATGATAGGTAATCTCACCGCCGCGATCGACTTCTACTAAGGGAATATCAGCACTTGGTGAATGTAAGTTTTGAGGGTGACCTGCAAGGCCTAAAGTAAAAACAGGCTGGTGCTCAAGTACCCAAATTTCATCTGGAGTATCTGAGTTTCTCTGCTGAGTAAATTTCCGCATCGCCTCATAGGTTGGGACGTAGTCCACCAAACCCAATTGCTTTACCAGAATTCCCATGTATTGATTTGGCTATTTGTAATGAATCTAGAGCACCATGCTCACGAGCGGATGGGTTGATAGCGTTCTGTATAACTCATCAAGCTGCTCTCGACTCGTTGCATTAATCGGCAAAGTGATGCCGAGATAATTACCGTCTTTAGAAGGTCGTTGCTCAACCTTGCTCTCATCAAAAATAGGGTCAAATTGTTTAGCGATGTGAATAATTGCGGGCAAGTATTCAGGGGATGATTTGCCCATCACCTTAATCGGAAATACAGATGGATACTCAATAAGGGATTTTTCTTCAGCCATTATTTACTCCGGTGATCAGGCATGCCTAACCAAGCGCCTGTAATGATGCTACGAATTAAGTGTAGACGCCGATGAAAAAAATGATCTGCGCCAGGCACTACTTGGACGATTAGCTCTTGTGGGCGCGCCCAATCTAAAACATCGATGAGAGGAATAGTCTCATCCAACTCACCATGAATCAAAATCGTATCTGCTGGTACCGGAGCTAGTTCCCATTTGCCTGCAGCACTACCTACCATCACTAAACGCTCGGCCGGCCGCCCCAAGTCAATGAGCCTCTGGACTAAATGGCTGCCTACAAAGCTCCCAAAGGAAAATCCTGAGACTACGAAAGGTAAATCGTTTGCAGCTTTCACCCAGGCTTGGCTTTGTGTGACAGCAAGATTCGACCATGAGGATGGGGTGCGCATCCAATCACTAATATGCAATAAATCTTCAAACTCGCCTCGACCATCATCGTGCACGCCTGCAGTTTCGCCAACGCCCCGAAAGTTTGGGCGAACGCTAACGTAACCGAGTTGATTGAATGCGCGCGCCATTGTTTGAGCAACCTTGTTGTCCATCGTGCCGCCCAATAATGGATGTGGGTGGGCGACTAAAGCTAAGCCTCTAATAGGAAATGAGGGGTCAACCTTTAGCTCATCTGGTAAATCAATCGAAATTTGAATTGGGCCAACTAAACCGGCAATCGTCATTACTTGGGTGCGGCTATTCATATAAACATTCTTTAAATTAATTGCAAACGCTCGACTACGCGTCCTTGAATTAAATGAGACTGAATGACCTCTTCAACATCTTCTGTATCAACGAAGGTGTACCAAACCCCTTCTGGATAGATCACCATCACAGGACCATCATTGCAACGATCTAAACATCCGGCCTTATTGACTCGGATCTTGCCTGGTCCAGCCAAGCCCAATTCTTTTACTCGGTTTTTTGCATACTCAAACAATGCGAACGCATTGTGTTGTGCGCAACAGTTATCGCCATTGCTGCGCTCATTAAGGCAGAAAAATAAATGATGTGTGAAGCTCATAAGAAATTATATCGATCAATATTTAAGACGATTACTAAATTTATCCCACGATAGCCAAATTAATGCTAATGGCAACCATGCGATAGAGACCCACTGCATTAAATCATTGAAGTGCAGAAGTCGTCCTTGGTACCAATGGCGCAGGGTCAATATGAAATAAGGATTATCTGGCAGAGTATGAATGATCAAAGTGCCGCCGAGTAAGCTAACCAAAGCCAGCCAAGTTTTGACAACTTTAGGTAGCTGCAATGCCCATTTCAAAACCACACTAGCAATCAGCATTCCCCAAATAGCGCCATCGGTCAACCAAAGTAAGCTGAACTCAGCGCCAAACTGTAAAGCAGTAAAGAGTGTCTTAATGAGCACAGTCAAAAATAGCAGGCCATTGAGGATGGGCCATTGAGGAGCCTTCGGTCGCATTCCTAAGGAGAGTAATAAAGCAGTCCCTAGCCAGCAGATCGCAGTAATCATGGTCTCCTGTAGAAAATGATTGACTACCGTGGTACCCCAGTCAATGGAACCAAAAATGGCTTGACCCCAAACTCCAGTGCCCAACCAAGAACTTTGAGGATAAATCTGGGCCCAAGGAAAAAGGAGAAGCAAAGCGCAGGCAACCCAATTGAGACCAAACCATTGATCAAAACACCTTCTGATGACGCTTCCTGAAAGCCATTCTGGACCCAAAGGGATGGCTAGCAGGCCACCCAAGACGCCGCCAAGGATGTTTGCCCACCAATCCATCTGACTCGGAATGCGGGTCGGTAGCCAAGTTTGGAGAGACTCCACAAGGAGAGCCAAACCAGCACTAGCCAGAAGTGCCAGACCCAAAGCAAGGAAATTTCGCCAGCGAGGGAATGCGGCGAAAACCAGCAGAAAGCCAAGAGGAATATAGGCCAAGATATTGACCAAAACATCAAATAGAGTAATAAATCGAGGTAATGGGGCATCTAACCAAGCCCAGGGGGCTAGGCTGGTTTCAAAGTCGAAATCGAAGGGATTAAGACTGATATAAAGGATTAACAGTGCATAAGCAAAGCTCAATACCCTCGCCATAGGCATGGCCTGAACTGGCCAAACAAATTTACGAGGTCTCTGATCTTGAGCATGCATTCCCCCAATTCTAGGCTAGACCTTTCTACAATAGCCTGATGAGTAGCCATTGCATCCTAGAACGCGTCGCAGAGACCGAATCCACCAATGACGACCTCATGGCGCGCTGGCGCGCTGGCGAGTTAATTGATCCCATTGCACGCCTGGCCCAAAAGCAAACTGCTGGCAAAGGCAGGGCAGGAAGAGCTTGGTTAGCTAGGCCGCAGGATTCGCTATGCTTTTCTTTGGCCTATCCATTTCAGCGAAAACCAGCTGATCTTTCTGGCTTGAGCCTACTGGTTGGTTTGGCGGTCATCTCAGGCATATCGCTGGCACTCAATCATTCCAAACAAGAGCTTCATCAAAAGGGGTTACGCCTCAAATGGCCCAATGATTTACTACTCAATCAAGGAAAGTTGGGTGGTATTTTGATAGAAGGCGGCCAAACCAAATTGGGTGATCCAAGCTGGATGATTATTGGTATTGGTATTAATCTACAAAACGCCAATGCTTTTGATCAAGCTTTGCGTCATGAACAAAAAGTAGCCGCTTTAGACCAACTACTTACTACTGGAGAAGTGCTACCCGATCCAGATTGGATTTGGTTAAAAATAGTTGAAGAACTTGAAGCTACATTATCTAACTTCGATCAAACAGGCTTTGCTCAATACCAAAAACTGTGGATGGATTGGGATGCATTCCAAAATACTGCTGTCCGTATTACTGGTGCAGGCCAAGAAGTGATCGAAGGTGTTGCAAAAGGAGTGGATACTTCGGGCGCCCTTTTATTAGCATCTGGAGAAAAAATGATCAGCATTCATGCAGGGGACGTTTCTTTAAGGACTTCAAAATGAGTCTCTATTTATTATTTGATATTGGTAACACTCGCATGAAATGGGCTGCGGTTGAATCTACTCAAAACCCCTCTGATCGCCAGAAAAAATTATGGGCATATTCTGGTTCAGTCAGCAGTAAATCATTAGAGTCTGCAGAACATCGGACAGAGCTTGCTGACTATATAGCCAAAACCCTTCCTAAACCTGATGCAATTGCTTTTGCATGTGTTGCAGGAAATCAGGCCGCAAAGAATCTGCAAAGTCTTTTTCCACAGTGGAGTGATCTAACGTGGAAAGAGTTTACGGGCAATACTCCATTCACTGGAGTACGCACGCTCTACCAAGACCCCAACAAGCTAGGTGCAGACCGCTGGGCAGGACTCATTGGTGCTCGAGCACTTTCAAGTACTAATACTCTGGTCGTAAATAGTGGAACAGCAACAACAATTGACTTACTGGGTGCTAACGGCATTCATTATGGCGGCTGGATTCTTCCAGGTCTAGACCTGATGCAATCTAGTCTCCAAACAAATACTGCTCAACTACCTCAAGCTCATCGCTCAGCAGAGCAATCCGGCTTTGGACTGAATACGAATGATGCAATCATTGCCGGCTGTGATGCTGCTCAACTCGGTGCAATTGAGTATGCTGCGCAAATCGCAAAAGAGATGAATCACCCAATTGAACGAATTTATTTAGATGGAGGCAGTGCCAAAATTTTGCATCAAGCAATTCAAAAAGGGTTGACGTCTAACTTAGGTCTCGCTGAATGTATTGATGGTTTAGTATTGCGCGGTTTGTGGTCCTGGCTAATACAATCTGAAAAGTCTTAGGACCGAATACGCCCTAATAAGGTAGTCGTAGAGTGCTGATATACGAAGGGGATTGCAATGGCTTTGCCACCCCAAGTCTTCACTAATTTTGTCTCATCGAGCGTATCAATTTCATAATCACCACCCTTGACATAAATATCTGGACGAATCTGCTCGATAAGCTTCACAGGCGTCTTCTCAGTAAATATCACTGCAAGATCTACACTCTCTAATGCCGCTAAGAGTGCTAAGCGGTCTGCCTCATTATTAATGGGCCGATCATCGCCCTTTCCCAACATTTTTACTGATACATCTGAGTTAACTCCCACTACCAAGCTAGCGCCTAAAGATTTTGCTTGCGCAAGATAGCTTGCATGACCGCGATGAAGAATATCGAAAACCCCATTAGTAAAAACCAGGGGTCTTGGTAATTGCGCAATCCGCTCGCGTAAATGCTCAGGCAAGCAGATTTTGTCCTCAAAAGATGGCAATGAAAGCGAAGTCATGACTCAATATTAATGGCTTTTGATACTGTCAAACGACATTCCCAAGAATGTCTTAGACTTGCACACCTAGACACCTTATTTAAAGGCACACCATGTCCCCATTTAGTAAAGTAATCGCGTTTCTGAGTATGGCTCCTTTTTTGCTAGGATTGGGCATGAACTCTGTAAAAGCAGCTCCAGCAAGTTGTAGCCCCCTTCTTTCTCATACCTTTCCTCGCCTGCAGGATGAGGCGCCTCAGAATCTTTGCCAATACCAGGGCAAAGTATTGTTGGTTGTGAATACTGCAAGCTATTGTGGCTTTACTGGTCAATACGATGACTTAGAAAAGATCTATGCCAAATATAAAGATCAGGGTTTTGTAGTTTTAGGATTCCCTTCTAATGATTTTGGGCAGCAAGAACCCGGCAGCAATAAAGAGATTGCTGACTTTTGTAAAAATACCTACGACGTCAAGTTTCCAATGTTTGCCAAGAGCTCTGTCAGTGGCTCTACTGCCAACCCCTTATTCAAAATGCTCATTGCCAAAACTGGCACGACGCCAAAATGGAATTTTTATAAATACCTAATTGATCGCAATGGCAATGTCGTCGATTCTTTTGGAAGTATGACTAAGCCAACGAGCAGCAGTGTCGTTGATGAAATCCAGAAGTTATTAGGAGAAAAGCTTCAGTGAGTAAAAAAAGGATTGCCATTATTGGCGCAGGCATTTCTGGTCTCGGCTGCGCCTATGCATTAAGACAATGTCCTGAACTTGAAATTACGGTTTATGAAGGCGGCGATCACATTGGTGGCCACAGCAATACTGTAGATTTTTCCTTAGATACGCCGAGCGGCAAAATTCAGTATGGTATTGATACTGGCTTCTTGGTTTTTAATCGTAAAACCTATCCACGCTTACTCCGCTTATTTGAAGAAATCAAAGCGCCGATTGCCAATTCTGAAATGTCTTTTTCAGTTTCAATCTCTCCTGATGACCAACATCATGGCGACCGTAAGATTGAGTGGGCCGGAAATGATCTCAACTCTTTTTTCGGACAAAGAGCAAACTTATTTTCTAGATCATTCTGGACGATGGCATACGATATCCTACGCTTTAATCGTCTCGCAACGAAGCTGGCCCAGAAACAAATTCATGGAGGGCACGAATATGCAGAGCCTGATGAGCGCATCGCCGATTTTTTAGATCGCAATCGCTTTAGTCAAAGTTTTAGAGAAAATTATTTTCTTCCCATGATTGGGGCGATCTGGTCTTGCTCAGTGGAGCAAATGCTAGAGTTTCCAATACAGACCATGGTGCGCTTTTGCCATAACCATGGACTGCTGCAAATCCAGAATCGCCCTCAGTGGCTTACAGTCCAGGGCGGATCAAGAGAATATGTGCAGCGTATCGTATCTACACTCGAACATCATCAGGTAACGATTAAACGAGAAGCAATTATTAAAGTCAACGCAAGCCAAAATGGTGAGTCGCCAGTGGAAGTAATCAGTGCAACTGGTAGCACGCTGTTTGATGAAGTTGTCATGGCCTGCCATAGTGACCAGAGTTTGCAGCTCATTCATGGTATCGAACAGGCTGCAAAAAATATTTTAGCAGCGATTCCTTATCAAAAGAATCGTGCTTTTTTGCATACCGACCAAAATTTCTTGCCTAAAACACATCGCTGTTGGGCAGCCTGGAATTACACCGCCAAATCAGGTGCAGCACCTTCTTCCAAGAAACACGTTAGTGTGAATTACTTGATCAATCGGCTTCAGCCTTTGCCAGATGCTCTAAAAACCATCCCCATCATTGTGAGTCTTAACCCTTTGACTGAGCCAGACCCTAAGTTAGTTCATGCAGAGATTGAATACTCGCACCCCGTCTTTGACATGGCAGCGATTCAGGCACAAAAGCAATTGCCCTTGATTCAAGGAAATAATGGGATTTGGTATTGTGGTGCTTGGACAGGCTTTGGTTTTCATGAAGATGGCCTACGTTCCGGTGAGTTAGTTGCAGAGGACTTACTTGAAAGCATTCACTCGCCTTCGCAATCTCGCCGGACTCAAGACGCCCAATAAATGAATCAAGCAAAGATTAATTTTGGACTGGTCCAACATCGTCGTTTTAGACCCGCCCAAAATGCGTTTTCTTATGGTGTTTTTACGCTATCGATTCCGATGCGCTCTAGAAAACAAACGCCACTACTCTTAAGCAAACATGGGGTTAGCGATAACCAAGCTGGCTTATTTTCTTTTCATGATCGAGATCATGGCTTAGGAGGAAATTGCTCCCTGGAATGGATCGAAAAGATTCTTGAAGAAAACCATATTCCCCATATTGATGGCGAGATCTGGCTACAAACCTTCCCCAGAATATTGGGCTATGTTTTTAATCCTGTCAGCTTTTGGCTATGCACTCGTGCCAATGGTCAGGTCCAAGCAGTTCTAGCGGAGGTAAATAATACTTTTGGCGAGCGACATTGTTACCTCCTTTTTAAAGACTCAGGCGAGCCTCTACGCTCCGGAGAGACTATGCAGTCTCAGAAGGTATTTCATGTCTCTCCATTCTGTTCGGTGAGCGGGGAATACCATTTCCGTTTTTTATTTCCCGGCCATAGTGAAAGTAAGCAACACTCCCTCTGCCGTATTGAACTTCATGAGGATGGACAGCCGTTGATTAATACCAGCATCAGCGGCGAGGCTCGCGAGCTAAGTAGAAAAATGCTTTATGTAGCATTCTTGCGTTATCCTTTGATGAGCTTAGGTGTCATTTTTAGAATTCACTGGCAAGCATTGAAATTATGGCTCAAAGGCGTACCTTTTCATTCGAAACCCAAACCCCCGGAATTTGAAGTCAGCAGATGAATCGTCCTGGTCAATCTCTTCTCTCTCGCCTCAGCTTCTCTCGTCCTGAGGGCAAAAATACTAAGGCCCATCAGGGTGGCTTTGCTGCCACTTCATTACTGAAGCTGTTAGAAAAACTACAAACTGGCTTTTTGGTTATGCGCCTGCCTGATGGCAGCACTCGTCAATTTGGGTCCCCTACTGATTCTTTGCATGCTGAAATTCAGATTTTGGATTGGTCTGTATTCAAAGCAACACTATCTCATGGTGATATTGGATTTGCTGAGAGCTATATCAAAGGCTACTGGGATACTCCAGATTTAAAAGCGGTATTGGATTTAGCCGTTTGCAATCGCACCTTATTAGACAAGCTCATTTATGGCAGTTGGTATGGTTCATTGTTTTATCGCATCAAACATTTTCTTCGGAATAACACCAAATCAGGTAGTCGAAAAAATATACATGCTCATTACGATCTAGGAAATGCCTTCTACACGCTTTGGCTTGATCCAACCATGAGCTATTCGAGCGCATGGTTTGCAAATGACGATAAACAGACCTTAGCAAACGCGCAAAGAGCCAAGATCCGACAAATCCTCCAATCTATCGATACGAAACTCAATAGTCAGATCTTAGAAATTGGCTGTGGCTGGGGCGGCTTTATGGAAGAAGCCATTCATGCCGGTATGAATGTCACTGGACTCACACTCTCGACAGAACAAAAGCGATATGCAGAAGAGCGCTTGAAAAATCTGGCCTCTAATAATGCTTTTGAAATCCGCCTTCAAGACTATCGTGACTGCAAAGATCAATTTGATGGTATTGCCTCGATTGAAATGTTCGAAGCGGTTGGCGAAAATCACTGGTCTGAATATTTTCAGACCATTGCACATTGCCTCAAGACAGGCGGTAAGGCATGTATCCAAACGATCGTGATTGCAGACGAACTCTTTGCTCGTTATCGAAATAGTACCGACTTTATTCAACAATATGTTTTCCCTGGTGGCATGCTGCCATCCCGATCGGTATTTAAATCTTATGCTGAAAAAGCAGGCCTGAAAATTGAATCTGAATTCGCATTTGGCTTGGACTATGCAAAAACCCTTTGTATCTGGCGCGATAGTTTTAATAGCAAGCTACAAGAGGTAAGACGTCTTGGATTTGATGAGGCTTTCATTCGGCTATGGAACTTCTACTTAATGTACTGTGCAGCTGGATTTGCTCAGGGCAATATTGATGTCATTCAATTCACACTGAGTCATCAAATCGGAGTAGGCTCTCGCAAGGGACTTCATTCATGAAGCAAAAAGGGATTGAGCAGTTTTCAGGCAAAAGAGTCTGGGTCATCGGAGCCTCCAGCGGGATCGGCGAAGCCTGCGCTAAAGCCCTACTTTCAAAATCTGCCAGAGTCGTGCTATCGAGCCGCCGTGTAGAGCGACTCAATACGATTGCGGCTGAATATTCTCAATCCGAGTCCTTAGTTCTCCCCCTCGATGTTACTCATGCAGAGCAAATGCAAGATGCTTATCAAACCATTCTGAATCAATGGGGCGGTCTTGATTTATTACTCTTTGTCTCAGGCCTATACATTCCTCTGAGGGCAGATCAATTTGATCTCGAGGCTGCTGAGAAAACCATTGATGCTAATTTGCTGGGTCCAATGAGAGCAGTATCGATTGTCTTACCAGCAATGCTCAAAGCCCATGCTGGACATATCGCAATAGTAGGGAGCGTGGCTGGCTACAGTGGCTTACCTAAAGCTCTAGCCTATGGCCCAAGCAAAGCAGGCATCATTAATTTCTGCGAGACCCTCTATTACGACTTGCTTCCTGAGGGAGTGAGCGTGCATATGATTTCTCCGGGATTTGTTGCCACTGAGGCAACTGCTCAAAATGATTTTGAAATGCCTGCGCTCATCACTGCCGAAAAAGCTGCACAAGAAATCTTGTCTGGTATTCAAAAAGGGGAATTTGATATTCACTTCCCAAAGCAATTCTCAGGTTTTTTGAAGTTTTTAAGAATTCTTCCCTACCCAATTTACTTCTGGATCGTCAGACGCTTCGTTAAGATTTAATACTATCCCTACCAAGAGATATCTCATTTGTAGCGGTCCTTACGAATCTTGTCTTCCAAGAAAGTCATTACCTCAATCGCCTTCGCTTTAGAGCCAGCAATAGAAGGTGAAGTAAGGTAGCGACCTTGCATCACAATCGTTGGTACACCATCAATGTGATATTGCATAACCAGTTGGTTGGCTGCTCTAGCTTTTGAAATCACGGCAAATGAACGGTAGGTCGTTAAAAATGCATTGCGATCCACCCCCTGTGATGCGACCCAATCCGCAATATCATTTTCAGTTAAAAGCCGTTTATTTTCTTTATGAATTGCGTAGAACACTTTGTCATTTAGCGCATCCGCTTTACCCATTGCCAATAGCGCATAGTAAAGCTGGCTGTGAGGCAAGAAATCATCCCTAAAGGCAACTGGCACCCTTCGGAAAGCAACATCTTTTGGCTGGCTCTTAACCCATGCGCTTAAATCTGGCTCAAAGTCATAACAGTGCGGGCATCCGTACCAAAAGAATTCGATAACTTCAACCTTGCCTTTAATTTCCACTGGCTGAGCTGTGGGTAATACTCGATATTCAAAACCTTCTTCAATTTTTCCACTCGGCGTACTACCCTGCGCGTTCACAACCCCGGCTAATAGTAGGCAGGAAATAAAAAGGATTGCTCTTTTAGTGAGTGTGGTCATGATTTACTTGATTTAATCAGAGTGGTTTTAATGCCCATTTTGCTTAACTTATCGCTGCTCGCTTTACTGTCATCGGCCGAATTGAATGGACCAACTCGAACGCGCCACACCGTATTCCCATCGGTTGTAATTTCACTAAGCTGCGATTGCACTCCCTGAATCGCTAAGTTTGCTTTCTGAGCATCAGCATCTGCTTGCTTATTAAATGCACCGACTTGCAAGAAAAATATAGCATCCACTTTTGTAGCAGGAGCAGGATCTACTGTTTTCTTTCCGCTAACTAAATCCCCAATCGGATCTGAAGTAGGTGCGGCCGTTTTACCTTGTAATGGTTTATTTAAATCTAGCGGAGCTTGGGAAGTTGCATCCTGACCTTCTCCGCTCGGAGCAGACTTAATATTTAATGGCAAGTTGGGAGCCCGCACACCAGGTCTTTCCTGTGGCGTATTTTTGGATAAGTAAAACGCAATCAGCAGAGCTACACCAAGGCCTACAGCGAGCCCAACCACAAACCCAATGAGAGTTCCGCCATATTCAGGATGCTCTGGATTTGTGAAGCGCGGCAATGGGGTCGGTTTTTTCATCATGTCCTCATCTTACATTTTCACTTCAAGTCTTGCTCACATCTTAGCGGGTGCCGAAACCCCCAATAATTTGAGGCCATTTTGCAACACCTGCCGTGTAGCAGAAAGTAAAGCTAAACGCGCTAATTTTAAGGCTGGATCATCCACCAAGACTCGATCGGCGTTATAGAAAGTATGAAAATCTCCCGCCAAGTCCCTCAGATAAAAAGCAAGGGCGTGGGGAGCCAACTCTGTCGCTGCAGTTGCTAGCATCTCAGGATATTCAGCTAAACGCCTTAAAAGATGATCTGCTGCTTTACTGTCTAGCAGGCTTAAATCCGCTGCCATTAGTTCGCTAGCCTGACCACCCCACTGCTGCAAGATGGAGCAAATCCGCGCATGCGCATATTGCACATAAAAAACAGGGTTCTCATCATTTTGTTGCAAAGCTAAATCAATATCAAAGACGAATTCAGTATCGGCTTTACGCGAAATCAAGAAGAAACGCACTGCATCCCGGCCACGCTGCAAAGCAAGGGCTCGTTCCGCTTCATTCATCTCATCAGTTACACCACCAGACCACTCAACTAGATCTCGCACAGTGACATAAGATCCTGCACGCTTAGAAATTTTCACTTCCTCGCCATTACGCATCACCGTCACCATCTTGTGTAAAACATAGTCAGGATAGGTTTTAGGAATAGTCCAGCCCCGCTTTTGTGCCACGCCTTGTAAGCCGGAACGGACTCGAGCAATCGTGCCGTGGTGATCGCTGCCCTGGACATTAATAACCTTCTCAAAGCCACGTTGCCATTTACTCGTGTGATAAGCGACATCTGGGACAAAGTAAGTAAAGCTACCATCGGACTTCCGCATCACCCGATTCTTATCATCTCCATCAACTGTTGTATTGAGCCATAGAGCGCCCTCAGACTCGTAGGTCTTACCAACTTGATTCAAGTCTTGCACAATTTGCGTAACGCTACCATCGGTATACAAAGAAGATTCTAGGTAATAGCAATCAAATTGGACGCCAAAGATTTTGAGATCGATGTCTTGCTCATTGCGCAAATAGGCTACTGCAAACTGACGGATCACTTCAAGGCGATTTTCTGCGGAAGCGCTTGATACATCCGCTGGCGATCCCTTAAATGCCTGCGCAATATCAGCAATATATTCACCGTTATATGCTTGCTCTGGCCAATGAGGATCGCCCGGCTTGAGGCCATCCAAACGCGCTTGAACTGATAACGCAAGGTTAGCGATTTGCACACCAGCATCGTTGTAATAAAACTCCCGGTGTACACGAATGCCCTGGGTTGCCAATAAATTAGCAAGCGCATCACCTAGTGCGGCCTGTCTTCCATGTCCAACATGTAAAGGACCGGTTGGATTGGCGGAAACAAACTCAATCATTGCCTTAGGAGAATTGGCAGTTGCCGACACTATGCCAAATGCTTCGCCTGCGGTCAGCACCTCTTGAATCACAGTGGTCTTAGCCGCATTACTCAAACGAAAGTTAATAAATCCTGGGCCTGCAATCTCACAAGAATCAATCAAAGCCCCATAACCGGCTTGTGTCTTCAGACGCTCAACTAAAGCTTGCGCTAACTCGCGGGGATTCATTTGCCATGCTTTAGCAATCTGCAATGCAATATTGCAAGCCACATCACCATGCTCAACCGCTTTAGGCCTCTCTAGGCGTGGTGCAGGCGGCTCCGCTTGACCATGTTCTTGGGCCAGGCTATTTAAAGCCGCGCTTAACATCGCAACTAAACGATTTTTATTGGTTAGCAACATAGAAAGGTGAGTTTATCAGGTGGTAAGCTATCAGAATGATCTACCAATTTCGTTCTAAAGCAGGCCCCGACGTGATTATGCTCAGCGATTTGACTGAGCGCATATTTGTAATTCTGGGACGCCCGCTCGAAGCTCGGGGAATCTTTACCGTCGAGCATCTTCCCGGGCTAATCACTGCCCTAGAAACCGCTATTCTCAAAGACCTAGACGAGCGCAAAGAAAGTGAAAGTTCACAAAAAGGAGATCGTCTAGGGCAGCGCGCCTATCCTTTTTTAGAGCTCCTAAAAGAATCCAGCGCCAAAGAAGAGCCGGTGATGTGGGGTATTTAAGCGAACTTGGCTCAATCAAGCGAACTAGATAATTGACGGCGAACATCGTCGATTGTTTCGCCCCGCCGTTTAGCTAGGTCGGCCAACTGATCTTCAGAAATCTTGCCTACATTGAAGTAACGAGAATCGGGATGGGCAAGATAAAAACCGCTCACACTCGAAGCCGGATTCATAGCCATAGACTCAGTCAAGCTCATTCCAATATCCTCAGAACCCAAAACGCGTAATAAGTCTTCTTTTACTTCATGTGCAGGACAAGCAGGATAACCTGGGGCTGGACGAATACCGCGATACTCCTCATCAATCATTTGATCATTAGTCAAAATCTCATCGGTGGCATAGCCCCATAAATCTGTACGTACCCGGTGATGCATTAACTCTGCAAAAGCTTCAGCTAATCGATCAGCCAAAGCCTTCAACATAATCGCACTGTAGTCATCATGCTTAGCCTGAAATTCAGCTACTTTCTTTTCAACGCCGTGACCAGTAGTGACAGCAAAGCACCCAAGATAATCGGCAACGCCAGAATCTTTAGGAGCTACGTAATCTGCAAGGCAGCGATTGGGTCGGCGCACTCCATCGATAATCGGGCGCTCAGATTGTTGACGTAGGTTATGCCAAACAAACAAAGGATGCTCGCGCGACTCATCGCCATACAAAACAATATCGTCACCAATGGTGTTGGCTGGATAAAACGCCACTACAGCATCAGCTTGTAACCACTGACCCTGAATGAGTTTTTTCAGTAAGGCTTGGGCATCTTCAAATACTTTGCGAGCCTCAACGCCTACTACCTCATCATCCAAAATCGCAGGGAATTTACCCGCTAGGTCCCAGGTTTGAAAGAATGGAGTCCAATCGATATATTTAGCAATCTCACCAAGAGCAAAGTTCTTGAAGACTCTACGCCCAATGAATTTGGGCTTCTCAGGTGTGTAGTTTGCCCAATCAATCAGCTCACGATTTTTGCGAGCCGCTTCAAGTGAAATTGTTGGGGTAGCCTTTCGATTCGCGTGCTGCTTACGAATACGCTCATAGTCGTCTCGTAAATCTTGAATAAACTTCTTCGCACTCTCGTCTGATAACAAACTCGATGCAACGGAGACCGAGCGCGATGCATCAGGAACGTAGACCACTGGGCCGTCATAGTGAGGGGCAATCTTGACCGCAGTATGTACGCGTGAAGTTGTGGCCCCGCCAATCATCAGCGGAATCTGCTTCTCCCGGAAATACGCATCGCGCTGCATCTCTTGAGCGACATAGGTCATCTCTTCTAAAGATGGCGTGATTAAGCCTGATAAGCCTACGATGTCTGCATTCTCATCTTTAGCCTTCTGCAAAATTTGTGCGCAGGGCACCATCACGCCCATATTGGCTACTTCAAAGTTATTACATTGCAAAACTACAGTCACAATATTCTTACCAATATCATGTACATCACCCTTGACAGTGGCCATCACAATTTTGCCCTTGGCTTTAGCTTCGCCACCTGCAGCAACATGCTGACGCTTCTCTTCTTCAATGTAGGGAATCAGCAAAGCAACCGCTTGTTTCATCACACGCGCGCTCTTCACCACTTGGGGTAAGAACATTTTGCCGGCACCAAACAAGTCGCCTACGACATTCATACCATCCATTAGGGGGCCTTCGATTACCTCAATCGGCCTACCACCACCGCCCATAATCTCTGCCCGTAGCTCTTCTGTATCTTCTTCAATAAAGCTAGTAATGCCATTGACTAAAGCATGCGTTAAACGTGCCCGTACTGGGTCTTCTCGCCAAACTAGATTCTCAACCTGCTTTATGCCGCCGCCTTTAAATTCATCAGCGATGGCTAACAATCTTTCTGTTGGCGTTTGACTATCTTTTTCTTTAAAGCGATTGAGGACTACGTCCTCAACCCGTTCTTTCAACTCGGGATCGAGGTCTTCATAAACCCCCAGCTGGCCCGCATTGACAATGCCCATGTCCATGCCCGCCTTAACGGCGTGATACAGGAAGACGGTATGGATCGCCACACGAACACGTTCATTACCTCTAAATGAGAAACTCACATTCGAGACGCCACCACTAATCTTGGCTCCGGGTAAATTTTCCTTTATCCAACGTGTCGCATTAATGAAATCGACTGCATAGTTATCATGCTCTTCAATACCCGTAGCGATCGCAAAAATATTAGGGTCAAAAATAATATCTTCTGCTGGAAAGCCAACTTCATTCACCAGAATTTGATAGCAACGTTTGCAGATCTCGGTTTTGCGTTCAAAGGTGTCTGCTTGACCTTGTTCATCAAAGGCCATAACTACAGTTGCAGCGCCATAGCGACGAATCAATTTGGCTTGCGCTCTAAAAGACTCCTCGCCTTCTTTTAAAGAAATCGAATTAACGATTGGCTTACCCTGAATACATTTTAAGCCCGCCTCAATCACACTCCATTTAGAGGAGTCGATCATGATGGGAACACGAGCAATATCGGGTTCTGAAGCAATGAGATTAAGGAAGCGCGTCATCGCCGCCTCAGAATCCAACATCGCTTCATCCATATTGATATCAATGATCTGAGCACCGTTCTCAACTTGCTGTCGAGCAACTGTTAAAGCCTCATCAAATTGATTATTCAAAATCATGCGGGCAAAAGCTTTTGAACCTGTAACGTTGGTACGCTCGCCAATATTGACAAAGCGTAAGTCTGCTGAGAGATTGAAGGCCTCAAGACCAGAGAGCTTCATCGTCATTCATCCACCTCAACAGCTTCGCGATAAAACGCCCTAGGCTTTCTTTTGGAAACTGCTTGAGCAATTGCCCGAATATGTTCGGGGGTAGTGCCACAGCATCCGCCTACAAGGTTAACCAATCCATCTTTAGCAAAGCCATCCACCAAACTCGAAGTGATGTCCGGCGTTTCATCAAAGCCGGTATCGCTCATCGGGTTAGGCAAGCCTGCATTGGGATAGCAAGAGACTGCGGTATTACAGATTTTTGCAAGCTCTGCAATATAAGGTCGCATTAAAGCAGCGCCTAAAGCGCAATTCAAACCAAAGGTCAAAGGTTGAATATGGCGCAGGCTATTCCAGAAAGCCTCAACAGTCTGTCCTGAAAGAATTCGGCCTGAAGCATCTGTTACCGTGCCCGAGATCATGACTGGCAAAAGCTCGCCGGTTTCTTCAAAAAATTCATCTAAAGCAAACAAGGCTGCTTTTGCATTTAAGGTATCAAAAATTGTTTCGACTAAGAACAAGTCCACGCCACCAGCAAATAATCCCTCTATCTGTTCACGGTAAGAAGCGCGTAAGGTATCAAAGCTCACATTACGAGCGCCTGGATCATTTACGTCTGGAGAAATACTCGCTGTCTTCGGCGTAGGTCCAATCGCGCCCGCAACAAAACGGGGCTTATCTACTGTGCTGTATTTGTCACAGGCTAAGCGCGCTAATTTGGCTGAGACTTCATTCATCTCACGAGCCAAGTCTGGCATTTTGTAATCTTCTTGCGCCACTGAAGTTGCGCCAAAAGTATTGGTCTCAATAATATCGGCGCCGGCCTCTAAATACTCCTCATGAATCTTCTGAATAATCTGGGGCTGAGTGAGGACCAACAATTCATTATTTCCCTTGAGGTCGCCCGGATGCTTCTCGAAGCGGGTATTACCGGGTAGACCCCGATAATCTGCCTCAGATAACTTGTACTGTTGGATCATGGTGCCCATTGCCCCATCCAGAATCAGAATGCGCTGCTTCAATAGCTCAGGTAGCCTCTGACCTCGCGTATAAGATGGAAAATGAGCTTTAGATTGCATTGTTACCAAACCAAGATTAATCTCTAGAATCCCTTATTCTATCGGCTTTAGCCACTTTTATCTGAATCGGAGCATATATGTTCGGAACTATCCCTGAATTTAATCAAAGCCTTGAAATGTTTAAAACCATGTGGGGCCAAAATGCTGCTGGTCAGATGCCGGGGCAATTTCCCTTTACTGCCGATTCCAGCAAGGCTGGCAACGGTTTTTCTGGAGCCTTTCCAGGCCTAGATGTAGATGAACTAGAAAAACGGATCAAGGACTTAAAGAGTGTCGAAAACTGGCTTAATCTCAACCTCAATATCTTGAAGTCAACCATTCAGGGACTTGAAGTCCAACATGCCACCATGATGGCCTTGAAGTCTTTTGGGGATGCTGTTTCAGCCTCTGCAAATGATCTCAGCCAAAAGAGCGCTGCGCCTAAGGCGGCGACTAAACCACGGAAAACCGCAAAACCCCGTCGTCGCAAAGCTGGCGACGCAACTTTCCTCGACGCAGTAGGTAATTCAGATGAGCAATAGCCTCACCCATAGCAAAAGTCATTTGGTGAATATCCAGTTCTCGTCTAAATAAGACTGGCACTATCTCTCTCGCATGAGCAGGCTTTTGGCAAGCTGCTATGGTTTCTGCCAGACGTTCATCGTGATGCTGCTTTAGCTGAGCTACTCTGGCTTTCATGCCCCGAAAAGGTTTGCCATGAGACGGCAATACCAAAGTGTCATCAGGCAAAGGTAAAAATCGCTCCAAAGAATCTAAATACAAACCCAATGGATCTGCATCAGGGTCAGCGTCATACACACTGACATTAGTAGAGATCCGAGGTAACAACATATCTCCTGAGATTAAAACGCCCAAGTCTTTACAAAAAAGAGAGGCGTGTTCAGGCGCATGTCCAAACCCCATGATGACTTGCCAATCATGTCCCCCAATAGCAATTTGCTCGCCATCAATAATTCGACGATATTGTCTTGGCACTCCTGGAACCATATTGCTGAAATAATTTGACCGTCCCCGAATTTTTTCTAGATCCTCAGGAGCAGTTAAACCATGTTTCTGAAAATGATCGGCTGAACCTCCGCTACCTGCTTTACTACCAATCGCAGCCCCACCCTCTTTGTGACTTAACCACTGCGCCGTTAAATAATCGGTCATTGATATCCACAAACGAACATTCCAACGCTCGCATAACCACTGCGACAAACCAATATGATCGGGATGCATGTGCGTAACGATCACGCGTAATATTGGCAGGCCTTTCAACTGGGTTGCAAAAATCTGCTCCCATGCCGCCTTAGTCTCTTCATTAGCAATGCCACAATCCACAATTGTCCAACCAGAAACACCATCCATTTCGTCTTGCAAAAGCCACAAGTTAATATGATCCAAAGCAAATGGCAGTCGCATTCTGAGCCAATACACGCCTTTAGCAAGCTCAATGCATTGGCCATTCTGCGGCAGTTGATCAGCTAAGGGATAATGAACGGAGCGTTCTTCATCGACTTTGATTTGGCTTTGTGTATTCATATTGATTGGTCTTGCTTTGACAACTGTTCCATCGCCTTGTAATAACTTCTGCGAAATTGATCCTCAAAATGGATATTGCCGTGGTTGTTACCGTACGCTTACAGAAATTACAAGCTGGTCCGTAATGACTGATGCGGAAAAACTTGAGGTCTACGCTCACCTTTCTGAACGTAGACCTCAATAAAATACGCTTTATCGATTAACGTCGACAATCAAACGTCCGCGCACATTTCCTGCCATCAGCTTTTGTGCATACTCAATTGAGTCTGCCAAACTAATTTCGTGCGAGATCTCATCCAGCGTTTTCAGATCCAGCAATTTGCTGAGTTGCTCATAGGCAGCAATCCGTTTACCACGTGGCACAGTAACGCTATTGATACCGTACAAAGTGACACCACGCAAAATAAATGGTGCAACTGTTGAGGGAAAGTCCATTCCTTGCGCAAGACCGCAGGCTGCTACGGCGCCATCACTCTTAGTCTGCGCACAAGCATTCGCAAGAGTATGGCTACCCACACTATCCACAACCGCAGCCCAACGCTCTTTGGCAAGCGGCTTGCCTGGTGCAGATAAACTTGCGCGGTCAATCACTTCAGCGGCGCCCAATTTTTTTAAATACTCTGCTTCTGCCATTCGTCCTGTACTCGCCACCACCTTAAAACCCAATTTACTCAGCAAAGCAATCGCAATACTCCCAACACCACCGGCTGCGCCCGTCACTAAGACCTCGCCATCACTCGGTTTAGTTCCATGCTTTTCTAGCGCCATGACACACAACATTGCCGTATAGCCAGCAGTACCGATAGCAAGCGCTTGCTTGGCAGTTAAGCCCTTTGGTAATGGAATAAGCCAATCTGCCTTCACTTGGGCTTGTTGTGCCAAACCACCCCAATGGCCCTCGCCTACGCCCCAACCATTGAGAAGCACCATGTCGCCAACCTTAAAGTCAGGACTGCTGCTCTCCAATACCTCGCCAGCAAAATCAATGCCGGGCACCATCGGAAAACTACGAACTACCGGGCCTTTGCCAGTGATTGCTAGGCCATCTTTGTAATTTAGGGTTGAATACAGCACTTTTACCCTGACATCGCCCTCGGGAAGGCTGGATTCATCAACTTGAGCCAATTCAGCCCGATAACCCTGATCATCCTTATTTACTAAAATGGCCTTAAACATATCCTATCCTTATATAAAATCGCGTTTTACGATAAACAAACTGCTTAAAAGGTTTATCCTAGCAAGCATTATTGACGATGGAAATTCCCATGAAAAAAATTCTACTCTTAAGTACTGTTTCAAGCTTCATTCTTACTGGATGCTACTCAACTTCAGTAGATATGTCCTTGGGCAATATGCGCCTGATTACCTCCAGCGCAACTCCACAAGATACTGAAAACTTTGCTATGAAAACTTGCAAGAGTGATTTTTATGAAGGCGCTAGCTTCTTGTCTAAAGCCGGCAATGAATATCGCTTCAAGTGTGTAAAAGCTGAAGAAAATGAGGTTTTGATTCCTATCCCTGGCACTAGCATCAATCCAGAAAATACTGCTGGAGCGAAGTGAGCCCCTTTACCTCGCAAGATCTTCGCAAGGGGTTTTCTTCTTTTGCAACCGGGGTCACGGTCATCACCTGCATAGATGACGACCAACAAGCCCATGGCATTACCATCAGCTCCTTCAATACGGTCTCTCTCGAGCCGCCACTAATTTTGTGGAGCTTAAAAAAACATTCGCACTTAATGCCGTTCTTTGAAGTTGGGCATCGACAATTAATTCAGGTTCTTACAAGAGAGCAAGAATCATTAGCAATGCATTTTGCTACCGTCAAGGAAAATCAGTTTGATGGTGTAGCCCACCGTGTCACTGCAAATGGACTGACACAAATTGAGGATTGTGTTGCCTATTATGAGTGCGAGACCATCTCTGTATATGCCGGGGGCGATCACAATATTATTGTTGCTAAGGTACTTCAGCTCCAAAATCATCCGGAGCGTGAGCCTCTCATTTTTGCTAAGAGCAAATTTGTTGGCCTTGATTTCGCTCAAAGCACTCTTTGAATCCAAGGAAGTTTATGTTGCGCTTATGGGGTAGACAAAGCTCAATCAATGTTCAAAAAGTTTTATGGTGCCTTGCTGAGTTGGGCTACAAAGCAGGAAAAGACTTTGAGCGGATTGATGCTGGGCTTGAGTTTGGGATCAACCATAGCCCTGAATATTTACATAAAAATCCTAACGGTCTAGTGCCAACCTTAGAAGATGGTGATGTTGTGCTCTGGGAATCCAATAGCATCATGCGTTACCTCGCTGGCAAGTTCGATACCAAGCAGCGCTTTCCCAATAGTCTCCTCGCGCAATCTCAATCGAATAAGTGGTTAGATTGGCAATTAAGTACGATGTGGCCGCCTTTACGGGGTACTTTTTTAGGTCTAACTCGAATGCGTGAAGCCGAGCGTAATTACGTAGCAATTAAGAAGGGTTACCAAGATACTAATGTTCACCTTGCCATGCTTGATACCATTCTCAGCAAACAACCCTTTTGCTCAGGAGGGCAATTCAACCTGGGTGACATTGCTCTAGCACTCTGTGTCAATCGGTGGATCTTACTCCATGAAACATTTCCAGAACAAACTGGTCCCAAAGCAAGCCTAGACAATATTGATCAATGGCTCAAACGCCTAGAAACCCAAACACATTATTCAGATATTACTGAAACTCAATTGAATATTGTGAAGCTTGATTAGCTCTCAAAAGCTTATTCGACCGTAACACTCTTAGCAAGGTTGCGTGGTTTGTCGACATCCGTTCCACGTGCGCAGGCAGTGTGATACGCCAGCAACTGCAAAGGTACAACGTGCAGGATAGGGGATAAATTGCCGTAGTGCTCAGGTAAGCGAATCACATGAATTTCGTCAGTATTCACAATATCGGTGTCATGATCAGCAAATACGTAGAGCATCCCACCGCGTGCTTTAACTTCTTGCATATTCGACTTGAGCTTCTCAAGTAATTCATCCTTTGGCGCAATAGTGACAACTGGCATCTTATCGGTCACCAATGCCAGCGGGCCATGTTTAAGTTCCCCAGCAGGATACGCTTCAGCATGAATATACGAAATTTCTTTTAACTTGAGAGCGCCCTCTAAGGCGATTGGGTAATGCATCCCTCTTCCCAAGAACAGAGCGTTCTCACATTTAGCAAAGGCTTCGCTCCATGCAATGATTTGGGGCTCGAGGGCCAAAACAGAATGTAGTGCTTTGGGCAAATGTCGTAACTCTCTTAAGAGTTTCTTTTCTTGATCAGGATCTAATTTTCCGGCACGCTTGGCAATTGAGAGAGTCAATATATACAACGCGAGTAATTGGGTCGTAAATGCTTTAGTGGAGGCAACACCAATTTCGGTACCTGCCTTGGTTAAAAAATGCCAGTCGGTCTCTCGTACCATTGCACTTGAGGCCACGTTGCAAATCGCTAAGGTAAAAAGATGACCCAAGCTCTTAGCATGACGCAGGGCCGCCAAGGTATCGGCTGTTTCGCCCGACTGAGAAACCACAATGACAAGGGTATTAGGTAGAGATACGGTTTTCCGATAACGATATTCACTCGCAATTTCTACTTGAGTGGGAATGCCTGCAATCTCTTCCAACCAATACTTCGCAACGCATGCTGAGTAATAACTCGTGCCGCACGCCAAAATCAGAATCTGATCAAAGGCATTCCAGTCCGCTGGCTTCGCTCCAAAAAGTTCAGGCCCAAATTGAGTTATGTTGGCAAGGGTATCGCCGATTGCACGAGGTTGCTCAAAAATCTCTTTTTGCATGTAATGCTGATATGGGCCCAGATCAACCGCTTCCGATTGAGCAGGCATAGGCTTAGAGGCTCTCTTTACCTCTTTTCCTGATTGATCCAAAATCTGAATGGCGCTTGCTTTAATGACGGCTACATCGCCTTCTTCTAAATACACCATAGAGTGAGCGCGGCCGGCTAGGGCAAGCGCGTCTGAAGCTAAAAAGTTTTCACCATCACCCAAAGCAATAACCAATGGTGAGCCCACGCGAGCTCCTATCAGGACATCTGGATGATCTTGTGCAATGACGCCGACTGCATAGGCACCATGCAATCTGGGTAGAACTGATCTCACCGCGAATCCAAGATCTTTTTGACCCTCCGCTAAATAAGCTTGATGAATTAAATGGGCAATGACTTCGGTATCTGTTTCTGAGCTAAACACGTAGCCGGCAGACTGCAGCTCTGTTCTAAGGGCTTCGTAATTCTCGATGATGCCGTTATGAACAACCGCAATCAATCCATTTGAAATATGGGGATGTGCATTTTGTGTATCGGGCTTGCCATGAGTTGCCCAGCGTGTATGTGCAATCCCTAGGGTGCCAATAAATTGCTTACCTTGCTCAGCCAACTCAGCTACACGAGCAGTTGTTCTTGCGCGCTCGATAGGATGCTTAGCGTTGGCACTATTAATGACAGCAAACCCGCAAGAGTCATAGCCACGGTACTCTAAACGACGTAAGCCTTCAATTAATACTTCTACAATATTTTTGCTCGATACAGCACCCACGATTCCGCACATTACTTGCGACCCTTCAGTGCCTTCTTGGCTACTTTTTTAACTGCTTGCTTAGTAGCAACTTTAGTAGTGACTTTTTTTGTAGGTCGTTTCCACTCTAAAGAAATTTGCTTTGCTCGCGAAATCGTTAACTGATTAGCGGGAGCATCCTTGGTCAAGGTTGTACCAGCGCCCAATGTTGCTCCACGTTTCACGCGAACCGGAGCAACCAATTGGGTATCGGAACCAATGAAAACATCGTCCTCAATAATAGTTTGATGTTTATTGACCCCGTCGTAGTTGCAAGTAATGGTTCCGGCGCCAATATTGACACGGGCTCCCACAATAGAATCGCCAACATAAGACAAATGATTAGCCTTACTATTTGTTCCAATCTTGCTGTTCTTCACTTCAACGAAGTTGCCGATATGCACTTCGCTCGCTAGCTCAGCGCCCGGGCGCAAACGGGCATAAGGCCCAATAACAGCGTTAGTGCCGACTTTGGCACCATCTAGATGGCTAAACGCTTGGATCGTGACATCTTTACCAATGTCGCAATCGCGAACGACGCAATAAGGTCCGATCTTCACACCTGCGGCCAAGTGAACCTGGCCTTCAAATACACAGCCAACATCAATGAATACATCACTTCCGCAATCGAGCTTGCCACGAATATCAATGCGTGCAGGATCAGCCAAAGATACGCCTGCTTCCATTAAGTCATGCGCTAATTGCAGTTGATATACTCGCTCTAGGCTAGCCAGCTGCTCACGACTGTTAACACCAATGGTTTCAAACTCATGATCAGCTTGCGCCGTCCGAATAGGTACACCATCTTTAACTGCCATTGCGATCACATCAGTTAAGTAATATTCGCCTTGAGCATTATTGGCACTTAATGACTTCAACCATTTTTTGAGCGGGGTCGTTGGCAATACCATGATGCCGGTATTAATTTCAGTAATCTGTTTTTGTGCAAACGTAGCATCTTTCTCTTCAACAATGGCACAGACGGCGCCATTAGAGTCTCTCAAGATGCGGCCATAGCCAGTTGGGACATCCAAGTTTTGTGTCAATAAAGCTAAAGCAGATTCTTGACCACGAGCAGCATCAGCTAACTTAGTGAGGATGCTCAGAGTTCTCTTACTCGTCAGCGGAACGTCCCCATAAAGAACTAAAGTAGGCTCTTGAGAATCCAATTTACTCAGAGTTTGTAAAAGTGCGTGACCGGTCCCCTTTTGCTCTGCCTGTAAAACAGTGCTGACTTTATTAAAGGTGGCATGCTCGGCTAGAAAGCGCTTGACGTCAGCAGCGCCATGACCAACTACAACGATAGGGGCTTGTTTGGCCTGCTTGCCCTGCAAAGAAAAAGCGGTATCCAGCACATATTGCAAAAGGGGCTTGCCAGCAAGAGTTTGCAAAACCTTGGGTAGGGCGGATTTCATCCGCTTACCCTGTCCTGCAGCCAAAATGACGATATTCATATCAGGGGATTATAAGTCCCTGGAATCAAGGTGCCACAGGCCAATTCGTCTAACTCAGACTCATCAATGGCCTTATCTCCAGCCGATCTGGAGGCAATACCCGATAAGACCGTAGAAATATCCAGGTTTTTGAAATCAAAAGCTTCGGCATCCATCAAATGCGATGGCACGATGTGATGCATTGCTCGAAATATATTCTCCACACGGCCTGGATGCTGCTTTTCCCATTCGCGCAACATTTGCTTCATAGCCTGCCGCTGTAAATTGGGCTGACTGCCACACAAGTCACACGGAATAATTGGGAAATTCATATCTGCTGCGTAACGTTCCAATAACTTCTCTGGTACATACGCTAAAGGGCGAATCACAATATGCTTGCCATCGTCGGAACGTAGCTTGGGTGGCATACCTTTGAGCTTGCCTGCATGAAATAAATTGAGTAGCAAGGTTTGCAAAATATCATCACGATGATGACCAAGTGCAATTTTTGTAGCGCCCAACTCATCAGCTACACGATACAAAATACCGCGACGCAAGCGAGAACATAATCCACAAGTTGTTTTACCTTCTGGGATCACCCGTTTCACGATACTGTAAGTATCTTGCTCTTCAATATGAAAAGATACCCCTAAAGAAGACAAGTAATTTGGCAAAGTCTGTGCAGGAAAGTTAGGCTGTTTCTGATCTAAGTTCACCGCCACAATCTCAAACTGAATAGGGGCGCGCTCACGCAACTTGAGCAAAATATCCAGCATGGCAAAACTATCCTTGCCACCCGATACACAAACCATGACTTTGTCACCATCCTCAATCATGCCAAAGTCACCAATAGCTTGCCCCACTAAACGACAGAGTTTTTTTTCAAGCTTATTTTCTTCGAAGGCGACTTTACGAATATCGTTCATAGCATTTAAAAGTTAGCTTGGCTTGATTCGAAACACTTCTACGCCAACTGAATGGCAGTCGGGATAAACATCTGGCTTAGCAGTGCTAACGCGAACAGCCAATACCTTTGGGTGCGCCAGCATAGCAGCAACAATGTCATCACAAAAGGTTTCTTGCAAATGGATGTGGCCCTGTAAAGCCCTATTCTTAATGGTTTCACGGATAAAGTCATAGTCAACCACCTCTCCTAATAGATCTTGCTTTGGAGTGTTGAGCCCAAGTGGAATATATAAATCTACATTAAGAATTACACGTTGTTCAGCTTTCTTTTCAAAGTCATGAACGCCGATATTGATATAAATCTCATAGTCACGAAGATATAAACGACGGCAGTCAATCAGGCTTGGATGAGAAAGAATAGCTTGCATGGATTAATTTGCCTAAATAATTTAGTGTGTCTTGAACATCACATCTCGCTCTGATGGCAATAAATGCTGCCCGCCATCGACATAGAGTGTTGTTCCAGTAATTGCAGATGACTCTGCTAAAAATACAGCTGCTCTAGCCACATCCAATGCCGTAGAAGAGCGGCCGAGCGGTGTCATTTGATGCGCCTTTGCAAATCCCTCTGCCGTTTGATCACCAGAAGGGAGTGTAATTCCAGGGGCAAGTCCAACTACGCGAAGTAAAGGGGCAAAATCGACTGCCAAAATTTCTACCGAGCTGAGCAAGGCACTTTTAGATAGCGTATAAGACAAGTAATCTGGATTGGGGTTAATCAGTTTTTGATCTAGTAGCTGGATCACTGAGGGAATAAACCCGCCCTGTGACTGATAATGTTTCTGATGTTCAAAAAACATTTGCGAAAGCATGATTGGCGCAGTCAAGTTGACCTGCATATGTGCCAATAAATTTTTACCATTTAAAGGTGTAGTGGAATTTGCACGATCGTATTCAAAGATTGAGGCGCTATTAATGATGCAGACTAGGTTCGGAAATTCTTTGGCTACAGCTGTAAATAACCCTTTTACTTCTGCATCAATACTCAAGTCGGCTTGAAAACCGTTTGCCTTAACCCCTAGGACAGCAATGTCGGCAAGGGTCTGCTTGGCCTCAGCAGTAGATCGACCATAATGAATAGCAATATCCCAGCCCTGACGAGCAAACTCTAAAGCGATTTCTCGACCTAAACGCTTTGCAGCGCCGGTTATTAAAACGGCTTTATTTGACGTAAATTGGGACACAGAACTCATGTGCAATTAAATTCTCTTAGACTAGCGAGCTATGGATATTACCTTGACCAGCCTGGAAGCGGAGCATAGCCAGCTACTAAGTAGCAAAATTAGTGCTGAAATCAGCGCCAAAGGCGGCTGGATCCCCTTCTCTCGCTTTATGCAAATGGCCCTATACGAACCTGGCATGGGTTATTACAGCGCTGGCGCCCATAAGCTTGGGGCAGGGGGTGATTTCACTACCGCCCCTGAATTAAGCCCCTTATTCGGGGCTGCTATTGCAAATACCGTCTTACCCGTTTTAGAAGGCCTCAAGTCAAAAGGCTTGGTAAGCAAAATCTTAGAGTTTGGCGCAGGCACTGGAAAATTGGCTGAGGCAATTTTAAATCGTCTTCACGAGCTGGGCTTTAGTCTAGATGCTTACGAAATTATTGAAATCTCTCCGGACCTGGCATCTAGGCAGCAATTACGACTAAGCCATCTGATTACTGACCAAGGTAGCTCTACCGCTTGTCGCTGGTTAGATACCTTACCCCAAGACTACGATGGGGTCATCATTGCTAATGAGGTCATCGATGCCATTCCCTGTGATGTCATTATTTTTGAGAACGGCTTTTGGTATTGGCGGGGAGTGACTTTTGAAAATACGCAATTTGCATGGAAGACGGGTAAGCCTGTTGACCAAAATGAATTGCCCGAGATCTTACTCAGTGGCAATTTTCCAGAGGGCTATACCACTGAGCTACACCCCCAAGCTCAAGCCTGGATGCGAGAAGTTGCGCAACAATTAAACACTGGATTATTTCTGACATTAGATTACGGTTTCCCAGAGTCAGAGTACTACCACGCTCAAAGACAAGATGGCACTTTAATTGCTCATCACCGTCATCACGTGATACCCGATCCATTTCATCTACCCGGGCTCTGTGATTTAACTACGCACGTAGAATGGGTACAACTTGCTCGCATTGCTCTCGCAGAGAAAGTAGATGATGTATTTCTCAGCAATCAAGCGGCCTATCTTCTTGATGCAGGCATTGGTGAACTTGCTCTCGAATTAGCCAACCCAAAAGATGCTGAGACATTTTTACCTATCTCTAATGCCTTACAAAAACTACTCTCTGAAGCCGAGATGGGCGAGCTATTTAAAGTATTCGCATTCTCAAAGAATTTAAGCGGGATCACCGCAGGCCAACATCTACAAGACCTGCCAGGTTTGCGAGGTCGGAATCGTCTCTAGTTATAGCGCTGCAGCAATTGCGGCTAAACGCGCTTTTTCAACTACCAAACGAATTTTCTCACCATTGTTTCTATCGGCAGAGTCTAGATCAGCTATACATTGCGCCAACTCTAAAGCTTGCGCCTTTTGTAAAGCCTGAATTAAATCGTTCACCTCAAAACCAATTTGCTTGGCTAGGGTTAAGACCATCATGGCTCGCTCAGGTTTGCGCCATACATCAGCACGATTAAACCAAGCCAGAATCTCTGAAGCAGAGCTTTTCTTCTCACCCCTGTGTTTAAGTAAGCGCTTGAGTTCGCTGAAAATTTCACTGAAGTCACGAACTTCATTTGGCATCTTGACTGCTTCTGACCATGCGCGGATTTCAGTAGCAGATAAATTCATGAGCACTACTGCACAGCGCTCCTCTAAAACTGGAGGTGTAATACGTAAATACTTTCTGAGAGTCTCTCGCTGTTGCTCATCAATGAGTTGCGCATTCAAGCCGCTTGGTAACAGTAGTTTTGCTGCGCCTGCATCCAACAAGACCTGAAACATCCGCATCGGCTTTGTCGCCGTTAGACCTCTCGCAAGCTCTTGCCAAATTCTTTCAGACGAAAGGGCTGCCAGCTCTCCAGAGCGAACGATCGCCTTGATTGCTAAAAGAGTTTCGTCCGCTACGATAAATTCAGGGAAGCGTGCTGCAAAGCGAGCAACCCGAAGCAAACGCAGAGGGTCTTCAGCAAAGGCATCTGAAACATGGCGCAAAATCTTTTTGGCTAAATCTTCTTGTCCATTAAATGGATCAATGATGGGGCCAACCCACTCGCCATTTTCTGAGAGCTCCTGCGCCATCGCATTGATAGTGAGATCACGACGCTCAAGATCCTGCTCTAAGGTGACGGAAGGATCTGCATGAAATACAAATCCTTTATAGCCAGCACCTGTTTTACGCTCTGTTCTGGCCAAAGCATATTCGGCTTGAGTTGCAGGATGCAAAAAAACGGGGAAGTCTTTGCCTACTGGGCGAAAACCTTCTGCCACCATCTCTTCTGCAGTAGCGCCTACAACCACATAATCGATATCGTGCGCAGGAATACCCATGAGAGTATCGCGTATCGCACCGCCGACCGCATAGGTCTTCACGAACTAGCCCATTCCTTCAAGCGTATGGCGACTAATTCCAAAAACATCGACTAAGGCGTCTTGGCCATTCACTGGCAAAGTGTTGGGCAAACTCATCGAGGCAATATTATCCCGAGACATCAGAGTCGGTCCTGGTAAATATTCAAATGCGAGCGCTTGTAGATATCCCACTATATTGGGCACAGGAATAATCAAACAGGATGTCTTTGCTTTATGAATCGCAAACTCCACGATGGCTTTCATAGTCAATACATCTGGTCCAACAAAATCATAGGATTGGCGAATTGTCTGGGGCATGGTGAGGGATTGCACAAAAGCACTAGTCACATCATCCACGCTAACGGGCTGGAACTGTGCATCACAATGGGCCAAAGGTAAAACTGGAAATAATGTAGTTAGCTTAGAGAATAAATTAATAAACTGATCAGCTGCGCCAAAAATGACAGAGGGTCTAAAAATTGTCCAATCAAGATTGCTAGCTTTCACTGCAGTCTCGCCAGCACCTTTGCTACGCTGATACATGGAGGGGCCATGTTCATCAGCGCCTAAAGCACTCATGTGGAGATAGCGTTTCAAACCATGTAATTGCATTGCGGTAATAATGTTTTTAGGCAGTTCGACATGCGCTGCCTTAAATACTTTGCCATAGGGTTTGGCAGGCTTGTCATGCAGAACACCAACCAAATTGATGACAGCTCCATGAGGCTGAATCCGGCCACATAAGTTTTGCAGCTCATCAAAATCATGAATATCGGCATCCTCCAGATGAATCTTGGGCAACATTCTAAGTTCACGTGCTGCAGTCAGGTGTCGAGTGGGCAGCAATACTGAGTAGCCTGCGTTTTGTAATTTAGCAGCCAAAACGCGGCCTACAAATCCATTGCCACCGATGAGTAAGATGTCGTATTTCATAAGAATGATTATCTCTTTAAGGTAAATCGCTTTGCGTTGCTGCTTTCGGAGCAATAATGCCCAAACGCTGTTTTAAGGATTGTGACTGTCCTTGCATGACAGATGCGTAATAACTGGAATTAGACAGCACATTCTTGACATAGGTGCGCGTCTCATTAAAAGGAATGGTCTCAGCAAAGATGGCGCCCTCAACCGGTCCATCCAATTTCTCACGCCACTGCTTGGAGCGGCCGGGCCCAGCGTTATAGGCAGCCGAGGCCAAAACCCACGAACCATCCAAATCATTGAGAACCATATTGAGGTAATTGCTACCAAGCGTTAAGTTAGTATTTCTATCTTGGAGCTGTTGGCTGGTATATGAAGTCATCCCGATCTTCTTGGCAACATACTTAGCAGTATTTGGCATCACTTGCATCAGGCCAGAGGCGCCGACATTCGATGAAGCATTCATAATGAAACGAGATTCTTGACGAATGAGTCCGTATGCCCAAGCCAAATTCAAATCAATCTGTTTAGCAATCGGTGCTAAATCATCTTTAAAGGGAGTTGGGTAGCGCAAGGTGAAATCATGTTCTTGCTTGGTTCGATCAGCGGTATTCACAACGCGATCATATAAATTCACGCGTTTCCCATACTCAGCTGCAGCCAATAGCTGCTTATCAGACATATTGCGCAACTCCCAATTCCACTCTCGGTTGCCCTCAAATCGCAGGTTCATTGCATAAAGATGTTGTGCACGAATAAAACCATTACGATTTGCCATCACATCAATTTCTTGCTCAGACACTTTTGTCCGGGCTGGCGCATGATTTGATTTTCCTAACTCTTCGCGGGCAAGTTGTCCGTAAAAATTAAATTGATCCTGAATTAGCTCAAAGGATTCGCGGGCTTTAGCATCTTGACCTTCTGCCTTAAGCGCCCGACCATACCAATAGGTCCAAGCCGGATCGCGACTACGTACCGTTGGATTCATACCCTCGATGGCTTGCTTTACTAAAAGCCAATCCTTCGCTCTAAGGCCGGCACGCACTTTCCATTCTTGGCTCTCGGTAGAAAGAAGTTCGTTATAGCCCAAGGACTGCTGAAGTCGATACGCATCATCGGCATTAGGATCCAGTTTCTTAGCCAAAAATTGGCCAATCACCCCCCAAGCCACTGCCTGATTTTCTTTACTGTAACGGTTACCAATTTGCTGAAAATCTTTATAGGCTCTTACAGGGTCTGTTTTAGCCATCTTCACTACATCAGCAATAGGATCTTCACCACCCAAGCGACGCGACATCGTATCAAAGCCCATTTCATTAGCAGCACGCCCAATCGCCCTTCCCTCGCTAGTAGTCATTCCTCCAGCCTGAACTAAGAGCGGCACCAATTCTTGGCAAGATTGGCCAAAGTAACGAGGGTCGATCAAAATGCTGCGCGCATCAAAGGCAACCTTGCTTGCATTCTCGCCCTGAGCCAAATGTGATTGCAGCACGTAACATTTCACTGTTGTGTCGTCATCGACGATAAACTTCGCGTACTCGGCATCAAAATTGCTCCAATCTTTTCGTTTGCCCAATACGAGCAACCAGTCATTACGCATTCGATCTGCAATCGCACTACCTTGATACTGATTCAAAAAAGCGTTGACTTGAGTATCTGCACCAGTATCTGCGCGGGCTCCGCCTCCACTATCAAATAATTGGGGCTTGATTCGAAAGTAAGCCACGTAATCGTCGTAAGGGTAATTTGCTAAAGCTGCAGCCAATTGCTGAGACCTAAATACATCATTCTTCTTAGCAGCTTCACGTAACTCGATAAAAGTACGGTCAGCGTCGGTGATTTCTTCTGGGGCTAACTTGCTTTCATAGGACTTGGGCAAATTGACTTTCTTTGGCTTATCTGCAAAAGCACCGGGGCTCAGCAGAGCTGCTGATAGGATTAGCAACCCAAAGAGGATTTTCAATATTGATAGGGGATTCTGGAACGGCTTTCTCACTATGTAACCTTGTTTACTATATTTCTTAATTTTCACCCGATAATGCTTGATATGCACGGTAATTCAACAAAATCTCTTCGCCAAGACTTGCTCAAGCAACGCAGTGAGTTTATGGCATCGCCAGACTATGCTCAAACCGAGGAGAGGCTTATTGGGGTATTGAATCAATTTTTGATCAATCAAGGCCAAGCCCTTAATACAATCGCCTTGTATTGCCCTATTCAAAATGAAATTGATTTACGACCCACCCTATTAGACTGGGCTAAAGGCCAAACCCATCGACAGCTAGCGCTGCCTTTTGCAAAAGAAGATAAGCATTTAGATTTTTATCTTTGGCAAGAGGGTGACGTTTTAAGTCCCAGCAAGCATGGTGTTCCAGAGCCGACCCCTAGCAACCTTCAGAGACCCAAAATACTGCCTGACTGTATTTTTCTGCCCTGTGTTGGATGGTCGGAGTCGGAGAACAAGAAGCGGTACTGGAGACTGGGCTATGGCGGCGGTTATTTTGATAGAACCTTAGCCCTCCTAAAAAAGCTTGGGCGCCAACCTATATGCATTGGTATTGGCTTTGAGTGGCAAAAACTAGATGGTGCCAAGTGGTCTGCGCAGCCCCATGACGAAGCCTTGACCTATATGCTGACTGAGTCGGGCTTAAGACCCTAGACTGAGGTTATCGGCAATAGCCAAAACGGCGTCTGCTTGATTTAAGGAATAGAAATGTAGGCCAGGAGCACCAGCTGTTAACAGCTGATCACACAGATCAGTGACAACCTCTTCACCAAAGGCCCGAATCGAGGCGACGTCATCTCCATAAGACTGCAAGCGCAAACGAATCCAGCGTGGAATCTCAGCACCACAAGCATCAGAAAAACGCAGTAGTTGAGTACTGTTAGTGATCGGCATAATTCCGGCAATCACTGGCTGAGTAACGCCCATTTCGTAAGCTTCATCTACAAAACGAAAGTAGGCATCGGTATTGTAAAAATACTGAGTGACAGCTGAATTCGCGCCTGCCTTCATTTTCTGAACAAAAAAGTCAATGTCACTGGCTGGTGATTTCGCTTGAGGATGAGTCTCTGGATAAGCGGCGACATCGATATGAAACCAGTCACCCGTCTCAGAACGAATAAATTCCACCAACTCATTAGCATGATGAAACTCGCCGTATTGGCCCATGCCAGAGGGAAGATCTCCGCGCAGAGCAACGATGCGCTTAATGCCTAAGGCTTGATACTGCTTAAGCATTTGACACACACTCTCACGTGAACTACCTACACAAGATAAGTGCGGAGCAACCATTGCGCCGGCGGCATGAATCTCGCTCACTACTTTCAAGGTGCCAGATTGCGTAGAGCCACCAGCGCCAAAGGTAACGGAATAAAACGCGGGCTTGAGTACTTCACTCAAGCGCTCGCGTACTAGGCGTAATTTGTTCTCACCTTCTGGTGTTTTAGGAGGAAAGAATTCAACGCTCAGTTCCATTGCTTTGACCTTGTATTAAACGGTTTAATTAATAACGATAGTGATCAGGCTTATAAGGCCCTTGCTTAGTGACGCCGATATAAGAAGCTTGCTGATCACTTAACTCGGTTAACTGTGCATTGAGCTTCTTCAACTGTAGGCGTGCCACCTTCTCATCAAGATGCTTAGGCAAGGTATAAACACCAACAGGGTACTTGTCTGTACCAACAGCATTCCATAACTCAATTTGTGCAATGACTTGATTTGCAAATGAAGAGCTCATGACATAGGAAGGATGGCCAGTACCGCAACCCAGATTTACCAAACGGCCTTTAGCCAAAATGATGATGCGCTTCTCGGGCATGCCGTTAGTAGCAGGGAAAATCACATGATCAACCTGGGGCTTAATTTCTTCCCAAAGGTATTTTTCAATTCCAGCAACATCGATCTCATTATCGAAATGACCGATATTACAAACGATTGCTTGATCTTTCATCTTGACCATATGGTCATGGGTAATCACATGGTAGTTACCTGTTGCAGAAACAAAGATGTCTGCTTTATCAGCAGCGTAGTCCATCGTGACAACACGATAACCTTCCATGGCAGCTTGCAAAGCACAAATGGGGTCTACCTCAGTCACCCAAACTTGAGCAGACAAGGCGCGCAGGGCTTGTGCAGAACCTTTACCCACGTCGCCATAACCACAAACCACAGCAACCTTGCCGGCAATCATCACATCCGTTGCACGCTTAATCGCGTCCACTAAAGATTCTCGGCAACCATAAAGATTATCGAACTTACTCTTAGTTACTGAGTCGTTTACGTTGATTGCGGGGAACTTAAGTTCGCCTTTAGCAAACATTTGATAGAGACGGTGTACGCCTGTTGTTGTTTCTTCTGTAACGCCTTTGACTTTCTCCAAGCGGGTTGAGTACCAGGTTGGATCGATGGCCAATTTCTTTTTAATAGCAGCGAACAGAATAGTTTCTTCTTCGCTAGTAGGATGGCTAATGCAAGCTTGATCTTTTTCAGCGCGTGCGCCCAAATGTAAGAGCAAGGTAGCATCACCGCCGTCATCCAAAATCATATTGGTGAATCCACCATCAGCCCATTCAAAGATGCGGTGCGTGAAATCCCAATATTGCTCAAGTGTCTCGCCCTTAATCGCAAAGACCGGGGTGCCATTGGCAGCAATCGCTGCAGCAGCATGATCTTGGGTCGAGAAAATATTACAAGAGGCCCACTGCACTTCTGCGCCGAGTGCTTCGAGAGTCTCGATCAGCACGGCTGTTTGAATCGTCATATGTAAAGAGCCAGTAATGCGAGCGCCACGCAAAGGTTGTTGGGTAGCAAATTCATCACGAATTGCGATGAGTCCTGGCATCTCGGTCTCAGCAATCGCAATTTCTTTACGACCAAAGTCAGATAAAGAGATATCGGCAATAGCGCAACGAGTGGCTACGAAATCTTGTAGATTGAAATCAGAAACAGTATTCATGAATGCTCCAGCTAAATACAACCCAATGCTGGAGTAGATACTCGCTAGCCATTGGATTATGGGTTAGCGAGCGCGGTTGCAATTAGTAAATTCGGGATAGCAAAATTTACACCCTCCAAGCCTGGGGATTGACTGGTTCACAGCAATCCTTGCAACGCTCCTTGAAGGTATGGGGAAATTGTAATCAATTTCCCCACTTTTGACTCAGTACTGCTTATAAACCTGCTGCAGCCTTTAATGCGGGGGCTTTGTCACATTGCTCCCAAGTAAATTCAGGCTCTTCACGACCAAAATGGCCGTAAGCAGCTGTTTTGCGATAGATCGGACGCAATAGATTGAGCATCTTCACAATGCCCTTGGGACGCAAATCAAAGTGCTCAGAAACAAGCTGTGCAATCTTCTCATCCGAGATTTTGCCAGTTCCAAAGGTGCTCACCATCACTGAAGTAGGCTTAGCCACACCAATCGCATAAGAGATCTGAATCAAGCATTTGGTAGCCAATCCAGCAGCAACGACGTTCTTAGCAACAAATCGACCTGCATAAGCAGCCGAACGGTCAACCTTAGAGGGATCTTTGCCAGAGAAAGCGCCGCCACCGTGAGGCGCTGCGCCACCGTAGGTATCCACAATAATTTTGCGCCCAGTCAAACCACAGTCGCCCTGTGGGCCACCAATAACAAAGCGGCCAGTGGGATTCACGAGATACTTAATGGCACCTTTTACTAAGTGCTTTGGCAATACGGGTTTAATGATTTCTTCAATCACGGCTTCACGCAATTTCTCTAGAGAGATATCTTCAGCATGTTGAGTAGAAAGTACGACAGTATCAATAGAGTCGGGTTTGCCATCGACATAGCGCAGAGTCACTTGGGATTTGGCATCTGGGCGCAACCAATTCAAACGGCCGTCACGACGTAATTGAGATTGACGCTCTACTAAACGATGCGATAAATGAATGGGCAAAGGCATTAACTCGGCAGTTTCGTCACAAGCGTATCCGAACATCAAGCCTTGGTCACCAGCGCCTTGATCGAGACCATCATCATGGGCCTTATCAACGCCTTGAGCAATATCCGGGCTTTGCTTGTCATAGGCCACCAAGACTGCACAGCCTTTGTAATCAATGCCATAAGCCGTATTGTCATAACCGATTTCACGCAAGGTATTGCGGGCTACCTGAATGTAATCCACATTGGCGTTAGTGGTGATTTCACCAGCCAGTACCACTAATCCAGTATTACAAAGTGTTTCAGCTGCAACACGTGCAGTTGGATCTTGAGTCAGGATGGCATCTAGGATGGCATCAGAGATCTGATCAGAGACTTTATCGGGGTGACCTTCAGAAACGGATTCTGAGGTAAAGAAGTAATCGTTAGCCATTGCATATTCCTTTAAAAATTAACACGATCATTAGGACAACTCGACGTGCCAGGAACTACAACGGCGACGCTTTAGCAGATTTTGTGAATCGCCCTGCAAGTTGTCTTAACTCGGCGATGGGTTTATTTTATCCCAAAAATAAGAAATATTTCAATAACACCGAGAAATTTGGTCCTATGCCAATGATTGAATATCATTGAAAGGTGCAAAAACTCCTAATAAAGCCCATTCTTGTTTTGATTGCTGCGCTGCCCCTATGCATTGTGCAAATCATTGGCGCCTGTTTGGGTCTTTTAGCTTATATCGGATCGAGTAGCTATCGTGAACTCTTTCGTTCCCAATACGATGCAGTTATTACAAGCCATCGACTTCAATCTCGACTATGGAGTGCTGTCATGGCATCAGGTCAACTCTTCTCAGACAGTTTATGGATTTGGCGCAATCCCAAACAAGCGCTTGGCCTAGTAGAAATTCAAAATTGGGAGTTGGTCGAGGCTGCTATTAACGAAGGACATGGGCTTGTGATGTTGACACCTCACCTAGGTGGCTTTGAAATCATTCCGCGCGTCCTTGCTCAGCACTTCCCTGCCACCATCTTATATCGACCATCAAGACAGAATTGGCTCAATAGTATTGTTGAAGAAGGCCGCGCTTATCCCAATATGCATTTTGTGCCGACCAATTTAAATGGCGTCAGACAAATGACTCGCGCCTTAAGTAAAGGCGAAGCCATTGGCATTCTGCCTGATCAAGTTCCCAGTGGGGGCGATGGTGTTTGGGTACCTTTCTTTGGTCGTCCCGCCTACACCTCACCCTTGCCAGCGCGCCTTGCCAATCGCAACAAGACTCCAGTCATCATGTTTACTGCTAAGCGCAAAAATCTAGGGCAAGGCTGGTTAATGCAGGCAACGCGTCTAGCCCCTTTTTCAGAAAATGCAAATCTAGCTGCCACTGAAATGAATCAGGCTATTGAACATGCGATCCTTAAAGCACCTGAACAGTTTATCTGGGCATATAACCGCTACAAGCATCCAGCTGGTGCAGAGCTGCCTCCAAGCCAATAACAGAGGTCGCTAACGACAATGATTTGGCTCCAGAACTTATTCAATTTTTTAGCGCTCAATCTTTTGCGCTTATTTGCGTTCTTACCTTATCAACTGACGATTCGGATTGGTTATGGTCTCGGCTGGCTCGCAGCGCATATTCCGAATGAGCGTGCAAAAGTTGTGAAAACCAATTTGCGTTTATGTTTTCCTAACTTGAGTGAGTCTGAAATTGATGCAATGGCTCTCGAGCATTGGAAATTATTTGGTCGCAGTGTGCTGGAGCGCAGTCGAATTTGGCTTGGAAGTGATAGGCAAATTACTGACATCGTTTCGATTGAGTCTGAAATTACATTGGGCGATCGTAAGCCTCGCCTATTGATTAACCCTCACTTTGTTGGTTTAGAGGGAGGCTTCATGGCCTTGTCGGCTCTGGCGAGTAAGCACGACTGGCCCAGGGGTGCTGGCCTGTACCAAAATATGAAGAACCCCTTCTTCAACCAAAAAATGATTGAGTGGCGTAATCGCTTTGGGGGCAAGTCGATTGAGCGACAAAGTCGTCTACGCGATCTCATTCGGGAGATTCAAACAGGGAATTTCATTTTTATTGCGCCTGATATTGATCTTGGTCCCAAGGATTCAGTATTTGTTCCCTTCTTTGGCATTCCAACCAATACGATCACTTCTGTTTCTCGATTAGCGAAATTAAGTGGTGCTGAAGTCTGCCTAATGACAACCACCCTTAACCCTGATCGCAATGGCTACACTTGCCATATCGGCGCGGCCTTACCTAACTTCCCATCTGATGATGTGAAAAAAGATACCGCACGCTTAAATCGTTACATCGAAGAGCTTGTGAGAGAAAGGCCGGCAGAGTACTATTGGGTTCATAAGCGGTTTAAACATCGGCGGCCAGGCGAACCAAACCTCTACTCTTAGTTGAAGGACTTTGTATTTTGAACACCCCATCACGCAAACTGCGCTTCACCAAAATGCATGGTGCTGGTAATGATTTCATTGTCGTGAATGGTATTGATCAAGACTTGAGTAAGATCACCCAGGATCAATGGCGTGCTTTATCTAATCGTCAATTCGGAGTTGGTGCTGACCAAATTTTATTGATTGAAAAGCCCACTCGCTCTGATGCGGATTTTAGGTATCGTATTTTTAATGCAGATGGTGGCGAAGTAGAGCAATGTGGCAATGGCTCCCGCTGTTTTGTACGTTATGTTCATGAGCAGGGTCTCTCGAAAAAAAATCCACTGCAAGTTGAAGTGGCTCACACCGTTATTAGTCTCAGAGCTCTCGAGAATGGGGACGTAGAGGTTAATATGGGCGCTCCTATTTTTGAGCCTGCCCTAGTTCCATTTAATCCTGAGGGCATTGCTAGTAAGCAAGAGTTTCATGAAATGCTCTATGCACTACCCATTGGAAAAAATCCGGGTGCTCACGATGATTGGATTGCTGTTTTATCTATGGGCAATCCCCACGCAGTACAAATTGTGCTGGATGTAGACAGCGCTCCAGTTCGCATTGAGGGACCTTCGATTGAAATCCACCCTGCTTTTCCTAAGAGAGTGAATGCAGGCTATATGCAGATTCTGAATCGCCATGAAATTAAATTACGGGTATTTGAGCGTGGTGCCGGAGAAACACTGGCCTGTGGCACTGGTGCATGCGCAGCAGTGGTATCAGGTATTCGTCGCGCCCTATTAGACTCCCCAGTCAAAGTCCATACCCACGGCGGTGATCTCCAAATCTCTTGGAGGGGCATTGTGGATGGCATTACTCAGCCCGTCATCATGACAGGGCCTGCTGCTACTGTCTTTGAAGGCGAAATAGAGCTTAATTAAGCGCTACACACCGTACTGATCACGATAGGCTTTTACGGCAGGCAGGTAGTTGGCGAGCTCAGCATTACTGGAAGCAGCCAAGAAACTCATCAGATCTGCCAAGTTTGCAATGGCAATTACTGGCAAACCAAACTCTTGCTCAACAGCCTGCACCGCAGACTGCTTTCCTATTTCAGTAGCAGTCCCTGATTTTTCCATTCGATCTAGGGCAATTAATACCGCAACAGGCTCAGCTCCTGCAGACCGAATCAAATCAACAGATTCACGGACGGACGTTCCTGCTGAAATGACATCATCCACAATGACTACCTTGCCTTGGACTGGGGCGCCTACCAAAGAACCGCCCTCGCCATGATCTTTGGCTTCCTTACGGTTATATGCGTAAGGTACATTGCGTCCTTGATCAGCCAGAGCAATTGCTGTAGATGCCACCAAGGTGATTCCTTTATAGGCTGGACCATACAACATATCAAATTGAATTTGAGAGTTGCTTAAGGCTTGGGCGTAGTAACGGCCAAGGCTACTTAATCTCTTGCCATCATTAAAGCCGCCGGCATTAAAAAAATAAGGAGATAGTCGTCCTGCTTTAGTTTTAAACTCGCCAAAGGACAAAACCTTTGCCTCTAAGGCAAAACGAATAAAGTTATCTTGATTAGAATTTTCTGAGCTCATAGGCCTCCATGTTACGCATCATTTCCGCTAACCTCAACGGTATTCGTTCGGCAGCCAAAAAAGGCTTTCTGCCATGGGCAATTGCTCAAAAGGCAGACTTCATCTGCATGCAAGAGCTCAAAGCCCAGCGAGACGATCTAGAGGAAGATATTCTCAATCCCACTGGACTTAAAGGCTACTTTCATCATGCCGAAAAAAAGGGTTACAGCGGGTGTGGAATTTATACCCCTCACCAACCCGATGATGTGCTCTATGGCTTTGGTAATGCTGAGTTTGATGCTGAAGGTCGCTACGTTGAGGCTCGCTTTAAAAAACTGTCTGTAATCTCCGTCTATATGCCATCCGGCTCGAGCTCAGAAGAAAGACAGGAAGCCAAGTTTCGCTATCTTGAGGCTTTTTTACCTCATCTGGTCAAACTGAAAAAATCTGGCCGTGAAATTGTGCTGTGTGGCGATGTCAATATTGCCCATCAAGAAATTGATCTCAAGAACTGGAAAGGCAACCTCAAGAACTCAGGCTTCTTACCCGAGGAGCGAGCCTGGCTCACGAACTTATTCGACAAGGTTGGCTATGTTGATATCTATCGTCGACTTGAACCCAAGACAAGTGATGAGTGCTATACCTGGTGGAGCCAGCGCGGGCAAGCCTATGCAAAGAATGTTGGGTGGCGAATTGACTATCAAATTGCTACGCCAGCAATTGCAGCTAGCGCTAAGAAAGCTTCGGTGTATAAAAGCGAACGCTTTTCAGATCATGCACCTCTAATCATAGATTACGATTGGTCGATCTAGGGTTCGTACGAAGGATGCACTTGTGTGGTGTGATTCCATGGTGCAATCTTTATTAACAAAAGCATTCCTGGAATCGCTAAAGCAAAACACAACATAAAGAAATTAAACCAACCCAAGGCTTCAACGATATATCCCGTAATGGCATTGATGAAGGTACGAGGTACTGCTGCGAGGCTGGTAAACAAAGCAAATTGGGTAGCGGTGTAACGTGGGTCTGTTACTTGCGCAATGAATGAAGTAAACGCAGCCGTTCCCAAACCAACTGCGAAGGCTTCAAACCCAATCACCCAAGCCAAGACCCAAGGGCTTAAACCAACCTTAGCCAAAATAGCAAAACCTAAAATAGCCAAGGCCTGCAAGAGGCCAAAGATCCAGAGTCCACGGGCAATCGTGATCTTCTGCAACCAGTAGGCCCCCAAAAATCCTCCTGCTAGGCTAGCCCATAAGCCTGCGTTCTTGGCTACTAAACCAATCTGGGTTCTAGTGAAGCCTAAGTCCATATAAAAGGGGGTAGCTAAGGCAGTTGCCATAGAATCGCCGAGCTTATATAAAAAGATAAATGCCAAGATGGTCAGCGCAAAGCCCCAGCCTTTACGAGAAATAAATTCTTTAAATGGCTCTAGTACTGCCTCACGCAAAGTGTGTGGTGGTGTGCCACGCAAAGTTGGTTCAGGCAGCATCAATGTGACGATAGGCCCGATTGCAATGAATGCGCCAGTAATCATGAATACCGTAGACCAGGGCAGATAATCCGAGAGGATTAATGAAAGTGATCCTGGAACTAAAGTGGATAACTTATACGCGTTTACGAAGAGCGCAGTACCCGACCCCAATTGCTCATCGCTTAACCATTCGCGACGATAGGCATCCACCACAATGTCTTGGCTGGCTGAAAAGAACGCAACCACTGCTGCTAAGCCAACGACAATCCAGATTTCAGAAACGGGATTGAAAAAGCCCATTCCCATTACTGCAAGCATCGTAATGATTTGGGTGACCAGCATCCAACCACGCCGTCTTCCTAAAAAAGGTAAGGGGAAACGATCTAAAAAAGGGGACCACAAGAACTTCCAGGTATAGGGAAAGCCAACCAATGCGAATAAACCAATGGCCTTGAGATCTACGCCCTCGGACTTGAGCCAAGCCGAGAGCAAGTTATAGAGAATGAATAAAGGCAAGCCACTCGCAAAGCCTAAAAAAGCACAGGCAATAAACGCCCTAGTATTGCTGGGTACGCTGTAGCTTGTCTGAATATTACTCAACAGATTCTGAAATGGTTAAGCGCGAGAAATGCGGAACAACGCAAGACTTCCAAAGAGATTAGGCAGCAAAGTCACTTCACGACCATCATGCAAGATGCATTGATCAATGACTTTCAAGCCCAGATTGGATGCGAGCTTCTCAAAGTCTGCCACTGTCAGCACCCTAACGTTGGGCGTGTTGTACCACTGATAAGGAAGGCTCTTAGATACCGGCATATGCCCCAAACCGACTGCAAGGCGATGTGACCAATGGCCAAAATTCGGAAAAGAAATGATTGACTCTTTGCCCACTCGAACCACTTCACGCAAAATCTTCTCAGTTTGATGAATGGTTTGTAATGTTTGTGAAAGTACGACAGTATCAAAGCTATCGTTCTCAAATAAGGCTAAGCCACCTTCAAGGTCCTGCTGAATCACATTTAACCCCTTGTGCACACACGAGAGGACTCTTGAGTCATCTATCTCTACACCATAGGCATGAACCGGTTTTTGCTCTTGCAAATATTCCAGAAAGCTACCATCGCCACAACCCAAGTCAAGCACTTGCCTATTAGGGGCTATCCACTTAGCTATCGCTTGAAAGTCGCTGCGGATCATCTGCGAGCCTCATGCATTTGATCAAAATACGCTCGAATTAAATGGTGATAACGTGGGTCATCTAGTAAAAAAGCATCGTGACCGTGTGGCGCATCGATTTCGGCATAACTAACTTCACTCTTATTGCTGAGCAAAGCCGCCACAATCTCTCGGCTACGATTAGGCGGAAAGCGCCAATCCGTTGTAAAGCTGACCACTAGGAACTTGGCCTGCACTTCCGCTAATGCGCGTTGCAAACTGCCCTCATAACGACGTGCTGGATCGAAATAATCTAAAGCGCGCGTAATGAGTAAATATGTATTTGCATCAAAATACTTAGAGAATTTCTCGCCCTGGTGGCGCAAATAACTTTCTACTTCAAATTCAACATCAAAGCTAAAGCGATAATCATTAGATTCTCCAACTGGACGCTGGAGCTCTCGGCCAAACTTTTCTGCCATATCGTCATCAGACAGATAGGTAATGTGGCCAACCATACGAGCCAGCTTTAAGCCTGACTTTGGTATTACATTGTGTGCATAGTAGTTGCCCCCATGAAAATCGGGGTCAGACAAAATTGCGTTACGTGCAACTTCATTAAATGCAATATTTTGTGCGCTCAATTTAGGAGTAGATGCAATCACCACGCAATGCTCAATACGCTTTGGAAATTGAATAGACCAAGCCATCGCCTGCATTCCACCCAAACTACCACCCATTACTGCTGCAAATTTACGAATACCTAATTTATCGGCAAGTCTGGCCTGGGTGTTTACCCAGTCTTCTACTGTAATAACAGGGAAGTCAGCGCCATAGGGTTTGCCAGTTGCAGAATTAAGACTCATTGGCCCAGTTGAACCAAAACAGGAACCCAAGTTATTGACGCCAATGACAAAAAAATGGTCTGTATCAATTGGCTTACCCGGACCAATCATGTTGTCCCACCAGCCGATATCCTCTGGATCATCTGGGCTTGGCCCTGCGACATGATGCGATGCGTTTAAGGCATGGCAAATTAGAACGGCATTGCTTTTTTCTGGATTAAGTCTGCCGTAGGTTTCAATAACTAAATCGTAGCCAGCCAATATGGCGCCACTCTGCAAAGGCAAGGGCTCGGCAAAATGGATTGTATTTCTAGAGAGGTGTAACTCGCTCATTCGGACAGAAGAATGCGCAGACTAATATCAGACGCATCAGTTGGTAGTTTTTTGAAACCACTACGTGCAAATCGATGCCAACGCCCCAAAACAAAGCTCATCAGCATTGCTGCTCGAATACTCACCTCTTCCTGACTAACCTGAGCCCACGCTCCACCCTGAGTCTGGGCAATGCGCAAGGCCTGCTTCAGAGAGGCCTCTACTCGATCTAGCACTTGAGTGATGCGTTCTTGCAAACGATCATCCTCTTGCAATAAAGCATCACCGAGTAGAACTCTGGTCATGCCAGGATTTTTTTCAGCGAAGAACAAGAGCATTTGCAAAATACCGCGGGCTTGAGCAAGCCCAGATTCTTCTTTTTGATTGATTTGATTAATTAATCCAAAAACGGTTTGCTCAATAAAAGCGATCAAGCCCTCGAACATTTGTGCTTTGCTAGCAAAATGACGGTAAAGCGCAGCCTCTGAGACTTGAATCTTCGCCGCTAGGGCTGCAGTGGTTACGCGCTCACCCTTAGGGTTTTGTAACATCTCAGCAAGGACTTGCAAAATTTGTAAGCGGCGCTCGCCAGGACGCGGACGTTTGCGCGTCTTATCAGCATCCATATTGCTCGCTGAATTCAAAGAATCTGGCATCTCTTATCGCTTATTCAATATCTATCGAGAACGAATCATCGTTCCGAAAGCTTGCTCAGTCAAAATTTCTAATAGTAGGGAGTGTTCAATTCTGCCATCAATAATATGAACTGAATTCACGCCACTTTTAGCTGCATCTAGCGCAGATGAAATCTTAGGCAGCATGCCTCCAGAAATCGTTCCATCTGCAAATAATTCATCAATCTCTCGAGCCGTTAAATCGGTTAGGAGCTTGCCATTCTTATCCAATACGCCAGGAATATTAGTCATCATCACCAATTTCTCAGCATGCAAAATTTCAGCCATCTTACCGGCCACCAAATCCGCATTAATGTTGTAGGCCTGACCTTCTGCGCTAAATCCAATTGGAGAGATCACCGGAATAAAAGCATCATCCTGAAGCGCCTTTACTACTGCGGGATTAATTGCTTCAATTTCACCTACGAAGCCAATATCAATATTTTGGCCACGCTTATTTTCATCAGGTACTAATAATTTTTTCGCATGAATCAAGCCGCCATCTTTTCCGGTTAAGCCCACTGCTTGGCCGCCGAAATGATTAATCAACATGACGATATCTTGCTGTACCTCACCACCCAGAACCCACTCGACTACTTCCATGGTTTCTTCATCGGTGACGCGCATCCCTTGAATAAAGGTGCCGACCTTACCAATCTTTTTGAGAGCCTCATCAATCTGGGGGCCGCCGCCGTGAACTACAACAGGATTCATGCCAACGAGCTTGAGCAAAATGACGTCGCGCGCAAAACTTTCTTTCAAGCGCTCTTCTACCATCGCATTACCACCGTACTTAATGACGATAGTCTTGCCATGATATTGACGAATGTAGGGCAATGCTTCTGCCAAAATCTCCGCCTTTAAGATTGGCGGAATATCGGCGAGCGAGGGTAATGAATTCGTCATCTGGGTGAGAATTTATTCGCCAAATAATTTTTGACGCAACTCGCGACGTTCTTGCGCCTCAAGGGATAAGTTCGCGGTGGGTCTTGCGATCAGGCGTGAAAGGCCAATCGGCTCGCCGGTCTCTTCGCACCAACCATAGTCACCAGACTCAATCCGGGCTAGAGCCTGCTCAACTTTTTTCAACAGTTTGCGCTCGCGATCACGAGTGCGCAATTCAAGCGCATGTTCTTCTTCAATCGTTGCCCGATCAGCTGGATCAGGAACCAAAATATTTTCACGTAAATGCTCGGTGGTCTCTGATGCATTCTTCAAGATATCGTCTTTTAAGGTTAGGAGCTTTTGACGGAAAAAATCCAATTGAGCGGCATTCATATACTCTTTGTCGGACATCTTCATTAAAGTCGCTTCAGTGAGTGGGGCGCCCTTGACTGCTTTGCTGGCTGTTTTCGCCGCCGCAGGTTTTGTTGCTGTTTTTACCGTCATTTCATTCTTTCCTGGATTTGAAGCATTATTGCCTCATTCTGCCAAAGTTTTACGACCTTTTATCAATATTTACTATGGCGGTGGATTGTATCGGAATCTGGCTCAGACCAAGCAGCCTTCTAGGCCTGCCATCAATGTGTCCTTTGGCAGATCGATGCCAATGAAGACCATGCGGGTTTGCTTGGGCTCAGTGCCCCATGGACCAGCTAAATCGCTACCCATCATCTGATGCACCCCCTGAAATACCACCTTACGAGGGCTACCTTTGACATAAAGGACCCCTTTATAGCGCAGCATCTTCTCGCCAAATACCTCCAAAATGCCGCCTAGGAAGTCTTCTAGCTTTTGATGATCAAAGGGTTTATCACTACGAAATACGAAAGACTGGATCCGATCTGTGTGCCCAGCGTGGCCATGATGGTCATGCGCATGGTCGTGGTCATGATGATGGTGCTCATGATCATGACTGTGGTCATGCCCACAAGTGCTGTGATCGTGATCATCTTGCTCCAGAAAATGAGGGTCAATGTCTAATTTGGCATTGAGATTGAAGCCTTTGAGATCCAAAACAGCATTGAGGGGCACCACCCCTTTGGCAATCCCCTGAATCGGTGCACGAGGATTCATGTGCATTAAGCGATTTTTCAAGGCCTCCACTTCAGCCGGGCTAACAAGGTCTGTTTTAGTGATGAAGATTTGATCGGCAAAGCCCACCTGACGCTGAGCTTCCTCGTGCTCCGAAAGTTGCTGTTGACCATGCTTGGCATCCACCAGGGTCACCACTGCATCGAGAACATAGTGATCAGCAACATCGTCATCCATAAAGAAGGTCTGGGCTACAGGCCCTGGATTAGCGACTCCCGTGGTTTCAATCACAACCCGATCGAAGCTAATTTTTTTATCTTTACGTTCTTGCCAGAGGGCATTGAGCGCATCAACCAAGTCACCGCGGATCGTGCAACAGATGCAGCCATTACTCATCTGCACAATATTTTCTTGATGATCTTGAACCAAAATATCGTTGTCGATATTTTCTTCGCCGAATTCATTTTCAATCACAGCAATTTTTTTACCGTGCTGCTCAGTCAAAATATGTTTGAGAAGCGTTGTTTTGCCGCTGCCTAAAAAGCCAGTCAGGATTGTTACAGGAATTAATGCCATCGTAGGTCCATTCAAAATTCTGATTTCCCATCGGGGAAACTCATATCTTACCGAGTTGCTTAGCCCTTGCCCACTTTTGCTCGTGGGTGCGCTTTGTCATAGGCTTGAGCCAAATGTTGAAAATCCAAAGAGGTATAAATCTGGGTACTGGCAATGCTGGCGTGACCCAGCATCTCTTGAACAGCCCTCAAATCCTGAGACGATTGCAAAACATGGCTGGCGAAGCTGTGCCGCATCATGTGGGGATGCACATGGGTTGGGAGCCCTGCTCTCATCGCTAATGTTTTAAGGCGTGCCTGGACCGTTCTTGGCGATAGGCGAGTCCCATTCGCTGAGATAAACAAGGCAATAGATTCAGTGGCATGAGGGGATGTATCACGCAGATCTCTCCAAGCCTTCAAGGAGCTCATGGCAGGTACGCCAACTGGTACTGAGCGTCGCTTACCACCCTTGCCTAGTACCGTTACTTCAGCAGCATCCCAGTCCAACCAGCCTGCTGACTCGTGTTGGCGATCCTTGCTCTGAAATACATCAATCCCTAATAACTCTGAAAGACGTAAGCCTGATGAGTACAGCAAATCAACCAGGGCAGCGTCTCGCATACTCTCTAGATCGTTTTTCTCTTTAGCCTCTAGTACCGCCTGATTAACCAAAGCCAAGGCCTGCTCAACTGACAACGCCTTGGGCAGGGACTTCAAACGCTTGGGCGCTTTAACGTCATCGACAGGGTTAGCGGTCAGACTATGTTTTGCTGAACGTGCATCTTTTTCGGTTACCCAATCGTACCAACCTCGCCATGCGGACAGCGCCCGGGCTATGGTTCTAGAGGATTTACCTTTGGCATGTAAGCGTCCTGCCCAACGGCGAATGTGGGCATTGCTGACTTTGAGCAATTCGAGAGAATCTTCAATTGCAAAATTTTGCAAGATGGATAGATCTTGGCTGTACGCTTTTAATGTATGCGGTGAAAGTTGACGTAATACATGTAACTCATGCAAATACTCTTGCACAAGCGGATGAAGCGGCGCAGATTCAACTGCCGTTATCTTCATATGCTTTGACACGATCTAACGCGGCTGCCGTGAGTTCTGCAATCTGCTTTAAGTAGAAGGCGCCCATATCGGCGGTAAAGCGAGTCTCATCTTTGCTGGCCAACAAAAGTACAGCAGGTGATTGAGGTGTAGATGTACTTTTGCCAATTGGTAAACCAATCGCCACCATACTTTGCCACTCTGGATCAATCGCAGTTTGGGTTGCTAATAAATCTACGCTAGCGGCTGCCAGCTCTTTTGCTGATCCACACAAGGGGGTGTCGATCCAAGGACCGAACGCAGAATGGGGCGAGAGTAGCTGAGCACTATCGACTTCAAAAACTTCGGCTAGACCAATCGTTATCGCGCTCTCGACCTCTTCCTTCGTATTGGCGCGCATCAGCTGTAACAGCCAAGCAACTAGCGCTTGCTGGGTTTTGTCATTACGACTACCGAAATGTAGCATCTCGCTTAAGCGACGATTGAGCTCTTGATTTTGTGTACGTAGCAAAGTCATCTGCCGCTCTTGTAAAGAGATTGCGCGATCTTCGTGAGGATGTTTGAGACGAATCTCGTTCAATAGATTGGCATAACGCTCAAAGAAACCCGGGGTTGCTCGCAACCACTCTGCCACCAGCTCTTCTTGCTCAGCTTGTTTCGCATCAATTACGCTCATGAATCAATCTCTCTATTTAATCTTTAGCTTAACTTCTTACGTAGCAGTTCATTTACTTGCCCGGGATTGGCTTTACCCTGTGAAGCTTTCATGATTTGGCCAACCAAGGCATTGAATGCTTTTTCTTTACCCGAACGGAACTCTTCAACCGATTTTTGATTGGCTGCTAAGACCGCATCGATGATTGTCTCCAAGGCGCCACTATCACTGATTTGTTTTAGGCCCTTAGCATCAATAATTTGATCAACCGTGCTAATGGATTTTCCAGATAGCGCCTCTTCCCACAGAATCGCAAAAATATCTTTCGCAATCTTGTTTGAAATACTGCCGTCAGCAACCCGTTTTAATAAGGGGGCAAGTTGGGCGGCCTGCAGAGGCGAAGCAGCAGCAGAGATGCCAGACCGATTTAGTGAAGAGGCAAATTCACCAGCAATCAAATTGGCCGCAGCCTTAGCAAGTGGCTTGCCGGTTATTGCTAATAAGGCATCAAATAATTTAGCAGTATCGCGATCTTGTGTCAGGAGTTGGACATCATAGGCGCTCAAACCATACTCGCTTTGCCATTGCTGACGTAGTTGAGCGGGTAATGCTGGCATCGTTTCACGGACAGCAGTAATCCACGCATCATCAATTACTACTGGCAATAAATCAGGATCGGGGAAGTAGCGGTAATCATTAGCATCTTCTTTACTTCGCATGCTTCGAGTCTCACCACGATCGGGATCATAAAGACGTGTCTCTTGGACCACAGTGCCGCCATCCTCAATCAACTCAATTTGGCGACGAATCTCATACTGAATAGCTTCCTCTAAAAACCGGAAAGAGTTGAGGTTTTTAATTTCGCAACGTGTACCAAATTCTTTTTGACCCATTGGGCGAACAGAAACGTTGGCATCGCAACGGAATGAACCCTCTTGCATATTGCCATCACATACACCTAACCACACTACCAAACTATGTAGGGTTTTGGCATACGCTACAGCCTCTGCAGCACTGCGCATCACTGGCTCAGTGACAATTTCTAATAAAGGGGTGCCCGCACGATTGAGGTCGATGCCGCTAGAAGCTTCGCCATGAGGACCAATGAAGCCTTCTTCATGAACTGACTTGCCAGCATCTTCCTCAAGATGTGCGCGGGTTAATTCAATCACCTTGATTTCATCGCCTACTAAGATTTCTAAACTGCCGCCCAAGACTACCGGAATTTCATACTGACTAATTTGGTAACCCTTAGGCAGATCAGGATAGAAATAATTTTTACGAGCAAAGATACTAGTGGGCGCAATCTTGGCTCCGATCGACAAACCAAATCGAATAGCATGCTCCACTGCGGCGCGATTCAGAACGGGCAACACACCAGGCAAAGCCAGATCAACCGGACAAGCTTGCGTATTGGGCCCCGCACCAAAGCGCGTGCTTGCACCACTAAAAATTTTGGATTGGGTTTGCAGCTGCGTGTGGGTTTCTAGCCCGATGACTACCTCCCATTGCATCATGCCACCTCGCCTGCTTGACGCAAATGCCAGTCACTGGCTTGCTGATACTGATGTGCAACTTGTAATAGCTTGCCTTCAGAAAAATAATTGCCGATTAATTGCATACCGATTGGTAAGTTTTTTGAATTAAATCCGCAGGGCGCACTCATCGCAGGTAAGCCCGCTAAGTTGGCTGACAAGGTATAAATATCTTCCAGGTACATCTGCAGTGGATCTTTTGACTTATCGCCCAGACGCCAAGCTACATCAGGTGCAACGGGGCCAAGAATGACATCACAATTTTGGAACGCAGTCTGAAAGTCAGCAGCAATAATGCGGCGAATCTTTTGGGCTTGTAAATAATACGCATCGTAATAGCCATGGGACAGAACGTAAGTACCAATCAAGATGCGGCGTTTAACCTCGGCACCAAAACCTTCGGTACGGGATTTTTTATACATGTCATTCAAATCGCGATACTCATTAGCACGGTAACCATAACGCACACCATCAAAGCGACTTAAATTGCTTGAAGCTTCAGCGGGCGCCAGAACGTAATAGACCGGAATAGAAAGCTTGGTCTTTGGCAGGCTTACCTCCACAATCTGCGCGCCCAAGCCTTCTAATAATTTTGCAGCTGCGTGAACAGATTTAGCAACTTCTTCAGATAAGCCTTCTGCAAAAAATTCTTTTGGCATACCAATGCGCAAACCTTCCAGAGGTTTTGCAGAATTTGAATTTCCTTCGCGCCATGGCTGATTGAGATAGCGTGAATAATCTTCACCAGAATCTGCTAAAGAAGTTGAGTCACGTGGATCGTGGGAAGACATGGCAGATAACAACAAAGCGCAATCTTCAGCGCTTTTACCCATGGGTCCAGCTTGATCTAAAGATGATGCATAGGCGATCATGCCGTAGCGAGATACACGGCCGTAACTTGGCTTAATCCCGGTCAGCCCACAGAACGCAGCAGGTTGGCGAATGGATCCACCAGTATCAGTTCCAGTGGCAATTGGCGCTAAGCCTGCTGCTACTGCAGCTGCTGAGCCGCCCGATGAGCCACCCGCAACATAATCTGTATTCCAGGGGTTTAACACTGGACCATAAGCGGAGTTTTCATTGGAAGAGCCCATCGCAAACTCGTCCATGTTGGTTTTACCTAGGCAAACCATTCCAGCCCCATGGATATTAGCCTCATCTGGCATACCCAAATTGGCCACCACCGTTGCGTCGAAAGGACTTTGATAGTTCTCTAACATTTTTGATGCTGCAGTGGATTTCCAGCCCCGCGTTACAAAAACGTCTTTATGTGCAATCGGGATGCCAGTTAATTTGCCTGCCTTGCCTGTGGCCCTTAAGGCATCGGCCTGGGCAGCCTGCACAAGGCTGAGATCGGGATTGACGTCCAGATAAGCGTTGAATACTTCACCCGCTGCAATGCGGTCTAAAAAGTACTGGGTTAACTCAACGCTGGAGACCTGTTTAGCCTCCAGAGCCTTTGCCAGTAGGGTGATCGGGGTTTTATGCCAACTCATTCAATTACCTTGGGCACCAAGAAATAACCATCTTGCTCCGCCGGGGCAGAAAGCATATTTTCAGCCCGATGGTCAGATTCGGTGACCTGATCCGCCCTCAGTGGCTGGGCTAGTTGACGCAAAAAGAGAATGGGGTGGGCCAAAGGCTCAAGCCCCGTGGTATCTACCGCCTGCATCTCTTCCACCAGAGAAAAAACCGCCTGTAACTGGGGCAAAATTGCCTGAGCTTCTGCGGGATTTAATTCCAATCTAGATAAGTGCGCAATGCGCTGAACATCGTCAAGTTTCATGAGGCGCTAGAGTATCATTCCTATATATATTTATTAACACTTCTTATTTTCCCACTACATCATGTTTGGTTTTTTTCGTAACTACTTTGCCAATGACCTAGCCATCGACCTAGGTACCGCCAACACCTTAATTTATATGCGTGAGCGGGGTATTGTGCTCGATGAGCCCTCAGTTGTGGCAATCCGCCAAGAAGGCGGTCCAAATGGCAAAAAGACCATTTTGGCCGTAGGAAAAGAAGCTAAAGCCATGCTGGGACGCGTTCCCGGCAATATCGAGGCGATTCGCCCTATGAAAGACGGTGTGATTGCCGATTTCACGATCACCGAGCAGATGCTCAAGCAATTTATCAAAATGGTTCATGAGAGTAAGCTTCTTAAGCCAAGCCCTCGCATCATTATTTGCGTTCCTTGTGGATCAACTCAGGTTGAGCGTCGCGCTATTCGCGAATCTGCTCTTGGGGCTGGTGCGTCACAAGTTTTCTTAATTGAAGAACCCATGGCTGCTGCCATTGGTGCAGGCTTACCCGTTTCCGAAGCTGCAGGCTCCATGGTGGTAGATATCGGTGGTGGCACAACTGAAGTTGGCGTTATGTCTTTAGGCGGCATGGTCTACAAAGGATCAGTGCGCGTTGGTGGCGACAAGTTTGATGAAGCGATTACCAACTATATACGTCGTAACTATGGCATGTTGATCGGCGAGCAAACTGCTGAGTTGATCAAAAAAACCGTTGGCTCTGCATTCCCTGGTACTGAAGTGCGCGAGATGGAAGTAAAAGGTCGTAACCTTTCTGAAGGTATTCCTCGTAGTTTCACTGTCACCAGCAATGAAATTCTGGAAGCGTTAACCGATCCGCTCAATCAAATTGTGACTGCAGTCAAAGCAGCGCTTGAACAAACTCCTCCCGAATTGGCATCAGACATTGCTGAGCGCGGCATGATGTTGACCGGTGGTGGCGCACTTTTGCGTGACCTTGATCGCTTACTGCTTGAAGAAACGGGTCTGCCAATTCATATTGCAGAAGATCCTTTGACCTGCGTAGCGCGTGGCTCTGGTATTGCTTTAGAGCGCATGGACAAGCTAGGCGGAGTGTTCTCGCAAGAGTAAACGCTTTTCACATCGACCAGTGCATTGCAATATAGCGCTCCACCTCTTTTTCGACAGGGCATTCCGGCCTTAGTCAAATTGATTGTCTGTCTTTCAATCAGTATTGCTCTGATGCTGATTGATTACCGATTCAAAACACTGGATCCAATTCGCAACAACGTCAATTGGGTTTTGCGTCCACTGGAATACCTCATGCTGACGCCGCGTAATGTGTATCAAGCCAGTACAGAGTATTTCACGACTCGCAGCACGCTTGAACAAGAGAATCAAATCTTCAAAGCACGTCAGGCAGAGCTAGCCTTGCTCGCTAATCAATCTGAGTTTTTGTTGATTGAGAATCAAAATCTTCGTCAGTTAATGGATTTACAAAAACAAGTGGGGTTCAAAACACTTCCTGTTGAAATTCTTTTTAATCCACCCAATCCTATTTCTCAACGCGTCGTCATTAATCGCGGGAATGATGATGGGCTGAAGCTTGGCAACCCAATTGCCAATGATGCTGGCATTCTGGGTCAGGTAGTGCGCTTGTATGACCACTCCGCCGAAGTTTCACTCTTGGAAGATCGTGACTTTGCTGTACCAGTGCAAGTAGCTCGTAATGGCTTACGGGCTGCTGTGTTTGGCGCTGGCCGTGGAAACCCTCTAGAGCTTCGTTACTTGCCCGTTGCGAGCGATTTAGAAGTGGGTGACATCTTGATTACTTCTGGTATCGATGGGGTATATCCTCCCGGCTATGCTGTTGCAGTTATCAGTCGCATTGAGCGCAATGTAGACAAGAACTCATCGAATGTCTTTTGCGTACCAATTGCTGCTGTTAATCGCTATCGTCAAGCGCTGGCCTTTCTATATGATCCCCAGTGGGATGCAAAAGCCCCTGCTCTAAATAGCAAGTTTGGAAGCAGCACAGCAACGCCGAACTCTGCACCGGGACGCCGGCAAACCCGCTCTAGAGGTATGCAATGATCGACCTTGAAAGTGGCTACATTCTGCGACCGGTTAATCCGGTTTTTATCTACTTCAGCTTGTTTTGTGCCCTGTTGCTCAACCTGCTTCCCATTGGCAACTATGGTTGGGTGCCTGACTGGCTGATCGTTTGTATTATTTTCTGGAATATTCATCAACACCGTTATATCGGTGTGACTTGGGCATTTATCTTTGGCCTACTCATGGATGTTCATAACTCTGATTTACTAGGCTTACATGCCTTTAGCTATGCGTTGGTCGCCTATATTGCGATCGCCTGGCAAAAGCGGATTGTGGCCCTAAGCGTGGCATCTCAAGCACTCCATCTCTTGCCGATTTTTTTGCTAGTGGCCTTGTTTCCTTTACTTATGCATTGGATCTTGAGCGGTGAGATTATTTGGTGGGCCCTGACTGGGGCTATCCAAGCATTTATTGAAGCCTTGCTGTGGCCACTCGCAACCCGTATTCTGCTTGCACCTCAACGCAGACCGATAGATGTAGATCACACTCGGCCACTATAAGAAGCTGCATGGTTTCTTTCAAAAAACCCAATCTCGATTCATTTCAAAAGCGCATTCATATTGCGACTTTGTTTGTGACAGTTTGTTTTTTGCTATTAGCTACTCGATTGGTTTGGTTGCAACTGATTCAACATGGCAGATACTCACTACTTGCTGAAAATAACCGAATTGCTTTAGTACCGGCACCAGCCAATCGTGGCCTTGTCATTGATCGCTCAGGAATTGTGATTGGCCGAAACTACTCAGCACTCACACTTGAAGTCAATGCAGAGGAAGTGAAAGGTAATGTTGATGAGTTAATTAATCAATTATCTGAAGTGATCCAGATTTCTCCACGCGATCGTCGCAACTTCAAGCGCTCACTTGAAGACTCTCGCAATATGGGTACCTTTCCCTTGCGATCTATGCTCAATGAGAATGAGACGGCCCGCTTTATGGCTAATCGTTATCGTTTTCCAGGTGTGGATATTCGTGCACGTAGTTTTCGTGAGTATCCGTATAACGAATTAGCCTCTCATTTAATTGGTTATATTGGGCGTGTCTCGCAAAAAGATAAAGAACGGATGCAAGCTGAGATCGGCGATGCCAAAGCAGATGATCCCGATGCACTACAAACTTCCTTCTTACCAGGCATTCAATATGTTGGAAAGATTGGCTTAGAACAAAAGTATGAAGGCGTTTTGCGCGGGGTTCCGGGTTACGATCAAGTTGAAATTACTGCGGGCGGTAGGCCAGTTCGTACCTTATCTAGTTCGCCCTCTATTCCAGGAAAAAATATTGTTCTATCGGTCGATATCAAGTTGCAATACTTGGTTGAGCAGCTCTATGGCAATTTCCGGGGTGCATTTGTGGCGATCGAACCACAAACGGGTGACGTCTTGGCTTTTGTCTCAAAGCCCAATTTCAATCCCAATGACTTTGTTGAAGGAATTGATGCAGTCACCTGGAAAGAGCTTAATGACTCTCCATCTAAGCCCCTCTATAACCGCCCCTTAAAGGGAATTTATCCGCCTGGGTCAACCTATAAACCCTTCATGGCTTTAGCAGCACTAGAGAATAAAAAACGTACGCCCTCACAAACCATTTTTGATCCAGGTTATTTTGATTTTGGTAACCATACCTTCCGCGACGATAAAAAGGGTGGTCATGGTACGGTGGATATGCAAAAGTCGATCGTTGAATCTTGCGATACCTACTACTACATGCTCGCACGCGATATGGGCGTAGATATGATTGCGAAGTTTATGAAGCCACTGGGCTTTGGGCAAATCACCGGCATCGATCTAGAAGGCGAAGCTAGAGGCGTATTACCTTCTACGGATTGGAAAAAAAACACCTTCAAAAAACCAGAGCAACAGAAATGGTATGAAGGCGAAACGATTTCTTTGGGTATTGGACAAGGCTATAACGCATTCACGATTTTACAATTGGCGCATGCAATCGCTAACGTTGCCAATAATGGCGTAGTCATGAAACCCCATTTAGTCAAAGCGATTGAAGATCCCTTTACACGTCATCGTGAGCTCACAACCCCCAAGGAAAGTTATCGGATTGATCTCAATCCAGAAAATATTGCTGTCATCAAAAATGCCATGATTGAAGTAAATCGCTCTGGTACCTCTGCGGCAGCATTTCAGGGGGCCGGTTATGTTGCAGGCGGGAAGACGGGAACGGCACAAGTGTTTAGTCTGAATTCAAAAGAGTACAAACATGGTGCTACCGCTGAATTCTTAAGAGATCATGCTTTGTTCATCGCTTTTGCTCCCGCTGACAAGCCTACGATTGTGATTGCGATGGTGGTAGAGAATGCGGGCTTTGGTGCGCAATACGCCGCTCCCATCGCACGCAAAGCGCTCGATTACTACATTGATGGCAAATGGCCTAAAGAGGTTCCCGAATGGAAAAGAGCCCCCTAAAAAAGATCCGCATCCTCTTAGCGCGTTTTACCTCTGGGCTTGATCAGCGGCTGAGCTTGATCTTGCTCTGCCTGGCGATCGTTGGCTTTTGTACTTTCTTATCGGCTAGCCAGGCTACTCCCGTTAGCATCGAAGATGAGTTGCGTAATTTGGCGCTCTCTTTTGCGGTGATGTGGATTGTTTCGCGCATTCCACCAAAATGGCTAGAGCTGGCAGCTGTATGGATTTACGGCTTTGGTGTTGCGCTCTTAGTAGCAGTGGCTGCATTTGGCTTAATTAAAAAGGGTGCGAGGCGCTGGCTCAATATCGGTGTAGTGATTCAGCCCTCTGAGATTATGAAAATTGCTATGCCACTAATGCTGGCTTGGTATTTTCAAAAAAGAGAAGGCATTCAAAAAAGTTGGGATTATGGGATTGCAGCTGTGATTCTGGCGATCCCTGTTTTTTTAATTGCTCGTCAGCCTGATCTTGGTACTGCACTATTAGTTACCGCCGCAGGAATGTACGTCATTATTTTGGCAGGGCTGCCTTGGAAATGGATTCTACCGTTTGTAGGCGTGGGCTTTTTTGGAATTGTCTTGATCGTTATTTTCGGCAATACGATTTGTGCTCCCGATATTGCCTGGCCCTTTGTACATGACTATCAAAAACATCGCATTTGCACTCTGCTTGACCCAAGCAGTGATCCTTTGGGCAAAGGATTTCACACCATTCAATCCATGATTGCGATTGGCTCAGGCGGGCTGCTTGGTAAGGGCTGGTTTCAGGGGACGCAAGCGCATCTAGAATTTATTCCCGAGAAACATACCGACTTTGTATTTGCAGTCTTCTCTGAAGAATTTGGCTTGCTTGGTAATTTGATCCTACTGGCCCTTTTCTTTGCTCTCATTAAAAGAGGGCTAGCAATCTCGGCGGGGGCACCTAATCTATTTACTAGACTGCTGGGCGCCTCGGTAACGATGATTTTCTTCACCTATGCCTTTGTCAATATTGGCATGGTCAGCGGTTTATTGCCTGTCGTTGGCGTACCACTTCCCTTTATCAGCTATGGCGGTACGGCATTAGTAACGCTTGGATTTGGTGCGGGCATCTTGATGAGTATTCATCGACATCGTCGCCTGGTGCAGAGCTAATAAAAAAGCCCGGAGAACCGGGCTTTTTTCACATAAGTGCAAATTACTTCTTACGCTTATTTACTGAATCTTTAAATGCTTTACCAGCAGAGAACTTTACAGTTTTCGCAGCAGCAATTTTGAGTGGCTCACCAGTTTTTGGATTGCGGCCCATACGTGCAGCACGTTTGCCAGAAGAGAATGTACCGAAACCGATCAACTGAACTGAGTCAGCCTTAGTAACAGCTTTAATGATGTGCTCAATAGCAGAATTTAATGCAAATTCAGCTTTGGCTTTTGAGATCTCAGCATCGTCAGCAATCGCTGCGATTAGTTCTGCTTTGTTCAAGTGAAGCTCCTTATTAATATTGATGTCGGCGCAGATTGCGCTCTCATGATTTTAACCACAAAAAATTACAAAAATAAAGTAAAGCTAAAATAGTTTTTACTCTTGAAGAACGTCTACTCCTGAAACAAAATATTCCGTCTCACCAAAACAGCTGGTTGGTAAACCGATGTGTTGTTCATATTTCACGACCACTTTATTGCCTAGATTAGCATTCAATTTTTGGGCAACTGCTTCATCACGCACCGTAAAGAAGAATTTTTCAGCAATCGTTCCAGGCATCGACACCATGGCGAGCTCTCCCTCCCATGTTTTACAAATAAAGCCTTTTTTGGAGAATTTCTGGACATATCCAGCTCTCTCGCCAGTGGCATAAGCCCAATTGAGCATTGCCCAAGTGTAGGCAGAAAGGCCTACCAACCCTATTAAAACAAGGCTTAAGAGCCATTTAATGAATCGTTTCATTTTGCCATTTCCTTTGCCAGTCCCAATAAACCCTAATTTGAGCATACTCAATGAAGAAATAGATGAATAGTTTGGATTAGGCAAATTAAAATGAATAAATCCACATAAATCAGCCCAATCTCATGCAAATACGTCACATCATCTTTTTCATTTTTGTGGTCTCCGCGCTCTATGTTTACTTTAGAGGAAAAGTCCGCTTTGGCTTGGTGCGATCTCTCATGGATTATCAGGTTCTACTGGCCCCCATTAATTGCATGCTCTATCTTTTTTCAAAGATTAAGCCAACAGCCTATATTTCAGTAAATCAGTTTCCAGATCTGGCGCCCCTTAGAGATCATTGGGAAACTATTCGGCAGGAAGCACTCTCTTTAAATGCCGATGGGGCAATTGCTGCTGCAACTGGCTATAACGACCTGGGCTTTAATTCTTTTTTCCGGACCGGCTGGAAACGCTTTCATCTTTGCTGGTACGGCAAAGAAATGCCCTCGGCCATGGTAGCCTGCCCAAAAACCTTAGCCCTACTGAAATCGATCCCATCCATTAAGGCGGCGATGTTCGCTTCCCTGCCTCCTGGCGCCACCCTCGTTCGCCACCGCGACCCCTATGCGGGCTCCTTACGCTACCACCTTGGCCTCGTAACGCCCAATGACCCTAAGTGCTTTATTGATGTGGATGGTCAGTCCTATTATTGGAAAGATGGGGAAGCGGTGATGTTTGATGAAACTTTTATTCACTTTGCTGCCAATCAAACAGATCATCAACGCATTGTTTTGTTCTGTGACGTTGAGCGGCCACTGTATACCCCACTCATGAGGATATTCAATCGCTTGTTTGGCAAATACATCATGAGTGCAGCGTCTTCTCAAAATGTTGAAGGCGAAAAAGTCGGCTTTGTAAATGTCCTATTTAAATATTTTTATCACCTACGAAGTTTGGCAAAGCAACTTAAAGCGAAACATCGATCGGTTTACTACATTGGAAAATGGGTCTTAATTCTAGGTATTTTGTGGTCCATCTTCTGGTAAGCAACTCAAAAATTACTTGGGCATTAAAGCCTGAATAATCTGATCTGGACTGATTGATCCCCAAATTTCAAGGCGCTTTTTACGACTATTTTGACCCGAAATAAACTGAATCTGTTTTTGAGGAATTTTTAATTGCTTTGATAGCCAAGCTAACAGCAGCTCATTGGCTTGATTTTCAACTGCTGGCGCTTGTAAAGAAATCTTCAGGGAATCATCAAAAAGCCCCACTACCTTCGTTAGCTTGGCTCCAGGTTGGCAATAAATACTAAGCACAATCCCAGTGGGGGTTTGTTTAATCCAAGTCGGCGTCATCAAAGTACTTTAAACTTAAATTATGCCAATCAAAAACTCTGAATCCTTAAACGGTCTTTTTGCCAATAATCGTGCCTGGGCTGAAGCGATGGTAAAAGAAGATCCCGAGTTCTTTAAACGCTTGGTATCTCAGCAAGCCCCTCAATATCTGTGGATTGGCTGCGCAGACAGCCGCGTCCCCGCCAATGAAATTGTTGATTTATTGCCAGGCGAACTTTTTGTTCATCGCAATGTGGCCAATGTGGTTGTCCATACTGACTTAAATTGCCTATCGGTGATTCAGTTTGCTATTGACTTACTTAAAGTGAAACATATCCTCGTTGTTGGCCACTATGGTTGCGCTGGTGTCCATGCCGCATTAAGCGATCGCCGCGTCGGCCTAGCTGACAATTGGTTACGTCACGTGAAGGACGTACACCAAAAACACGAGCGCTACCTAGGAGAAGTACTCCCAACTCCAAAGCGCCAAGATCGTTTATGTGAGCTTAATGTGATTGAGCAAGTGGTCAACGTTTGCGAAACAACGATCGTCAGAGATGCATGGTCAAGAGGCCAAGATCTAACGGTACATGGATGGACTTACCGTCTGGAGACTGGCTTAGTAAATGATTTAGGCATGTCGATTAGTTCAACAGAGGAAATGAAAGTGCGTTACGAAAAAACCCTGTTGCGCTATGAGAATGAGTCTAGCTAGTTGCTGAAATCTCTTTTGAATCAACTTGCAGTTGGTTTTTTAAAGCTTCTTTCAATACTGCCCTATAGATTGCTAGTGAATCTTGGCTACATGCTTGGCAGCATTGCCGCTCTGATTCCAAGTGATCGTAATCGAGTAGTGAAGATCAATTTACATCTGTGTTTTCCTGAATTGAGTCCCAGCGAAATAAATCATTTAAGTAAAAAACATTGGCGTTTACTCGGTCGCAGCCTAGTAGAAAAAAGCATTATTTGGTTGGGTAGCGCCAAGCAAGTAAGCGACATGATTGAAGTGCAGTCCGAAGTCGATCTGGCGAGCCGCAAGCCGCGAATTCTTGTCAATATGCACTTCACTGGAATAGAGGGCAGCATTGTATTAAGCGCCCTTTCCAAAACCCATGATTGGCCCCGTACCTCAGGCTTCTTTCAGAAAATGAAGAGCCCCTTCTTCAACCAAAAAATTATTGATTGGCGCAACCGCTTTGGTGGAAATTCGATTGATCGACAAGGTAACTCAATGGAGTTGATTCGAGAGATTCGAAAAGGTAGCTTTATCATCATCGCACCTGATATTGATTTGGGCATCAAAGACTCTACTTTTGTGCCCTTCTTCAATATTCAAACCAATACGATCACGGCAGTATCACGACTCGCCAAAATTACAGGTGCTGATGTCTGCACCATGATCACCACCCTGAAAGAAGATGATTCTGGCTATATCTGTTCAATCAGCAAACCCTTAGAAAATTTTCCCAGCGACGATCCAGAGGCTGATACAGCCCGCTTAAATCAATTTTTTGAAAAAGAGATCCGTCTGAGGCCCGCCGAATATTACTGGGTCCATAAGCGCTTCAAGAATCGCCCCAATCAAGAAGCCAGCCCTTATTAAGGTCCAAGACTGTAGGCCAGTCTTCAGTTGGCGCTACTTTTATCCTATCATTGAAGGATGAGTGAACGTATTGGGCTTTTTGCCGATCTCCACAGTAATTTAGAGGCCTATGAGGCCTGTATGGCCCGAGCTAAAGAGCTTGGCGTTACGCGCATGGCTTTTCTAGGTGATCTAGTTGGATATAACGCTGATCCCTGCGCCTTGCTTGACCGAATTGCTGATTTGGTAGACACCAAACAAGCCATTGTTGTCCGTGGCAATCATGATGAAGCCACCTTCAAAGACTACACACTGCAAATGAATGCTCATGCGAATGCTGCGATTGAGTGGACTAAAACCCAACTCAATTCTGCTCAAGTCCAGTTTTTAAAAGACTTGCCATTGATTATTCATGAAGAGCAAATTTGCTATACCCATGCTTCTGCACATAATCCAGAAGCCTGGAATTACATTACTGACAGTATGAGTGCTTGGCAATGCGCGCAAAGCTCTGGTAAGCCCTACACCTTTGTTGGACACGCTCATGAACAAGCTCTCTTCTATCAAAGTGCTGTAGGCAAGCTCATTCGTTTTGCACCACACCCTGGTGATGATGTGCCAGTCATGAATCATCGTAAGTGGGTTAGTGTGGTTGGCTCTCTGGGTCAACCTCGTGATGGTAATCCAGCAGCCTGCTTTGCTGTCTTTGAGCCTGAATCACAGTCGCTCACTTTTCATCGTACGCCCTATGATCACTTCACAGCGGCAGAAAAAGTACGACGCGCAGGCTTGCCTGAAGAGCTAGCTAATCGCCTGCTGACAGGCAAATAAGTAATGCCGTTTTCTTCAGATATCGAAGCAGTCGATGATATTTTTCAAGAGGGCAAGGTCGTTGATGGTTTTTTATTGGGAAAAGAAGTGCATCGCGGAGGTATGGCCAGTCTCTTCTCTGCAAGCAAAGAAGGTATTGATCTCCCCATCCTTTTAAAAATTCCACGCGTTGGCAAAGATCAGCCGGTAGAAAGCTTAATTGGATTTGAAACCGAGCTGACTATCTTACGCTCCCTGAATAGCGCGTATGTTCCAAAATACTTAGGGGCCGGCAGCATGGCAACCCAACCCTATATCGCCATGGAAAGGGTCAATGGCAGACCTCTGGAAGATTTCATCAAAGAAGGGAAAAGATTCAGCATCGAAGAAGTCATTCGTATTAGTGCTGATTTAGCTCAAGCAGTGCAATCGCTTCACTCGCAAGATGCCATTCATCTGGATATCAAGCCAGAAAATATTCTGATGGATGAAAATGGCAAACTCACGCTGATTGATTTTGGCCTCTCACACCATGCGCGCTTCCCGGATCTACTCGCTGAAGAAATGCGCAAAGGTGTAGGCTCGGCACCCTATGTCTCACCAGAACAAATTGTCGGCATCCGAGAAGACTATCGCAGCGATATCTTCTCTATTGGCGTAATCATGTATGAACTCCTTACTGGCGAGCTTCCTTTTGGCAATCCTCAAACTATGGGCGGCCTTCGAAAACGTTTATGGGCCGAGCCATTTCCGCCTCGAGGAATTCGTAAAGAAATTCCTCGCTGGCTTCAAGAAGTGATTCTTCGCTGCCTCGAACCTCGAGCAGCCAGTCGAATTCAAAGTGCGGCACGCTTACGACAAATCTTGTTAGATCACGAGTCTCTTAAACTCACTGAGCGCGCTGATCGCGTTGAGCCTCCCAGCTTTTGGGAAAGCTTTACCCGTTGGTTGCAAGCTGCTGGTTATGAGCCCTCTCCAAGCCCTCTTCCCAGCGCAGGAAATCAAGATTCACCACTCATGATTGCTGCGATTGATACACGCCAATCTGACGAGGCACTACAACAGAAGATGCAAATCACCGCTAAAAACTTATTACAGGCGTATTCAGAAGGTCGCTTGATTTGTGTCAGCACTATTGCCAGCACTCCGACTTTTGAAGGCAATCAAGAAAGTGAAACGGCCAGCGGAATTGTACGTGGTCATTTAATACAACTCATGGAATGGGCTAAGCCACTCAAGCTACCACCCGAAAGAATTTCTTATCACGTACTTGAGGCGCTGGATCCAGCCAGCAGAATTGTTGAGTTTGCCAAAGATAATGATGCCGCTTTAATTCTGATTGGTGCGACTCATAAGCTACCCAATAAGGTGACGCCCTGGAGAACCTCAATGACAAAAATTGTCGAAGAGGCCTCCTGTAGCGTTCACATCGTACGGACTTAACAATTACTGCATCTTGTCCTGTTGAAGATCGAGGATTCTTTCTGGATCTTGCGCTTCAATCCAATTATCGTGATTAAGTACTGAAGTCATTCGCTTATGATCGAGCTCGCCAGTCCAGTTAGCCACAACAATTGTCGCAACACCGTTACCAACCAAGTTGGTCAGAGCTCTTGCTTCAGACATAAAGCGATCAATGCCCAAGATGATGGCCAAACCTTCAACTGGAACATTGCCCACTGCAGAGAGTGTTGCAGCCAAAACAATGAAGCCGCTGCCTGTTACCCCCGCCGCACCCTTAGAAGTTAAGAGCAAGACCAGCAACAGCGTAATCTCCTGCATCAAGGTCATTTGAGTATTAGTCGCTTGAGCAATAAAGATCGCAGCCATGGTGAGATAAATCGAGGTTCCATCTAAATTAAACGAATAGCCTGTTGGAATTACTAAGCCAACACAGCTCTTCTTGGCGCCCAAGACTTCCATTTTTTCAATCATTCTTGGCAGCACCGACTCCGATGAAGATGTGCCCAAAACAATGAGTAACTCTTCTTTGATGTAGCGTATGAACTTGAAAATATTAAAGCCATTAAAACGTGCGATCAGGCCAAGCACAATGAAGATAAATAATAGGCAAGTCAAGTAGAAGGCACCCATCAGCTTACCCAGCGAAAATAAAGATGCAATGCCGTATTTACCAATCGTAAAAGCCATCGCACCAAAAGCGCCTACCGGTGCAAATTTCATAATGATGCCAATCACATCAAATAAAACGTGCGAGAGCTTTTCGGTTAAATCAAATACCATGGTGCCGCGGCCACCAAACTTGTGTAGCGCAAAACCAAATAAGACGGCAAAGAATAAGACCTGCAAGATGTCGCCCTTAGCGAATGCATCAATTGCAGTATTAGGAATAATATTCATCAAAAAGTCGATGACTGTCCCGATCTTGCCTGGCCCGGTATAGGCAGAAATACCCTTAGTGTCAAGGCTAGCAGGGTCGATATTCATGCCAGAGCCTGGCTGCAACACGTTAACAACGACCAAACCAATAATGAGTGCCAGAGAGCTCACAACCTCAAAATACAGAAGTGCTAAACCACCAGTTCTGCCGACCTTTTTCATGTCTTCCATGCCCGCGATACCTAATACGACGGTACAGAAAATAATCGGGGCGATCAGCATCTTGATGCCTTTAATGAAGGCGTCCCCAAAAGGCTTCATGGAAACGCCTATCTCAGGATAAAAATTACCTAGCAGAACACCGATGACAACCGCCACCAGAACCTGAAAGTACAGAATTTTATAAATTGGGGGTTTTTTAATGGTGGCAGTCAATTTGGTCTCGCTATATAAGATAAGAATTCATTTTTGGGGAATACCCGCTTCGGCGATTTTATAACTTAATGGACACTTTACCCATAATTCTCCCGTGCCTGATAATGCCTATATGGAAGATCAGGAAAAAGTACGCGTTTCTAAGCTGCTCTCAGAGCTGGGCCTATGCTCAAGACGCGAGGCCGATGCCTATATTGAACAAGGTCTAGTCACTGTAGATGGCGAGGTTGTAAATGAGCTCGGGGTACGGGCCTTTCGTCATCAAAAAATTGAACTGCAGTCCAGTGCTCAGAAACAACAAGCTTCTAGGGTCACCGTCATTCTTAATAAGCCCGTTGGCTATATTTCACATTTTGATGATGAGCAAGAATATCAACCCGCTGCATCACTAATTACACCAGACCATTATTTTCCTAGCCCCTTAGATAAAGGCAGAAGCCCGAAATTTAATACTCGCGGCTTGGCGCCTGCTGGTCGACTCGATATTGACTCTACGGGCATGCTTGTTCTCACTCAAGACGGGCGTATTGCCAAACTCTTGATTGGAGAAAATAGTCCGATTGAGAAAGAATATCTAGTGAGAGTGGAAGGCAAGCTCTCCTTTGCGGATTTGGATTTGTTAAAGCACGGTCTCAGTCTTGATGGTGTTGTGCTTAAACCCGCTCAAGTGAGTTGGCAAAACGAAGATCAATTGCGTTTTGTTTTAAGAGAAGGTCGTAAGCGGCAGATTCGTAGAATGTGTGAAATGGTGGGCTTGAAGGTATTGGGCCTTAAGCGAGTTCGCATGGGAAGAATCTCCTTAGGCCCATTACCGCCTGGACAATGGCGTTTTTTAAGGCCTGAAGAGCAGTTCTAAATGGAGTGCCCGCTTATAATCATGGTCATTCCTAGAATAAGCGCAGATTTACCATCGAAACGAATCCATCCAGCAATACCGCCGCAGAAGTATCACGCCGCCGTAGCTTTGCAATCATCTCTCACCCAGACGCTGGTAAGACCACGCTCACAGAAAAATTACTTCTATACGCAGGTGCAATTCAGATTGCAGGGAGCGTAAAGGCAAGAAAAGCCAGTCGGCACGCCACCTCAGACTGGATGGAAATTGAGAAGCAGCGCGGCATTTCTGTCGCAAGCTCGGTAATGCAAATGGAATATCGTGATTGCATCATCAATTTGCTCGACACGCCTGGCCACCAAGATTTTTCTGAAGATACGTATCGCGTTTTAACCGCGGTTGACTCTGCACTCATGGTGATTGACGCTGCCAACGGCGTTGAATCTCAGACCTTACGTCTGCTTGAGGTTTGTCGTGCACGCAATACGCCTATTGTGACTTTCATCAACAAAATGGATCGGGAAGTCAAGCCACCGATGGAGCTGATGGATGAGATTGAAACTGCTCTTGGTATTGAAGTCGTTCCTTTCACTTGGCCAGTAGGAATGGGGAAGTCCTTCGCAGGCGTAATTGATATTGCTAACTCACAAATGCGGATGTTCAAGGCTGGTGAAGACCGCGTTACCGAGGGCTCTCATACCATCGTCGACGTCAATGATGCGGGACTGAAAGAGCGCCTTGGGTCCAGTCTAGAAGAGGCTCTTGCAGAAGTTGATCTAATTAAAAATGCAATGCCTGCTTTTGATCGAGAAGCCTTCTTGGCTGGACGACAATCTCCCGTATTTTTCGGCTCCGCTATTAATAACTTTGGCGTTAGAGAAATTCTTAATACCTTAGTAGATCTGGCTCCTGCCCCCGGATCGCGAAAAGCCTTACAACGTGAAGTCAGTCCCGCTGAAAATAAATTCTCGGCAGTGGTATTCAAAATTCAAGCCAATATGGATCCCGCACATCGCGACCGCGTTGCCTTCTTGCGAATTTGCTCAGGTCACTTTGAGCGCGGCATGAAACTCAAGATCTGTCGCAATGGCAAAGAGGTTCGCACCAACAATGCCCTCTCATTTTTATCGCAACGACGCGATATTCTTGATGAAGCATTTCCAGGCGACATTATTGGCTTACCAAATCATGGCTTGCTGCGTCTTGGCGACACTCTGACTGAGGGTGAGCAATTGCAATTTACTGGCCTACCCTTCTTTGCCCCAGAAATTTTTCGCCTAGTTGAATCTGCAGATCCACTTCGCACTAAACAGTTGCGCACTGGACTCATGCAATTGGGTGAAGAAGGTGCCATCCAAGTCTTTAGGCCAATGGGAGGCGGGACTATGCTCCTAGGGGCATTTGGTCAACTTCAATTTGAGGTGGTAAGTCACCGACTACAAACTGAGTATGGCGCCGAAGTACGACTTCTGCCAGCTCGATACAGCTTGGCACGTTGGGTCAGCTCAGATGATTCAGTAGCCTTGAAAAAATTTATTCAAGAAAATATTCACCGCATGGCTGAAGATGTTGTGGGAGCCCCTGTGTTTCTAGCCTCTCACAAATCAGAGCTAGAAGTTGCAAGCCAGCGCTGGGAAACTATTCAATTCCATGCCCTCCGTGAGCATGCAGGCCTCATCTATCAGTCTGACTTAGCCGGCTAATCAACGCGGTAGTTTGCAGTCAAACACAGCGACTAAAGCAGTATCGCTGCTTCTATATGAGGCTACTTTTCCATATTGCTGACAATAGGCTTGTGCTTTTTTCGTCAGCTCTGCCATTGAGGAGCCATTGCTATTTAGAAAGGTGACGTGATTCGAGTCAGAGCCATCTGTAAACTCTGCTGCACAAGCAGCAAGGCCTAGACACAGAATAAGCACTAAATAATATGGTTTTGTCATTGGTCCCTAATGGTTTTATCTTAATGTTGCTCAATTTAATCATGAATAAGCCGGTTTTGGCATACTATTGCTATGCCTAACTGGAGCTACCTCATTGCACGCTTGATTAGCGCGATTGGCTCGTGGCTAGATGCCAGTAATCTGCGTAATCGGGTTTATCAGTTAGATGAGGAAAATGAGATTCTCAGAACTGCACTGGAAGACGTTCAACGCATGGATCCGGAGGGCCGTATTGGTTGGTATGCCAAAGAAACTCTGGATCACATTGCAGCGAATCGCAAGTAAAAATCGCTCAAACTATTTTTCTACCTGAAAGTGGCTGTCCAAAAAGTCTTGTACGCCCGCAAACATTAGCATGCGATTTTTTTCCATGATGATGGTGTGCGTACCCTCGCTAATTTGCAAAAGAATTTTATAAGGTGCATTCACTAACTTGGTGTAGTACTCATAAAGCATATAGCTAGGTAGATCCGCATCCCACTCTGCATGAACTAGCATGACTGGAACCTTAATTAATCCAGGATCATATAAAGGCTTGCCTGCTGTCCAATAATCGCGCGCATCTTGAACTGTGCCATTCGGCGCTCTGAGTTTTTTTGGCGTTTGGGTTTTTCCCCAAGGATCTGTATCAAATGTTGCAGCCGCCCATTTTTCAAACCAGCCCTCTGGAATCAGACTGGCCTTTTGATCTTCAGGCACGCCTGTTAACCAGCGATTTTTAGCATCTGCTTCAGAGGCTACTCGATAGGCGCCCAATGGTCCACCCTTGTCGGTGAGCGGTGCGCCGCCTTGTCTTAACCACTGAGGCGCGTACAGCACCAACTTATTCACCTTATTATTATTTTCACTAGTGTATTTACCCATGATCGTGGTTCCCCAGGACCATCCGAGTAAGTTGAGCTTTTGGATATGGCGCTTTTGCAAAATATAATTTACAGCGCTTGAGACATCACTGACAGCGACATCTGTTTTAACGATTGGTCCATTTTGATCGGCTGGCTGATCCATCTCTGGAGGCCGTGTGGATTTGCCATAGCCACGAAGATCAACCAGCCAAACATCATAGCCATGCCTGGCCAAATACTCCATCCATGAGGTTCCATTGAGCGAGAGATCGAAAGCCGTTTCTGCAGGATAGGTTGAGCCATGGACATACAAAAGGGTTTTATCAGCAGTAAATTGCTTTTGACCACTTAAATGCTTATTGCGCACATATAGAGAAATACCCGGGGTATCGCTAGGAACCATGTACTCCGCCATTTCAATACGATCCGCGGCATATGTATTAAGGGCAATCAGGCAAAAGAGAGAAATCAGGGCAGCACTTAACCATTTGGACAAAATCTTCATACTGGTCTCCTATTATTTTTTAATGCTTATTTTGCTTAAAACTCTACACTATTTTCTTCCGAATCTTGGGAGTTTTTTGCAGTAGACTCTTACATGAGATTAGCCATCAAATAATTGCCACATCTTCTTTATCATTTGCCCATGAAATCCATCTTATTTGCCACTCTTCTGGCTATTGCAATACCCAGTTTTGCAATGGATGATGTTTCCGATGGATTGCCTGATCATATTGTGGGCGATATTGGAGCGGCGGTATACACATCGAACTTACACATTGGTACTGAAGGTACGCAATCTTTAGCCTTACCCTACGCCTTCTTTGATTACCAGCGCTTCTTTGCGCGTATTGATGAGGTTGGTATTAAGACCTTTAAGATGGGTTACGGATATTTTGAGCTTGGTGGAAAAATTAATCTCGATACCTATACCGTGAAATCTTCCATCAACGGCACCTCGATTAATCGCAGTGACCCTATTCCGCTTGGCGTTGGCACCTTTCAAGAAACACCAATCGGTGCTTTCTTTCTGAATGCCTATCATGACTTTGGCAAATCCAAGGGCGCACTTTATGAGCTTTCTTATTTTGGTGAAATAGAAACCTTTGCGCATGTTGTGGTTTATCCCCAGGTAGGCATTGAGAGACAGTCTTCTCAATATGCAAACTACTATTACGGCATTACTCCAGGAGAGTCTGTTGCTACTGGCTACTCAGCCTATACTGCTCCAGCCACCAGCAATTTAATGGCGGGCTTAATGGTAGAAATTCCAGTGGTTGATAGTTGGTATGTCAATCTTTATGGCAAGCGCAAATGGCTCGGCAATGGTATCAACAATAGCCCCGTTCTGAACCGCTCATTTCAAGATAATATCTTTGTTGCCTTAGCGTATCGCTTTAAATAAGATTCGCTAGAGCTTGGTGTGTGAGCCATCACAATAAGGTGGCGTACTGGTTTGTTTGCAAGCACATAGATAGACTGTTTTGCTTTCAGCCTCTTGAACCCGCAAGGGATTGAATCCTGAGGCAGTATGAGAGCCATCACAAAAAGGTTGACGCTTACTTTTGCCGCAAGTACACCAGAAATATACTTGTCCTGCCTCGACCTCTGTTGGGCATGGAGACTTTTGGGCAATGACTGGCTTAGGCAATGACTACTTCGCCTTGATAATGCCGCGATAAATCAAAAAGGTTGAAAGCAGGCCCATGCCGCCAGCCATTGCCATCCAGTAACCAGGCGATGCCTTATCACCAGTGTTCTCGATCAGCCAGGTAGACACCAAAGGAGTAAACCCGCCAAATAATGCTGTTGCTAAGCTATAGGCTAATGAGAAGCCTGTGGTTCTGATTCTTGCAGGAATAATTTCAGTCAAGGCAGCAACTGTCGCGCCATTGTAGCTGCCATACAAAAATGATAGCCAGAGCTCAACTGCAAGCATATGTTCATAGCTCGGATTAGCAACCAGCCAGCTGAGCGTTGGATAGGCCGTCAACAAAGCTAAGCCAGAAAATAAACCCATGATCGGCCAACGACCAATCCGATCCGATAAGGCGCCCATGACAGGGAGCCAAATGAAATTAGAGAGGCCAACAAAAAAGGTGATTAATAAACTATCCACTATCGATAGTTTCATCACGCTCTTACCAAAGGTTGGCGTGTATACCGTGATGAGATAAAACGAAACGGTTGTCATCACAATGAGCATCATGCCGGCAAATACGATCTGCCAATTAATTACGAGAGTTTGCAAAATTTCTTTAAAAGTTGGATGGTGTTTTTCAGCAAGAAATGCTTCGGTCTCTTGCAAAGAGCGGCGAATTTGAAAAACAACCGGAATAATCATGCAGCCAATAAAGAATGGGATACGCCAGCCCCAATCTGACATTACTTCTTGGCTAATGGTTTCATTCAAAAAATATCCCAAGGCTGCAGAAAATATAATGGCTGCCTGTTGGCTAGCAGATTGCCAGCTAACGTAAAGACCCTTATGTCCAGGTGTAGCCATCTCTGATAGATAAACAGAAACTCCGCCCAACTCCACTCCAGCAGAAAAGCCTTGTAACAAGCGCCCAAGCAAAACCAAAAGAGGGGCCAGCAAACCAATGCTGGCATATGAGGGAATGAAGGCAACCAAAGCAGTACCCGTAGCCATAATCGAGAGCGTAAGTACCAAGCCCTTGCGACGACCTATTCTATCGATATATCCACCTAAAAAGATGGCGCCCAGCGGTCGCATTAAAAACCCAGCGCCAAAAGTAGCAAAGGTCAGCATTAATGAGGCGTATTCACTAGCTGCGGGAAAGAAAGCCTTAGAGATATAAGTGGCGTAAAAGCCGAATAAGAAAAAATCATACATTTCAATAAAGTTACCGCTGGTCACTCGTATAACGGTAGACAACTTTGATTGAGGTTTAGTGATTGCTGTCATCGGAAACTTTCTTCTTTTAATCTTCTATATATATTTTTAATATCTCGAAAAACTTGTAATACGGCAATAACCATTAGCGATAATGAAAGCGGTACAACAGAAATAAAACCAAATTTTTTAAAACTGATTGCTCCAATAATACCGCCGAGTAGAAACATTAAAAATATAGAGGCATGGGTTTTGAGTCTGTCGCGATTAGCTTCAACAAAATGATGTTGATTGGCCTCCTGAGACTTGTTCCAATAAAGCAACTTACCAAGCTCAATACCGATATCCGTAATAACCCCTGTCATATGAGTAGTGCGAATTTCCGCTCTAGAGACTTTGGTCACAATGGCATTTTGCAAGCCCATGACAAAACACAACAAGAGCGCAATTGCAGGGACGGTTAGGGGAACATAAAAACTGAGATGGTCGCCTACAAACCCAAATATTAATAATAAGAATGCCTCGAGTAAAAGCGGCAGTGCGAACTGACTATGAATGGCCCTTCTTCGCCCCCAGCTCACAATCATTGCCGTTGTCATTGCACCCAATAAGAATGCGGCTAAGAGTGAGAGCCCTCCTAAAACTGGCAATAGTCTGCTTAGTGCCAGATCATCTCCAATCCCCGCAATAATGCCGCTCATATGGGATGTATAGCGCGCAATTGCCAAAAACCCGCCAGCATTTACAGCACCTGCGACAAAGGCCATATAAACGCCCAAATGAAAATCTGAGCGCATAGACCGATGCGGGCTAGTAAGGGCTTGCAGAAATTGAACCGGCATGACTTATTCTAAATCTTCGTTAGGCTAGCTGGTCCAATATTTTTCTTATAATATTTAGATGAATTTTCACAAGCCCTTAATGCGCAGCCTTCTAGAATGCCTCTTGAGTGCCGCCCTGTATATGGGCTTCTTCTACTTCAACGGCTTCATCACAGCTTCAATCGAGGATGCGAGAGGGGTTAACTGGATATTTATTCCCGCTGGTCTGAGAATCTTCCTGACCCTCATTTTTGATTACGCTGGAGCCGCTGGTTTAGTTTTAGCTTCACTGCTCATTAACTATATTGGTTTTTATCAAACCGACCTCGTCACCAGCCTCGGCATTGGCATCATTTGTGGTCTAGCCCCATTACTCGGCAGGCACTTTGTCATCCACAACCTCAAAGTCTCGCCCGATCTAAGTAATATCAATATGCAACAATTATTGGGCAGTATTACGGCTTACTCTTTTTTAAGCTCAGGACTTCATCAGCTTTGGTTTGTTGCACGCGGGCTAGACTCTGGTAGCGCAAATCACTTCATTGCCATGTTTACCGGTGACATGGCAGGCTCAATACTTTTCATTGCCATCATTAAATACGGCATTGACTTTATTAAACAGAAAAGCAATAAAACGAATCTCTTAGATTAGGAACTCATTAGTTCTATTGAAAACCTGCACAACCATTGTCTGCAGGTTTTCCTGCAAAGCGTGCCTCTACCCAAGGAACATACATAGGTTCTGATACCGGCGGGGTTGTGTAATGCGTTTGCTCACCCGGCAACTGAATACGCGTCACATTAGCGCCTAACTTACACATTTGTTGTCGATATAAATCACCCATGACTGGAGGGACGGCTGTATCTTTAGTACCCCAAAAAATAATCACTGGTGCAACAGGTTTTACTTTTGCAACGCCACTATCGTAAATAGCTTGAGCCCACGCAAGCGTGTTATCTGCTTTAGTTTTTAGCAATGTCTTGTATGTATCGCCGTAGTTATAGGTAATAGTATCTGCCGCAGTATGAATACATTTACCGGTATAAATTGCATTCATTGCTTGCGCACCCTCAGGTGTAAAAATATCTTCCAAGTGTGTATTAGAGAAGCCATTTGGTATCGCCCAAAAAGTCATAGAGGCATGTGTAAAGTCCATCACATTGGCAGAAAAGGTTTGTAATAGCTGTCCAACGAATTGGTCTGCAATTGCAGGATCATTTGGTCGCGCGCTAATGGTCGCTGAAACATCGGGCGGAGCTAGGGCTACAAAACCTACAAACTCTATGCCATCAAAGGCTGTTCCTTTTTGTGCAATATAGTCAGGCGAACTTGCTGCGGCTAATACAGTACCGCCGCCCTGCGACCAGCCATAGATCATGGCTTTTTTACCAGCGCCAATTTCTTTCATATCTCCTGCGGCACGAATCGAATTAATCGCATCGCGTGCTTGAGTTCCTGAAACCATATATTGATGTTTACCGCCACCGCCTTGGCCTTGGTAGTCTGTTGCCACGACAATATAACCATCTTGGATAAACTTTTCCACCGCCGGTAATCCATAGTCTGTGCCAGCATTACCGCCGATCAAGAAATATTCACTCAAAGGCTGGGCAGGATTAGGCAATTGTGATGGTCCGCAATTTTGTGCAGTGCCGGTGGTTCCATGTGCCCACGCAATAACAGGACGTCCATCCTTTGGTGCCCTACCAACTGGCGCAACAATTAATCCAGTTGAAATGGTTTTGCGACCAGCAAGATCTGAAGAAATATAAGCAATACGCCAAGCACGAGCACCAGCAATGGTAGTGCTAATCGATTCTTTTTTAATGACTTGTCCTAATTTACCCTCAGGATGCATCTTCATAACCGACTCATAAAAAGTGGGAAGGTATACGGGAGTAGAGCTTGATTGAGCAGAAGCAATAAAGCTGATCGTCGAGCTCATGAGTGCTAATACACAATGTAAATAAAATTTCATTCCAGATTCCTGTACATTCAGTATGAAAAGGACATGAAAAAACCACCCGAAGGTGGTTCTTCATTTAAACAGACGATTACTTGCGTTTATTCACGGCATCTTTGAATGCTTTACCGGCAGAAAACTTTGCTGTCTTAGCTGCAGGTATCTTAATTTCTGCGCCAGTGGCTGGGTTGCGGCCAACGCGAGCAGCTCTCTTACCAGATTTAAATGTTCCAAAACCAATTAACTGAACATCATCGCCCTTGGTAACGGCTTTAATAATTTGCTCAATGGTTGCGCTCAGTACGCGGTCTGCTGTTGCTTTAGAAATGTCTGCATCGTTTGCAATTTTTTCTACTAATTCTGCTTTATTCATATTATCTCCTGGAGAGTATGCAATTTAATGTGAGGATTTTTGATAACCGTTTTGTCTATTGACGAGATCATTGTATGTACTTATTTAGCCTAAAACAATCGGGAAATCACATAAATGTTAAATATTTTTTAATCCCCAAATTGGTTCAAAATCAGTCCCTATAAGGGTTTCGGAGGGGGTCTATATATCTGTTTTGCATTGAAGGTGCATTTTTAATGCGCTGCAAGGAAAAAATTGGGGCTCTGAATTAGGCTGCTAATTGAAATCTTATTTCAAGGTTTGTAGTAATAATTTTAGAAAACTAGGATCTTCAGCATCGATTGGCCCCATCCAATATGCTCTCACAATCCCCTGCCGGTCGACTAAATATGTAGTCGGAATGCCTCTAACCTTCCAGGCGCGATAGGTCAAACTGCTGTTATCCAAAACGATGGGTAAGGCGTTTTCTGAAACTAAATTTGTCTGGAGAAAGGTTTTAATGCGCGGCCTAGACTCAGCTAGATTTACTGCGAGGACAACTAAGCCTTGCAATTGATATTTTTCCTGGAGATAAATTAGCTCACCAAACTCCTCCTTGCAGGGCTCACACCAGGTGGCCCAAAAGTTGACCAGAACTACCCTCCCTTTGTATTGCTGGAGGTGAATAGTATTGCCTTCAAGATTATTAAGCTCTAAGGAAAGGGGCTTGTTTAGCCCCAACTGTGAAAGCGGAGCCCACTCAGCATGGGCCAAAACAGGAATAGCTAGAAGCACAAGCGCACAATAAGACAATAAAACGCTTCTGATGTTCAGCATGGACTAGGCAATGAGTTTGCTAGTAATTTTGTATTTAAAATTGACTGGATCTAATGAATCTAAACGGCCTTCTTTAGTTTCACCCTGGGGATACATTAAAAAAGGAATCTTGCCTCTACTGCCCAATTTAGATCCTGGTAATGCAATGTCGTGCCCATAGTTATAAGGCATCCAATTCATCTCCCAATTACCAAACAAGTAATCACGTATTGCGATCACCTTAGAATCGGTCAAAGTGAGATTACCTGGCTCCTCAAGAATCACTTTGCGTACGTCTGCAGGATCTACCGCAACCCAACCATACCCTTTAGCAAAGAATTCAGCGCGGCAATGTTGTGCCTTACTAATATCTGCAGATCTACCCAAGCTTTTATAGCCCCTTGCAGAATCATCTACCCGAATACCATATACATCGCGTGCAGGAATGCCTGAAGACCTTGCAAGGGCAACAAAGACAGCATTAATGTCAGCGCACTTGCCACCTAGGTTATTACTTTCAAGCATCAGCTTGACATCACCAACACCACAACCCTTGGTAGCAGGATCGCGATAAGTATTTTCAACCACCCAGTTGTAAATCGCTTTAGCTTTATCAACATCGCTTGCATTTTTGGGCAGTGGTTTAAGAATCTCGTTCGCCCTGTCTTTAACAATGCCATCCGTTGGCAAAAATTCAGTGCTACGTGTCCAATAAGCATTCTCATCTTGGCTTAGCATCAATGATTTGTTGAATTGTCCATTTAAGGTACTGCGTTCTCGTGTTGCAATCAAAAAAGTGCTCACTAGATTACGCGCATTACCTGATGCATCCCACTGACCCCACAGCATGCGTGTATCACCTGTAGGGGTTTTGAAAATACTGGCCTGCTTAGCGTCTCCATCGGTTGAAATGGCAATAGTCTTGAAATAATCCGTATCCTTAGTCAAGGGCAATGGAATCCAGGCCTGAACAATCTGATTAGGTGCATCAATATTCACCTCAGTAGTAATCTCATAACGCTTCCAGCTATCGCTCTCAGCCAAGCTACTAAGCGGATACAAGGATGGGAGGGCTAGCGCACCTACGGTATTTTTGATAAATGTGCGGCGGGTAATATGCATAGGGCTTTCAGTAGATGAGTCTGCCTGAATTATAGGCTCGACCTCGTATCCAATTGGCTAGAAAAAACAAAAACCGCCCGAAGGCGGCTTTAGGAATTCAAATTACGAGCTAACTAGTAAGTCTGCTGCTGTATATGGGCTTGCTCAAAATAGGAAATCACTTTGTTCTTAGAAGGCGTAATATCGTCTCCATTTAAAACTGATGCACTGACTGCTCCAGCAAAGAAAGCAATTATCGCAACCAATAAGTAAGCAAATTTATTCATCGTTATCTCCTATTGTTATCAATCTAGTACCCCTGACCGAAACTTTAGGCTTGATTTATGTCAGATTGATGAGATATTTGTGACAAGTTAGTAAAGACTGTTGCTTTATTGATCCTTGGGTGCGTAGTGCATCACGCCATGGCCAAAAGACCAATTTTCTTTATTAACTTCAACCAGATTAATCAAAATATCTTGAGGTCTGACTTTAAGCTTTTCTACTAAACCATCACAAATCGCTTGATAAAGAGTTTTCTTCATCTGGGTGCTTCTGCCCTCGCTAATGGTCGCCTGAATAAAGATGATGTCCTCCGAATACTCAATACCTAAGTAGCTTTTGGGAATGACTAACTCATCAGCATCATGCTTGGTGATGAGTTGAAACTTATCATCCTCAGGAACATTAAAGTGCTGTCGCATTGCCCCATAAATAATGTCGCCCACCTGCTGAGCGAATCCATCGGGATATTTTTTGCTTAAATCGATTCTGACAAATGGCATAAGAGGCTCCTTGTAATTTCTTTTAATCTTATTTTATGAATGCATTACCGTACCATGATAAAAATACTGACCTAATCCGAGTGTAAAAATAAAATTCCCGTAGAGCGCATGCTCTATGCAAACCAATGCCAAAGAGCGTGACCTTGCGTAAGTGCTAGCAAATATCAGACCACCAATCAAGGACATTGCAGGGGCAAGTACATTATGTAAAAAGAGGTGGGCCATACCAAATGCAATGGCACTAGCAATAACCCAGTACTTAGGATTCTCAAACAAGGTCCGATAACGTGCATACATAAAAGCGCGATACATGATTTCTTGTGGAACTACAGATAGAACGGGATACAGAATCATTACTAGCAACCATAAACCAGCATCCCGCCGATAGAGACTAAATAGTGACTCCGGCATAAAGCTCACCATGACTGCAGCAATCATGATAGCCAGCGGTATAAAGCGATATACAATTTTGAGTAAGGATGCTTTATTAACTGCATGCCAGCCCCAGAGTGCCTTAAGGCTGATCTTTTGGGTATACAGATACCAGCAGCAAAGCAATCCTGCTGCCCATAGTAAAGGTATGAACCAAATTGCCGAGCGCAACAACATCAAGGCAAAAGGAGAAACCAAGGAAAAAAGCGCTAACTCGCACCACAACCAAACAGTCATAAGAATCCAAAAAATGATTAGGCTTCTTTATATACCTAATTACTATTACATGCTCGGAGACAAAATATGCGAGGTCCTGAAATCTCAATCATGTCCTCATAAAGCCTTTATAGTTTCATTATGTTTTTGACTGTCCATCGCCCTCCTCAACATGGGCTTATTTGCTTATTACTCGCACTCGTAGGCTGCCCTGTTTTAGGCGCTCCTTTCGAAATCAAGGTTCATGACGAGCTCATCGCAGAATATCAAGAATCTGCATATGAAATAGAGACAAATCTCTTTCAAGCACCAGCATCACAAGGCCTCAAAACGAATGTATTTCAAACTAGACTTGAGTATGGGTATGGCATCGCAAAAAATAGTGAGGTGGGTGCCAATATCTACTTAAGCAATTACAACGGCGTGAGCTATGTGAATGGCGGCAAATTAAGCTATATGTATATCCCTACACATGATGAAGAAGGTCTTTGGCATTATGGCGTTAAGAATGAGATCAACTACATCAAGGATGTAGTTGGGACAGAAACTACTTTTTATGAATTAACGCCCATACTTGCACTGCAACTGCAAGACTGGCGCTTTACTATCAATCCTAGTGTAGATATAGTGCTGAATAAATACAGCTCTGCAACTTTCTCTCCGTCGGCTAAAGTGGCTTATGGACTGACGCATAGCCTTGATATAGGCATGGAATACTACGCAGATAACTTACCTAATAAAAGTTTGTATAACGTCACGCAACAACCCCATACTGCTTACGTAGTCATAGATGCCAAACATAATAAGTCTACATTTAACTTTGGCGTTGGCAAAGGCGTGACAACCAATAGTGATAACTGGGTCATCAAACTCATAGCATCCTTAAGTTTTGATTAGCCTTTATCCTGCAATTAAGACTGTCGTGTTGAACGGCAGAACCATCTGGCGATGAGTGCTGCAGCTAATACTTCGGAACCAACAAATCCTAAGACGTCTCTCGGAGCAATGCCAACAAATGTATCGGTGAGACTTCTTGCCACAGCAACAGCAGGATTAGCAAAGAAAGTAGATGAAGTAAACCAGTAGCCTGCAGTAACAGTTAATGCAACCAACATAGGAATGCGATCTTTTGCTTCTTTGTCACCAATTCGAATGGCTGAGAGCAATACGAGAGTTGATATAAATTCACTTACCCAAATACCTAATCCTGTTCTGACTTTGGTGGATTCTTGGATGATCGGCAAACTAAACATTAGATGTGTCAGCCAAATACCAGCGATGGCGCCAGCAAACTGGCAAGCCCAATAACTGAACATCTTTTTCAATGTCAGGTGGCCCAACTTCCAAAACATCAAAGTGACCACTGGATTAAAGTGAGCGCCAGAGATGGGCCCTAGCAATGTGATCAAGACATATAAGCCCGCTCCAGTAGCGATACTATTTCCAAGTAAGGCCACTGCAGCATTACCTGCACCCAATGTCTCGCCCATAATTCCGGAGCCAGCAACAATAGCCAAAAGCAAGGCTGTACCAATAAATTCGGATAAATAAGATCTCATAGTCTGATCATAAAGCCCAAATGTGAAAAACCACCCGAAGGTGGTTGTGGTGTTTCTTGGTCTGACGGGAAAGAATCAACCAAGACTCGGGGTGTCAGGCTCTACTTTTTAGACTTATATTTTTGTATAGCCCCTTTTAAATCTGAATATTCTTCGCAGCCAAGAGGACAGGCTTTATTCAATCTTGCCAACAGCGCCTCAGCTCCCGGGAGATCGTTGTTAATTAATTTTAGTTTTCCATAATATTCAAGAGCGCCGCGATGACTAGGGTCAATTTTTAATGCGGCTTGATAGTACTTTTCCGACCCCACTAAATCAGGGGGTTGTTTCTTGCGAAGACTGTAGCCCATCAAGTTATTCCAATCTGCTGAACTAGTGTCATTTGCAGTTTGTAACTGTTTGATAGCTTGATCATATTTTTCTGCCTTAATGCTTGCCCTTGACTCAGTCAACCAGGCTGGATCGGACATAGCAGGCGCCGTATCTGATGCGTAAATGTTTCCGATAAAAGATAGCATTAGTAAAAATGTGATGAATAAGTATTTCATAGAATCTCCAAAAAAATTAAATTTTGCTCTATGGCTGAGGGCTTGGATAAATTACATGAGAAATATATTCCCCATTTTTATTCACCTTAACCAAAACCATATCGCCTTGGCTGACATTTTTTCCCATAAAAGCTCGAATATTGACGTGATGAGTAAGCAGAATAATGGGCAATTTAGATTGTTTATCTAGCTCGCTTTTAATCAGTTGCTCTAGCTCTTTTGTTTGTTTTTTCTCTAAACTCATATCATCAAAGAAAGAGCCTAGGGGTGTTTCTATTTTTACAGAACCCAACTCTAGCAGTTGTGCGGTATCAGAACATCTACACCAAGGACTACTAAAAATTTGGGCCTTGTTGATACCTTGCCCTCTTAGCCAAGAGCCAATGGCCTTGGCTTGTTTTTTTCCATAATCTCCTAAGTTACGCTGCGTGGGGCACTGACCGATGACATAGCCTGCTGGATCTCCATAGCCCGGAGCATCGGCATGTCTCATTAATAAAACATGCTGACCATCCTTCAGATCATCTACCAAAGCTGCCTTTGCCGTTTGTGCGATAAAAAAGCAAATGAGGCTAATACTGAAGATGAGGATTCTTTGATTTAAGCAGCGCATGTGCTTTTGTGATGAAAAGCTTGGTGAAGATTTCCTCTAAATAGTTTAAACATGACTGCTAATACTTTACGTAGATATGTGCTGGAATCAAATCGTCTTGATATCTCTGGTACATCTTGGCGTACGCCGACTCAATATGACGTGTAAATAATCTACTATCAAATAAAGGCTTTGATAAACGGTTGTCCTCAAGTTGAGCTCTTAATTGATATAATTTTTCAGGATTAGTTGCAAGATCAATTGCAAGAGATTCGTACTCAGCAGGAGTATAAGTAATCAAATCTGGAAGGCCAATCGCGGTCAAAAGACTGGCTGACACCCTGCTTGCAAACGAATCTCCCACCATAGTCAGAATCGGCAATCCGGCCCACAAGGCATCGCTCGCTGTAGTGTGGGCTGTATAAGGGAAGGTATCTAGAAATAAATCTGCAAGACGTTGGCGTGCCAAATGTTCTGAATGCTCTACGCGGCCAGCAAAAATCAATCGCCTGTTATCGACCCCTCTTGCGGATAGCTCTTTGATGAGATTTTCTTTAGCCTCTGGATTATCTTCAAACAACCAAAGAACGCTATCGTCTACTTTTTTCAAAATATCACACCAAGTATCAAATGTTGTTGAAGTTATTTTATAGTTTGAATTAAAGCAGGAAAAAATAAATCCGCTTTCAGGCAATCCTAATTCAGCCTTCGAGAATACTTTGTTAGATATCACCCGTTTTGAATCATTAACCTGATAGCTATTAGGCAAATAGGCAATCTTTTCAGTGTAAAAAGATTGACTAGATTCAGGAATCAGAATTGGATCGGCAACTATATAATCGATATACTTTGCCCCGGTTGTGCCTGGATACCCTAAGTAGCTCACCTGAATTGGTGCCGCCCGAAAAGCAAAAATACCCATGCGTCCATCCTGAGTAAACCCCTTGAGGTCAACTGCAATATCAATCTGAAGATTTCTTGCAAGTTGTGCGACAGCATGATCTGAAAGATTTCGTACATCATGAAAATGGTCGACTGCATTCATACAGCGTTGACGCATTTCATCATAAACATCTGGGCCATACGAAAAAGCATAGATTTCGAACTGATCTTTATTATGCAATTCGAGCATCTCGGCAATGAGATAAGTTGTTGCATGGTTATGAAGATCTGCTGAAAAATAACCAATACGAACCTTGTCACTTTTAGCTCTTTTTGGAATCGGGTTCAAGTGATTTTTGGGAGAAAATTTAGTCTGAGTAAAATTAATTGCTGCTTTTTTATGAAGCAATACATCATCATTAAGAGCTAAAAAAGCAAAAGGATTAATGCCTTTATTAAGATTTATTATTTTTATAAGTGCGTCTTTATGCCTCTCGACATCAGCCCATCTGCATGCCCGACTTATGGCAGAGAGCATTCCCCCATAATCCCAATCATTGACAGTTTGTGGCTGAATTTTGATCAACTGTACAAATGTATCAATCGCCTCTGTGTGGCGCTTCAAATCATTTAATGCACACCCTTTATTGAACCATGCCTCGGCAAAATCAGGCTTTAGCCTTATTGCACTATCGTATGCATCGATTGCTTTTTCATGAATTTTGAGCTCATCAAAAATTTTTCCAATGTTATAAAAAAGCTCGTACGAGTCATTTTTTAATTTCAAGGCTCTCTGATACCAAAAAAGAGCACTGTCTTTTTCTCCCAAACTTGCACAAGCAGTTCCTAAATCATGAAGGCCTTCAAAAAAATCACCCGCCTTATTCAAAGACTTACTTAAATATCTTTTTGCCTCCTCAAATTGGCCTTTCTCTAAAAAAGAATCCCCAAGATAATACATTGCACTTGCAGATGCTTGCTCCTCTCTACATGCCTTTTGTAAAAGAAGATGGGCCACCTCCTTATTGCCCTGATTTGACTCAATATATGCAAGCAGCTCATTTGCTTTTGAATTATTTAAGTCAGATTCAATAACTTTTTTAAGTATTGCGGTGGCTGACTCATAGTTATTATTTTGAAAATAATGTTCTGCCAAAGCAAGCAATTGGTCATTTTCTTTTAAATTCATAGCTCGTTGAAGTTTACAAAATATTTTGTTTAAATTCAGACTAACAGATGGCTTTCCCAATCATAGTGAACTATATTCACATCTGAGTCTAGCTATTAAATCAGAGGATCCATAAGCTATAAGCCGGAACCGAATGCTCCCTCCGGTGATAACATTCACTAACAACACCATATACTCTCAATGCATACGCAAGGTCCTTCTCAGTCAGATTTAACGGTTTTACTGGATCACTATCAAAGTACCCGTTACAAGGATGCCCATGAATTAGCCATTTCTATTACAGAACGGTATCCAGATCATCCATTTGCCTGGAAAATCTTAGGCGCTGTTCTTATCCTTGGCGGCAATACCTCGGGGGCATTGATTGCTAATGAAATGGTTGTTAACTTAAGCCCTAGGGATCCTGAGGCTCTTTACAACTTAAGTAATACCTTCAAAGCGCTTGGTAAATTAGAAGATGCTGAAATTTGGTACAGAAATTCCATTGCCCTAAAACCTGATTTTCCTGAGGCACACCTGAATTTAGGGCTTACTTTGCATGAATTGGGCAGACCTCAAGATGCTGAGCTGAGCTATAAAAATGCTTTGACTTTTAGGCCTGAATTCATTCAAGCTCTTAATAATTTAGGCAATATAAAGCGAGAACTGGGTAGCTATGGCGAGGCAGTGGCTCTGTACCAAAAGGCCATTGAAATAGCGCCAAAATATGTTGAAGCACATAATAATTTAGGCGTCACTCTGCAGAAGCTAAAAAAATTTGGTGATGCAGAAGAAAGTTATAAACAAGCGATAGCATTAAGCTCAGAATTCGCTGAAGCCCACTTCAACCTTGGTACTTTGTTTTATGAATTAGCAAGATTTGCTGACGCTGAAATATGCTACAGACACGCCCTGAGGCTCAGGCCAGATTATGCCGAATGCCTCTATAACCTCGGTCTAATGCTTCTAGAAATAGGTGATGCTACATCTGCCCTTGAAGTGATCGCTGATTTGATAAGAATCAAGCCCACCAAAGAAGCAAAAAGTCTTTTTGTAGACGTACTTAAAAATATTAAGCCTACTAGTTGGGACACAGAACTATCCATCATGGCGACCTCAGCCCTACTTGAGCCCTGGGGCAGGGTGTCTGATGTAGGTAACTTTGCATTTCAGCTTCTTAAGCTAGATTCTGATTTTAAACAATCTCTCCATCAATTTCAGGAGGGTATGCCCGAAGATTTTGATGAATTTAATTTTCCTAAAAAGAATTACATATCTTCTTCTTTGCTAAATGCCATCTTAATATCTGGGCCAATTGCTGATAGGGAGCTAGAACAATACTTCACTAAGTTGCGCTATAAATTTCTGAAAATTACTAATTCCCTAGGTACGATCCGAACCGTTGACGATACAGAAAATTTTTGTTGTGCCCTTGCGCAACAATGTTTCATAAATGAATACATTTATTATCAAACCCCAGAAGAGACAAAGTTATCGATAGTTGCCCGAGATCGTCTAGCTAAAGCCCTTAATGGGGACGAAGGAATTCCTGCATCCCTTGTACTATCAGTTGCATGCTACTACCCACTGCATTCCCTCGATAACTGTGAGGCCTTACTTAAACAGAACTATTCCAAAGAACTGGTGTCTGTTTTAAAGCAGCAGATACAAGAGCCCCTAGTGGAGTTCGCACTAAAGGCGCATATACCAAGGCTAACAAGGATAGATAACCAAGTTTCCTTGACGGTACAGAATCAATACGAGGAAAACCCCTATCCTAGATGGGTGAACGTGCCTAACGCATTAAATAGCAAAAACTATAACTCCTTTATTTCTAGAAAATTTCCTTTAGTAGATTTCACCCCTCTAGACAATGACCAAGATCTTGAGGTGCTAGTAGCGGGTTGTGGAACTGGACAGCATTCAATAAATTGTTCGCAAATCATTAAAGACTCAAAGATTCTTGCGATTGATTTGAGCATGGCAAGTCTCGCATACGCCAAGAGAAAAACAATTGAAATGGGAATTGGCACGATTGATTATGCTCAAGCCGATCTTTTGCAATTAGCCTCTACCGGAAGAACTTTTGATGTTATTGAATCTGTTGGGGTTTTACATCATCTAGATCAACCCTTTGAGGGCTGGGAGGCGCTGGTTTCGATACTGAAACCCAAAGGACTTATGAGACTTGGGTTTTATAGCGAGCTTGCTAGGAAAGATATTGTCAAGGTAAGAAATTTGATTAGTCAAGATGGTATTGGCTCTTCCTTACAGGATATTCGAAATTATCGCCATCATTTGCTTGGGTTAAGCAACCCTGAAGATTTTGTATTCGCCACCAGTGGGGTTGATTTTTTTAGCATGAGCGCATGCCGTGACTTAATTTTTCATGTACAGGAATATCGGATGCAATTAGATATGATTGCTAAATTTTTGAAAAATCATCAACTTCAATTTTTAGGGTTCGACATTGATAGATCGATTATTCAATCTTATAAGCTTCGCTTCCCTGATGATCCTGCAGCAACAAATCTTACCTACTGGCATATATATGAGCAAGAAAATCCCCACACATTCACTTCAATGTATCAGTTTTTAGTTCAGAAGCGGTAGTAAGGCTTTTTTGTAGCTCGGCTCTAAATTTAAATTGAGCCAATATGCGACACGCCAGTTAACTCAAGAATCAAGAACTTCTTGAGTAAGTAATTTTTGCGGATATCTAGAAATAGAATTCAGGGCATTTTCCTGAATTCTATTCCGCAGAGAATCATCACGAATAAGTTCTATACATTTGGAACCCAAATCATCGTATTTCGCCGAATATATCCCGCTCAAGCATACAGGATCAATCGATGTGGCTCCATTAACTTCACCAACCACGGCTACAGAGTTGGTTAGCAAATAAAATACTCTTACAATTTCGAAAATTTGTGAGTTATAGAAGTGGAGATTAAGAACAATCTTCGATCTCTCAATCCACTCATCTCGCTCTTTTCCATACACTCCGAATAAGGTTTTTATCTTTAAGCCTGCCCCTGCTAGTGACTCTAGTATGTCTTGCCTTCTTTGGTTTATAGACCCGTAAAATAAAATATCAATATCTTTATTTTTCGAATTATCTAGTCTTGCAAGTTCTTTTTGAAATCCAATCTTGAAGTGTTTTGCCTTCTTAACCCCCAGCTCATTGAACTTCTCGATATTCCTAACTGAATAATCCCAAACTTCAAAACTTGATGCCCAAGAAAAAATATTTTTGTTCCAATCTATTGCGTCTTTATAAATCTGCTCAGTGTTTAGGATAATTGTAGATGCCGGAATATTAGAGATAAGGCATGGGTCTAGCAAGTGACTACCTATAATGATATTTTTAGCGCTCGGCTCAATTTCATTAAATTTCAGCGCTGCCTCAAACCCAATCTCTTTTAAGGAAAAATAAATTAATTCAGCCAGCTCCAAAAAAGCATAAGAGTGAATATAGTTATCTGGCTTGATTAGACATATTTGAAATTTATTCATACAACATTAAATCAGTTATTTAGCAGTAATCTGAGTATTTATTTTGAAATGCTATTTTAATCACACCTAAAATATCTCTTTTTAGTGTTTTAGCATCATCATATTTTGAAAATGTATTAATCTGGTCTGGTTTTTCCTACTAAATTCTTAGTGGACTCCTAATTTTCTCAACATATAAACTAGCTCATTAACATCTTGTGAAAGTTTTTTGGTGCAGCCTCAAGCTTCTTTAGCGAATGGGTGATTGATGCCTATCGTATAAAGTCAAAAACCTCTACGGAGACTATGATTTAATAGAGCCACAGAAGACTATGGGACCCAGGAATCAATCGTGAACAATATTTTTATTCATCAAATATATTACGACGAAAAATCGATGGGTAACTTAGATCCTCGATTTATTCCGCTGGATAATAGAAATGGACCGCCGGATTGGTTTGAATTTTATCCAATCATGAATTATCTGAAGAATACGGATCTAGAAGAAAACGCTTGGTATGGCTTTTTATCTCCCAAGTTTTCTTCCAAAACAGGGATGTCTGCCTCTGAAGTTATTGGTATCATTTCTAAATACCACGATCAGGCGAATGTAGCCCTTTTTTCTCCAGCCTGGGATCAATTAGCCTACTTCCGAAATCCGTTCGAGCAAGGTGAATTTCGACATCCGGGATTGCTAGCCCTCTCTCAAAAATTTATTGATGAAGCTAATTTAAATATTAATTTAAAGGACCTCATTACTCATTCCTCAACTGCAGTTTTCTCTAATTTTATAATTGCTAAACCAACTTATTGGACAAAATGGTTAAAAATAGCCTGTCAGTTCTATGAATTTTCTCAAGAAAATGTTTTTGGAGAAACCTCATATCTTGATTCAAAAAATAAGCTGGGCCCCATGAAAACTTTTATTCAAGAGAGGCTCCCATCGATAGTTTTGACTCAAAATCACTTCAAGACATTAGCCTATGATTTCGGCCAATCTGCACCAATTTTTAATCAGCTTTTCGACAATAATCCTAAGACAAGAAAAATGTTACAGGCTTGCGATCTTCTCAAAGAAAAATATGCAGATACCAAAGATGAAGTCTACTTAGAAATGTATCTAAAGATTCGGCAAGATATTCACTTTAAATATAGTCTTCCTAATGAGCTTTAAGAGTATTTTTTAGACTAAGCGCCTATCCAGGATGGGTAATAAATATCTAAGATGCCCAAACTTAAATCAAAATGCTGACAGCAGAGGTCTCAAGGTTTTTGCAGGGGACAGCTTTTCACTAAAGGAATTAAATCAGAAGTATTTCACTGCCACATCTTGACTATCGTCAGATAGTAATATGGCACATTTTTCGCTGTCTTATTAGTGGTAGTAATTAAAACTGTTGAGCTCGCTTATTTATCCTTTTTTGTTTAGGTCAGACTCACCTTTCAACTTAACGTCTTCATAGACTTATCAGTAGATGCGGCACTATCAGCTCTGAAGGTTCAGGGTGGGATTAAGTCTGAAAATTTCTTTACTTGTCTTCAATATTAATAGCCTCGTTATATATTTTTCTCTGTTCATATAGAAGCCCATAATTATTTGTGCCCTTTGCCCCCAAATAGGCCATATCACCACCTCTGCTTCCGGGCTTATGAAGAGCAAACAATGTTCCGTCATTGAATACAAAACCACGATTCTTGTCTACAAAGCCTGGTGTCAAGTCCATCAAAGTTCCGGTAAGAACGTTGAAGTTATTCTGAAGTTTTGCAACCGAACGGCCTAGGCATGCGGGGCCCGTTGGATAAAGGCAATTTGGTCCATAGTAGGCATTTTTAATATTACTATAGGCCAAATTAATAGCGAATTCTAAAATCTTATTTTTGGGCTTAGAAAAAATAATTGCATTGTTGCAGGCAAAAGATACGCCACTATATTGAGGAAGATCAAGGAAAGTAATCATATCTACTTGATCTTGAACATCAACGCCGTTAATAACCCTTATTGTGATGTCAAAGTACCAGCCGCCATGCTCATACAACAACAGATATCTGGCTAAATCAGCTTTAAATGCATAAGGAACCAGCTTATCAAATGCTAAAAGCATTGAAGTCCCATACTTGTCTGCTATCCACTGCCTTAACTCTTCTTTTCTATAAATCTTATGGTGAGAATGTGGGATTGCATTCACCACCGACGATACCGCCATGCGAGCATAAGCGGGAATCTCTTCATCTTCGCTGTCAGTTATATATATTTGACTTATCTTCACAAAAGAAACTTATTAACATTAAAAGCAAAAATTATATCTTTTATATAACTGATAAGTCAAAATAGCCTTCCTGCTTAGACATTCTCTGCTCAGCCAAAAGGAGTTCAAACACTAAGTCGGGCGCCCTTCTGGGGCGGACATCAAAAACCCTAATCTTGCAAATTAATTGGGATTGGGTTTATTTGTGGTCGATAGGGTTGACCGGGGGAGAATCAACTAATGTCGAGAATGATTAATTACTGATAAGGCTCATGGTTAGCATCCCATTGTCTATATCCCCACCATCTTTTTTTAACTCGTCATCCTTAGCGCTATTAGCTTGTGCACCTGCTGCGGCGCCAATAATTAAATCGCCAGGCACAAAAGACCACAGCGCAGCGCTTACAGCATCACCAGTTGGATTTCTTGGAGAAATCTGAAATTGATAGCTCTTGCCGGCCTCAAACAGATAGTCATGTGAAAACATACCTGCTGTATATGAAATATTTACTTTTAAGTTGTGT